>JAANMX010000986.1_pt1 | contig 34700 bp, 34 predicted proteins | sample 7279681 | NCBI WGS metagenome assembly JAANMX01 (sample SAMN14094542, study PRJNA606508) | bioreactor metagenome | isolation source: A lab-scale SPAN reactor treating ammonium-rich wastewater day 351 | place: Ireland: Galway | collected 2018-01-01 | reverse complement strand
AGCTGCATTAGTATTATTTTGCTCATGTCTATGAGCAAAGTGTTTGCATCATCTAATTTTTTTCTAAGTGTAATTGCGAAACTACCGATTTGTAGCTCCGCAATCTGATTATGTAGAAAAATCGCAAAAGCTGTAAGTGTTGCTACGATAATACACGTTGCATAAGCATCACTTTCAAGCCATTTAAAAGCGAGCAGGAGTGTGAAGAAAAGCAACAAAAAGACCCATATAACTGCTGCTAAGAGCGATTGTGGATGCTTTTCAAAACATTCCGTAGACTTTTTTTTAAGATCACACAAGGTCATCTCTAAGCCGCCTTTTGCTCCGCCTTCAGCAATCCTTCCCGGCGCAGCAATGCGTCGGGGTCGGCGTCGCGGCCCCGGAAATCGCGGTAGAGCACGGCGGGATCTTCGGAGCCGCCCTTGGCCAGCAATTCGCGGTAGGCCTGCGCGCTTTTGCTGTCGTACAGCCCCTTTTCCTTGAACAGCTCGAACGTGTCGGCGTCGAGCACTTCGGCCCATTTATAGCTGTAATACCCCGCCGAATACCCCCCGGCGAAGATATGGCCGAAGGAGGTCGAGACCGGCCCGGCAAGGCGCGGGAAGAGGGCGCAATCCTTCATCGCGGCGTCCTCGAAGCTTTCGACATCCGTGATTTTATCGGGGTTTTTGCTGTGCCACGCCATGTCGAGCTGCGCGAGGCCGATCTGCCGCAAACCGCCCCAGCCGACCATGAAATTCTGGGCCTTATTCAGCTTCTCCACCAGCTTGGCGGGGATTTTCTCGCCCGTTTGGTAATGTTCGGCGAACGTGTCCAGCACCGATTTTTCATAGCACCAGTTTTCCTGAAGCTGGGAGGGCAGTTCCACGAAGTCCCAGCGCACGTTGGTGCCCGCCACCGCGCGGTAGGTGACGTTGGAGAGCAGGCCGTGCAGCGCGTGGCCCATTTCGTGGTAAAGCGTCGTGACCTCGCCATGCGTCAGCAGGGAGGGCTTGTCGTTCGTCGGCTTGGTGAAGTTGCAGACGATGGCGACCAGCGGCCGTTCGACACGTCCGCGCCAGAGGCCCTGATTCCTGTAGGTCGTCATCCACGCGCCCTGATTTTTTCCGGTGCGGGGGTGGAAATCGGCGTAAAACGTGCCGACGAACGCGCCGTCGCCTTTATTCACCACGTCGAAGACCTGAACGTCCTTGTGCCAGACGGGGTATTTGCCGTCGGCCTTTTCGAATTTGATGCCAAACAGCTTGCTGAAATGATCGAAGCAGCCCGCGAGCACCTTTTCGAGCGAAAGATAGGGCCGGAAATCCTCCGACGTGAAGTCGAAGAGTTTCTTGCGGAGCTTTTCGGCGTAGTAGCCGACATCCCACGGCATGAGTTCATCCAGCCCGTGTTCCTTCGCGGCGTATTTCTTGAGCTTCGCGAGGTCTTTCTTCGCGGCGGGCTTGTAAGCCTTCTTCAGCGTCTTGAGGAAGTTCATGACTTCCTCCGGCGATTTCGCCATGCGCTCCTCCAGCACGTAATGCGCGTGGGTCTTGTAGCCCAGAAGCTTCGCGCGCTCCTTTTTCAGCTTCACGGTTTCGAGGATGTTGGCGCAGTTATCATATTGATCTTTCCACGCGCGGGAGGCGTTGGCGCGCCAGATCTTTTCACGCAGGGCGCGGTTGTCGGCATATTGCAGGAACGGGCCGAAGCTGGGGTAATCGAGCGTAAAGAGCCACTTGCCCTTATAGCCTTTTTCCTCCGCCGCGTGGGACGCGCTCTCGATCGCGCTTTCGGGCAGGCCGGAGAGGTCTTTTTGATTGTCGATGATCAGCTCGAACGCCTCCGCCGATTTCACCGTGTTCTGCATGAAGGCGGGGGAGAGGGTCGAAAGCCGCTCGGAAATCTCGCGCAGGCGCGTTTTTTTCTTTTTGCTCAGCCCCGCGCCGCCGCGTACGAAGCCCTTATAGGTATCCTCCAGCAGGGTTTTTTGCTCCGGTGTAAGTTTGAGGGACTCGCGCTTGTCATAGACCGCCTTCACGCGCTTGAAAAGCTTGGCGTCCAGCAGCACGTCGTTGGAGAATTTCGCGCCCAGCGGCCCCATCTCGGCGGCCAGCGCGTGCAGATCGTCGCCGCCCACGGCGGACAGCTGGTTATAAAAGGCCGAAGAGACCTGATCGAGCGTCTCGGAGGCGCATTCCAGCGCGACCAGCGTGTTCTCGAAATCCGGCTCCGCCTTGTTATTCTTGATTTTCTTGATGTTTCTTTCCGCCTCCTCGATCGCCGCCTTCAGGCCGGGCAGATAATGTTCCGTCCGGATACGGTCAAACGGGGGCGCCTGGTTGGGGAGGGTCGATTTTTCTAGCAGCGGATTGGCAGACATATGGTAAAACCTTTCGGGTTACAAACACTCTAGTCACAAGAAATATGGAGCAAAATGAGCACGGTGCCAAGGTCGGAGCGGTTTGACGACGTGTATTTTTCCGCAGAGGACGGGCTGGCGGAAACCCGGCACGTCTTTATCGAGGGCAACGATCTGCCCGCCCGCTGGGGCGACAAGGATTTCAGGGGAAGTTTTACCGTCGCGGAGACGGGGTTCGGCACGGGCCTGAATTTTCTGGCGGCGTGGCAGTTCTGGGACACGTTCCGCGTCCATAACAATCCGAGGCGGCTTGAGTTTATCTCGGTTGAGAAATATCCGGTCAATGCCGGGTTTATCAAGGATGTTCTCTCCGTTTGGGCGGAGGAGCTGGGCGATTGCCTTCCGACCTTTTGCGATCTGTATCCGGTGCCCAAGACGGGCGCGCATAGCATCGACGTGGCGGAGGATGTGCGCCTGACCCTTTATATCGGGGACGTGAACGAGGTTTTGCCGAAGCTTGATATCGCTGTGGATGCCTGGTTTCTGGACGGGTTCAAGCCCGCGACCAACCCGGAGATGTGGACCGAGGCGGTCTTCGCGCAGATGGCGCGGCTGAGCCATGCAGGAACGACCTTCGCGACCTTTACGGCGGCGGGCGAGGTGCGCAGGGGGCTTCAGGCGGCCGGGTTCGAAGTGACCAAGATCAAGGGCTTTGGCCGCAAACGTGATATGCTGGCCGGGATTTATTCAGGACACAAAAGCGCATGAGAGTCGCGATTTTGGGCGGCGGGCTGGCGGGCACGGCCTGCGCCTATATCTTTAGGCGGCACGGGCTTGAGCCTGTGCTGTATGAGGCCGCCGGGTCGCTGGCTCCGGCGGCATCGGGCAATTCCGTGGGATTGTATAACCCGCGTTTCACGGCCATGCGCGGCCCGGAGCAGGAATTTTACGCCGCCGCGTTTTTCGAGGCGCTAAAGCTGTTCGAGGCGCTGCCGGATATCGGCTGGAACCCCTGCGGGGCGCTGCATCTGGTGAATGACGACAAGAAGGCCAAGCGGTTCCCGCAAACTGTCCAGAGCTGGGGCTGGCATGCCGACGAGATGCGCATGCTGAGCGCCCCGGAGGCCTCCGAGATTGCGGGCGTGGCGCTGGCGTTCCCCGCGCTTTATCTGGCGCGTTCGGGCACCATCTCGCCGCGTAAATTATGCGGGGCGTACACGCAAGGGGTGGAGGTCCATCTCAACCACCCGGTCGCCGATCTTTCTACAATCAAAGCGGATGCTATCGTTCTCACCGGGGGAATGGGACTGGTCAAATTTCCCGAAGCCGCGCATTTGCCGCTCAAGCCCGTGCGCGGGCAGATTACCTATATCGAGGCGAGCGCGGACTCCGCGAAGCTGCGCTGTACCATCGGGTATGGGGGATACGTCACGCCGCTGATCGACGGGGTGCATTGCGTCGGCTCGACCTTCCAGCGCTGGCTGGACCATAGCGAGATCATCGGGCAGGACGACCTAGATAACATTCTCAAGCTACACGAGCATGTGCACGCCTTCCGGGGGCTGCATACGGTCGAGGGGCAGCGGGCGGCGGTGCGCACCACCGCGCCGGATAATTTTCCCGTCGTCGGGGCGCTCGATGCGGGGCGGCGGATTTATGTCTCCACCGCGCACGGCTCGCACGGGATTTTAAGCTCGCTCCGCGCCGCGCAGCTTCTGGCGCAACTGCTGACGGGCGGGCAGGCGGGCTATGCGTTTTCAGGCGAGTTGATGGGGGCGCTCTCGCCGGGGCGCTTCACAGTCTAGATTTTTCGTTTAATGTCAGCGCTTTAGTAATTCTTTACGAAATCTTACCCTTTTCCCGGCATGATTAACCTGAAGTACTATAACAACGGACCATGGCATGCGTGATCTGATCCATGATTATTTGCGCCGGGACGATGGCGGGACCGCCATCGAGTACAGCCTTATCGGTACGGGGATTTCCATAGCGATTGTCGTTACGGTGTACCTGATCGGCGAGGACGTGACGGCCCTTTACGAGGGCTTTATCGGCTTGTTTACATCCTGATCGTGTTTTTGGGCGGTTTGGCTCCGGATCGTCTGTATTCGGAGCGATTGGCTTTGGATTAAATTCTTATCCTGCAAACTTTAAACACGCGAGACCATTCTTCCTGTGCTAACCTTCCCCCGCCAAAAACCTTAAAGGCTTGTTTTGGACCGGGGATGGGCGACACCATTTTATATTCTTCGTTAATTGCGGCCTCTTTAGCTTTCGTCCTTGTCGCGGTCGGGATGGTTCCGGCCATCCGTCTGGCCGCGCGTTCGGGGTTTATCGACGCGCCCGGCGGGCGCAAGATCCATGACCGCGCTGTGCCGCCGATCGGCGGGCTGATTGTTATTCCGGTTTTTGCCGCCGTTTTCGTCTTTTCCGGTTTTGCGGGCGGGGCGCACTGGCCCTTGCTGCAAGCTCTGGCGCTTTTGCTGGCGGTCGGAGCGGCGGACGATTACAAACCCATCAAACCGTGGATCAAGTTCGGCGCGCAGGTCGTCGCGGCGTGCGTTGTGGTTATTCCCGGCGGGGCGCAGATCGCCACGTTGGGTAATTTGTTCGGGTTCGGGGGGATCTGGCTCGATATTTTCGGCATCCCGTTTTCCATCATCGCGATGGTTCTGTTCATCAACGGGATGAACCTCATCGACGGGGTGGACGGTTTGGCGGGCGGGATCGGCTTTCTGGCGTTTTTCTGGTTTATTCTGGCGTGCGTTTTAAAAGATAATCTGGTTTTGCTGCCGGGGCTTATGATCTTCGCCGGGGCGTTGCTCGGGTTTCTGGCGCATAATATGCGTACGCCTTTGCGCAAGAGGGCCGCCGTTTTTCTGGGCGATTCCGGGAGTCTATGCCTTGGTTTGCTGATGGGCTGGTATGCCATAAAGATCGCGGATTACCGGGGGCCTGTCATGGTGCCGATTTCCGTGGCGTGGATCATCGGGTTGCCGGTCTTTGACGAATGTGCGCAGTTTTACCGCCGGGTGAAAGAGGGCAAGCACCCGTTCAGCGCCGACCGGGGCCATCTGCATCACCATTTTCTTGATGCCGGGTTTTCGCCGGGGCAGACCACGGCGGCGATTTTGCTGATCGTCGCGGCGATGGGCGCGTTCGGGTATCTGGGCAGTCTTGCGGGGATTCCGCAGTATGTTCTGGCCTATCTCTGGATCGCCGCGCTGCTGGGGCATATGGCGCTTTCATACAGGCCGAAGCGATACGTGCGCATTTTGAGCCGGGCGCGGCGGATGTTCGGTCCGCCTAATTAAGAAGCGCCATGAGGCTGACGTAGTCGATCATGAACATCATCAGTATGGCGTATCCGGCGATGACCAGTGGAATTTTGAGGGTGCGTCCTATGAAAAAGGCCATAGCGCAGAGAAAATAACAGACAAAGATCAGTTCAAGCATGCCGGCGTCTGCGATAGCGTGAAGCCCTGTCCAGACCATCAGGTGAAGCGGCGTCAGGACAAAAAGCGGGATGATTTGCAGCCAGTTTATGCCTGTTATCAGGCGTGGGAAGTGTTCCAGACGGTTCCACCACTTGCACAAGAGGTAGAGCAATAGAACCTGGAAGATATTGAAGAACACGATGCGCTGGGCGTCGTTGTAAATCATGGTGTGCACGGGCAGCGAGGATAGTTTTTCATTTTCCCCGCGCAAAAGGAGCATCGCGCTGCAATTCAAGGAAAAACCGATCAGGACGATCCAGAAGGAGCGCAAGGTCTCTTCCAGCGTATTGGAGAAGCGCGTGACGCCTTTTTCCAGAAGGCAGGCTATTTCCAGCGCGCCAGTGAGGCATCGTTTCCATTCGTCTCTTGGGATCAGAAGTTTGGCTACGGTCATGAGGACAATTTAATCGCAGTTTACCGGGAACGGGAGCGCTAATTTTTTAAAGCGGTCGTTTTTTGTTCTTTCGCACAGGGGTGTGGATAAGAGCCCTGAAGACGGAGTCTGTGGATTGACGGTTAGGGCAGGCGTTTTTAAGCTTTAAGACACACATACACTTACTGCTTAGAGATAATGCGCGCGACGCCGCCTGTTCGATTCTGTTTTTCGCGGACGCTGTTTTTCGGTTTGTCCCTTTGTTCTTTTTTCCTGACAGCTTGCCAGACAACCTCTCTGACGCTTGATCCGCGTTTTGCCAAGGCGCTCGGTCGGCCTGCAGCGAGTCCGGCTGAGAGGGCTGATTCTGAGCCACCTGCTGCCGCATCCGTTTCAAAACCGTCTTCCAAACCGACCAGTCAGGGCCAGCCTGCCGCACAGTCTTCGAAAGATGTTATCGCGGAAGTCAGTACGATCCTTGACCGCAAAAGCAATGCCAAGATTTCACCGGAAGCCTTGCTGGAAGCCGAAGGGAACATGAATATCGTCGAGCAGTCGCAGGATTACGACCCGGCAGCGGAGCATTTGAAGGCCCGCAGCGGCGTAGATACGGGGCGAAAGACGAAGTCTGCGGATCTGGCGCCGCATTTTGATCCGGATATCGCGCAAGATAAGGACAAGACGTTCCGTGTTCTGAAGATCCAGAAAGGAGATGTGCGCGAAGGGCCTGTCGCCCGGACACCCATGCCTCTGCCTGAAGTCAAAGAGTTTTCCGCGCCAGAGGTCGAAGTGGCGCAGGTCGCTGTGCCGGCTCCGGCGGTTACCGAAGCGTATGCTGTTTCTTCTGCGGGTGGGCCGGTTCTCTCTCCGCCTGCCGCCGCTGAGACTCCCGCTGAGGTGGCTTTGAGCGATGGTTTATCTGCGGGTCCGCTGGTTATTCCGGGGCGTAAGCCTGCAGTGTTGCGCCAGGCTGTCGCACAGATTGAGCCCGCCGCCGGGGGGGCGCAACCGGGGGCGGTTTCCGCGCCGGTTTTGCCCGGACGCAAGCCTCCGCCGCCAAAGTTGGAGGCCGCGCCCCCGCTCAACACTCAAGCGTTGAGGCCGAAGCCTACCTTTATGCCCGTGAAGCTCAAACCCTTACGGGAGGATGCGGACGAGCTTATTTCCGCGGAGGCGGGGCGGATTGTGAGGATGCGCAGCGGCGAGGATTCCGGACGGACGCGCGTCGTGTTCGAGGTGCGGGGGGATGTGCGGTTCGAGGCGCATCTGGATAACGGCCAAAAACTGGTTCGTGTCGATCTTGAGGGGGCAGACTGGGCGGCAGGGGAGGGCGTGGCGTTTCATGAGCTTTCCGTTGTGCGCGGGTTCCGCTTCGAGCGGCTGCCCGGCGGCGGGACGCAAATTCTTCTGGACCTCAAAAAAGACACCAAGCTGCTTCAGGCGGCATCGCTGGGCACCGACAAGGCTGGGATCACGCGGATCGTGATCGACCTTAGAAACAACGGATAATCCGCTGTTTTTCGAATTTTTATCAGCTTCTAGCGTCCTGGCCGCGTTTTTTTGTGTATTATACGTCCGCATCGGGCCGCCTTTTTTCGCAGGGTTTTGTCTGGCCGCCCGTATTACCTGTAATTAACAGTCACTAGAAAGGGTCTGACTTATGAAAAAATATCTTGTTCTCAGTGCTTTGGGGCTTGCTTTCGCCGCTTCTCCCGTTTTGGCGGGCGATCACGGTGATGATGGCGGCCATAAACACAAAAAGGGCGGCCATCACGGCAAGATGATGGATAAAATGTTCGAGAAAGACGACCTCGACGGTGACGGCGCGATCTCCAAGGAGGAGTTCGACAAAGCCGGTGCTGCGCGCTTTGATGCCATGGATGGCGACAAAGACGGCAAGGTGACAAAAGACGAAGCCAAGGCCCATATGGAAGCCAAAAAGGCCGAATGGAAAAAGAAGAAGGAAGAAAAGGCCAAGGCCGGTTCTGACGACGACAAAGGCTCCGATGACGATGGTCCGGGAGACGATGACGACGACAAGACCGACGATTAATCGTCATCTGTAAAACTTGAAGGTGGCACGCTCTATGGCGGGCGAACCGGATGTAAATTTGAGCGACGAAAGCCTGATGGCCCGTATCTGTGCGGGAGACCATGAGGCTTTCGCGCACCTTGTTCGCCGACATTCGCGGATGTTTTTCGCCGCCGCGTACAGGATGTGCGGACATCAGGAGGAGGCCGAGGATATCGTGCAGGAGGCATTTGTGAAGCTCTGGAAAAACCCGCATAGCTGGAACCCCGATGCCGGAGCGAAATTTTCCACGTGGTTCTATCGGGTGGTGACCAATCAGGCGCTTGATCATATGCGCCGCAAGCGTCCACAGACCGAGATTCCGGAAACTCTGGGCGATGACAAGCCGGACGCGCTGGACATTCTTGAGGAAGGGCAACTGCAAACGAGCCTCGAAGGCGCGATCCAGAATTTGCCGGAGCGGCAGAAGGCGGCTCTGAATCTGTGTTTTTACGAGGGGCTGAGCAACAAGGAGGCCGCCGATATTCTGGGCGTGGGCGTCAAGGCGCTGGAATCGCTGCTGATGCGGGCGAAGGCCGCGCTGCGCGAGGAATTGGGGCGTAAGGGATACGATGTGCAACATAAGATGTATGGATGAGGGGCAAAACATGGGCGAAGATATAGACGCAATTTTGAGCCGCAGGCCAATTCCCGAACCACGGGGCGATCTCGCGGCGCGGATTATCGCGGAGGCGGCGCGGCATACACAAGACAATGCGGCCCGCGGCGGCTCCGGGCATAAGGCAGGCTCGGGCGGTCTGCTTGGCGGTTTGCGCGAGTGGTGGGCCGATTTCGCTGAGGGCTTTGCATTGCCGCAGCCCGCTCTGGTCATGAGCATGGTTCTTCTGCTCGGCGTCGTGGCCGGTGGTTATGGGCTGGATGGCGGCGCGTTCGGATCCGAGGAAGAAGACGCGCCGTTCGGCGTTGTCGTTCTTGATGTGGCGGACATGGAGGGGCTGTCATGAGCCGGACGATGAAGATCATCTTTACGCTTTCGATCATCGCAAACCTTCTCGTCGCCGGGATGGCGCTGGGGCATCATTACCGCAAGCCTCAAGGCTCCTGGTCGGCGCAGTTCGAGGAGGGCTTGTCCCTCAAGGGCGCGGAGATCGTGCGGACGACTCTTGCCGAGGGGCGCGACGAATTCAAGGCCATGATGCGGGAGATGAAAGCGGCGAAGGAAGAGTTCGTTGCGGCGGTCAGTGTGCCCGATTTCAACGAGGCTTCGTTCGATCAGGCTTCCGGCAAGGTCAAGGACTCTGTCGCCAAGGTTACGGAGCGCCGTTTTTCGACGCTGAAGAAGATCGTGCTGGCCCTACCGCAGGAAGACAAGGCGCGGTTCGCCGACAAGTTCATCCGTTTAATTCAGGGTTTCGGCAAGCCGCCGGGCAAGCCGCATCATAAGAAAGACGGCGACTGGGTGAAGTCCGGCCCCGAGGGCAAACCCGAACAGCCTCCGCCGGGACCGGGCGCGGACGGTTTCCCGCCTCCGCCTCCGCCTGTTGAATGACGGATTTTCAGTTTACTCCTTCTTGAGAGGGGCCCGGTCAGGGCCTCTTTTTTTGTGAGGGCGCAGCAGAAAAGGGAGAGAATTTTAGGCGTGGGTCAGAGTGTTTGTGTTGGCTTCAATATGTTCGAAATTCTTAATCAGTCGATCCAGAATTCCGTCTATCGTCCGCATATCCTGAAGGGCCGTGTTTCCAGAGGGGTCGCTGCCTCCTTCAACAAAATCGACGAGCGTGACTTTAGGGCCTTCTTTGGTCCGCGTAATCATGTAATTACCCAGCCCTTCCGGATCGCCCTGATAAAAGCCGTTCTCACCCAGTTTTTCGTGGATGGAGCGAATCTGGCTGCGAATTTCGATCAGTTCGCCTTGATTGAGACGATTTCCGATTAGCAATTCGCCCAGGCTTTCACCATGAATACGCTTGAATTGCATGTAACAACGGCCTTCGTGGCGTCCGGCCTCCAATACTCGCTGGACGGCGATCCCGGGTATGGTGTTTATGCCGCTTAAGGTATGGAATTCATTCATAAGGTCGGCGTTTGCATCGGGATCGCCATTTGTGATCTTGTAAACGGTATCGTCCGGGCCTTCATGGATCGCCCCGGTGCCGCCGCCGTTAATCTTTTTTCCCAGTTGGATACCCATATCCCGCATTCTTATTTGTTAAGGCCATTATAGGGCGGTTGGCCGAGGCTTGCCAAGAAATTCATAGTCAGGCCCATTTTTCCGCCGTTTCCGGTCATGGTTTCACTCCGGCCTGTATCGTCATTCCGGGCATTTCGATGACCGGGCCCTGTGGCCGCGCCGGGGGCGCAGTCTGCGGGAAGGCGTCGTCCACGAGGCCGAGGGTCACCTCCATCGCCGCCTCCTTGGCGGTGCGCTCCAGATATTGCCGCGCGTAAGTCTCGTCTTGGTTCGTGTAGTTGAAATGGTTGAAAAAGATGATGTTCGTATGGCGGAAGGCCGGGTGGTCTTCGGGCAGCGTATCGTTCACCAGACGGTCGGCGTAGAGGCCGTCCACAGCGTGGCGCATTTCCTCGTTCACTGTGTAGAGGAATTTTTCAGCCACGGCGCGGGGCGTGTCGGTCGGGTTGCGATAGAGCAGCTCGGGGTAAAGGGTTGTGCGCAGGACGACATGATCTTCGCCCCGGATGCCGTGGACGCCGCCCGCGTAGCCGTAGGTTTCGTTTTCTTGCATCGCTTCGGCGGGCGCATAGACCGTGGCCACGTTGCCATTCCCGAGTTCCGGCACGCCGTAAACGCGGGCATAAATTCCGGCCATGCTTTGGGTGATGCTCTCGCGCAGGCGGTGCTGCTCAAGAAATTCCTGTTCGTTCGCGGAGTCGAGAAGGGGCCTCAGCCTGCCGATATCGGTCATCAGCGCCTCGTTCCCGCGAATGGCGGCCAGAACCTGATCGCGCTTTCCGGATTCCCATTCCTCGAACTCCTCGTCCGTTTCGGCGCGGGCCATCAGGCGCTGGCCGATCACATCGCTGAGGTAAGTGGGGGCGGAATTATCGAGGGCGCGGTTCAAACCGGGGTTGAGCCGGGCGACCTGTTCGCGGTTGAGGTTGACCATCGTCATGGCCGCCGAGAGGACGACGAGTGCGTCGGCGTTTCCATATTTCCAATCAATTTCCTCGCCTTTCGAGGTTCTGTCCACGATGCTGGCGGCGTCGGCAACGGTCATTCCGGCGAGTTGGGGGTGGTTTTCGATCAGGCGGCCGAGGATTTCGCGGCGGCTTCGGATTTCGTTTTCCGGGGCATAGAAGCCGGGGGCGGCGTTCGAGCGAGCTTCAAGCGCTGCAACGAATTCGCTTTCGAGGGCGGCGAAGCCGGATTGCGCGTTGAACTGCCCGGCGAGGCGGGTCGTCAGGCTGCGGTCGAGTTGCAGGATGCGGTCCACGTAATCGGCCTCGGAGAGGGTTCCGGTTTGAAACGCGGTGCGGGCGGTGCGCATCCCGGCGAGGACGTCCTCAAGCTTTGTTGGGGCGGGGCGTTCGGGGGCGGCGGTGTCCGTCGGTTCGGTCATCGTGTCCTCAGGGCCGTCCGCGCGGAGTTACAGGGTCGGGGGTTGCCGGGCCGGGTTGCGGCGTGCCAGCAGGTTGGGGGAGTGCGTCTATTACATCTTCGGCAATCAGGCGGGCGCTCTCCTTGGCGGTTCTCTCGACATATTGCTGGCTATAAGCCTCACCCTCTTCCGCGTAGTAGATCCTGTTGAGGAGGATCAGGTTCGTATGGCGGAAGGTCGGGTGATCTTCGGGAATCCGGTCCTCCACCAGGCGGTCGGTATAGTGCAGATCGACGCTGTGGCGGAGTTCCTCCATCACGGTTTGAAGGTAGTCGGAGGTTACGTCGCGGTCGCCGCTGATGGCCGGGTCTTCGAGCAATTCACGGTAGAGGGTGTTGCGGATGATCGCGTAATCGTCGCGCCGGATGCCGGGAACACCGCCCGCCGCGCCGATGGTTCTGTCATCGCTGGTGCGTTCTATCGGGGCGTAGGTGGTGAGGACGGTGCGGTCGTTCAGCCCGTGCACGTCATAGACCCGGCGGTAGATTGACGCCATATCCTCGGCGATGCTTTCGCGCAGGCGGTGCTGGCGAAGGAAATCCCGTTCGTCAGTGCATTCGAGCAGGGGTTTGAGCGCAGCGATATCGCGCATCAGATCGCGGTCGCGGGTAATGGCGCTTAGAATCTGCGCTCTTTTTTGTTCCTCCCATGCCAGAAATTCAGCGTCTTCGGTCACGCTGGTCATCAGATTTTTCGTAAAATCATCCACGGTCTCTTCGGTCAATTGAGACTGGATGTCGGGATATTCGGCGGTCAGGCGGTCTTTATTCGTTTGAAGCACAGCCACGACGGCCGTGCTCACAATTGTTATGTCTATGCTGCCGTATTTGCGTTCGAACTCTTCTTCGGGCATCTCGTCGCTGACGATTGCTACTGCGTCCTCATAGGTCAGGCCGGACAGCTGGGGGTGTCCTTCGAGATAGCGCTGGAGGATGATCCGGCCACTGGCGTCCTCGTTTTCTTCCTTGAAGAAGTCGGGCGGGGCGTCGGAGCGGCGGCGGATACGGTCGATGAAGGCCTGTTCCGCGTCCTCGGCGGGGAGGCGGCGGGTCAGCGGGCGGGTCAGGTTCTGGCGGAATTCCTCTGTACGCTGGCTTTCGGGCAGGGCGGTGCGGATGCCCGAGCGGAGGTTGAAATTGTCGGCCAGCCGCAGGGTGAGTTTTTGGTCGAGTTCGATGATGCGGTTGAAATAGTCGTCTACGTTCATCTCGGACGAGTCATAGGCCCGGCGGGCTTCGCGCATCTGTGCCAAGATATCGACAAGCCGCTCCGTGGGAGCGGTGACCGTCTGGCCCTGCTGTTGATCTTCGTCCGCCATTATCCAACCCGCCAGTTTCTCACTGGTATATGTTTTTTCAGTTATTTTAATGAATTCAATAATTTATGTAAATGTTTTTGTCCCGGGCGCCGTTTTTTAAGGGTTTTTCCCTTTTATAATGAGGTGTTACAGGCCGCAGGATGCTCTGGGTCGGCTATGGCCCAGCGCTTAAACTCTTATCGGGGGCGGCGGCGGCAGAGGTTCCTCGACGTACGGTCCTCGTTCCAATACGGGCGGGGGATTGCGGAGGGCATTCATATAGGTCAGCCGCTCGCCGATATCGTCACTCAGGAAGGTGATTTCCGCTGCAAGAAGGCCGCCCGTTGGTAAACGGTGCAGTGTGCTGAGGGTTATGCCATGCTCATCATTGCGCAGGATTTGCGCATTCTGGCCGAGAACATCTGTGCCGATGCCCGAGCGTCCGGAGTTATCGAGGCGCTGGAGGGCTTGCAACTGTTCGGTCGTGAAGCTCATATTGAAGCCCACGGGGGGCGGCTCTATGCCCATATCCTGATCCATTTGGGATTGTAATGTCAGAGTCTGAAAGACCTGAAGCGGGCCGTTATCGGTTTCGTAGAGGCTGCCGGGGTAGGCGAGCAGACGGACGACCCCTGCGGCGTCGTTGAAGCCGCCTCTCTGGCTGTCGCTTTCGTATTCGGCCATTTCACCCTCATGCCGTTTGATTTTGTCATAAGGCTAGCAAGATTTTTGGAATTACACAAATATGCAAATCCGGCGCGTGGAGGGCGCGCCGGACAGGATGTTTTTTATTTGTATTTTGAGGCGTTTAGCGCAGGACGGCTTGAATCGCTTCGCCGGGGTATATGCTGCGGAATTTATCGTCGAGATCCTTCGGGTGCGCCATGAGCCTGAAGAAGATCGGGCCGCAGAGCATGTCCACCGCCATCGCGTCGTTGATATCCTCGCGGAACTCTCCGTTTTTGCGGCCTTCCTGAAGGCTGTACTTGATTGCGTCCATCAGGGGTTCAAGCAGGTTATCCTTGAAGATTTTTTGCGATTGCTCGTCGGCCTGCGCTTCGCTGAACAGCTGGGCGATGGTCTGGCCGTTGTGGCTGTCGAGCAGTCGGATGAGCTTGTCGAGCTGCATGACGATCGCCTCGGCGTGGCTACTGGCCGTCGGGAGGGGCGTCTGCATGCCCGGCTGGCTGGCGAGTGCGTCCATGACCACGGCGGTTTTGTTCGGCCACCAGCGATAAATCGTGGTTTTGCCGACCTTGGCCTTTTTGGCGATGGCCTCAATGCTGAGTTCCTGCACACTTGTTTGCAGCAGAAGCTTGTTTGTGGCGTTCAGGATAGCCTTGCGTGATTTCTCGCTGCGCGGGCGTCCCTTACGCGCCGTACCAGAATTTTCCATTTGATCCTCCACACGACATGCGGCCCGGACGGGCCTTTGCCCTTTGATAATGAAAACTTATCGTTGCGTATAGGACTATAAGATTGTCCGATTCTTCGCAAACGCGCAAGAGCGGAAGTGCAAAAAATTTCACAACGGCCCGGTGCTTTCATTCATCCGGTCAGATATCAACAAAGCTTGATCTTGCATGCCCTTGAAGCGGATGCAATTTTTGTGATTACCCACAAGATGTGAGTGATTTTATGCGTCAGTGCGTTCCGCTCTGGAATGTGCGCGGAGCGGGGTCGATTTCGACGATCCGACCGTTGCGGTATTCGAGAATCGACAGGCCGCGTTCGGCCACGCCGTCGTTTCGGAAGCGGAAGATGCCGTCTACGCCCGCGAAGCCGTTCGGGTTCATCAGGGCGCCGCGGGTGAAATCGACCGTTCCGTTTTTCTGGAGACTCATCCGCGAGAGCGTCGCTGCGAGCGCTGTGGCGTCGTAGGCCAGCGAGGCGATGCGCGGAGGCGTCGCGCCATAATAGCGGCGGTAGCGGTTTTCGAAGTCGGAGCGCGATTTGGGCGGCGGGGCCGCGAACCATGCGCCGGCGAGCGAGGCGTCGCTTGCGAGTTGCGCGTCATCCATCAGGCCGGTGCCGAGGCGGCGGACCTGCGAAGGCGGCAGGCCATAGCTGCTCAGCGAGCGACCGATGGAGCGGGCGAGATTGCCCCCGGCGGGGATCAGCACGGCGTCAAAGGGCGCGCCCAGAGCGTTGCCCGTGGATTGGCGTTTGTCGTAATCAGTGAAGCTGCGGACCAAAAGCGAGAGATCGGCGGCCTGCGGGGAGAAGCGCTCCATGCGTGTTCCTGAAATGCCCGCCGCGCGTTCGGCCTGGCCATACGCGTTCACGACCGCGTTGCCGTAGTTGTCGTCGGGGCTGAGGACGCCGAAGCGGGTCAGGCCTTGAGTCCTTGCGTATTTAACCACGCGGGAGACCTGATCGAAGGGCAGGAAGCCGATCAAATAGGTTTTGTCGCGGGCCAACGTCCAGTCGGTTGAGAAGGCGATCATGTTGACGTTGCTTCCGGCAAGGGCGGATTGAGCGCCGCGAACGGTATCAGCGAAGACCGGGCCGAGGACAAGCTGCGCGCCGTCCTGAAGCGCCTGTTGCGCGGCCAGCTTGCCGCCCTGTTCGGTGTCGCCGGTATCTTTGGGGATCAGTTCAAAGTTTTCATGCCCGAGGTCGAACAGCGCCATTTGCGCGGATTTGAGAAGGGCCTCGCCCATCGCGGCGTTTTTGCCGGAGAGCGGGAGCAGGATGGCCACGCGGACCTGATTGCCGTCCGCCGGAACCGGGACATCATCCGCCGCGCTGAGTGCGTTGGGGTCGGATTGCGCCGGGGCGACGCCTGCCTGTTTGTAGGGGGGTCGTCCGCCGCCGCAACCCTGCAGGAACAAGGAGACGCACACCATGAGCGCGAAGACCATAAAGCCCGATCCGGCGTTCTTCGAGAGGGGGGTATATTTCCTGTGCATCTTCTTGCTATTCTCTCTTGCTTTGAATTGGTTGCGGCTTGTTCAAGACACACTACATAAAAAGACGTTCAAAGACTACTGGCCACAGGAGGTTTTTTTGAAAACCAAAAAAGAAAAAAATGAGTCCGGCGGCGCGTTGCGGGGAAAACCTAAAGACAAACAAAAGTCTTCAGACGAAAAGCTGAAAGGTGTTCTTAAGAGCGGGCTTTATATTATTGCTACGCCTATAGGAAATTTGCGTGATGTTACGTTGCGTGCGCTGGATACGCTGCGCGATTGCGATGTGGTTTTATGTGAGGATACTCGGGTCACGCGCACGTTATTGCAGGCCTATGACGTCCGTTCGCCGATGGTCTCATATCACGATCACAGCGACGATGCGAAGCGCGGGCAGATTCTTAACCGTCTGCGCGAAGGGCAGGCTGTCGCGCTGGTCAGCGATGCGGGGATGCCGCTGATTTCCGATCCGGGCTACAAGCTCGTGCGGGCGTGTATCGCGGAGGGGATTTACGTCACGAGTCTGCCAGGGGCGAACGCGCCGCTGGCGGCGTTGCAGCTTTCGGGATTGCCTTCGGACCGATTTTGTTTTCTGGGTTTTCTTCCGGCCAAATCGGGGGCGCGGCGCAAGGCACTGGAGCCCTGGAAAGAGGTGGGGGCCACGCTGGTCTTTTTCGAGAGTCCGCAGCGGCTTGCCGCGATGCTGGCTGATCTTGACGCGGTTCTGCCCGGGCGGGATGTGGCGGTTGTGCGGGAGATCACCAAGATGTTCGAGGAGGTTCGGCGCGGAAGCGCGGCGGAGTTGATCGCGCGTTATGATGAGGCCGGAGCGCCGCGCGGGGAGGTGGTCGTTGTTGTCGGTCCGCCGCCCGAAAAAATTAAAAAAGCTGGGGACAACCATCACGAGGAGCGGTTGCGGAGCTTGCTTGCCGATATGAAAACCAAGGACGCTGCCGATACGCTTGCGAAAGAGACAGGTTTGTCGCGCAAGGAGGCTTATGCGCTAGCGCTTCGTCTGGTGCGGCCGGACGCTTGATTCATGCCGGAGGGGCGGCCTATGGGGCCAGTTCAGAACCAGAAAAAAAGAACTTACGACAAGGGCTTATGGGCCGAGGGACTGGCCTCGGTCTACCTCACCTTGCGGGGCTACAGAATTTTGGCCCGGCGTTACAAAACCCCGCACGGGGAGATTGACCTGATCGCTACGCGCGGGGATGTTCTAGCGATTATCGAGGTCAAGGCCCGGGGCACGGTGGAGCGGGCACTTGAATCCGTCGATCTGCGAACACAAAGGCGGATCGTCAGCGCCACCCTGATATTCCTTGCCGAACACCCCGAATATGCGGGGCGCGTGATCCGTTTTGACGTCATCGCCGTTGAAAGCCCGGTGAAGATCGTGCATCTGGACAATGCGTGGGATGCGGGGCCATAATATGGATATTCGAATCGGTTTTGTTTATGTTTTTCGCATCATACCAACGGATCTGACTTTTTCATTCGTACCCTTTACATTGGCGCTCGCCGCTTTCGGTTTCACCCCTTTCAGCAAAAACGGGAAAAGATCATGAAACATTCTGTGTTTGTCCTTCTGGCCTCCTCTTTGGCTCTGTCGTCCTGCGCACTGGGCGCGGCGGCGGGGGTCGGCGCGGTTGCGGGCGTTGCCGCCGTGCAGGAGGGCGGAATTTCCCGCGCGGGCAGCGATGCGTGGATCCAGACGCAGATCAACGATTTATGGCTTAAGCATGATTTCACCATGTTCCGCAAGCTGGATTTGACCGTTAATCAAGGGCGTGTGCTGGTTACCGGTGTTGTGCAGAATCCTGAGCACCGGGTTGAGGCCGTGCGGCTGGCGTGGCAGCCTTCCGGGGTTAAAACCGTCATTAACGAGATCAAGGTCGCGGACAGTGACGGGATCGTCGGTTACGCCAAGGATTCGTGGATTACGACCAAGCTGCGTACGGCTTTGCTGGCGGACAGCGAGATCGAATCCATTAATTATTCCATCGATACGGTGCAGGGCACGGTTTATCTGATGGGGTTCGCGCAGGATCAGGCGGAGCTTGACCGGGCGATCGATATTTCCCGCACGATTTCCGGTGTGAAGCGGGTTGTGAGTTATGTCAAGTTAATCGGTGCGCCGGAGGGGCCGGAGAACCTTCCACCCTCCTACGGGCAGGGTAATCCGGGGAACAGCCGTCCCGGCTATAACGATCCGGGATACGGGCAGAGCGGCTATAATGATGATAGTCCGAGCTTTAATCATGACAGCCGCGCGGATTACAATAACGCCCCTCAAGCAGGTTACGGCTACGGCGCCGATCAGCAAACAGCTCCGGCGGCCTCCGTGCCTTCTGTTGCCGATGGCGAGCCGATCAACTGGAAACAGGAAAGCATCTATGAATGACGTTCGATCCGGACGGGTATCTCTCTGAGATTTCGCGGCTGGCGGATCACGAGGTCAGCCTTGCGCATGCGGCGCTGGCTCTGGCTTGCCCGCGCCTTAAGCCTTCGTCCTACGGCCGATACATTCACCACCTGGACAAGATCAGCGGGGAAGTCGAGGCGCGCTACCGGATCCTGATCGAGGCCGGGAGCGCCGACGATTGCGGGGTTAGGCTGGCGGCGCTCAAGCATATATTGTGCGACCGTTATGCCTATAGCGGAGATTTCGATGCCATGAACCCGGATAACGCCTCGTTGGTGCGGACCATCGACCGGGCGAAAGGGGCACCGATCTGTCTTTCCATACTTTATGTTCATGCGGCGCGGGCGCAGGGTTGGGATGTGGCCGGGCTGGACGTGCCGGGTCTGTTCGTCTGCCGGATCGAGCATGGCGGGCAGAGGATCGTGTTCGACCCCTCTGATCATTGCCGCGTGATGGAGGCCGCCGATCTGCGGGCGATTGTCAAATCCACTCTGGGCGCTCAGGCCGAGCTTTCAGCGACGTATTTCGAACCGGTGGGTAACCGGGAGTGGTTGATCCGGTTACAGAATTTTGTGAAGCTCCGGCAAATTGACGCGGCGGATTACGAGGCGGCGCTGGAGAGCGTTGAGCGGATGCGGTTGCTTTTTCCCCATGAATTCAGGCTTTTGCTGGATGCCGGGGTTCTTTACGCCAAGACCCATAAGACCGCGCAGGCCATCGACGCCCTTGAGGATTATATCGCCAAAGCGCCCAGCGCGCGCGATCGGCACGATGCGGCACTGTTGCTCCAACAATTGAGGGAGGAGAGCGCGGGCGGTTGAAAATCTTCTTATAAGTCGATTTGATCGTCCGGTTGTGCTTGAAAGCGGCGTGAGAAGTGAATATTACTATGGCTGTCGCAGGAAAGCGAATCGGGATGCGTATATATTTCCGGGTGGTGCCGAGGCGCCCGACCCCTGCGGCTTTACACATGATGGATTCAAAGGCTGAGTCGAAAAGGAGACCTAAAAGATGAAAAGCCGTTATTTGATGGTATTTTGCGCAATGTTGGCGTTGAGCGCCTGTACGGGTAAAAAAGATGATGGCGCCGTGAATACGGGCGACGGTCAGGGCGTGGTCATGGATGACGGTTACGGGCAAGGCGCTCCGACTCCGGGTTCCGAGGCCGAGTTCGTCCAGAATATCGGCGACCGCGTATTCTTCGATTACGACAGCATTGACCTGCGCCCCGAAGCGCGTGCCACGCTTGAGGCGCAAGCCCGTTGGCTCGGACAGTATTCCAACCTGAGCGTGACCATCGAAGGCCATGCCGACGAACGCGGAACGCGCGAGTATAACCTTGCACTCGGCGAACGCCGTGCCAACTCGGTCAAGAATTACCTCGTCGCGCTTGGCGTTGACGGTTCCCGCATCAACACGATCAGCTACGGCAAGGAGCGTCCGGCCGAAGTTGGTTCCGATGATTCCTCGTGGGCGCGCAACCGGAGAGGCGTGACGGATATCCAATAACCGTCCGTGTTTGAAAACATGGTCCTTAGACGACGTTTGGTTTATAGATTTGTTCTTTGTTCGGCTGCGGTTCTGGCGCTTTATGCGTCCGGGCCGCTGCCTGCTTCTGCTCAGAGCGCCGCCGCCACAGAGGTGCGGATTCAGGAGCTGGAGCAGGAAATCCGCAGGCTGAACGGCGTTGTGGAAGAGCAGACATATGAGATCAACAGTCTCAAGGCCCAGCTCGATCAGGCGATCAGCGATCTGACGCTGCGTGTGCGTTCTCTTGAGGGTGGGGGCGCTGCAGGATCTCCGGGGAGCGCCGGACCTTATTCCGGATCTTCGGATACGGGTTACGACCCTTACAACTCGACGCCGACGCAGGACCCCTCAGGCAGCACGTCTGTGGTTCAGCCTACGCCGCGACCGCCTTCCTCTTCGTTTAATTATGTCCCGCCCGACAATTATGCCAACGATCCGAACGCCGCGGCGCAGACCAATGCGGCGACCGGAACAGGCAGTGTTCCCTTACCGTCCGATACGCCTCTGGTTGCTTATGAGAGCGCCTTCGCGCTCCTCAAGAAGAGCGATTTCAAGGGTGCGGAAGTGCAGTTCGCCAATTTCCTTAAAAACTTCCCGACCAGCGATCTGGTACCCAACGCCAAATACTGGTATGGCGAGACGTTTTATGTACGCGGCGAGTATGAAAAAGCCTCGCGCATCTTCGCCGAGGGATATCAGGATAATCCCAAGGGCGGGAAGGCCGCCGACAATCTTCTGAAGCTCGGGCTTTCGCTGGCCGGACAGAAGAAAAAGGACGATGCCTGTATCGCGCTTAAGAAGCTGGAGGAGGATTTCTCCAATACTTCGGGGCCGATTATCCGCCGCGCCAAGCAGGAAATGAATACTCTTGGCTGCTAAACGCCCTGCCGGGGCTGCGCCGATCCGGCATCAGGATTTTTCCGACATTATGACCGCCCGCTTCGGGGGCTCTGAGGCTCTTGCCGGGCGCGGGCTGGCCGTGGGCGTCTCCGGCGGGCCGGACAGCATGGCGCTGTGCTTTCTTTTGTCGCGCTGGCTTTCGGATCAGCCTGTTTCCAAAAAAATTTCCGTGCATGCGCTGACGGTCGATCACGGTTTGCGGCCTGAATCCGCCAAGGAGGCCAAACAGGTCAAGGCGTGGGTCAAGGGCTGGCCGGGTGTCGTTCATAAAATCCTGACATGGGAGCATTGCGGCGCGGACACCCGGATTCAAGAGGAGGCGCGGGCGGCGCGTTACGGTTTGATGTGGGCGGAGTTGCGCAGGCTGGGCATCGGGCATCTTTTCCTTGCGCATCACCGCGATGATCAGGCGGAGACGGTGCTCTTCCGGCTGGCGCATGGGTCGGGGCTGGACGGGTTGTGCGGGATGGCGGAGCGCCAGGCGTTCGGTCACGATATGACGCTGTGCCGTCCGTTTCTGGATTTTTCCAAGGCGGATTTGGTGGCGACGTGCCAGCATTACCGGGTGCCTTTTCTCGTCGATCCCTCCAACAGTGCGGAGGCGTTCGCGCGTGTGCGGTTGCGCGGTTCGATGGCGGTTCTTGAGCGGGAAGGGCTGACGCCCGCTCGGCTGTCGGTGACGGCGAAACGGCTGGCGCGGGCGCGGGCAGCGCTGGACGAACTGGCCGTGCGGACGCTTAAAGAGGCCGTTATTGAAAATAAATCCGATCGTATCGTTTTGTCATATTCCAGTTTACGAAACATGCCGGAAGAGATCGGATTGCGTGTCGTTCTTTCTATTATGGCGATGCTGGTGCCGCCCATACCTTACGGGCCGAGGCTGGAGCGCGTCGAGGCGCTTTTTGATGATCTGATGAAACCGGAGCGGTTCCGCAAGCGAACTCTTAATGGAACAATCTTCGAGCGCAAGGATAGGGACGGGACAGTCATTCTGTCTCTGGAAAGCGCGGCCAAGCGAAGGAAAGTTGTAAAAAAGCCGTAAAATCGGCACAAAAGCCCGCAAAAAATGAGGAATTATTCAGATTTAGTATGGTATGTTTGCGTATGCTTTTTCAGTTTTATTTTCAATAACAACCCGGTGGTTTCAGAATGAACCGTAATATTGTTGTCTGGTTGGGCGTTGCCCTTGTGATTATGTTTCTCGTCACCCTCATGGGGCAGGCGCAGGATCCGCTGATGCGCGGGGCGAAGGAAGTCGCCTATACCGAATTCGTGCAGCAGGCGAAGGCCGGCGCTATCAAGGAAATCACGATCAAGGGCGACCGGATTACCGGGCAATATACAGATTCCCCCGAGATGTTCTATACGACGATTCCTTTTATGGAAAACGCAATCGAGCGGGTGATCGGCACTCCGGTCAAGGTCAACGTGCGGGCGATTGAGCAGCAGGGGCTTATGGCGCAGCTGCTGATTACCATGCTGCCGGTCGTCGTGATCGTCGGTGTCTGGGTGATGTTCATGCGGCAGATGCAGGGACGCGGCGGCGGCGGGGCGATGGGCTTCGGGAAATCCCGCGCGAAGATGCTGACCGAGCGGCACGGACGGGTTACCTTTGAGGACGTGGCCGGGATCGAGGAAGCCAAAGAGGAATTGCAGGAGATCGTCGAGTTTCTGAAGGACCCGCAGAAGTTTCAGCGTCTGGGCGGCAAGATTCCGAAAGGGGCGTTGCTGGTCGGTTCGCCGGGTACGGGTAAGACGTTGATCGCTCGTGCGGTGGCAGGAGAGGCCGGCGTGCCGTTCTTCACCATTTCGGGTTCGGATTTCGTTGAAATGTTCGTGGGGGTGGGCGCGAGCCGTGTGCGCGACATGTTCGAACAGGGCAAGAAAAACGCGCCGTGTATTATCTTCATCGACGAGATTGACGCCGTGGGTCGTCACCGGGGCGCCGGATACGGCGGCGGAAACGACGAGCGCGAGCAAACGCTCAACCAGTTGCTTGTGGAGATGGACGGTTTCGAGACCTCGGAGGGGGTTATCATTCTGGCCGCCACAAACCGGCCGGATGTCCTGGACCCCGCGCTTTTGCGTCCGGGGCGTTTCGACCGTCAGATCACCGTGCCGTTGCCCGATGTTAAGGGGCGTGAAAAGATTTTGCGGGTGCATATGAAAAAGGTGCCGCTGTCCAACAACGTGGATGCCGCCGTGATCGCGCGGGGTACGCCCGGATTTTCCGGGGCGGAGCTGGCTAATATCGTGAACGAGGCCGCCCTGATGGCGGCGCGTAAGAACAAGCGCGTTGTCACGATGGAGGATTTCGAATCCGCGAAAGACAAGGTGATGATGGGCGCCGAGCGTCGTTCTATGGCAATGAGCGAGGAGGAAAAGAAGCTCACGGCTTACCATGAGGCCGGGCATGCGCTGGTTACCATGCACGAGCCGGAGTCCGATCCTATCCATAAAGCCACGATCGTGCCGCGCGGGCGCGCGCTGGGGATGGTTATGCGCTTGCCGGAGGGCGACCGTTACAGCTCGTCGCTTGCCAAGATGAAGGCCGATTTGTCGGTGACCATGGGCGGGCGCGTGGCCGAGGAGATTATTTTCGGCAAGGAGAAGGTCACAAGCGGTGCATCGGGCGATATTCAGCAGGCAACCCGCCTCGCCAACGCGATGGTGACTCAATGGGGTTTGAGCGATGATATCGGCATGGTGAATTACGGGGAAGACCCGAACAGCTATCATCCGCGGCGTATTTCCGCGCAAATGTCCAATCGCATCGATGCCGAGATCCGGCGTTTGATCGAGGAGGGGTATGAGCGGGCCAAGACAATCCTGACCGATAATATCGATGATTTGCACAAGATCGCCAAAGCGTTGCTGGAATATGAGCTGCTGTCGGGCGATGAGATCAAGGCGCTTTTGCGCGGGGAGGCGATCATCCGTGATGATTCAGATGATTCACATACCCCTGTTCCGCCTCGCCCCTCTGTCCCCACGAGCGGGAGTATGGGCGGCAAGAGACCGCAAGAAGCTTGAGGGTTTATTCCCGGATTTAAACGGGGGCGGGGTCTTCGGGTCCCGCCTCTGCGTTTTGGAGGGTGTCCTGTGCGGTAGGCCGCCGGTGGTCGTGGTATGGAATGGCGGGTGAAAAGACCATGTCCCGATGCGGGTGGTTTCCAACGAACTTCATGTAGTTGGCAATCAGATCGCATAGCCTGTCCTGTCCGACCTCATCGGCGATCAGGTCGTTGCGGATTTCAAAGCCGAAGTAGGGCGCGCCTGTTCTTTCTGTGACCAGAGGCGCGGCGGTTATCGAGACGCGCTCGGGCAAGAAATACGGCTGCCGCTGGATGTAGCGGAGGCCGCTTCGTTCTTTCAGGAATTCATCAGAAATCTGGGCTAAGGGCTGCTGTTCGTCAAGGGATAGCAGGCCGATTTCGCTTTCGCGTTTGCGGCCAAGCCAGACGGGTGAGAAGGAGTGCATGTCGATCAGTATAGCCATGCCAAATTTCTGTCTGGTCTCCTTTACAAGGTCCGCCAGCGCGTTGTGGTAAGGCCAGTATATGGCGTTCATGCGGGACTCACGTTCCTCCGGCGTTAAAACGCCGGGGTCGTTGCCGGGGATCGGCATATCCTCATACTCGGAGGAAGTTTCCGCAATCGCCTTGTCGGGCATGCGGTTGGTGTCGGCCACAAGGCGTGAATAATTGCTCCAGATAAAGGAGGCGGCGGGCAGCCGCGGTATAAGGCGCTGGAAGAGGGCCGCCATGTTGAGGTCGCTGGCTTCGTGGGCCTGCTCGAACCATTTGCGGTCTAGGCCTAGCGGTTTTTCGGGAGCGCCGGGGACCGCCAAACCGTTGTGCGGGCCGGAAAAGATAAACGGGCTGTTGCCTGGAATGACCGTTACCGGTTCTGGAAGTCCGGAAGCGTCGGATAATAGGCCTGAATAGCGCGAAAAATCCCCCTTCATACACCCCGCCTTTATTCTTATTATGAGCCTTAAATCTGCCATAAGTCTTTGGTTTAGACAAGAAAATCGTTGAAAAAGCTTGCCTTTAAGCTGCGCGGCGTTGTAAATCCCCCCGGTTAACGGTTTAATGAAGGCCATGAGCAAAAAGACCCAATATTTCGGAACGGACGGGATCCGTGGGAAAGCCAACCAGTTTCCCATGACGGCGGACATGGCGCTCAAGGTCGCCATGGCGACGGCCATCGTGCTGCGCGACGCGCGGAACGGCGGGCATATGGACCGGGCGATTATCGGCAAGGATACGCGGCTTTCTTGTTACATGCTGGAGCAGGCGATGAGCGCCGGGTTTCTGGCGATGGGGATGGATGTGATTCTCGTCGGGCCGATCCCGACGCCAGGGATCGCCGGGCTGGCGCGGTCGCTGCGCGCAGATGTCGGCGTTATGATTTCCGCCTCGCACAACCCCTATACGGATAACGGGATAAAGCTGTTCGGGCCGGACGGTTATAAGCTGGACGATTCCATAGAGCGGCGCATTGAGGAGATGATCGGGCGGGATTTGAGCGCCGATCTGGTCTCCCCGGAAAAATTGGGGAAAGCCAGCCGCCTTGACGATGCGCTGGGCCGTTATATCGAGTCGCTCAAACGGAGCCTGCCGCGCCATGCGAACTTCGACGGGCTGAAGGTCGTGGTGGACGCCGCGCACGGGGCCGCTTATAAGGTCGCGCCGCAGATTTTGTGGGAGCTTGAGGCCGAGGTCGTTTCCATCGGGTGCCAGCCGAACGGGCGGAACATCAACGAGGGGTTCGGCGCTACGCATACGGCGGCGCTGCAACGCGCCGTGGTCGAGCAGGGCGCAGATATCGGGATCGCGCTGGACGGGGATGCGGACCGTTTGATCGTCGTAGACGAAGGCGGGGACGTCATCGACGGGGACCAGCTTATGGCGTCTCTTGCGCTTTCCATGAAGGAGAAGGGTACGCTGCGCGGGGATTGCGTGGTGGCTACGGTGATGTCGAATCTGGGGTTAGAGCGCATTTTGCTGGAGCGTGGGCTGAAGCTTTTGCGTACGCCGGTGGGCGACCGCCATGTGGTTGAGAAAATGCGCGAAGAGGGCGTCAATCTGGGCGGGGAGCAGTCGGGGCATATCATTCTCTCCGATCATGCGACCACGGGCGATGGGCTTTTGGCGGCGTTGCAGATTTTGAGCCTCGTTAAGGAGCAGGGACGCAAGGCGAGCGCGGTTTTGAACCAGTTTACACCCCTGCCGCAAATCCTTAAGAACGTGCGGTTCGAAAAGGGTGGAAAGCCCATGCAGAGCGAGGCCGTGAAAGAGGCGATCGCCAACGCCCAGAGTAAATTCAACGGTTTCGGGCGGGTTCTGGTGCGGGAATCGGGCACCGAGCCGCTGATCCGCGTTATGGCGGAGGGGGACGACCCCGTGCTGGTCGAGGGCGTCGTTAACGATTTGTGCGAAGTGATTGAAAAAGTCGCCCGATCAGGCTAACCATTACCCTGTAATTTAATCGATTAGAAAAGACGGACTTCTTTTCCGGAGCGAAGAATGAGCAACGATAGCGCCGAACTCGCCCTGCTGCCTAACGGCTTCGAGGATCTGCTGCCCCCGCAGGCGGATGTGGAGGCGCAGTCGATCAGCACCCTTATCGCGACCTTTTCCTCGTTCGGATATCGCCGGATCAAGCCGCCGCTTCTGGAATTCGAGGATAGTCTTTTGGCGCCGGGGCCGGGTGAGCGGCTGTCGGGTGAGACGTTCCGTCTTATGGACCCGGTGACGCACCGGATGCTGGGTCTGCGTTCGGATATCACGCCGCAGATCGCGCGGATCGCGGGTTCGCGCCTTTCGCGGGAGCCGCGCCCGCTGCGCCTTACTTACGCCAACGATGTTTTGCGCACAAAGGGGAACCAGCTGCGCACCGTCCGGCAGTTCTGTCAGGTCGGATGCGAGATGATCGGGGACGATCAGGCGGAGAGCGACGTCGAGATCTGCGTTCTGGCGATTCTGGGTCTCAAGGCGATCGGGTTCGATGCTGTGACGCTGGATCTAACCATTCCCGGTTTCGTGACCTCGCTGATCCCCCAAAATCTTAGTGCCGATGCTGTGGCGACGATTAAGCGCGCGGTGGCGCAGCGCGACCGGGATTTGCTGGCGACGCTTCCCAAAACCGATGTGTCTGCGCTTTCGCATGTCATGGATATTTCGGCGGGATCGAAGCAGGCGGAGGCTCTGTTCACCGCGCTTAAGGACGATCTTTTGCCGCCCGCTTTGAGGGACGATGTTAAGCGCCTTAAAGAGGTTTGCGCAGGCGTCGAGCGGGCGCTGGGCGAACTCGGCATTGGCGATGTCAGCGTTACGGTCGATCTGTTGGAGCAGGTGGGGTTCGAGTATCACAGCCATCTCGGATTTGCTTTGTTTTCGTCCAAGGTGCACGGCGAGTTGGGGCGCGGCGGGTGTTATGACGTGCGGTTCGGCAAGAGCGGCGAAACGGAAACCGCGAAGGGCTTTACGCTTTACATGGATACGATCCGCAAGGCCTGCGCGGGGGTAAAGCCGCCGCAGCGCGTGTTCGTCCCCGCTGGGACGCAATGGTCGGATATCCGTGCGCTTCAAGATCAGGGATGGACGATCGTGCGCGGCACGGGCGGCGCAGGTGATACGGTTCGCGCGGGATGTACGCATAAATATGAGGGCGGGGCGGTTGTTCACGACCCTAAAGCTTAATTTCACATGGAGATCATAAGAGCATGAGCAGCGTGGCCATCATCGGCTCCCAGTGGGGAGACGAGGGGAAAGGGAAAATCGTGGACTGGCTTTCGAGCCGCGCGGATGTTGTGGTTCGTTTTCAGGGCGGGCACAATGCGGGGCATACGCTGGTTATTGACGGCAAGGAATATAAGCTGAGCCTTTTGCCTTCGGGGATCGTCCGGCCCGGCAAGCTTTCGATCATCGGGAACGGCGTTGTCATCAACCCTACGGCCCTGCTCAAGGAAATTAAAAACGTGCAAGCCAAGGGCGTCGAGATTTCGCCCGAGAATTTACTGGTTGCGGAGAACGCCAACCTGATCCTACCCGTGCATGAGGAACTGGACGAGGCGATGGAAATCGCGCGGGGCGGAACGCCGATCGGCACCACCAAGCGCGGGATCGGCCCGTGCTACGAGGATAAGGTGGCGCGGCGGGGTATCCGTGTCTGCGATCTGCGCTATCCCGACCTTTTGCGCGAGAAGCTGGAGGCGATGATGCGCCACCATAATATCCTGCTCAAGGGTTTCGGCATGAAAGAGATCGACCCGGGCGCGATGTTTGACGATCTGATGAAAATCGCGCCGGAGGTTTTGCGTTATGCCGGCGTTGCGTGGCTGAAGCTGGATGCCGCCAAGACGGACGGCAAGAAGATTCTCTTCGAGGGCGCACAGGGAACGATGCTGGATATCGACCATGGAACGTATCCGTTCGTTACCTCCTCCAACACCGTTGCGGCGCAGGCCTCGGCGGGGACGGGCATGGGGGTGAACGCGGTCAAGTACGTGCTGGGGATCACCAAGGCCTATACGACCCGCGTCGGCACGGGGCCTTTCCCCACGGAGTTGACCGACGAAACGGGCGAATTTCTGGGGCGGCAGGGCCGGGAGTTCGGCACCGTGACCGGGCGCAAGCGCCGCTGCGGCTGGTTCGACTCCGTCATGGTGCGGCAGGCCGTGAAGCTTTCGGGGATGCACGGCATTGCTTTGACCAAGCTGGACGTTCTGGACGGGCTGGACGAGATCAAAATTTGCGTGGCTTACGAGTTGGACGGCAAGACGATCGACTATTACCCGTCTTCCCAGATCGATCAGGCCCGCGTGCAGCCGATCTATGAAACCGTCGAAGGATGGAAGCAAAGCACCTATGGCGCCCGGAGCTGGGGTGGTTTGCCCGCGCAGGCGGTTAAATATGTGCGTCATATCGAGGAGCTGATCGAGGCGCCGGTGAGCATGCTTTCGACCAGCCCGGAACGGGACGATACGATTCTTGTCCGCGATCCGTTCAAAGACTGATCTCCATTACTGTTTTAAAATCAACGTGGGCAGGGCGGCGATTGCGGCTCTGCCCGTTTTACTTTTCCGGCCAAGCTGTTTAAACTTTTTCTCTGGACCTGTTCCGGTGGTCACGGGACGTGACAAGAGAGCCGTCAGGATGACGGCGAAAAGGAGTTTTTGGCGCGATGTCGGATTCGTCTCCGCGCGAGGTCGCTGGTGAACAGAAGGCGCAGTCCGGCGGCGGGCGCTCGGCGGACGGTCAGGTTCTGCTCGGTAAGTCGATCCGTATCAATCCGCGCGAGCCTTTGCCTCATCTTGACCAAGGTGAGGTTCGTGCCTATGCCGCCGTCGAGCAAAAGCCCGACCGCACGGTTGCCTGTTATGCCCTGATTTGCAAGAACGGGCTTGTGCCCCGGCGTAAGAGCGCCTCCATTTATAAAACCATTCGTGATCCGGGGCTGATGCCGCTGGTCGGCTCGGGTGTGGTTTACTGGCCGCCTACGAACGAGCAAGCTTATGTTTTCGTGCATGAAAACATCGCTTCTGCGCCGATTTTGCCTAACAAATCGCAATTATGCCTTGGCTGGAGGCAGGACCGGGTGCTGGATGTCGTGTTCAAGTCGCTGTTTAAAGCGATGGGCGAGATGAAGCAGCAGGAGTTCTTTCACGGGTTTATCTCTCCGGCCAACCTGTTCAGCGTCAGAGGCGCTTCGGACAGCGTCGTTTTGGGCGGACCTCTGGCGGTTCCGGCGGGGTATCATCAGCATGTGCTGTGCGAGACCATCGAGCGGGGCATGGCCGAGCCGATCGGGCGCGGACCTGCCACACACTCCGAGGATCTTTATGCGTTCGGGGCGACGCTGGCGCTTTGCATGCGCGAACCGGACCCGAACTTTATGGCTCGGAGCCCGCAGGAGATTCTCAACGGTAAGTTCGAGGAGGGCAGCTATGCCTTTCTTATCGGTCGGGAGCGTTTGTCAGGGCCGATGCAGGATTTGCTGAAGGGGATGTTGAGCGACGATCCGCAGCAGCGCTGGAATATCGACGACGTAGCGATTTGGATCGGGGGGAAGAGGCCGCCCTCGCATCAGGCGCAGAGGAAGCGTAAGGGCGCGCGCGGGCTTAACTTTGCGGGAAAAAATCATTTTTTTGTTCCTGAGCTTGCCTTCGATGCTGCGCGCGACCCGGAGTTGTTCTCTCGTGTGATCGAGGAGGGGCATATCGAGCAATGGCTGGCGCGTTCGCTTGACGACAAGGAGGGACACGAGCGTTATGAAACGGCCCTTAAGAATGTCAAGAACCAGGGACGCGACAAGAATTACAGTCATCTGATGACCTCTTATATCCGGTCGGCCTTGATGCCCGAATGGCCGCTTTTGTATCGGGGGCGGATGCTGAATTACGAGGGGTTCGACACGGCCTTGGCGCAGGCGTTCGAGAAGGGCGAGGACCTCAAGACTTTTCACGAACTCATCGAAAAGAGCGCGTTTGTGAATCAGCTCTATATGCAGGAAGCCAAGGGTATGATGGTTTCCCGCTGGCTCAAGGTGTATGAGGAATGCCGGTTGGCGCTCAAGCAGATGCGGGCCGGGTTTGGGCTGGAGCGGTGTCTTTACCTGCTGAACCAGAATGTGAACTGTCTCAGCCCGAAGTTGAAGGGCTATTTCGTCACGAACGCCGAGGAGTTGCTGTACGCGTTTGAATCCATCGCCGAGCAGGGCGGCCACCGCGATCTGTTTCTTGACCGGCAGAGCATCGCGTTCCTTTGCGAGGTGGACAGCCGATGCATCGACGGGTTTCTTTATGAATTGAACTCTCCCGAGCGGCACAAGCAGATTTTAGGAAATATCAAATGTCTTGCGCAGGTTCAGAAGCGCTATAAGGTCTCTTCTCTGCCGCATCTGGCCAAGGCGTTTTCCGATATGTTGCCGTACGTGTATGAGCGGTTTCACGACCGAACGATACGCGGGAATGTTGAGGGGCAGGTCAAATCTGCGGCCCGGGCGGGGGATCTGGCGGCGATCGCGGCGGTTTTGGAGAATGAGGATACCATGGCCAGGGATATGGCCAATTATAAGCGTGCGATGCTGGAATATTACAATCTTTCGCTTGAGCATAATGAAATCACCGAGCAGATGAAAAACAAACACGGTTTCGGGCGAGCCGATGCGCATGCAATTTCCGCCATGGTTTCAGGGGTTATCGCGTTCCTTCTTATGGTTATGGCTGCGCTGTCGTTTGTGGCGGGGCAAGCGCCGTCGGTGTTTTAGGGGTTCACTCAGATGGCTGCCAAAGAAAAGAAGGCGAAGAAGGAAAAGAACGGGAAGGGGGGGATTGCGAATCCCGGTCTGAGCCTTGCCGTGATCTGTATTGTCATTCTTGGGCTTGTTTCGCTTCCGGCCATGCTTTTGCTTCTCATCGGGATGTTGCCGACGCTGGGGGCCGTCCTAGCGGCGGGCGATGGCGGCGGACGAGGTGCGCGGGCGCTTTCTGTCGCGTTTATGAATTTTGCGGGTTGTTTTCCGTTTTTGCTTAAAATTATCGTCAGTCATATGGGGTTTGATAAGGGGATCGAGATTATCGCCGATCCGATGGTTCTCGTGATGATTTACGCTACGGCGGGTACGGGTTATGTTCTTGATGCCTTTCTTTCGGGGTATATCTCTAGCTTTCTTTTTTCCCGCGCGCAGGCGCGGCTTGTCCAGATCGAAGCACGGCAGAAAGATCTGGAGCAACGCTGGGGGCCAGAAGTGACCGGGAAAATCCCGCTGGACGAGGAGGGGTTCCCCCTGCCACAGGACGCCAGCCGGATCGTCAAGAAAGAGGGGGCGCGTTAACCTTTTGTTTAAGGTCTAGATAGTATTATGGCATATGGGCTTTTGTAGTATGGCCCTTAATAGGTTCAAACAGAGCGGCGCGACCGCTTTTTTTGTGCCCGGAAACTAGAACCAATTTGTAATAAAATTGAATAAAAACACGGCGTTCGGTGCAAAGACATGCTTGGTTTTTTTAGAAAATTGCTCAGGAAAGATGACGGTGCGACGGCTATCGAGTTTAGCCTTGTCGCCATCCCTTATTTCATGCTCAGCCTCGGGATCATGGAGTTGTCGCTGATGTATGCTTCGGCCAGCTTGCTGGAGGGGGCGACGGATTCGGCGGCGCGGTTGATCCGTACAGGGCAGCTTCAGCAATCGCAAAGCGATCCGGAAACGCAATTCCGAACGGCGATGTGTAATTTCGTCAATGTGCTGATCGACTGTAACGATGTGACGATCGAAGTTCGTACGATGAACAGCTATGAAGATTATGAAACGCTGGTCCCGGTATTTGACGAGGACGGAAACATGGTTTCCCAAGGATTTGACGCCGGGGGTTCAAACGACCGCGTGCTGATCCGCGTCGGGTATCGCTATACGATGAAAACGCCGCTGGTCGGGCCGATTTTGAACGGGCCGGACGGCGGTACGCTGTTTATGTCCACGATTGTTCTGCAATCCGAACCGTATGAGTTTGAAGATGCTGCCTCATGATCTTAAATCAGGGTTTGTCCGTGCGCCTCTCCGGAAGCTTTTCGGGCGGTGGTTGCGTGAGGAGGACGGGATTGCGGGCACAGAAGCCGCTATGATCTTTCCGGTCATGCTGGTCCTGTTTCTCGGGCTTTACGACGTGGGGAACGGGATTTTGGCCAACCAGAAGACCATCCGGGCTTCGCAGATCGTGGCCGACCTGATCGCGCGGAACAATATCGTCAGCACGAGCGACGTGAACGAGGCGGTCAAGGCCGGGGAGCTGGCCTTCGAGCCGCTTTCGAAGGCTACGTACGGGGTCGATATTGTCAGCATACGTTTCGATGGCAGCAGCGGTGATCCGGAAATTGTCTGGCGCGATACACGGAATATGACGGCGATCCCCGATGTTTTCGACCGGGTTGAGCCGTTGGCCCTGCCCGGAGAGGGCGTGGTTGTGGTTGCCGTGACCTATAGTTTTGAGCCGGTTTTCGCCGGATTTGTTGTTGATACCTTTAACATGATGGAGATCGGGTTCAGCCGCGGACGCAGCAGCCCGGTGGTCAATCGTGAATAATGGTGCGCGTGATACTGAAAGGAAGTGTGCGTCATGACCAGTGTAAGCCCTTTTGAAAGACTCTTTAGCGGATTTGGCGCCTTGTGCCGGCGCTATTGGCGGGATACGACCGGGACGATCGTCGTGGCGTTCGGCATTATGGCGCCGCTTATGATCGGTATGGCGGGGATGTCGCTGGATTATGCGCAGGCGTATCTGGTGCGTGCCCGCCTTGCTCAGGCTCTGGACGCCTCGGCTCTGGCGGCCGCGGCTTATTCCTCAAACGAGGCGGAGATCCAACAGCGTGTACAGGACTTTTTCGATGCGAACTATCCCGAGTACAAGCTGGGCGTGACGTTCGATCCGATCGTGCAGGTTGTGGGGGATGAGGTGCGCGTGACGGGAAATGCGACCTATCACACCATGTTCCTCAAGGTTTTGGGGATACACACGATCGATGTTTCGGCCGCAACGATCGTCGTGCGGGAAATTCAGGGGCTTGAAGTCGCACTGGTGCTCGATAATACCGGTTCGATGTCGAGCAATAACAATATACAGGCTCTTAAGACCGGCACTGTGAACTTCATCAATATTCTGTTCGACAACGCCTCCAAGCCGGAGAACGTCAAGATCGGCATGGTGCCGTTCGCGAACAGCGTGCGCGTAGGGCGCTATGGTCTGGGGCAGAACCCGGATGGCAGCACCTATGCAAATGGAGAGAGTTTCGTGACCCTGCCGAGCGGCGTCAGCTATACGACCAACCGGAGCAGCACGACGGGCTGGTACGGGTGCGTTGTGGAGCATAAGGAGAGCGGCTACACGGCTTCGGCCACACATGTCGCCAACTCCTACGGCCAGCTTTGGAGGGACGGAACGGATTGGGACGGGCACGGCTGGAATCCCGCTGTCAACAACAACGACCCCTATGATTACGATGTCCTTGACGAATATGAAGGCCCTTGGGATATCTATATGTTCGGCAAGGTCGTCAATTACGATCAGGCCTGCTCGGGTAGCGGTTACGCCACAAGCCGATGCAGCAACTGCGGCGGGGACAGCTATTGCAACTCTACCTATTGCTACTGCCGAAACAGTAACGTGAATCAGGGGTGCCCCTATGCCACGATCATGCCGCTGACAAGTGACAGGGACGCGCTGATCGATCATGTCGATACCATGCAGCCGGACGGTAATACGCTCGGTAACATCGGTATGACCTGGGGTTACCGGGTTCTGTCGCCAGATTTTCCGTTCGAAGAGGCTCAGCCCTGGGAGAATTTCTTCTGGAAAAAGGCCGTCGTGATGATGACCGACGGGGACAACACGGAGAACGGCACTTACTCCTCTTACTGGGTTACCGCCAAAAACAATATGAGCGTGACCAAGTTCAACAATCGGTTTGCGGAGACGTGTGAGGCGCTGAAAGATCAGGGGGTGCAGATCTACACGATCACCTTTACCTCCGGCATCAGCAATGCGACCAAGGACTACTTCCGCGAATGCGCGAGCAGCGAAGACCAGTATTTCGATGCGCCCACGCAAGAGGAGTTGATCGACGTGTTCGAGACGATCGCCCGCGAGCTGAGCAACCTGCATATCAAGGGATAAGCGCTCAGTCGTACCGTTCAAATCTTTTCAATACACCCGCGGGCTTCTGCGGGTGTATTGTTTTGGGGGAGACTTGGAAATACTGATTCATTTGCAAAAAATAC
>JAANMX010000981.1_pt1 | contig 34837 bp, 23 predicted proteins | sample 7279681 | NCBI WGS metagenome assembly JAANMX01 (sample SAMN14094542, study PRJNA606508) | bioreactor metagenome | isolation source: A lab-scale SPAN reactor treating ammonium-rich wastewater day 351 | place: Ireland: Galway | collected 2018-01-01 | reverse complement strand
ATTATAAGCATAATCTATGGTAAATAGGAAAACATTTCTATATAATAGAATTAGGATTTTACTATTGCATAAACAGTCAAATCTTTATTTCATGGTAATTTTTTCTCCGTCCTCTTCAACGCATAAGATCATATTGAATTTACTAGTATTTTGATTTGAGACCCTGTTTTACCAGGAGATTATCATATGCCTTCTGTGTCGATTGTTACCTGTGATGATTATACATTAGAAAAGATTTATCATGCCATTCATAAATCTTTAAGATTACTGGATGGTATTGATAAGCTCGTTAGACCTGGCATGAAGGTGCTTTTAAAGATCAACCTTCTCTCATCCTCACAACCACCTGAAAGGGCTGTTAATACACATCCCGCCGTAGTCAGAGCACTTGTCAATATATTTCAAAAGGATTTTGGATGTGAAGTTTATATTGGAGACTCTTCAGGCAGTGTAAAAAACAGTTCCACCTTCAACGCATTCCGAATAACTCGTATCAATGAGATTGCAGAGGATACAGGAGCAAGGGTTGTCAATTTTGATAAAGATGAGTATATTGATGTTAACAACCATGATTATGAGATCGTAGATAAATTCCGTATCGCCAAAACACTACGGACGGCAGATCTTATAGTCTCCGTACCTAAACTGAAAACGCATGGTTTAACCCAATACACCGGGGCAATAAAAAATATGTTAGGTACAATTCCGGGAAACGGGAAAAAGAATATTCACTTAATTGCGCCAAAACCAACGGTATTTGCTAAGGCATTAGTAGATATCTATCAAATGGTACCGCCTCATCTCATTATTATGGATGCCGTTGTAGGCATGGAGGGAAACGGTCCCAATGCTGGTCAGCCCAAAAAAGTGGGGCTTATCATTTCCAGTCGTGATAGCGTGGCGCTAGACGCTGTAGCTAGCACTATCATTGGATTTGAGCCTATGGCTATACCAACTATTCGATTTGCGCATCAACGTGGTTTAGGCAGTGGCGATCTAAACAACATTCGTGTAGTTGGCGAATCGATCTCCAATGTAGCTGTTCCTGATTTTCAAAAACCCTCCAGTGGCGCCCAGGACTTTGCAGGAAAATATTTGCCAAATTTCTTATTATCTTTGATGTTTGATAATACCTGTTCAACATTTTCTACCGTAAATCACTCGAATTGCACACGATGCTATGAATGCGTAAGAAACTGTCCTGCAGGCGCAATGTCAAAAGAGAATGGCAAGGTAATTGTAGATAAGCAGAAGTGTATCGGATGCTTCTGCTGCGATGAGGTATGTGATTTTGAAGCAATCCAAATGAAACGTTCCTTACTAGGAAGAACACTTTTGGGCATGGCAAAGGCTCTCGGTGTAGAAAAAGTCGAATGAATTGTACTAAGTAAAATAAATGGAAAAGAGTTGATGTAGGGCAAGGCTTCAGCCTTGCAAAGGTGCAAGCCGAAAGGTTTGCCCTACGGAAATGAAATTTCTAACCAGGAAACGAGGATATACTATAATTCTCATAAAGTTATCTATACTTAATTATAGAATACAATTTTTCATGAACGCTTAATTTAAATTATGGAAATACAATGGACGAAGATATTTCTCCCAGAAATTAAGGAGCTTATTGAGACAAAAGATTTCAAAGGATTGAGAGATTTTCTTCGCGAACGTCATCCTGCCGATATTGTAGATATCCTCAGAGAACTTAATCCCACAGAGCGGGTAATGAGTTTCCGGTTACTTGATAAAAACAAAATATCTGAGGTCTTTGCCCTATTCGAGCCTATTGAACAAGAGGAACTTCTCAAGCAATTTACAGAACAGCATGCAAGAGAAATTTTAATACAAATGCAGCCAGACGACCGCACACAACTCTTTGATGAACTACCGGCATATGTAGTAGAAAGACTTCTTAAATTACTTCCATCCTTAGAACGAAAGGAAGCTAATGAGCTTCTCAACTACCCGCATAATTCTGCTGGCCGCATAATGACTCCCGAATATGTAGATCTTCAAATGGATATGACCGTTGGGAAAGCACTTGAGCATATCAGAAAAACAGGGCCAAACCGTGAGACAATTTACATCTGCTATATTGTAGATGAAACCAAAAAGCTTCGTGGTGTAGCTTCCTTGAAAAATATCATCCTCGCTAATACAGACCAACTTATTAAGGATATCATGAATGAAAACGTCTTCTATGTACATACAACAGATGACCAGGAAAAAGCAGCACAGGTAGTTCAGAAATATGATATTCTGGCTGTCCCTGTGGTAGATAATGAAGATAGACTGGTAGGCATTGTTACGGTAGATGATATATTAGACGTTGTTCAGGAAGAAGCAACTGAGGACTTTCAAAGAATGGCTGGTATACAAACTATTGAAGAAGAATATTTTCGTGTTGGTTTTACAAAACGCGTTAGCAATCGTATCTCATGGCTGGTCATCCTCGTAATTGCTGCAACTATATCACAAACCATACTGAGAAGCTATTCCGGGATCTTGAATTCAATAATTGCCCTTACCTATTTCATACCTATGCTCACGGGATCCGGTGGTAATACAGGATCACAATCATCTACCCTCATTATTCGGGCATTGGCAACCGGAGAGATAAAAACAACAGAATGGTGGCGAATTATATTGCGGGAATTTAAGGTAGGTGTTGCACTTGGGCTCATTATGGGCATAATAGCCTTCACCATTGCCGCTATATCCTTAAGGCAAATCACCCTGGCGTTAACAGTTGGTATATCTTTGTCTACTGTAGTTTGTGTTGGAAACATTGTCGGCATAGCAATTCCCTTATTTTTCAGATTTGTAAAACTTGACCCGGCATTTGTATCTGCGCCGCTTATCGCTACCTTGCTGGATGCTACCGGACTGCTCATTTACTTTGAAATTGCCAGAAGAATATTTACCATAGCTGCCTCGTAACTTCACAGACTATACTTTATCTTGACATTCTTTTCGTAGGATGGTATCCTCTATGCAATTTTCTAACATAGAAGGTATTCTGCTATTCATTCACACGGAAAGGAGTTATCGTTGAATAACCAGTATAAATCACCAGAAAGAAATTCTCTGATTTGCGGCCTTGCCTTTGATAATAAGGATAATCATAAAAGAATCACAACGGGAGAAAATTTTTGCATATTAGGTGGTTCTGCGAAAACACACGAAAATCTGGTTGAAATGGTAATGGAATTCAATGCAGCCATCAAAAAATATGGCAAAAAGTTAGATGATCTTTCTGAGACGGAATATTACAATATTGTAAAAGAAATTTGTACTGATAATGAAAAAACATACTGGCTTTATCACGCTTAACTTATAAAATAAACTTATGAAAAAAATTGTTTTTCTCTTTTCTCTTATTCTTTTAAATCTTATTTGCCTTGCTCCAGGCTATAGTACCGATGACTTTCGTGATTTTGATGTGCATTATCAGCTTGGAAATGAATATAATAAACGCGGCATGATTGACGATGCAATCGTTGAATACAAAAAGGCCATTGAGATCAATGGTTATTCTCCACAACTTTATAACAATTTGGGCGTAGCCTATGGCAAGAAAAGATTATTTGATGAAGAGATATCTTCCTATAAGAAGGCAATTGATTTAGACTATTCCTATAAAGATGCTTATTTTAATTTAGGGATTGCTTACGGCGCAAAAGGAATGATAGATAATGAGATTTGCGCTTACCAAAAAGTCATAGAAATAGACCCTGATAGCTTAGAGGCTCTGTATAATCTTGGCCATGCTTATCGCGAGAAAGAATTGTACGATGAGTCCATCGCTGCATATAAAAAGGTACTTAAAATTGATCCTAATTATATCGATGCATACTTCAATTTAGGTGTTACGTTTGGCAAAAAAGGCTTATTGGATGATGAAATCCTGCAATATAAAAAAGTACTAAGTTTGAATCCTGACAGCGCCGAGGCCCACTTTAACCTGGGAATTGCATACGGAGAAAAAAAGATGCTTAATGATCAAGTTAGTGAATACAAAAAGGCTATCGCAATTAACCCAAAGTATGCAAAGGCTTATAAAAATCTGGAATCTATTTATCGTAAAAAAGGAATGAAGGAAGAAGCTGATAGAGAATTGTTAAAATATCATGATTTAGTAAAAAATTGATCTTTGAAAGAGAAGATATTAAAACATTTTTGAATTTTGGTTAAGTCTTTATACTATTATAAAACAAGAGAAGGAGAAATAACAAGATGATAGAAAAATTAAATAAAGTAATAACTGAAAAATCCGAAAAGATTATGGCAAATGAAAAAGTAGAGGGATTCGTAAACAATTTAGGTGGGGTAATGTGCTTTTTTGGGGCTATCGTGTTTGGTATTATGTTCATCGTAGGTGGTGCAAGCCTAATGAAGACTGGTAAGAACTACGTGGTAAAACCATCCGCAGAAGAAGCAACATCCGAGTCTACCTCAACAGAAGAATCCCCCGCAACGGAAACGAGTAAAGAAGAATAATAAAAACACTTTAAGGATAAAAAACTGTGGTTAAAAAGATAGTCTTATTACTATGTACTGTAAGCTTAATCTCATGCCTGTATGCCATACAGTCAGCTCATGCCGTTTTTCCAAAATTAACGCCGGAACAAGTACAAGAAGCCATTGAATATGGGCAAAAAAACAAAAGTTTGGATATGGTAACTTTCTCAAAAAGCTGGACTGTCTCTTTAGAAAAAGGCAAAGGTTTTGCCACCTTATTTACCCCTTATCATAATATTGCCTATAAGGCGAGAAAATTTGCTGTAGAACATAGAGAATTTACTAATAGAGAAATCCAGGAAGTATTGCAAACTGGAGATTCCCTCTCTTTTTCTGTAACTGTTTATGGCGATGAGTATGATTTTGCATTACATTATTCCGCTATGGTTTACCAAAAGGATACGGTCATACAACCTGAATTCGAATTTATACCGGAAATAGCAGAAGCAAGCGAATCCTGGCCTGACTCACCAAGCTATTTAGCCCGTCTGGTCTTTAAATTTCCCATGAACGATATTGACTTAAACACTTCAATTGCATTTGTTGTGATGGTTCCGGGCGGAGAAGAAGTTCATTTTCATTTTGATCTGGCAAAAATAAAATAAATTCCCATTAAACCTTAATCTTCGTGTAATTGGCTTACAGAATATTATGAGAAGTAATATGAGTTTATCATAATGCCACAAAAGAAGATAAACTAATACACTCCGGCTTATCCCGATAAACAAAAGGAAAATTTCCACAATGAAAAAGGTAGATTTTTTAACTTTTCTGATATTATTAGGCTTATCTTCATTCATGGGATGCGCCGGATTTTCTAAAAAAACTATCGAGATTCAAAAAAACCATGCAGAACGCCTGGAATCAATCGATAAAAAAATTCAAGAGCATGAGCAAGTATTTTCAAATTTAAATTCATCTGATAAAAACCTCGAAAAACGTATCGAAGAAGTCTTACGCAAGGTGGCTCATGCAGAAGCAAATTATCTGCAAATTCATTCCATGTTAAAAGCTCTTGATTCAAAAGTAGAAACAGAAAATACTTCCATGAAAAATGCTATCTCTGAAGCTCAAAAAAATATAAGCAATTTTGAAAAAATATTAAGCATAATACAGGAAGAGAAAAACGATTTACAGAATCAAATTGTTACACTTCAATCCCAAATATCTCATATTACAACAGAAATCGAAGAACATAACAAGCAATCTGTCTCCTTATTTCCATCTCTTACCGAGCAGGGAGGTACGCCAAATGAAAAGCAAACGGATGAAGAAAAATCGAAAGGGAATAACATTACAGGGTCATTAGTTACACAACAGGAAAAAGAGGCATTGCAAGACTTATTGGATAAAGCTCTTGCATTATACAGAAACGAGAATTATGAAGAATCATTGAACACATGGGAAAAAGCGCTTGCCATTGATCCTGAAAATCTTGAGGCAAAACTCAATATTGAAATTGTAAAGGAAAAAATAAAATCTCTTTCAAAAAACTAGTTGTTCTATTCTCTATTTTAGTATCTGAATACTTCGATATAAAAGCTAAAGGTAATTAATAATGAAATATTTTTCTTTGATTTTTATAATATTAGCATTAACTTTTCTCCTCACAGGATGCACTGAATTCTCCCGATTTTATACGAAATCATCCAAAAATGATGAACGTCTAGCCTTAATCGACCAAAGGATTCTGGAACTCGAACAAGCACTCTCAAATTTAAATGTATCTGATCAGAATCTGGAAAAACGTATTGGAGAACTCTCACAAAAAATAGATACCAATTACTCAACGCTTCACGAGAGCGTAAACGGCCTTAATGCAAGAGTCGAAAGGAAAGAGCGTTTGCTTGAAGGAAATCTCTTAGAGGCTCAGAAAAATATTAATAATCTTGAAAATAAATTAGATAAATTGAATGAAATTGAAAAGATAAAAACTGATTTGCAAAATCAAATTATTGTTCTTTTATCCCAAAGATCAGCTATCACGGGTTCTGAGATAGGAAAACTGAAAGAGACTCAGAAAGAAGAAGGTGGAGATATAATCGCACAAAGACAAGAGATCATAAACGAGTCGCCCGGGGAATACAAGTTAGAAGAAGTAACAATAAAAGATTCAGATGCTAATCCAAGAATAGCGGAATTACAAAGCATGATGGATGAAGCCCTTGCATTATATAGAGGAGGAAATTACGAAGAGTCATTACATAAGTGGGAAGAAATTATCGCTATTGACCCGGAGAATCTTGAGGCGGAATTTAATATCGAAATTGTAAAGGAAAGAATGAAATTTCTTTCGGGAAAATGAATTATTAATTCGCCGCTCAGTAAATAGCCACCCTGTTCATTACCACATTTAATCAAAACTGCAAGACTTCACTATTTACTCAGTAAAAAGTCTTGCAGCCTCTAGTAAGTCTTTTACAACATAATCCGTATCTGCTACAGCAATAGTAGTATTCTGAGACTCTTTACTATCTTTTATCAATACGCATTTGCATCCGGCATTTTTACCAGCTCGTATATCTACCTCCGAATCACCTATCATAAGAGACTGCGAAAAATCAATGTGGTATTGCCTTGCAGCTTCAAGAAACATTCCAATTTTGGGTTTTCTACAATCACAGTCTTTCGTGTATTGTTGTATCATTCCCTCCTTATAATGGGGACAATAATAAATATCATCGATCATAGCCCCTTCGTTTCTCAGAACATCTGTCATTTTTTTATGAATAAGCTCCAGGCATTTTTCATCAAAAAACCCTCTTGCTATACCAGATTGATTCGTTATAACAATAACAAGATACCCTTCTTCGTTAAAGAGCCGTATACCTTGCGCAGCATTGGGCAGTAACAGTAATTGATCAGGAGAATTCAAATAAGGCTTATGGACAATAACAGTGCCATCGCGGTCGAGAAATACAGCCTTCCTTTTTTTCATTTTACTTATTGCCTGAAAAGTTCTTTCTCAACAATGGAACACAGAATATGCCCAACAGTAATATGGCATTCTTGTATCCGGGGTGTATTGTTTGAGGGAATTTTTAAACAAATATCAGCAATATCTTTTAAGAGACCACCGCTCTCTCCGGTAAACCCGATGGTAATCGCACCGAGGGTTCTTGCAATCTTAACCGCATTCACAATACCTTTTGAATTTCCACTTGTACTAAAAGCCAAAAGGATATCCCCTTGGGTAATTAAGGCTTCAACTTGCCTGGTGAAACAGGTATCGTAACCAAAATCGTTTGCAATTGAAGTCATTACTGAACTATCAGTCGTCAAGGCAACGGCAGGGAGTGGTCGCCGGTTTATCTTGAATCTACCCACGAGTTCCCCTGCAATATGCTGGGCATCTGCTGCACTTCCACCATTACCAATTAAATAGATACGATGATTATTTTTGAATGTCTTAATAATAACATCAGCGATATTCCTAATTACGTTAAGATCCGTTGATAATAACGCCTTTTTCGTATCTATACTTTCTTGTAGCTGTATTCCAATATCATCCATAAATCTTCTTTTTCCTTACCATTCAGATGTCGTATATCTTTACTCTTCATTTTCTTTTTAGCGTAGTATTAACCATGCATAATTTTTCATGATTCAGTTTCGTGGTATCTATCAATTATCCTGGAAACGATATTGGTAGTTGAAACATCTTTTACGAAAGGCGCAAAGATAACTTTTCCTCCGTAGGATTCAACAAATTCCTTGCCTACTATTCCGGCATTTTTCCAATCTTCTCCCTTTACGAGTATATCCGGCCGAATAGCTGAAATAAGATTCAATGGTGTTTGCTCATCAAAAAGAACTACATAAGTTATATCTTCCAATGCAGCGAGTATTTTAGCACGTTCTCTTTCAGAAATAAAAGGGCGACTAGGGCCTTTCAGGGATTTTACTGAACAGTCCGTATTTAATCCTACCACAAGCAAGTCGCCTTGCTTCCGGGCAAATCTAAGATATTCAATATGCCCGATATGTAATATATCAAAGCATCCATTGGTAAAAACAATCTTATCGTTTTTCTTTCTATGTTCGTTCAAAATACTTACCAGTATATCAATATCTTTAATTTTGTTCGATAGTTGATTTCTTCCGTTTATAAGTTCACTCACAATTTCACTCTTGCTGACCGGAGTTGCGCCAATCTTTTCCACCTCTATTCCTGCTGCAATGTTTGCAACCGGAGCAGCGTCTTCAAAACTATAACCACTTCCGACTATCATGCCGAATATACTGAGCACCATATCGCCAGCTCCTGTTACGTCAAATACCGTACGCGGAATAGTTGGTATAACCCTTCCGCCCCTATTTTTGTGGTATAAAAACATACCATCTTTATCAAGGGTAATAACACAATATTCCAGTGAAAGACCCGAAAGAAGCTTTTCTGCCGCCTGATTAAGATTATCCTTATCGATTATCTTTATTCCTGTGGCAAGCTCAGTCTCATTCCTATTCGGAGTTATAGCAGTAAAACCTTCGTAGCAGGCATAATCGCTTACAAGTTTGGGGTCTGCAATCACAATCTTTCTATATTTATTACAAAGCTTTACAATCGTTTGCAAAAATGAGTGAGAAAGTAATCCTTTATTCATATCAGAAACCAGAACAATATCACATATTTGTATGGTTTTATTTACATAAGCGTTCAATTGCGCTTCTATTTCTGAGGCTATTGTATGGATCTTCTCATAATCAACCCGTAGTAACTGTTGCACTCCCTTACCGGCTGTTTGTAAGTGTCCCATAAACCGTGTCTTCAGAGTAGTTGGCCGGCTTTTATCGATAATAATGCCTGTAGTATGAACTCCCATATTCTTAAAAATGTCCAAAAGGATATTTCCATGAGTATCGTTACCGATAATTCCGCAGACAAATACTTCTGCACCTAACGTTTGAAGATTGCTTACAACACTTCCGGCCCCGCCTGCCCGAATATCTTCTGAAGAAACATTAATAACCGGTATAGGAGCTTCTTGTGAGATACGCCTTACCTCACCCCATACATACTTATCGAGCATCAGATCTCCAATAACTAATATCTTGGGAGAACCCAGATTTGAGATAATATTGAGCAGATTATCCATCAACGTAAAACTCCTGTAAAAATAATATTTTATAAAACTTTACTATCCTGGTTATTCTGTATTACCGTATCATCAACTTCTTCATCCAGGAAGTAAGATATTTTAATATTGAGAGAAGAGGATAACTTATCAAGGGTCATAAGGGAGGCTGCTATTTGCCCATTTTCAATCTGAGATAACAGACTCGGCGACAAACCTGTGCGATCTGCCAATTGCTTCTGGGTAATTTTTTTACTTTTTCTTATAGATTTAAGCTTTTTCCCTACAGAACTTTTGAGCTTATCTTTTGAGCTACCAATAAGGCAATATGTCTTTTGTGCAGTATTGAGTGCTTTTCGTAAATCGTTTAAATCGAATGGCTTCTTTAAATAGTCAAATGCGTCGAGTTTCATAGTCTCAACCGCAGTCTTAAAAGAAGGATATCCTGTTAGGATAATAACACAAATATTGCTGTGTTTCGCTTTAATCTCTTTCAGTAATTCCGTACCACTTATTTGTGGCATCTTCAAATCTAATATAACAATATGGAACCTTTCCTGCTCTAAGGCTGATAAGGTATCCATCGGTTTTGTTATACCTTTCGTGATGTATCCTTCGTCAGACAGGAATTTCGTTAAATATAAGTTATAGTCTTTATCGTCATCTACAACTAATATCTTTATTCCTCTATCCATCAACCGTCACCTTTCCAAAATCTATTGGTAAATTGATATCAAAGGTAGTGCCTCTACCTACCTTACTTTTAACACAAATGGTACCATGATGTCTTTCTATGATTCCGTAGGTAATAGACAATCCGAGTCCCGTCCCTTTCCCTACTTCTTTCGTTGTAAAGAAGGGATCAAAGACTTTTGATAGATGATCTTCAGAAATACCTTCTCCGGTATCTTTAAAACTAATCGTGATCATCTTTTTATCTTTTTGGACTGTTGTTATTGAAATAGTATCGCCACGTTCTGTAGCATCATCAGCATTAATCAATAAATTCATAAATACCTGTTGTAATTGTTCTGCAAAACCACTGATCTTTGGTAAAGATGAGGACAGTCTTAAAACGATATTTTTATCTTTTGCAGTAAACTGTTCAATAATAAGGGCAACCGTATTCTTTATTAATTCATTGATATGAACAGGTTTTGGCTGCTCATTTCCCTCAAAGTGAGATAATTCAAGCAAGGAATCGACGGTTTTCTCTATACGCTTTGTTACTTTTTGCATAGTCTTAAATTCTTTTACGTTTTCCTTCGTAAAGGAATTATTCCTTTCGAGAAAGCCCTGTATCATACCGGAAAGGATAGCAAGAGGTGTGTTGATTTCGTGAGCAACACCGGCTGCAAGTCTCCCAATTGAGATCAACCTATCTGAGTGTATGAGCTGCTGTTGAAGCTTTTTCTGTTTTTCTTCCACCTGCTTTTTATTCGTAATATCCTGAATCAACTCCAGTACCTGCACAACTTTTCCATCCTTATCAAAAATAGGCGAACTAATTACATTACAAAACTTTTTCTTGTGATGGTTATAAATAACCCGCTCAATTTGATTTATTTTTCCTGTCTCAAACACCTTAATCGAAGGGCAATCCACAGGCGGAGACTGGAGATGACAATAGGTATCGAAACAGGTATGGTTTACTATATCCTTTCCTAAAGGATGATGCTCGATTAACCGTTTATTCGCCCAGCATATTTTATTATCTCTGTTAATTACAAAAAGATCAGCGCCTATTTCACTCACAATATTATCGAGCTTTTTCTTTTCCTCTTTTAATTCCGTTTCGAGATTCTTCCTTTTCGTTATATCCCGGAAGTGTGCCAGCAGATATAAAATATTCCCCTCTTCTTTCACAACGGTCATATCTAATTCCATCACTAAAATCTGTTGATGTTTACTAATAACTTCAATTTCTGTTGTTGGAACCTTGCTGTTGACTGCAAGAGCAAGAAGCTCTGCAACCAATTTTTTTGATGTCTCAGGCAAGAAATCATAAACGTATTTACCCAAAAGTTCTTCCATTTTGTAGCCAATAATTTCTTCTTCACGCTGGTTTATCGTAAGAATCTTTCCATGAAGATCTATCATTACCATAGAATCCGCGGCATGATTAAATAAAGTCTTATAGCGCTCTTCTGATGCTTTAATACGGTTAAACAGCTTTGTATTTTCAAGGGCAATGGCAAGCTGTGGCGCTATTTGCCAGAGATAATAGTTACATTGCTCATTAAAACTATTTACCTTTTCACTGCCAAAGGCAATAGCGCCAAGCACCTTTCCTTTATAGGTAAGGGGAAATCCACAGCGCGAATGTATTCCTTCTTTATAGAGAACTTTATCCGTCCAAAAACGGACTTTTTTTGTATCGTTGACAATAACAGGTTCTCCTGTTTTAATAATCTCTTCCAAAAGGCTGCCAGACATTGGAAAAGATTCACCTTCACCAATCTCACTGAAATTATAGGTTTTTGTTAATGCAAATACCTGGAACCAATGTCCTTGTTCATTGGAAATAATTATGCAGGCGCGGTCAAATGGTATAACCTTTTTCAACTCACCGCATACCGTTGAAAAGCTTTCTCTTATATCAAGGCTAGTGGCTATCGTCTTATTGATATTACTAATAATTTCTTTGTCTATAAGTGTTTTTTTGAGACTGGCCTCTAACTGCTGCTTATACAGCGCCTTTTCAATGGTCTTTTTTAAATAATCCGGATCAAACGGCTTCAGGATATAGTCAACGGTTTCCAGACACAGGGTATTTATCACCGCCTTTATCTTATTTTGATCAATCATAACAAGTATGATGGCATCAGATGAGGCTTCTTTAATTTTATTTATAAGCGAGATTTCACTAACGTCTTGCAATCTTAAGTCAAATAAAATTAAATCAACTTCATGTTTTTCAAGGATATGAACAGCAGCATCGCTGCCAGATACCACGTAAACATGATATCCATTCTCCTCCAAAAGGCCTTTGAGTGATACACACATCAGCTTATCGTCATCAATGATGAGTATATTGTGTCTCTTATTCATTTAAAACGTAGTCCGTGATGTTTATAAATATCGAACTTATGAAAACTTATTAATGTCGGCTATCTTAATACCGTAGAAAAACTATGTCAAGCAGAAAGCATGATTGTTCAAGTTGCGATATACGGAATAACCTCTGAATTAAAAACTATCTTATAAAAATAAATTATGATATATTTTATAAGCGTGCCAAATAACAATATTTTAATATAGAAAGGAAGGAAAATATACGGGAAATAAAATTTTTAAGGTAAAAATGTCGCCTGGCATATCTATTGGAGTGGCTACACTATAACTATAAGTCCGAAATTTTACCTGCTATCTTAAGTCTGAAAAATTTCCCTATTTACGGTTACTTCTCAAATCTAACCTATGAGGACATCTTAATGATATTCAGACAGTTAAATAAAACATCATGCAAAACCTATCTTATCGGCTCTGAAAAAACAAAAGAAGTGATTATAGTAGATCCTATCCTAAACCAGATAAAAGAATATATATCCCTTATTAAAAACGAGGGATTAAAACTAACACATGTACTGGATACCCATACACATGCCGACCATATTTCAGGCGCTGGCTCATTGGCAAATCAGATGGGCGCTGTATATGCTATGAACCAAAACTCACCTGTCCGCTGTGTGACTTCTTACATTCCAGATGGATTTGATTGCCATCTAAACGATATACCCGTAAAAGTTATGCACACACCTGGTCACACCAAAGATAGCATGTGCCTTATATTTCCAGATCGTATTTTAACAGGAGATACATTATTCTTAGACGATGGCGGAGCAGGACGTACTGATTTACCAGGCGGTGATCCTGCTGAACACTGGGAATCCCTCCAAAAGATTATGAGATTACCTGATCATTTAATTGTCTACCCAGCCCATGAATACCGGGGACGGGAGCCGTCAAGCCTGGGTGAACAAAAGAAAAATAATCCCAATTTACAACCTCGCACAAAAGATGAGTACATCAAGTGGCTCACCGATATGAAACCAGGACCTGCCGAATGGATGAAAGACGTACTTAAGGCTAACTATGCCTGCGCCAGTGATCCCAAAGCGGCATGGATTCCGGCAGACACACCAGCCTGCGAGATTAAGGGCACAGGATCTCCGGAAGTGAATGAACAGCCGGTCCCGACAATCCCGGCAGCAGAAGTGAAACGCCGTGTAGCGGCGAATCAGCTCGATGATACAATTATTTTGGATGTTCGGGAACCATCAGAACTTACGGGTAAATTAGGGGCCATTAAAGGTGCTCTTAATATTCCTGTCGACCAAATAATGCAAAGATTAACAGAGTTAGAAAAATTGAAGACAAAAGAAATTATTATGGTGTGCCAAAGTGGAGGTCGCGCCAACACTGCTGCCACCATCTTATTAAAGAAGGGATTCAAGAAGGTTTTCAACATGAGTGGTGGCATGACGGCCTACCGGCAGGCAGAAAAGACAGAGTAGACCTTTTGCATATCATGTAATCACAAAGGCCGTGGAGACAAAAGATCGTTAATATGATTATTGAAGCAATTGCACAGTAATAATACCGTCAGAAAGCTAAAAATGGTTGAAAATTTTATGGTATTGCTATCGGAAGCTGAGTAATTCGGAAGTGATGGTGTGATCCTGCAGAGGTTGCTTCAGCCGCATCCAGCACCCGCTTAAGGGAAGTTCTGCCCGGACTATCGATGTCTAAAAAACGATAACCATCCCATGTTGCCGTTCCGTACATTCGAATACGTCCCTCCTTCACAAATTCTTCAAGTACATCAAATGCCAGAGAAAGTCTGTGGTAAAATTCATCTTGATCCAGTCCAAAGGTTTTTACTGGGGAGATTCATGTAACCTCCTCAAAAATCAATCACCTTTTTCATCTACCGGGCAACAAGAAGCTTCACTACCATTGCAACAACACACATAGTAAGTATCATCCTGATAAACCGTTCACCCTTGCTTACAGCAAAATGACTGCCAACCAAGGCCCCCAGACCATTACCCATCGCTAAAATTAAACCTATCGTCCAATATATCTTGTTATGAGCTACAAATACAAGGAGCGAAAACATCGCATTGATGCCGGCAATAAACACCTTGTGACTATTCGTCTTTACCAGATTTAGTCTACCAAGTATATTGAGAGCCATAATAATGAGGAAACCAACACCCGCCTGAATAAACCCGCCATAAACTCCAGCGAAGAATAAGGAAACCATAATGACTGTGCGCCGTTTCCAACTTAGCTTAGATATATCCTCATGAGAGTAAGCATTGCCGTTCTTCCTCTGAATTGGGTTCCAGAGAATAAGTCCGAGAATGAGTATCATAACGACAGCCAATGTTCTTTTGAAGAACACATCGGGTATTCCTACAGCCAGTTGGGCGCCAATAACAGCCCCTATCAGGGGAGGACCTGACAATATAAGGCTTGTCTTAAAATCCGAGACACCCTTTCTCCGAAAGCCGGCAACTGCGAATACACTCTGAACGGTAATTGCCAGGCGGTTAGTTCCATTCGCCACGGCTGCCGGTAAACCAAGAAAGATAAGCATCGGCAGGGTAAGAAGTGAACCACCACCTGCAAGTGTATTCATAAATCCCGCTGTTACACCTACAACAAAGATAACAAAAAATTGCCATATTTCCATGTAAATTCAGCATCCTTATAATGGCATCAGCTCTCTACCTGCTATTTTAGAACCTAGCTTCCACGATGCTTTCGTCTGCCTTCTTTCCACTTTTGTTAGCTCAGTATAGAGTCCAAGAGCATCAATTCCTGATGTAAAACTCTTGCTTATTGCCTCGGCTGCAAGCAGGCCTGTAGATAGTGCACAAGAAATTCCCTCGCCAAAGGCATTTAAGAAGCCGGCAGCTTCCCCGACAAGCAGGATATTTCCCTTTCCCAGATAAAAATTACCTGTCGTACACATATCATTACCCAGACAACTCGCTTCCCGTACCAGATTTTTCAGCGTTAGACCAAACCTGTCTTTCAGCATTTCAGAATATTTCCGAAGGTAAGGATCTATCTTACCACCTTTTCTCACTGCAGTGCCAAAGACTTGTAAACCATTTTTTACATTATACCATGCATACACATCGCCATACTGTGAGTCCAGAAAACCATGATAAAAGTAAGGATCTAAATCAGAAGTACCCTCATAATAATTCTGATACGCAATAAACCATTTTAAGCCTTTTTCAAACTCTGGTTCAAGTCCAGCCCTGATCACAGACTTACTGCCTTCTGCACTTATTACATACCCGCACGTAATAGGTATCAGTTCATGACTGATTGTATCGTAGCACTCCAGGATTACAGAATTACCCAAATCCTTAAATCCTTTTAAACAACAGCAATCCCTGACTTCTGCCCCTGAATTTTTAATCAACCAAGAATCATAGTCTGAACGCCATACGTTTGGTGCGCCATTACCGTCCTTGTGGAATGGCCAATCTGAGAAATTTTTACTATCAGTCCAGAATCTGACACCCTTTAAAAGGTTTGGTGTAACGTATACTGATTCAGGGATTTTACCAAAATATCTTTCCGTTATATCCTGTGATTTTTTAAAAATAATACCCGAACATATCTTATATCTGGGAAGTTTCTTTTTATCTATCACAAGCACCTTGAATCCTTCATTTACTAAACCTCTGGCTGAAGCTGCGCCGGAAGGACCGGCGCCAACAATGACAACATCATATTTCATCTACCAGTAACTCCTAAAATTGTTTTTAAGACGTATGATAACCCTTGCTAAATCGTTTAACATCTGATACATTGGTACGTAATCTAACAGGCGCAGTTCTTTTTTTTATATTAGTATTCTCTCAATTCTTAAGCTAAAGTCAATGCGCTTTTTCTCACTATTCAAATACATAACCTTAAGTTTTAAGAAATAAAAATTTACATTGATAAACAATAAGAGGTATGCTCGTTTGAGGTGTTATCGTATTATCTTTTAAATTTATTCTTAGAAAAAAGTTTTATCCTGCCACGGTCATTACTTACATAAGAAATACAGAAAGAGTACTTCCGTTGCTGCTTGCTGTACTATGAATACAATACTTTTAACCCTACTTATAATCTTTTACTTTCCGGCTGCATTATGGCTGTTTCTCTACGGTATGAATAATTATTACATGATCTACCTTTTTTTAAGGAAAGTGAAGAAAGAATCATTCCAAAATAAAGAATTCCTGAAAAGATTTTGGCTAACGAATAAAGATACATTGCCAAAAGTTACCACACAATTACCAGTCTATAATGAAAGATACGTAGTAGAACGTTTAATTCACGCAGTTGTGAATATCCATTATCCAAAAGAACTTCATGAAATACAGGTATTAGATGATTCTCAGGACGAAACAAAGGATATCGTAGCCGCCCTGGTAAAAAAATATAAAGATATGGAATATAATATAAAGCATATCTCAAGGGAAAATAGAATAGGCTTTAAGGCCGGCGCTTTAAATACAGGGCTCAAAATGGCAGAAGGAGAGTTCTTAGCAATTTTTGATGCCGATTTTTTACCTGATAAAGATTTTTTTTATAAGACCATTCCCTTTTTTTATGAAAAAGAAAAAGTTGCTTTGGTTCAGGCGCGATGGGGATATGTAAACAGAAATTATTCCCTTTTAACCATAGCACAAAGTATCGGTATGGATGGACATTTCATTATCGAACAAGGTGCCAGAACGTGGAATGGACTGTACATGAATTTTAATGGAACTGCCGGAATATGGAGGAAAGAAGCCATTATCGATTCAGGCGGATGGCACTATGATACCCTAACGGAAGATTTAGATCTATCATATAGGGCGCAATTAAAAGGGTGGAATACAAAATTTATTTTTGATGTTGTCGCTCCTTCAGAAATACCCATCGATGTAAATGCCTATAAATCTCAGCAACACCGATGGGCAAAAGGTTCAATACAAACTGCTAAAAAAATCTTACCTCAGGTTTTTAAGTCGAAAGATGGATTTATAAAAAAGATGCAGGCATGTATACATCTCAATCAATATATGGTCCACCCTATGATGATTGTTCTTGCCTTACTCTCTTACCCGTTAATGTTTCTCTTAAAACCAACAAATCGTATATCAGTCTCTTTCACTATGAAAATCGTGTGGTGTTTAATACTGTTGGGTACCTTTGCGCCATCATTTCTCTATATAATTTCTCAGAAAGTAAGCTGTAAAGATTGGTTAAAAAGATGTATTTTTATACCGGCACTTATGATTATAGGATGTGGTATTGCCATCAATAATACCAAAGCAGTAGTTGAAGCGCTCTTAAATATGAAAAGTGATTTCATCAGAACACCTAAATATGGCGTTATTAAACGGGATAAGATCACGGCAATAAAGAATTATGCATTAGCGGTAAATTTAACTTCTTTTGGTGAAATATTCCTGGGCATATATTGTCTCGCAGGATTTATACAATATTTAATGAATAAAGAATTTATCTTCGGATACTTCTTACTGATCTGCACTATAGGGTTTTTCTCTATAGGCACCCTCTCTTTTATAGAAAATATTAAAAGAAGAAGGGCAATGTATTAGACAGGCGCAAATCTCCTTCCATCCTCTTCTACAATTCAATTAAGCAAATGCCTGCGCACGTATTTACTTACACTTATAAAGATAGCACATACACGCTGTTGAATTTTATAGCCTATAAACTAGCCATATCGAAAAAGAGAGCAAAGCAACTGCTGGATAAACGACTGGTTTTTGTAAATAAGAGACGAATATGGATCGCCTCTTATCAATTGAACAGAGGAGATGTTGTTGAAGTCCTCACAGAAGACACACAACCCGCGCAATCTAAAAAAGGCGTTATCCTGTATCAGGATGATCATTATCTGATTGTCTCAAAACCTCCGGGTATCCTTACAAATGGCGCTGAGAGCCTTGAGAACAATTTAAAGATATATTTAAAAAATAATCGCATGAGAGCTGTCCATCGGTTAGATAAAGATACTTCTGGCGTCGTTATCTTTGCAATGAACAAAGGTGCCTTCGAGCATATGAAAACTTTGTTCAAAGGGAATCTTGTGAAAAAGGTCTACAGGGTTATTGTAAAAGGAAATGTGGGGATACAAAATTTTACTATAGATACACCCCTACACGGGCAAAAGGCTGTGACACATGTGAAGCTCTTAAAAAGAGGAAGAGACACCTCCTATCTGGAGGTGAATATCGAAACGGGCAGGACACATCAAATCAGAACCCACCTTGCCTCTGCGGGATATCCCGTCATCGGTGAAATGGAATACAATCGCAAACCAATTAAAAACCCCCTGTTGAGGCACATCAGAAGACAGATGCTTCATGCCTATCAAATAACGTTCTCTCATCCATACACTCACAAAACGATATCCATAACAGCAGAAATTCCTGATGATTTTAATCAAAATCTCAAAACCTTTGGCCTTGCAGAATAAAATATTCTGTAGCATATTTCATCATAAAAATGGAGGAAACGAAATCGATTATAGAATCGAACTGTTGAACAGTGAAGGTTTGACCGTGCCCCCATGCGATTCCATACCTGCAATTCGTCGAGTATTCACTGCCTCGGTCCGTCAGATCAAAAGGCGCTCTCCAAGGGCTCCAGCGTTATATCATCGAACCAGGCTTTACCGGTCACCAAGCTGCCATAAAAGCCTAGACGGCAGGCGAGTGTGACGATGGGATTCTCGGGACGGAAGGCAACACAGACTTGTGTCCAGTCGAAACTTCCGGACAGACTTTGGGAAAGAGTGAATCCTCCTATGATCGACACATTGGCCCCAACTGCCGCTTCAGGTCCGGTGGCAATATCCTGGCCCCGTATCCATCCCCGACACATATAGGTTTTGCCGGAATCGAGATTCGGCACCGTTTGAATCCACCTGGCATCGTTAGGCGCAGACGCCAAAATACTGACACTTCGTTGACCTTCCTTCGCAACGCTGGTCTCCCAGGTAAAGGTGGCGGCAGAGAATATATAGGCATCAGGCTGCCAGGCGTCCGGGGTCGGACTGGTACCCTGTTCGAAAGAGGGATTAGACAACACGTTGATTTGCGTCACATCTATTGGCAATACTGTGATGTCGAACACCAATCCACCGTTGGCAGCCCATCGCAGGTTGTCGATTTGAAATACGTTCTGGCCACCAAAATACGACCGCAATACAAGCGGTCTGTGCAGGTTAGGGTTCTCCGGATATAAGAAATCATCCAACTGAGGAACTTCGCCCGGAGCAATGTATCCATCGGCTGCTTCCAATTTGAGCAGAGGTGGGTCTATAGTTTGATTGGAACCTTCCAGCACATGATAAATGGCAAGTCCGTTATAGGGTGGAGCATTCGAACCGAAACCACTGTCCGGCCGGTGTCGATATTCGATCAGGAAATATTCATAGGTACGCGGGGTAGAAACACGCACAGCTTTCATACGTTCATCAGCGGACGGCAAATGGATACCGCGCCTGGTCCGGCGGACAACCTTCGGCTTGACCCAGCCGAGCAAGGTTCGTTCGTACGCGGTAAAATCCTGCGGAGGAAGTGTCCCGCTATTCGACATGATGGTGAGGTAATGGACCGTGTCGTAGCTAATATCGTCGTATTTCGAATCATACAGATCGGGTATACCAAGGGTGTGAGCAAGTTCATGGTTGAAGTTGCCAGTCTGAGCAGCAACGACGCTACCGCTATTTTGTTTATCAGTAAAATTGTTGACACCCGCATTGCGGCTGGTACCACCTTCCCCCAGGTAGTCATAATCCATTCCATTATTCGATGCGATAATCCACATGCTATCGACGACACCGTCGCGGTTTGCGTCATAGTCCGCTCTGTTGATCTGCTGCTTGGCAAGAGTGGCTACGGCTTCACGATAATCCCCCTCACTCGGATAGGCATCGGCCTGAAGGTTGACAGGCAGCGTCACACGAAGGATGTCCCACTGAAATTTCTCCAAGCCCCGGCTGAGCCAAGCCCAGTGCTCTTCCATCTTATGTAACTGATCGGAAAGTTCCGCAACATTGTTGATCCCTTCTCCCTGCCAATCTTCCAGGCGGGTATCGGCAAAATCGGCGATTACAGCAAGGCCCTTACGCCGGTGCAATCGCTTGATCGGAGGACCAGCCAGCATGCGGCTCGTAGCCGCCGATAAGGAATGCCCCGGCTCTGGAGCGGATGCACCGGACACAGTGCCGATAATGAGACCATCCTTGCTGCTCGGTACTTGGTGAGCAATTGCTTTATCCGCCACACCTCCATAAATGGCCAGGGCAAGGAAAGGAAAGAATAACGGTAGTGCCCACCTGGGGAAGCACATTCTCAATTGCATCAGGATGCGGCCGACTTTCGCCGCATCCACGTCCGTTGTTATCAGCTTATACCAACTAAACATCCCGTGTTGTTCGAATCGTTCGTCCATTGTCTTTTCCTCCTAACGTTGATTAAATTGATCCTCATAATATGCGGAATGTCGGTAATAGATAAATAACCCCTGTTGCCTGAACCCAGGCGGTAAACCGCCTGAAAGGCCGGAGTATAAGCTGCAGACGGCCTGCTCCGGTGCGAGATTAGGTGCTCTATAAGGATTGCCCAGTACCTGCCCACCTCTGTCCGTTCTTGCCCTTGGCCTTTTACCCCACAACCGAGGTCACCCCAAGCGGCTGTAACAGACGGAGACTATACCTCTTCAGGCTGTGTTCTTAATCTCTGATAACAACATCGACTTTATCGATCCCCCACGACTCATCCGTAATGTCTTCTTGCAATCCAGACATCCTAAACCGCAGAATTAAAGTGTCACCGGTGTAGGGTACCCGGAAGCGTAAACGATAGGTAGAATCTGAGAAATGAGAGGGATTAACGAGAGAATAGTGCAAATTGCCGATACGGTACGTGCCCGTCAGGGGTAGACTGCCTGGCCAAGGATAACTTTGGCTGCTCTGGGGAGGTTGAATTGGAATTTTGAGGTTGGAGAAACTCGTCGCGAGATGAAATGCTCCACTCGTGGTTCCAATACCACTAAATTGGAATGCCTCATCGCCGTCCATTGAGCGAATGACATACACATCAAAGGTGACTTCTGCTACCCCTTCCACTGGGACATCGGAAAGCGTCAGTACCACGGTATCGTTGCTCAAACCGTCATTGCTACCCGCACGGCCAAGAAAACGCTGACCTGATGGCGCAGTGTTTATACCAAGTGAAGTAGTAGGCGAAGTCCATTCAGGTTTGACAGTGGCATTTGAGAAATTATCATGGAAAGAAGTCTCTACCGCGTTTGCATAGCAGCACGGAGAAATAAATCCTCAATTTATTGATCTTTTTAGATGTACTCATAATTTAACGCCCCCCTCCTTTTCTCTATTGATTATTAGTAGTAAAAGAAACCCTCCTAATGCTGTCTGGTTTCCATCGTTGATCACTATAACTATACAATAATCATTAAAACAGATGTGTCAGATATCGTAGACTTGCAAAGCAAATACCGTAACATAAATAATACAGAAAGAGATTTTATGCATTATTTACTATGCATTAGATTTTAACCACTTAGGAATACAAAAGAACAACTATAAATAGCAATAGTTTTATTCAAAATGAGGCATGAAAAACGTGACATAGCGCACAGGTGTGACGGCACACAGTGTGTCACGGCACATTGTATGATCTGCACGCCTGTTTAATTATACTCCACATGAAGCAAGGGAGCACCAGCCTGGTCTCCCTCAAATGACTCTGCTATTCTCTTACCTGTCCCCGTAATAATCAATACCAGCGAGTTGCCGCTCGACCATCCGGAACGATTCACTATCTCTTGTATGACTGCGGCTATGTTGGGTGTCCGCTGATCAGGACCTGCTTGTCCCACAATCGCCCACGGTACGGGAGACCACGACACTGCCGATGTCGTTCTTGGTCTGGATGATATATTTTTCTTAAGAGAAGTAAATGCCGTAGCATTATCAACTTTTTCTCCCTGAATCGTGAGTGAAGGAGTTCCCGACGAGGTTGCCTCGTCTGCCTTGAATTGAATATAGGCATTGACGATTATAGCATTTTGAGGGATATCAACTCCGCTGAAGCGCATCCCTACTGTTTGGTTTCCACCATCAAAAACTAATTCAAGATCATCGCCGTTGAGCGCCATATTACCTTTAGCCTTCTCTTCCGCATCATCAGAACCAATTGAAACCCGAAAATCTTTAATTACGGAAACACTGCTCACAACAACTTCCACATCATCGCTTGCAGCCAACTCACCATCGTTGGCATCCAGGCGCAGTACATACGTGCCCGCATCTGAAAAGCTCGCCGTTGTAACAACAGCATTGTTATCGGTAAAAGTGACCGTACCTGGTCCGCTTACCTTACTCCATGTGGTGGTCACTGCACCCGGTGGATCTGGTAAGCCGTCATCCGTTACCGTACCATCCAGGGAAGCACTGCCGGACAAGGTGATTGTCTGGTCTGGCCCCGCGCTGACTACCGGCGGCCGGTTTGCCGAAGGAGATTTAGTAATGGTGAATCCATCGTCAAGTACGGTCCCGTCAGATCTCAGCGCCTGGAATGTCAATATATCATTATCAATAATAACGTGTGCAAATGAATACTCCGAATCGCATCGAATGACCCAGTCGGGTAGTGTGGTGGAGCAGGGATGAAGCCCCGCGCCACCGCCGCCAACCACGAGATAAATTTGTCCATGTCCGGCAGTAGAGAAATTATAAGCCTCCGGTCCGAAATTATTCGAATTATCTTTAATAAGAGCATTGTAAGCGAGTGGCTTAGTCCTGGCATAATTATGGTTATGGCCCTGGAATACCAGATCAACGTTGTATTTATCAAAGAGAGGCTGGAGGTTTGCCCGTAAGCTGGTAGAATCAGAGTGACTTCCTCCGCCTGAGTAAACATTGCGATGAAAACAAACAATAATCCATTGTATGTTGGGATCCGATGCAGCGGCAGCCAGATCACTGTCTATAAAAGCATACTGGACGCTGTCAGGATTTGTTGAGCTATCGGTATTTGAATCGATTGTCAAAAAATGTGCATTCCCAGCATTGTAAGAATAATATCGCTCGGTCAGAGTTCCGTTGGTGGGCATTGAAAAATGTGCCTGAGCGAAGCTATAAGGGGGATCATTGCCAGTAGTATCATGGTTTCCCCACGCTGGCATCAGGGCAGCCGAAGTGGCGTAAACAGATTGCTGTTCAATCCAGGTATGATAGCTGCTATCGGATGATGTATATGCAAGATCACCGGCTATAAGGTGTAGGCCGGCATTTTGTGCAGACAGAGCTGCATTAATAAGAATAGAATTCGGCTCTGTGTTTTTATCGCCTACGACAGTGAAAACCAAACCGCCGGTTCCCGATGTGCCTGGCGCTGGCGCAGTCCGAAAAGTATAATCCTGACTCCATAATCCACCATCATCACTTACACGATAATGATAAAGTGTATCCGGGGTAAGGCCTGTTAACTCGACGGTATGAATAGGTTCACCATGCACGGTATCCACGCCGGCAGTCATACTGCCATACAGGGTAGTTTCTCCGTACTCAACCATTGGCGGGCTATGACTGGTATCTGATGACCACATAACCGTCATAGAACTTGCAGGATCATGTTGCCAGGAAAGATGCACCTGGCTTACCGCCGCATATGCTTGTGATGAGAACATCAATATTGAAAAACCAAATAAGAACATGAATAACTTATGTAAAGGCCTGGTTGAATGCATACTTCAATTCCTCCTTATAAAGTCATTACATTAATAGGAAATTACTTATTTAGTTTACGTTTACTGCATGGTAAAACAAAAACGAAGGGATTGCAAGTTTTTTTGTAAGCTTTATTTTTCGGCAAAATACAGAAAAAGGATTTTGAACAGATAAATCACTTTATATTTGTAAGTACTTCATCTATACTTGACTTATGGTAATTACGGTAAAATCTCAAACCTTTTAAGAATTTTCGGCTAAAACAATGACTCCACAATTTCATCTTCGATGGGCCTCTTTGTTCAGGTCTTTTTCGAGAAGTTCTGGTATTATTGCCTTTATGGTAAGCCTCTCTGTGCTTGTCGGCTGGATATTTGATATTGCGGCCCTAAAGAGTTTTAATCTTGACCCCGCTACTACGATGAAGGCCAATACAGCAATCTCCTTTACCCTGGTTAGTGTTTCTTTATGGTTGATCCAGATGAAACGTGCAAACCAATGGACAAGTCGTATAGCACTAGGATGTGCATGTACCGTCTCACTCATAGGACTCCTTACGCTTATTGAATATTCGACTGGCTGGGATATTGGTATTGACCAATTAGTATTTCAGGATCATGGTATAGCCTTTGGAATATCTTCTCCGGGTAGAATGTCTCCCATTGCTGCATTGAATTTCTTTCTTATCGGAATAGCCTTAGTGTTTCTCAATACAAAGAACCAGAAACACTATCGTTTTGTACAAGTTTTAATCTTCATAATAATCTCAATTTCCTTTCCGATTCTTATAGGATATTTTTATAGTATAAAGCCTCTTTATCGCATTGCCTTTTATATAGGAATAGCAGTACATACAGCGATACTCTTCTTCATACTCTGCATCGGCATCCTTTCGCTCTATCCAAACCGTGGTCTCATGGCGTTGCTTACCAGTGTAAGCGATGGAGGACGCCTGGCACGTCGTCTGTTAAGTGCAACGGTTCTTATCCTGCCTTTTTTGGGTTTGCTAAGATTGTTAGGAGAACGACAAGAAGTTTATAATACCGAATTTGGTTTATCAATTCAGGTAGTATTCAGTGTCGTTATTTTTGTATTTCTTATCTGGCGGAGTGCCATAGCACTTGAGAGAAAGGGTATAGAATACAAGCAAACGGAAGAACAATTATATGAAGCAACCCAGAGACTGAAATTCCACATGGAAAACTCTCCCCTGGCTGTGGTTGAGTGGAATTCAGATTATCGGATTACCCGATGGAACGATAAAGCAGAGGTGATTTTTGGATGGAACAGCAAGGAGGTACTAGGCAAACGCATCGATGAGCTACGCTGGGTTTATGAAGAGGATTGGGACAAGGTACAACAAGTAATGGCTGACATGCTGGATGTCTCACGTCCAAGCAACATTAATAAAAACCGCAACTACCGCAAAGATGGCTCTGTTATTTATTGCGAATGGTATAACTCTGCATTACTTGATGCTTCAGGCAAACTTGTGTCTGTTCTTTCACTGGTATTGGATGTTACCGAACGAAAACAAATGGAAAAGAAGTTTCAGGAAAGCCACAGAACACTTGAAGCCCTTATGGAATGTATACCAGAAGGAATAACCATTGCTGATGCGCCAGACGTCCATACCCGTATGATTAGTAAGTATGGAATACAGTTAACCGGACGTTCACAAAAGGAACTTAAGGGTATTCCGGCAGAAATACACGTACAACAATGGGATATCTTACATCCTGATGGTATTACACCTGCCACTTCAGAAGAACTACCATTGACCCGGGCTACTCAAAAGGGAGAGGTAATAATGGATGAAGAATGGATCATACGCCAGCCAGATGGAAAAAAAATTACCGTACTTTGCAATGCCGGACCGATAAAAGACGAAAATGGCACTATTACGGGAGGTATTATCGCCTGGCGGGATATCACCGGACGGAAACAAATGGAGGAGGAAATAAGAAGTATTGCAAAATTTCCCTTAGAAAACCCATATCCCGTATTACGGATTGCTCAGAATGGTACACTTCTCTATGCTAATCCAACAAGCCAGCTTTTATTAGATGAATGGAATTGTGATATTGGTCAAAATATACCAGATTTTCTGTACCGATTTATCAGAGATGCCTTCGATTCCAGGAAAATAAGGAAAGGCATTGAAATAGAGTACAAGGATAAGGTATTCTCTTTTACCATTGTACCCGTAATGAATACCAACTATGTTAACTTATATGGGGCAGACATTACCGAGCAGAAACAAACTGAGAACAAACTGAAGAAACATGAAAAACAGCTTGAGGAACTGGTAAAGATACGCACTGCTGAGTTGGAAGTAAGCAATGAGCAACTCCACCAGAAAATTGAAGAACGTAAGCAAGCAGAAGATATATTAGAAAAAGAACGGCATTTCTTAAAGACTATCCTTGACACCATAGAAGTAGGAATCGTTGCCTGTAATTCACATGGTATCTTAACGCTTTTTAATCGTGCTACTCAGGAGCTTCATGGTTTACCCGTAGAACCTCTTCCCGCTGAGCAGTGGGCAGATCATTATGATTTATATCTTCCTGATGGTGTAACAAAAATGGAAAAGGACCAGATACCTCTCTTCCGCGCCCTTCAGGGAGAAACCGTTCGGGATGCAGAACTGATGATTATCCCAAAGCGTGGTGCTGTACGCTTAATGTTATCTAGTGGACAACCATTAATTGACCGTTATGGTAAGAAGTTTGGTGCTGTTGTTGTTATGCATGACATTACTGAACGCAAAAGGGCAGAGGAAGCACTTCGTGCAAGTGAAAATAAGTACCGTCTGCTTGTTGAGAACTTGCCACAAAGGATATTCTATAAGGACAAAAATCTGTCATACGTATCCTGCAATGAGGTTGCAGCGAGAGATTTACAGATCAGACCAGAGGATATCTCCGAAAAAACAGACTATGACCTCTTTCCAAAAGAACTTGCCGATAAATACAGGGCCGATGATAAAAGAATTATGGAGTCAGGAAAAAGAGAGGATATCGATGAAATATTTATTACCCATGGGAAAGAACTGGTCCTTCATACCGTAAAAACTCCCATAAAGGATGAAAAAGGGAATACGATTGGTATCTTAGGCTGTTCCCTGGATATCACCGAAAAGATTACTTTACAGAAGGAGGCAGAACAGTCCCGGCATCTGGCATCATTAGGTGAACTGGCAGCCGGTGTAGGTCACGAGATTAATAACCCGATAACAGGCGTTATCAACTGTGCACAAATGCTTTTTAATAAAAGTCAGGAGGGAAGCAGAGAAAGAAACCTTGCCAGCCGGATTATTAAGGAAGGAGACCGGATAGCAAGGATTGTCCACAGCCTTCTCTCCTTTGCTCAACCCGGTGGTAGAGAGAAAAAAGGTATTATCAGTATACATGAAATACTATCTGACACCCTCATACTAACGGGGGCGCAGTTGCGAAAGGAAGGTATCAGGCTAAAAATGGATATTCCTCAAACATTACCGAAAATCATTGCAAATGCTCAACTCATTCAGCAGGTATTCCTGAATGCTATTAACAATGCAAGGTATGCCCTGAATCAGAAGTATCCGGACACACACGACGATAAAATCCTTGAGATTTCAGGGGAAGAAGCAGTGTTCAATAATGGTCCTTCTATAAAAATTACCTTTTATGATCATGGTACTGGTATACCGGCTCACATACGGAATAAAGTGATGAACCCTTTTTTTACCACAAAACCAGCAGGTAAAGGAACTGGCCTGGGTCTGAGCATAAGCCATGGTATTATAAGAGATCATGACGGTAAGCTTATCATTGACAGCGTAGAAGGAAGATTCACGAAAATCTCAGTTATTCTCCCGGTGAAACCTTATGCAAGGCCAACAACGGTGTAATAGGGAGAATCTTCATATTGTCCATAAGGGAAAAGGAATGACAACTTCTTATTCAGTCCTTATGTTTTTCTTTTGTCTATCCCCAACCGCCACCAAGCGCCTTATAGATGTTTACACTAGCATTAAATTGTTGTTGTTTGATGTTTACTAATTCGAGGCGGGATTGCAGGGCATTTTGTTGTGTTATTAACACCTCCAGGTAATTTGCTCTGCCAGTTTTGAATAGTTCCGATGATATTTCTATTGATTGAGTTAAAGCCGTCACTTTTTTGGTTGTAAGGTTGTGCGCCTGTTCCAGATTTTTGATGCTATTCATCTCATTATACACTTCTATATAACCATTGATAATTGTTTTCTGGTAATTGTACAATGCCTCTATCTGTTTAGCGTGCGCAGTTTTAAATTGTGCTTTAATTGCACTCCGGTTAATTAACGGGACGGTTAAACTACCAAGTGCAGTGTATGCAATAGATTCAGGCGATCTCAATAAAAATGAGGGATTAAAAGCCTGAAAACCCAGTGCCCCTGTAATGTCTAAGGAAGGATAAAATGCTTTCTTTGCCGACTTTACATCTGCTTTCGTAGCCATCAGTTCAAATTCAGCTTGTCTTATATCAGGTCTGTTTTTTAATAAATCTGAGGGAATGCCTACTTTTACCTGAGCAGGAATTTCTTTTGAGAAAATTGATTTTTCACGGATGATAGGTTGCGGGAATCTACCCAATAAAAAATTTATTCTGTTTTCAGTCACGGTAATTCTTTGAAGGATTTCGACTTCCAAAGCCCTTGAATTTAACACTTGCGCCTCAAACTGCTGCACGGCTAGCTCATTGGCTGCGGCAGCTTGTTTTTGAATGGTAATAATAGCAAGCGCTTCTTCCTGTAGTTTGATAGTTTCTCTGATAATTTCTAATTCTTTGTCCAAACTTAATAATTCGTAATAGGCAATTGCTATTTCTGAAATTAAGTTGGTAAGCACTACATTTTTCCCTTCAATGCTACCAAGATAACGGGCAAACGCAGCTTTCTTCTTATTACGGAGTTTGCCCCAAATATCCACTTCCCATGTTGTTTGCAAACCGATAAAATAATCGGGAAGATCGTCAGGTACTATTTGCCCGGGGGTAATCTCGGTTGCTCTGTTTCCGGCGCCATCCATAGTATAGCGCCCGAATCTTCTTTGTGCAACAGAACCGACACCGGAAATTTCGGGGAACAAAGCCCCTTTCCGCAGTCTTAAATCTGCCCGTGCAATTTCAATTTTTTGCAAGGTCATCAATACATCCAGATTATTTTTTAAAGCTGTATCGATTAAACCGGTTAATGTAGTATCAGAGAAAAACTGCCGCCAGTCAATCTTTGCTGAATTTGTTAAATCTTTTGTATCTGCAAATGATTCAGGTATTGTTTTTAAGGTACTGTCTTCAATATTTTTTGTTGTCTGGCAACCTGCCATAAGTGAGCATACAGCCACAAAACCAAAGGCTAATGTATTCTTCGATTTCTTCATTGTTTTAAATTACCTCGGTTAACGCTATTTCTTCTTTGGTTCCTTTCCTTGCAAACTTTTCTGCAAGAGTCGCAAAAGCTACATACAGACCCGGAATAATAATTACCCCGAATATCGTTCCGAACAGCATGCCTCCGGCTGCTGCTGTGCCAATAGTTCTATTGCCAACAGCGCCTGCGCCGGATGCAAGCATTAAGGGAATCAACCCGGCGATAAAGGCAAATGAGGTCATAAGGATTGGTCGCAACCTCACGGTTGCCCCTTCAACGGCAGCTTGCATAGGTGTGCGTCCTTCTCTGTGTTTTAATGAGGCAAATTCAACAATCAGAATGGCGTTTTTACCTAATAAACCGATAAGCATAACCATGGCTACCTGAGCATAAATATTGTTTTCTAAACCCATGATCATTAAAAGGAGAAATGCTCCGAATACCCCGGTTGGTAAAGAGAGAATAACGGGCATGGGCAAGAGAAAACTTTCATACTGTGCAGACAATAATAAATACACAAATACCAGACAAATAAGAAAAATATACATTGCTTCATTGCCTGCCAACACCTCATCGCGGGTTATACCTGCCCAATCTATATCATACCCTTTGGGCAATTTTTCTTTTGCCACTTCCTGAATGGCTGCAATAGCGCTTCCGCTGCTGTATCCTTCAGCAGCTTCTCCGTTCACCTCTGCCGATGGATACATATTGTAACGGGTTATCTGATCAACTCCATAAATCCTTTCTATTCTCATAAAGGCAGATAACGGCACCATTTCATCTTTATTATTTTTTACATACAACTTAAGGATGTCCTGGGGCTTGGCCCGGTATTCAGGTAATGCTTGTACCATTACTTTATACATTTGGCCAAAGCGGATAAAATTGGTAGCATATTCACTGCCTAATAAGGTTTGTAAAGTACCCATTGCATTATCAACCGTTACTCCTTTTTGAGCGGCTTTATCATGATCAATATGAACCATGTATTGCGGAAAGCTTGCATCAAAAACGGTGAAAGCCCTTGCTATCTCAGGCCGGTCTTTCAAGTCGTTGATAAACTGGTTGACCACCGTTTCCATTTTTTTTAAATCCCCTCTGCCGGTTTTATCCAACAACCTTAATTCAAAACCACTGGCATTTCCATAGCCCGGCACGGCTGGCGGAGGGAAGAATTCAGTCTTTGCGTCTTTAATGTGTTTCGTTTTTTCGGCAACAAGTTCAATGATGTCATTTACAGATTCCTTTCGCTCTTCCCAGTTTTTTAAGTTAATCAAGCAAGTGCCATAAGTAGCGCCTGTTCCATCGGATAAGATATTTATTCCTGCTAAGGAAGAAACCGACTCTATGGCTTCAATACTTTCACATGCCTTTTGCACTTCATGCACTACTTCTTTTGTCCTTTCTAAAGTTGAGCCGGAGGGAGTGGTAATGCTGGCATAAAATGTTCCCTGGTCTTCATTGGGAATAAACCCTGAAGGGAGGAACTTGCCTAAAACGCCTGTTCCAAGGCAAAATATCAGCAATACTGAAAAAGTTATAACCTTACGATTAGCAATGACGCCAAGTAGTCTTTGATAGCGTTCAGAAAGATTATTGTACCAGGAATTGAAACCGCCGAAGAAGCGATTCAGCAAAGATTTTCTGGTATGGCCACCATGGGCACGTTTCAATAATAGGATACAAAGAGCAGGGGTGAGCGTAAGTGCAACGATTCCTGACAGAACGATAGATATTGCCATGGTAAGGGAGAACTGACGGTAGAAAATACCGGTAGGACCCGACATAAAAGCCACAGGAACAAACACAGCCGACATAACCAGAGTAATAGCAATAATAGCTCCTCTGATTTCTCTCATCGCTTTTTCGGTAGCTTTCTTTGCTCCGATATGTGAGTGTTCCATTTTTGCATGCACCGCTTCTACCACTACTATGGCATTATCCACGACAATGCCTATAGCAAGAACTAATGCAAAAAGGGTAATCAGGTTTAAAGAGAAACCTAACAACTGCATGAAGAAGAGGGTACCGATCAATGAAACAGGTACGGCAATAGCGGGAATGAGTGTTGAACGCCAATCCTGCAGAAAAATAAATACTACCAACGATACCAGTAAAAACGCCTCAATCAGGGTTTTTAAAACTTTATGAACAGAAGCATCTAAAAAACGTGACACGTCATAACTAATCTCATAATCCATACCTTCAATAAAGGCGGATTCTTTAATCTCAGCTATTCGCTTTTTCACATTACTGATTACTTCAGTGGCATTGGAACCGGGCAACTGTTTGATTATGATGGAAGCTGTGGGTTTGCCATTAAATTTTGATTCTACATCAAAATCGACCGTACTAAACTCTACCTCAGCAATATCTTTTATGCGGAGAATTTCCCCGTCGGTATTTGATTTTATGGGGATGTTTTCATACTGGCCTTTATCTGTATACCTGCCTGTATATTTTACCACGTACTGTAATGCCTGTGCTGATTTATCCCTATCCGAACTAACTCCTACTTTACCCGGGGCAGCTTCTACATTTTGTTCCTGTAATGCTTCCCGTACGTCATCTGTAGAAATATTATAGGCAAGCATTTTATCGGGTTTTAACCAGATACGCATAGCGTATTCCCTGGCTCCCAATATATCTGCATAACCAACCCCATGAATTCTTTTTAATTCCGGCAGTATATTAATATCAGCAAAGTTGTACAGGAATTTTTCTTCCAAAGTAGGATCTTTGCTGAAAATATCTAAATACATCAGCATAGCCCTTTCTTCCTTCTCGATTTTTACACCATTTTTTATTACTTCCGAAGGAAGTTCATCCGTTACAACAGCCACCCTGTTTTGAACATTTACCGCAGCAATACTGGGGTCAGTACCTGCTTCAAAAATAATTTGTATTACACCCACACCATCGTTTCCCGAAACGGACGACATATATTTCATACCCGGAACACCATTGATAACACGTTCCAAAGGCACAATGGCAGCTTTTGTAACGGTTTCTGCATTGGCGCCGGCAAACTCAACGGTAACAATTACCGATGGCGGGGCTATATCGGGAAATTGCGTCATTGGCAATTGGGTTAAAGATAATACCCCCAGCAAGGTGATGATTAAAGATATTACTATGGATAAAATGGGTCTATGGATAAATTTTTCAGTCATTATGTTTCCTGTTTAGTTTTTAACCATCAACATGGTTTGTTCTTTTGATTGTGCCAGTATTTGTTTCATGGAAATAACTTCTGGAATTATCTTATCTCCTTCTTTCACCAGTTGAATACCTTCATAAACAATTCTATCATGGGAAGATAATCCGGATTCAATCACATACAAATGAGGGATGCGAAGCTTTGGAACAATGCTTTTCATTTTTACGGTGTTGGAGGAATCTACCGTAAATACATACACCTTGTCCTGAATTTCAAAGGTTGCTTTCTGCGGAATTATTAAAGCGTTTTTTTCTTCTCTTATTACCCTGACTTTGCCACTGGAACCATGTTTTAAAAGGAGATCCGGATTAGGAAAGCATGCCCTGAAAGCGATATTCCCGGTGTCTTTGTCAATTGTCCCTGCAACGGTTTCAATACATCCGTTAGAACTATGAATTTGATTGTTCGCTAATACTAACGTCACATCATTCTTCTTTTCTGAGTCTATGAGTGTGGTAAAGTCTAAATACTCTTTTTCAGATACATTGAAATAAGCAAACACCTCTTTGTTATCTGAAAGGGTAGTTAGCAGAGTTCCTTCATCGACTAAACTTCCGACTTTATTGGGAATCCTGTCAATTATTCCATTAAATGGCGCTCTTATGGCTGTATAAGACAGATTTAATTCAGCGCTTGCTACATACGATTTTGCTTCATTAACCTTTGCATGAAGCGCATCCAGTTTCGATCGAGCCCTCTTAAGCTCTGTTTTTGAGACGATATTTTTTTCTACCAGCATTTTTACATTCTGTAAATCAAGTTCGGCAGCTTTTGCATCTGCAAAGGCACTTTTTAGCATTGCCTTAGCTTGCAATAAATCTATTTCATACTTCTGACTGCTTAAACTAAAAAGAATTTGTCCATCCTTTACAATTTCACCTTCGTCAACATGGATTTTTTCAATATATCCTTTAACCCTGGTTCTTATCTCTACGTGTTGTAAAGAATGTATGTCTGCGACATAATCATTCGTATATACCGTATCCATAACAACAGGATTGGTAACAGGATATTTTTCCCGATTATCGGTAATTTCTTTTTCTGATGAGCATGCGGGTATGAGTAAAGCAGCGCATACACTCAAATACATAGATGCTTTTTTCATAGGAATAATTCACAATATAAGGTGATAGGAAATTGTCTTTTCTTAAGGATAACAGTAAATCAAAATAAAAAAACAAAAGATAACAAGAAAAAGTTCCCAGGATGACTGGAAATTAATTTTTCCTTTTCCAGGATGTCCGGAACATATCAGGTAAAAACCTTATGGGATGGAAAAGGTATGCCGGAGAAGTGATTTTTTTTGAAATTCTTGCCACCAGGAGACCGGATCATCTAAGGTAAGCGGTTTTTAAGCGACAGGGTGCATCTCATATGCATCAAGCTATAGCAATCCAACAGATGAAACCGAACAGAATGTGAGGAAAGTTGAGTCTTTGGCTAATAGGTAAGTGTATGAAATGGAGAGGATTCTGAAAATGTCATTGCGAGGGTAGTGTCCGAAGCAATCCCTTGAATATTTTAGAAGAGATTGCTTCGGAAAAGACCCTCGCAATGACAGACTGGGTAATCCTTCTTCAGTTGATGATATGTTCGGTTTCATCATTTGGATACTATAAGCTCTCGTAGATTGCTGGCTTGTTCCCAAACCATGTCCTCATGTAAATAAGGAAGAGTTTGGGAATAAGCTACCCTCGCGGGTTCAATTTTGTAAATTGAAGCTCCTTGCGGGTTGTAGAGTAAAACACTGGCGTAGTGGCTACAGGCTGAGGTTTGTCTTCCCCGTTTCTCTCCGTTTCCTCTGAGAGTGTCACACGATCACAACCATACCC
>JAANMX010000979.1_pt1 | contig 34868 bp, 29 predicted proteins | sample 7279681 | NCBI WGS metagenome assembly JAANMX01 (sample SAMN14094542, study PRJNA606508) | bioreactor metagenome | isolation source: A lab-scale SPAN reactor treating ammonium-rich wastewater day 351 | place: Ireland: Galway | collected 2018-01-01 | reverse complement strand
CAGATTCGCACGGATTCAATCTGCGAAAATCTGCGCAATCTGCGTTCTGATTTTCATTGATTATGGGTGTGTTTCCTCGTGTACAACTGATGTGAAAATTGAACACGGATGGACACGGCGGTGTCCTGAGCCTGTCGAAGGGAAAGAACGGATTTGTACGGCGCTGTCCCTTCGATGAACTCAGGACATCGCCTGAGCCTGCGGTGTCCTGAGTCCATCGAAGGGTCGAAGGGATAAAATCTGCGTAAATCTGCAGAATCTGTGTAATCTGCGTTCTGATTTTTCCTTGAGTATGGGTGTGTTTCCTCGTGTACAACTGATGAAAAAGGCGGGGAAGAGACTATTTTGCAGATATATTGCATCGTTGTATGCTGAAATAGCCACCGCAAATCGGGCTGTCAGTCTGACCGGTGGCGGGGCAGATTGGTCGGATGTAACTGCTCACCCCCACCCAACCTCCCCCACTGTGGGGAGGAGTCGATCCAGTTCCCTCCCTGGAATAAAGAGAAGCGGGTCTGCGCGTCTGCCCAGGGCAGCTTCAGCCACAGCCTCTTCCTGCCCCAACTCGCGGGGCAAGGGTTTGACAGAAGCGCCGGAACGAGAGAATCTACAGATAGAACAGAAAAGGAGAACATCTGGGATGAGTGAACCCGTATACCCGAGGATGGGCCAAAGCGCTGAAAGCTATGACGAGCCGGTCTTTGAGACTATCCAACCACCCCTGGAAGAACCGGTTTTTGCGCCGGAATCGGTGCTGCCCGTGGCTCTCCCGGAACCCATCTTCGAAGCAGTTCCCGCGACGGCTCGGGGTGTCAGCCTGCCCGCGGAACCCACCCACAGCCAGATCGTCTGGGATATCCCCAGCCCCGAACCTGCCCCGTCGCTCCCATTCACCCGGCGGCTGGGACGCACCACGCCGGTCTGGGCCGTTCTTTCGGTGGCGGCTATCGTTCTGCTGGTAGCTCTCTGGTTTTCCCTGGGACAGCAGGACCCGCCCGAAAGTGTCGAACCCACTGGGCCTGCCCTGGGCGTCGTGGGCAGTGTGGTGCTGCTTGATGCTACCCCCTCGCCCTCTGTGCCAGAAGCTATCCCGGCAACCGCTGCCCCCCCGCCGACCCGCTTGGGCGCGGGTATGCGGGTGCTGGTGGGCAACACAAACGGCCAGGGTATTCGTCTGCGTTCTGCGCCGGGCACGGCCAGCCTGACACTGGGCATCTATGACGACGCCGCGCCCTTTCTCGTCCTCTCCCCCGGGGGTGATTACGGCGAGTACCCGGTCGAGGTGGACGGCTACTTCTGGTATCGTATCCGGGTGGCGGAAGACCCCGCCGATCAGCTGGTGGGCTGGGCCGCCGGCGATTTTCTGGTTACAGGGGAATAGACGCTATGAGCACACAACCCACAGCCGAACGGATGGTCGCGCTGGCCGCCGCCTTGCGCTATCACCAACACCGCTACTACATCCTGGACGATCCCGAAATCAGCGACGCCGAATTCGATGCGATCTTTCAGGAATTACAGCGGCTGGAAGCGGAGAACCCCGCCCTTGCCAGCCCCAACAGCCCAACCGTGCGGGTGGGCGGGCAGATTGCCGAACGCTTTGAAAAGGTGCGCCACCCCGGGCCTATCCTGAGTCTGGCCAACGCCTTTGCCCCCGAAGATATGTGGGCCTGGCGGGATCGTCTGCGCCGCCTCTTGCCCGAGGACGAACAGAACCGGCTGGCTTATGTGGTGGAACCCAAATTCGACGGCCTGACCGTTGTGCTCCACTATACAAACGGAGATTTTGTGCTGGGCACAACCCGGGGCGACGGCGAAGTGGGCGAAAACATCACCCCCAACCTGCGCACCGTGCGCTCACTTCCCCTGACAATTCCTATAGAAACCGAGCCTATACCACAGAACGCTGCCCCAATCCCCAGTCCCCACTCCTCAGTCCCCGCGCCAACCCGCCTGGTCATCCGCGGCGAAGCCTACGTAACCGTAGAGGACTTCGACGCCTTCAACCGCAGCCAGGAGGAGCAGGGCGAGCGCACCTACGCCAACCCCCGCAACTTTGCCGCGGGCTCCCTGCGTCTGTTGGACAGCAGCATCAGCGCCGGCCGACCCCTGCGCCTCTGGTGCTATCAGGCGCTGATTTTAGAAGGGGTGGACCCTCCGCCTGCTTCCCACTGGGACTCTCTGGCCTACCTGCGCGGGCTGGGCCTACCCGTCTGCCCGGAGGTGCGCCGCTTTAGCGACGACCAATTCGAGGCGCTGATCGACTACCTGACCCACTGGCACGATCTGCGCGCCCGGCTGCCCTACGAATTGGACGGAATGGTAGTCAAAGTCGATTCCCTGGCCCTTCAGGAGCGGCTGGGCTTTACCGGCAAAGACCCCCGCTGGGCTGTGGCCTATAAGACCGGCGGCGAAGAGGCTGCCACCAAACTCCTGGACATTACCGTCAAAGTGGGGCGCACGGGCGCGGTGACACCCAACGCTGTGCTGGCCCCCGTCGCCATCGGCGGGGTCACAGTCTCGGCGGCCACTCTGCACAACGAGGATTACATCAGCGAGTTGGACATCCGGGTGGGGGATACAGTGCTGGTCAAACGGGCCGGGGATGTGATCCCAAAGGTGCTGCGCCCCCTGCCCGAATTGCGGGACGGCAGCGAGCAGCCCTGGCAGATGCCCGCCACCTGCCCGGACTGTGGCCAGCCGCTGGTGCGCCCGGAAGGGGAAGTCGCCACCTATTGTGTCAACAACGCCTGCCCGGCCCAACTGGTGCGCAAAGTGGAATACTTTGTGGGCAAAGGCAGCCTGGACATTGCCGGGTTTGGCTCCCGCCAGGCCGAGCTTTTCGTCGAACAGGGCTTTATCCACACCCTGGCCGATATCTTCGATCTGCCCTGGGAGACCATCAGCCAGATGGAGGGCTATGGCGAGAAGCGGGTGGAGAATCTGCGCGCCGCCATCGAAGCCGCCAAAGCGCGGCCAGCAGCCCGGCTGCTCACCGGCCTGGGTATTCGCTTCGTCGGCTCCACAGTCGCAGAGCTGGTGATGGCCGTCTACCCCGACCTGCCCAGTCTGATGGCCGCAGACGAAGAGAGTCTGAGTGCTATCGAAGGGATTGGCCCGAAGATCGCCACCAGTCTGGTGGAGTTCTTTGCCCGACAGCCCAACCGGGCGCTGATCGAGCGTTTCGCTGCCCTGGGCGTGCGTATGACCGGCGATGCCCGGAAGATGGCAGCGGGCACGGCCCAGCCCTTGGCCGGTCTGACTTTTGTCATCACCGGCACCCTGCCCACGATGGGCCGGGACGAGGCCAAAGAATATATCGAGGCCAGGGGCGGTAAAGTCACCGGGAGCGTCAGCGCCAAAACTGACTTTCTGCTGGCCGGGGAGAAGGCCGGCAGCAAACTGGAAAAGGCGGAAAAGCTGGGCGTACCCGTGTTAGACGAGGACGGGTTACGGCAGAAAGGCTGAGCGTCTTTGCAATTTCCGTTGGTTGGTTGTACGATATTGGCTGTCCATTTTATCTAAACCGCTTTACTTTTGGCAGGTGTTCAATGCAACTGGGATTTATTTCGCTGCCAACCATTCCCCGCTTCACCCGCAATGTGAATCTGCTGCTCGCGGCAACGGCCATTCTGGCCGTTAGCTTCTTCGGCGTCACCGCCCTGCTCAAAATTCTCTACATCCTGCGTCTGGGCTATGGGCCGGAATATGTGGGGCTGTTCAGCGCGTCTGGCGCGCTGGGCTATATGGGGATGAGCCTGCCCAGCGGCTGGATGGGTGAGCGCTGGGGTATGAGCCGGGTCATGGCCCTGGGCGCGCTGACTACAACGGTGGGAATGGTGATGCTGCCTTTGACCGAGGCCATGCCTCTGTGGGCGCAGATGGGCTGGCCGATCGTCAGTCAGATCGTACAGGCGGGCGGTTATGCGATGTTCAGCATCAATTTCGTCCCTGCGCTGATGGCTGCTACCTTGCCGGAAAATCGCAACAGCGCCTATGCCCTGAGCAGCACGTTGCGCAGTTGTGGCACTTTTTTGGGGACGATCTCCGGCGGGCTATTGCCGGGGCTGCTGGCTGCAATGGTAGGCCAGGGGCTGGATTCACCTGTGCCCTACCGCTTGGGACTCTGGATCGGGCCGGTGATTGCTGTGCTTGCGATTATCCCTCTGCTGCGCATTCGGGAGCAGGGCACGGTGGCGGCCAATGTGGAAAGCGTGCCGACAGGGGGATTTCCTACTCTTTCCGTGGCTCTGCTGATTCTTTTCGTCAGTTTGAGCCAGGCAGCCAGCGCCACCTGCCAGGCCTTTTGCAATGCTTATATGGACACAGAATTAACCCTTTCCCCCTCCACAATTGGGCTGATTATGGGTGTGGGTCAATTTGCTGCCATCTTTGGGCCGATGGTGTTGCCCCGAATGGCCCGGCTGCGGGGCAACGGCTGGACCCTGCTTGTCATTACGCTGGGTAGTGGGCTTAGCCTGACGCCGCTGATTTTCTTTCCCCATTGGCTGGGCGCAGGGATGGGTATTGTGGGTACGCTGATTCTGGCCGCTATGTGGATGCCGACTTTGCAGGTCTATCAGATGGAGATGATCGCCCCCCGTTGGCGCTCTCTGGCCTATGGCACTGTTTCGATGGCTATGGGGTTGAATTTTGCCCTGATTAGCTATGGAGGCGGCTATGTGGTGGCCGGGCTGAGCTATGCTACGCTCTTTGGTGTGGGGTTGCTGCTTTCGGTGGGCGGGGCCGGGCTGATGGGCGTGCTGGTGCGCAAGCCGGGGCTGATTGCGGCTGTCCCACCCCGGCCCGCAGTCGTGGCAGGCGATTAGTGCGAAATAGGCTGGTGCTTCCTGCTCCCCGCCGGTCGGTGACCCGGCGGCGGTTGCTCTCCAGACGCTGCCGGGTTTTTCTACCGGATATACGTTGGAGGCTCCTGGTAGAAACTGGCCCGATAGGCTTCCAGGCTCATTGAGGGGAAAATCTCTATCAGCCGGAGGGTATCCTTTTCGGCAGAGATGGCGATCCCCTTTTCTGGATAGATGTAGACTTTGAACCGCTTCCCAACTCGGGATGGCAGGATCGCGGTGGGTTCGCCGAGCGCGCGGATTAGCTGGGTTCCGGAAATTTTGCGCAATTCACTGCTGCTTGTGATCGTGTAGAGAATGAACGTATGGTCGCGGAAATAGAACTGGCCGGTATGGGTTGTGCGGTTGCGCAGGAGTTCCAACTCAGCTTCCCAACTGTAAGAAGTTCTGATGACCGTCTCCGGATCAATGTCAAACTGCTCTTCAATCTGACTTCTGGGTATCTGGCGCAGAGATAGCCAATACTCGATCTGCGTCTCTGGGTTTTCAAGGATGGAATCATCTGGTTTCATGGAAAATTCTCGCTACCTTTGGCACATTGGTCAGATATCATACAGACATCAGATTACAGCCCCGTTGAGAATGGGTTGGATATTTGTTTGAATGAATGCAAATCGTTGCGGGCATTCTGCTTCCAGCCGCACTGGATTCTCAAAATAGAACATAAGGCTCTCCGCCAAATCTTCATAGGCATCAGTAGCCCCGTATAGGGTGATGGGTGCTTCTTGGCCATCGGCTATAGCCAGTTCTCTGCGGCGAGCTTTGCTGCCGGGGCGTAGGGGATCGCTATAGTGACAATCCCGAATGGTATCCCAAAAGACTATCTGATCGGCGAACTCGTCTATCATATCCTGTCCATTGATCTGTAGGCTTTCGATCAAACCGTGTGAAAGTTCATGTTCAATCGTCCCCCGGAACCCTTGGCGCAATTCCTCTGGTGTTGGGTTGGCTTTGTCCACCGCAAAGTCGCGTATGTTATGGCCTTGATCAAACATTGAGATATTGCCTGTAAACGTTTCGCCAGCGGTTGTGTTGTCCAGGATACCGCCGGGACTATCATCATCAATTCCTTGCTCCAGACGACTAAACGTTGTAATCGATTGGGGAGCAAGACCGCCAGGGCGATTGGCTCCTAACAATGCACCGTAGTGGGATAGGGCTTGATCCACGTCCTGCAACTCTTGCAGGGTCCAATCCCTTGCCCGCACACCGTCACGGACGACCTCAGGGGCGTCAGGATAGGCATCTCGGACGGCATTTACGCCAGCGTTCTGGTCAATGTTGATACCATACGTGTCCCGAATTTTGCGGATGAGTACAGCTTTTTGTGCTTCTTCACTCCTGCTGCCCATGGCAAACCCACCTCGGTCTCTTGTTGGTGGACTGTTCGTCTGCCAGCGACGATTGTCGCCTATAGTGAATCCGCCCCGACCTCCCGTGGTTGCTCCTCCTTGCCATTGGCTGTTCCCACCGGTGGTCGCTTCGCCTGTGCCCCCCTGTCTCTGGCGATTCGCGCCCAGGCTGAAACCGCCACGTTCCGTCCCCTCCACACGATTCGGCCGCTGCCATGCAGGTCGTTCGTCGTCTTCCCCCTCGCGTTGGATATACTTGGTGTTGTCAGCAGTATGTATCGCTTTTGCCTGAGGAAGGGCTGTTGCATTCAGAGATCGATTGAGCGCGTTACCCTGTACTCTCGTGTGCATCCGCACCCCGCCAAAGCTGGCACCAAAGCCCTGCTCCATCTGGCCGCGCACGTTCTCATCCAGTGGTTGTCCCCCTCCCTTGGCGCGCTGGATAGAACGGGCCACAGCCGCGTCCACATCGCTGCCTTCCAGCCCGTGAGTCGGCGCGGCCTGGAGTTCATCCTCTATCTCGTCTCGCTGGACAGCAGGCATGAAAAATGTTCGCTGCGCCCGGCCAATCCCGGCTGCCACAGGCGTGGCACTGCGCTGGTAATCGGTGATAGGATCGGCGATGGAATCGGCATAACGGCTGGCCTGGTGCGCCTCTTCTCCGCCTTCTTCGTGCTGGATGGGGGGCTTGCGGCTGGTCTGCACCACCTGCTTGGCTACCCGGTCGGCCTCCTGTTCATAGCGGTCACCGGCGGGTCCGAGCTTCAGTTTGGCTTGAAGCAACTGGCCTGTGGCCCGGTTGCCGATGGCGCGTTGCAGGGTGAGTACGTCCGCAGGTGTCAGAGAAGCCGGCACAGCTTCCATCCGCTGCAGGACCTGGGAGGCTCGTGTGCGCAGAGATGGCCTGGGGGAGGATGTGGAGCGGGTATGGGAGGATGGGGCTTGCGCCGTTGCTTGATGTTGACTGGTGGGCATCTGCGATTGTCCTCTGTTTGGACAGAATCTTGCGGCATAATTACAAAGCTTGTGCCCAGTTGAGTGCGTCTTCCAACGCCATAGACGTATCTTGCCATTCCATGCCGTCGGGTCCACTTATGCGCCACCTGGAATCGTAAAAATCGCTTACCACAACAATTAGCCGCTGTGGCAATCCAAACAACTGTTCTTCTTTTGCTCTTTCTACAGCGTCAATGAGGGCTGTTGCCTGGCGAAATCGTCGCTCCATTCGCTGTGCGGCTGCATCGTTGTCCGTGTAGATGCCGCCCCATGCAGTTTGCACAAAGAGAGCCATGGGGCCGTAGACCAAATAGTAATGGATGGCCCACGAGTTGACACCGTGCCCGTCGTGACTAATGAGAATATAGTTATCGACCGGGTTATCTTCTGTTTCCATTACGAAAGACAGCAATGCATAGGCCGAACGAGAAGCTTCCAGCGTACTGAAATGCCATTCGCTGTGCTCGCGTAGATGCCCGCGCAGGGTCTGTGGTATAGGGGGGAAGGGAAGCCCTGCCGAGCGAAATTGAGTTGCCGCAATCTGCACGACATCGGTTTGATTCTTCTGTGCTTGACTCAGTTTTATTCTCCCAATTGTGTGAGGAAAACACCTTCAACATTTCTACTAATCATATCTATGACATTCTCAAATGCCGCCATTTTTTCTACAAGATAACTATTGGTGTTTTTCGCTCGGTATTGGGTATCTCGTATTCCGCGAATTCGTTCTTCTCTATTTTCATCAGTGGTCTCGCTTTCAAATGACCGAGTCAAGCCAATGTCTCGCTGCTGCTGAAAAGTTTCTTTAGTCCATTCATCTATCAATGTTAATTCTTCTATATGCTCCTTAGCCATAATGAAGCGCTCGACAGTCATTTCAATTTCTTCGTCGACTATCAACCCGCGTAGCGTGCTGCGCACATCGTCTGGTTCAATCGTCAGGATCGTTTCTGCAAGCCTGCGGTCGATGTAATCGGGCAAGCCTCGATTGTACCCGATCAAGCGGCCTTGAGGGTCTTGCTTCAATTGACCAAACGCAAAGTCATTGTCTATTCCACGTATGCCTGTGACATTGCCTCCTTCGTCGTAGGTTGCCATCACATTGCCTGAATGACGATCAACCTGGTTGGCGATCATGTCAAGTACCTGTAGATTGGACAACCCCCGTTGGACTTCGGGGTGGGAGTAATCAATGTCGGCAGCCTTCACCGTATCGGTTGATATATCGTCTTTTCTTAGTTCCCGGCCTTTCACAAGCTCCATAACCGTTCCTGCCTTGCCGTCATGCATGGCCCGCTCAGTCAGCGGAATCACACCGGTACCAAGAAGCTGATCGAGTTTATACATCGCAATATTGCGGCTTCCCAAATTGGCATCTCCGCCGCTGATACCCGAATCGAGTGCCTGAAAAACTTCTGTCTCGGTTTCGTCTTCCTTCCAAACCGCCTCCCAATTGTCCCCAAATAGTACGCGATAGACTGTGTTTACCGCGCCAGACCCGAGACGTGTGAATTCCAGGTCTGGGGTAATGTCTCGATATTCGTCCAGGGCATGGATTTCAAGATTAAGACGTTCCTGAACCCTGTCGATCAAATTATAAAGTTCGCCACTTATCGGCTTCCGTTTATAAGATCCTTTCCAATTGTGGAGTTCATTGATCGCATCAGTAAGCTGGTTCCACTGCTCCTCTGTCGGTGCCTCTCCTGATCGCATATGTTCATTGTACTTCTGAAGCAGTTCGAGCACATTCTTCCTGTGTTGGCTTTTACTATTTGAGGCTTGAATCTCGGCGATCTCATCATCCACAATACGCTGAATGATTGGCGTCGCCTGGTCCCTCTGCTTAGCAGATTCGTCACTGCTTATTCTGGATTTTGCGGATGCTCTCTGTAGGACTACTGCCCCCTGCTGCACCGTATGGGTCAACTCGTGGGCGATCAGTTCCTGGCCGCTGCTGCTGCCGGGCTGATACTGCCCTTGACCAAAGAAGATATCCTTGCCGGTGGTAAAGGCGTTGGCATTGAGCGAGCGATTGAGCGCATCGGCCTGGGCATCCGTATGTACGCGCACGTCGCTGAAGCCTGCACCTATCGCATCTTCCATATAACGCTGCACCCGCGTATCCAATGGGCGTCCACCGCCCTGGGCGCGCTGGATGGCATTCTCCACACCGGAGTCCACTTCGCCGCCTTCCCGCCCGTGAAGTGGGCTGGCCTGGGCCAATTCGTCCTCGGCAATATCCCCTGGCCCAGGCGTTTGGTCATTTTCGGTCTCAAGTACAGGGCTGAGCAGCCGCTCTGTGGCCCGGTTGCCGATGGCGCGCTGGAGTACGTGGATGTCGGGGGGGGCGAGAGAAGGTGAAGCCGTCTGGACGCGTTGCACTACATCAACGACGTCAGCTCTGGAGGGAGAACGACGGGGGGCGGGTGCTGCGGAGCCGGTGGCGGGGCGACCGATCTTCCGCTCGGGGCGGTGCTGATTTTCTGGCATCTTCGGTTGTTCCTCTGTTTCAAAGGGCAGCACGAACTTTACTGTTCGTGCTGCCTGACAATTTTGGAGACAGAAGATTGCCGCATAGACAACCTTTTCAAATAATGACACCAGTATACTGGAATTATCGACAGATGTCCAGCGTTTTTCAGGGCAATTTCAGCAACTCATCCACCTCTACCGCCTGGCCGGTGGCGATGGAGCGGTTGGCGGCAATGCCCATCAGAATCGACGACGCGCCGTCGATGTGGCTGGCGGCCCGGTGATAGGGGTCTTCCGGCGGGTTGGGATGGAAGATCTGTTCCAGCATCACCCGGTCGCCGCCGCCGTGACCGCCCACGCCCTCTTCAATCGTCACATTGTAGGGGCTGCCGTGCATAGGGAAGACCCAAATGTGCTTGCCACGGGTCAGCACCTCCTCCTCCTCGGCCAGAGACTCCTCCTGGCCGGAGACGAACGTGCGCCCAACCGCTTCGATCAGCTCCACTTCGATGCGCCCTTTGTCCCCGGTGATAGCCGCCCGGTAGCCCTCCCAGGGGGAATAGGCGATGAGGGAATAGGTGAGAATGGCGCCGTTGCGGTAGCGGGCCGTGACGCTCATCGTATCCTCGGCGCTGATGTTGTCGCCAAAGACATTACGATCTCGGATGTAGCCGCTGTCCTTTTCTGCCTCCAGATAGAGACCAGCCAGGGAGGGGTTTTCGTCCAGACGGATGGCGAAGGGGTCGTTGGCCGCGGCTTCCACGCCTGTGTAGCGGTCGTAGTCGTACTGCTCGCCCCGCTCCGCCGCGTTCTCCCGCCCGTAAAAGTGCAGATCGCCCATCGCAAAGACCCGCTGAGGATAGGAGGCGATCCACCAGTTGATCAGATCGAAGTGGTGGGTGGCCTTGTGGACGAGCAGCCCGCCCGATTTGTCCTTCTCCCGATGCCAGCGGCGGAAATAGTCGGCGCCGTGACGGGTGTCCAGCACCCACTCGAAGTCCACGGCCCGGGGACGGCCAACCGCGCCGGCCAGAATCAGTTCCCGCACTTTCGTCGCAATCGGCGCATAGCGGTAGTTGAAAGTGACCCGCAGCTTTTGCCCGGTGCGCTCAATCGTCTCGAAAATCTGGCGGGCTTTGGCGTCGTCAATCGTCATCGGCTTTTCGGAAATGGCATCGCAGCCCAGTTCCATAGCCCGGCAGATATAAATGTGGTGGGTGGAGTCCATTGTTGTAACGATGACCACATCCGGCTTCGTCTCCACCACCATCCGGTCGAAATCGTCGGCGTGATAGGTGGGCAGGGGCGCTGCGTCGTGGACATCGGCCAGGCGCGCGTTGTGGAAATCCATCCGGGTCTGGCTCAAATCGCAGAACGCCACCAGTTCGTTCCACTGCGCATACTCCCGTAAAATCGCGTCGATAAACATCTGCGCCCGTCCGCCGGTTCCCACCAGCGCGTAGCGCGTCTTTGTGTTGGACATTGGAATCCTCTGATGAATGTAAAAGGGTGTGTGACTGCGTGTTGCGAATTGCGAATTGCGTGTTGCGAATTGCGTGTTGCGAATTGCGTAAGAAGTGATGCTGGAGGGGCTGATGTGAGATGGTTCGTAGAGGAGGCGTGAAGTGTGAAACGTGAGATCGCTCGGATCTTCTCACGTTTCACGTTTCCCCTACAAAAATTGTCCCATCAGCCACTCAACCGCCACTACCTACGCAATACGCACTACGCAATAGTTGTTCATCCCGGCATCCCCACCTGCTTGCCCCGCAAATCGAGCGGCGGCGGCGGCCAGTGGGTGCCCCGCTGACCGGACAGCCCCCGGTTGGGGCCGGGCCGGAACTCTCTGTCCGGCGTGCCCACCAGTTGACCGTCCTGCACCCACGCCTCGTCCCCGCCGTAGAGTTCGCCGATCAGCCGGGCGGTCAGCCACGCCCGCTCCTCCTCGTGTTCCGGCGAGTCGCTCAGATCGTTCTGTTCCAACGGGTCGGCCTCCATATCGAAGAGCTGGGTGCAGTTGCCCGTGGGGTAATAGATCAGTTTGTAACGCTGCGCCCGAATCATCCGGGTGCCCATCGGCCCGTCGCCCACTTCGCCGTAGAGGTAGCCCCGCCGCTGATCGCCCACCATCGAAATCCCCTCCACTGTGTCGGGGATGGGAATCCCGGCCAGATCGAGCAAAGTGGGCATCACATCCTGCCAGCCGACGATGCGGTTGTCGGTCGTCCCCGGGGGTGTGCGCTTGTCCCCCGCCGGGCCGAGGAGAATCATCGGGATATTGGCCGAATCTTCGTAGTAGAGACGCTTGGCCCACAGGCCGTGATTGCCCAGCATATCCCCGTGATCCGCGGTGAAGCAGATGATCGTATTGTCCAGCAGTTGCTCCTCCCGCAATGTGCCGATGACCAGCCGCAGTTGGTGGTCGATGTGGGTGCAGAGGGCGTAGAAGGCCCGGCGAATGCCCCGCAGCTCCGCGTCGGAAAATTGCGTGCCGTAGCGCTGCTGGATCACCCGCAGGGCGTAGGGCAGTTCGTCCGCAGCCTGGGCCCAGGGGCTGCTGTGGGGCAGGGGAATCTCGGCGTCGGCGTAGAAATCCCAGTACCACTGCAACGGGACCAGGGGCGGGTGGGGGTGGCAGTAGGAGAGATACCAGAGACCGGGTCGGGTGGGGTCCCGGCGGCGGATCATCCGACACATCTGCTCCGTGGCCCAGTTGGTGGCGTGGGTGCGTTCGGGCAGATGCCAGGCCCGGTAGACGTATTCGTTGTTGCTCATCCCGTGGCCGTAGGAGAGGCCGGGATAGCCCTGCTCGGCCAGCCAGGTGTCGTAATCGTCGATGGCGCCCAGAATCGGCCTGCCCTCTTCGGCCAGAATCACATCGTCAAAGCCGATGCGATCCCGCTGGGGGAAGACGTGGAGCTTGCCCACGGCATAGGCCTGATAGCCCGCATCCCGAAAGGTCTGGGCCAAGGTGGGCAGCCGGGGCATAGGCTCCTGGACCGCGAACTCCCGGTCGCCGTGGGTGCGGGGCGTCACGCCGGTCATCAGCGTGCGCCGGGCCGGGATGCAGACCGGGCACTCGGCGTAGGTATTCGTGTAGCGAACACCAGAGGCAGCCAGGGTGTCCAGTGTGGGCGTGCGGATGGCAGAATGGTGGGCCGTGCCCAGCAGATGGGCGGGCCAGTGGTCGGTGGAAATGAGTAGTACGTGGGGCTGGTCAGCCATTGGGTCACTCCCGGAGCGGTGGGGTGGATGGAGTTGTACCCAGAAATTGTAGCGCAGGGCAGATGGATCGGCAAGCAGGCATTGGATACGCGGGAGTCATTCCAATCTGTGGGAACATCTCTGCATTGACAGTCGTCTAGGCTATGTGTGACAACCGGTTGCATGTCAATTGACCGGCAATCATTGGCCGGAGACACAAGACCGGGAACAAAATCAATTCGCAAAAGGAGTTTGAAGTGTCTACAATTTCTGGAACCGTTCGGACGATAATTCTGCTGGCTGCCCTGCTGCTCACGGGCTGTGCCACCCTGCCGCCGCCGCCTGTGGCCCGTGCAGTATACCCGGCCGACGCTGAATCCACTGACAAAGTGGTCCTCGCCGATCCTGCGGCATTGCTGAATGTGGAATGGCAATTGGTCGAAATTCGTCCTTCTGGGGACAGTCCGCTGGTAGTAGAAAACCCCGGCAAATATACGCTGCAATTTGCAGATAACGGCACACTTGGCGGTCAGTTGGACTGCAACTTCCTGTCAGGCACGTTTACGCTGGACGGGGACAAACTGGTCTTTGGCCCGATTGCATCGACAATGGCCTTCTGTCCAGAGGATGGTATCCTCTCTACCTACAGCGCGGCCCTGAACAGCGCAAATTCCTACGCCGTTGCTGATGATCGACTGCGCATCAGCTACGGAGCAGCGGCAGGCGTGCTCATCTACGCCCCAGCCCTGAACGCACAGTTGCCTGTTGGCGTAGTCTGGCATCTACAAGCCATCCAAATGATGAACGACGAAGTGTTCACGCCAGGACAGCCAGATGCCTACACACTGGAACTGTCGGCGGATGGCACAGCCGGAGGACAGGTTGACTGCAATCAGTTCAGCGGCAGCTACTCCCTGGATGGCTCTGCGCTCACATTCGGGCCATTGAGTTCGACCCGGGCCATGTGTCCCGAAGATTCGCTCTACGACCGCTATATGCAAGGGTTGGGCGATACCAACTCTTTTGTACTGCAAGACGGCCATCTTTTTGTGGCCTTCGGCCCGGATGCAGGCATTCTGGAATTTGCGCCGGCCACGGATAGCGCCAGTGCTGCGGGTGTCACCGAAGCCGATCTGACGAACGGGACGTATCCGGGCATCTATGACGAGCAAGTGCAACTGACCGATGGCGCATTTGCCGGCGAGCCGTTCGTGGCGGGCGGTGCATCCCGCCCGACAGTGACGCTTGTGCCAGACACAACTGCCCTGGGCGACCTAAACGGCGACGGCCTGGCCGATGGGGTGGCCGTGCTGGTGGATGATTCCGGCGGCAGCGGCACTTTCGTCTATCTGGCCGCGCGGCTGGCCGAGAAAAACGCCTCTGCTATGGGTGTCACACTGCTGCTGGGCGACCGGGTGCGGGTGGAGTCGATGGCGATTGTCAACGGTCAGATCGAAGTCGTGGCCGCAACCTTTACCGACAGCGACCCGATGTGCTGCCCCAGCCTGCGCACCCGTTTTCTGTTTGCATTGGAGCAGGGCGCGCTGGTGGAGCTTTCGGCGGAAAAGCTGTAAAATAGTTGTTCAGACCGGGAGCGCGGCCATCCCTGGCAGACCGGGAGCGCCGCCAGGGATGGCGGCGCTCCCAATTCCCAGTGGAAGTGTCACACCCGGAGCATCCTGCAATGACAATCCTCGAACCTCTGACAATCGTCGCTCTGGCCGTTGTCGGACTCTTTTCGCTTGGGCTGGGCAGCGTCCACTTCTTCTTCCCCAAACTGCTGGACTTCGAGCATTCCATCCCCAAAGAGGGCCCGCCCATCCGTCCCTTCCGCCTGGGACCCATCTGTTATGCCACCCTGCGTAGCGACGTTCACGGCATCGGCTGGGTGATGAACCACGCGGCCAGCTACGTGCTGGTCAGCATCGGCCTCTTCGATCTGGCCGCCTGGTGGTGGCTGGGGAGCACAGCCGGGCGTCTGCTCAGCCTGTGGATTGCCCTCTGGTGGCTGATCCGGGCTGCCAGTCAGTTCTATTTGGGGCGGCGGCGGGGGGATTGGTGGATTGGGGCAGGGTTTGCGCTGTTGGCCCTGATCCAGTTTGCAGCCGCTGTGCTATAATCGGATGGAAACGCCAAACGGGTCTATTTCAGTTTCCGTGCGCACGATTCCCGGAATCGTACGCCTTCTCTCAAAGGTACAAAAGCCCTATGGAATCCACTGTTTTATTGCCTATACCCGAAGATCAGATCATTGCCCTGGCCCAACAGTTGACGCCCAGAAGCAAACGAGCGCTTCTGCAGCGGATGATCCCGGAGATGGAAGCCCTGGATCGACTGGTGGGCTACGGAGAGCAACGGATTCGAGCCATCGGCGCCAGTATGGGTACTGAGTGGGAACTGCTGTCCGAAGATGAACGCATGCAGCTAGTGGATCAGCTGATCCACGAAAACTCGCATAGCTGAAATCGCCGTCTTCGACACTAATATCCGTATCAGCGCTTATCTGTGGCGTGGCGCTGCCCATAAGTGCTGGTTGGCCGTCAGGGCCGGATTGGTGGATGTGGTCTATACGCGTGAAATGGTTGCCGAATTTTCGGAGAAATTGTACGACACCTTTGGATTCAACGCCGACAACGTGCGCGCAGCCGTCTATGACTTTCGACGTTATGGACGGGAGATACAAATCAGCGGCGAACTGCGCGTTGTCGCTAATGACCCTGACGACGATCAATTTATCGAGTGCGCGGTGGTGCCGGCGCGTCGATGATCGTATCAGGCGACGCCCATCTCCTCAATCTGGTTGAATATCAGGGCGTTCGCATCCTCACACCGGGTGATTTTCTGGATTGGTTGACAACTGTTGGGTCTCCGCCGTCATAGGATTGCGTTCAGCCACCTGGAAAATGAATCTCTGGACGGTCGTCCTCGTTGTTGAGCTAACCGTTTGCTTGACGCTTACTAACCCCTCGCTTCCATTTTTCATCCTCTGCTGTTGAGCATCCATCCTAAAGGAGTTTTGCCGATGTTGCGTATATCCGTTTTCTCTCACAATGCAGAATTGACCGACACCTATTTACGCCAGCGGGTAGCCCTGGGCGCAGACGCCATCGACTTTGGCGGGGATCGGGAGATGCCCGGCGTGGCCGAGCAAGGCTATCCCGATTTGGGGGGCGTGCGGGCATTGCGTCGCCGATTGCGTGCCCTGGGCATGGACATCAACCGGGTGACGTTGCCCAATCTCAGCAACGAGTTTGTGGAAAATCGAGTGGGGGCGGAGGACGAACTGGAGAATGTGTGCAAGGCGTTGCGGGTCTACGGCGAGGCCCGCATCCCCATTGCCCGTCAGCGGGTGGAGGGCGATGTATTTAATCAGATGATGCAGCGCAGCCAGACCAGCCACCGGGGCGGCTATTTGGCGCGAGCAGAGACGCTTGTGCGGGAGGCGGTGGAGATTCCCTCAGCGGCTCAGTTGCAGAAGTGGTGGGATCGTTTCTGCTACGCCTTCGAGCGGATGGTGCCCATCGCCGAGGAGTACGACATCAAACTGGCGGTCCATCCATCGGACACACCCAATGTGGATACCCCCTTCGGTGGCATCGGTTTCCATCGGGTCATCGACGCCTTTCCCAGCCCGAATGTGGGCTACGTCTACTGTATTGGCACCCGGGCCGAGGCTGGGGGCAGCGCTCTGGTCATCGACGAGATCAACAACTACGGGCGCAAGGGCAAAATTTTTATGGTGCATATGCGCAATGTGCGGGGCAGCCTGGCTACCTCCGGCGGCTACGAAGAGACGCTGCTGGACGACGGCGATCTGAATATGATGAAAATCCTGCGGGAGCTGGTAAAGATCGGCTTTGACGGCTGCATCAACCCGGACCACATCCCGTCGATTCCCGGCGATAATAAAACGAAGGACATCGGCTGGGGCTATTCTATCGGTTATGTGCGGGCGCTGATTACGGCGCTGGTTGCGTGAACAGACGAACACGGATTGACACGGATGTAAGGGATTTTCACGGATTGCGGGGAAACGCAGTTGAGTTGGAATCCGTGAAAATCTATCCTATCTGTGGAAATCCGTGTACTTCACTTTGCCGCCCACTGCCTATGGGGTGAGCAGTTGCGGGGGGAGTGGAGGATCGGGGATTAGGGGCTGGGAATACCGCCCAGTCCCCAATCCCCGATCCCCACTTTCAAATCTTCTCATGCGCGGCAATCGACACCGCGGAACTTTCGCCGCCGCTCTGGGCGGCGATGATTTTGTTCAGCCCCTGCATATAGGCTTTGGCGCTGGCCACGATAATATCCGTGTCCACCCCCCGCCCGCTGAACAACTGGCGGCGGGAGCGGCCCTGGGCCGTGTGGCTGAAGCCCCGGCTCTCCGGCACTTCCAGGCGGATGGTCACATCGCCGGTGGCGTCGATACCTTCGGTCACGGCCTGGACCAGAAATTCGGTCAGATTGCCCGGCACCTGCACAATGCGGTTGATGCCCTGATAGATGGCATCCACCGGCCCGGTGCCGAAACCCGCTTCGGTGATCTCCTGGCCGGTCTGGTTGTTGCGCAGGGTGACGACGGCGGTCGGCCTGACTGATGTGCCACACAGCACTTGTAGCCCGATCATCTCCCAGGTCTCCACGGGCTGGTAGAGTTCGTCCCCGGCCAGGGCTTCCAGATCAGCGTCGGTGACAGTCTTCTTTTTGTCCGCCACATCTTTGAAGCGCTTGAAGATATCCCTCAATTCCTCGTCGTTCAGATGATAGCCCATCTCTTCCAGGCGGGCGCGCAGGGCAGCCCGGCCCGAATGTTTGCCCAGCACCAGACGGCTCTGGTTCAGACCGATGGTGGCCGCGTCCATAATTTCGTAGGTGCGCTTGTTCTTCAGCATCCCGTCCTGGTGGATGCCGGCCTCGTGGGCAAAGGCGTTGGCCCCCACAATCGCTTTGTTGGGCTGGATGACGATGCCCGTGTAGCGGCTGACCATATCGCTGGTGCGGTGAATCTCCGGGGTGACGATATTCGTCTCCAGCCCAAAGACGCTCTGGCGGGTGTAGAGGGCCATTACCGTCTCTTCCAGGCTGGTATTGCCCGCGCGCTCGCCGATACCGTTGATGGTCACTTCGATCTGGCGCGCCCCATTTTGCAGACCGGCCAGGCTGTTGGAAGTTGCCAGCCCCAAATCGTTGTGGCAATGGACGCTGAAGATCACATCTTTGCCGCCTTCTGTCTCCTCCCGCAGCTTGCGGATCAGCCCGCCATACTCTTCGGGCGTGGTGTAGCCCACTGTGTCGGGGATGTTCAGCGTCGTCGCGCCGGCTGCGATGGCTACGGCCAGCACCTGCACCAGAAAGTCCGGGTCGCTGCGCCCCGCATCCTCCGGGCTGAACTCCACATTGTCACACAGGCTGCGGGCATATTCCACCATATCCCCGACAGTCTCCAACACCTGATCCCGGCTCATACGCAGCTTATGTTCCATATGGATGTCGCTGGTGGCCAGGAAGGTGTGAATGCGGGGACGCACGGCCGGCGCGACCGCCTCCCAGGCTTTGTCGATGTCGTTTTTGTTGGCGCGGGAGAGGCCGGTAATAATCGGGGGTGGGGCAATCGCGCCCGATCTGTCGATGCGGGGGGTGCGTCCGACGGTCTCGGCGATCTTCTTGACCGCGGCCAGATCGCCGGGAGAGGCCGCGGGGAAGCCCGCTTCCATCACATCCACACCCAGCCGGGCGAGCTGGCGGGCGATCTCCAGCTTCTCCTGCTCGTTCAGCGTCGCGCCGGGGGACTGTTCGCCGTCGCGCAGGGTGGTGTCGAAGACGATGACTTTGTTGCCGTGGGCAATCTCCCGTGCCCATGCCGCGATATCCGGGATGGCGAAGCTGGCAACGTCTACGTCGGCGTCGATTTCCGCCGCCATCTCTACTACATTTTCTACCGGGTTTTCCTGACTTCCATTGGTCTGGCTCATTGCACTTCTCCGGGATTGGGTAACGATTCGACCGCTAGACTAGCGCCGGTTGAGTAGGCTGGGGCTGTTTCCAGCCGTATCGATTCGACCGCTAGACTAGCGCCGATTGAGTAGGCTGGGGCTGTTTCCAGCCGTATCGAAACCAAGCGGGTGGACACGAAATTGTTCGTAGACCCGTTCGCTTGATTTCGATACGCCTCGAAGACTCGGCTACTCAATCAGCGCTCACTGGTCAGGCTGAACCATTACGGGGTGTGATTGATTGGGATCGCTCTCGTTACGGCGCGCTGCTTCTGTCAAAAGGTCACTAAGGCCATCGTCCACGTCAATCACCCCCTTTCTAATAGCGAATGCAGAATAACGAATAGTGAAGGGCGAATGAGGGACGCACATCTGTTAACCATTCTCAATTCACTATTCACCATTCGCTATTTCCTAGACTTCTTTGGCGTTCAAAAAGCTCATCATCCCGCGCAATTGCTTGCCGACCTTCTCCAACTGCTGGGTCTGCTCCCGCTCCCGGCGGGCGTAGTAGACTTTGCCGCCGTTGTGATACTCGTCCATCCACTCCTCGGCAAAGGCCCCGGACTGGATTTCGCCCAGGATTTTCTTCATCGCCGCCTTCGTCTCATCGGTGATCACCCGCTGACCGGACTTGTAGTCGCCCCACTCCGCGGTGTCGCTGACGCTGTAACGCATATAGTTCAGACCGCCCTGGTACATCAGATCGACGATCAGCTTGAGTTCGTGCAGACATTCAAAGTAGGCGATCTCCGGCTGGTAGCCCGCCTCGACCAGCGTCTCGAAACCGGCCTTGACCAGTTCGCTGGCCCCGCCGCAGAGAACGGCCTGCTCGCCAAAGAGGTCGGTCTCCGTCTCCTCGGCAAAGGTCGTCTCCAGCACACCGGCCCGGGCGGAACCGATGCCCTTGGCATAGGCAAGGGCGTTGGCTTTGGCATTGCCCGAAGCGTCCTGATGGATGGCGATCAGCGCGGGCACGCCGGAGCCTTCTTTGAAGACCTCCCGCACCCGGTGGCCGGGGGCTTTGGGGGCCACCATCGACACATCCACATTGGCCGGGGCCTGGATGAAGCCGAAGCGAATGTTGAAGCCGTGGGCAAACATCAGTGTATCGCCGGGATTCAGGTTGGGCGCAATCTCCGCCTCGTAGACGTTGCCCTGAATGGGGTCGGGGATGACAATCATAATGACATTGGCTTCTGCGACCGCGTCGGCCACGCTCAGTACACGCAGACCGTCGGCTTCGGCTTTGGCTTTGCTCTTGCTGCCTTCGTGCAGACCGATACGCACATCCGCGCCGCTCTCCTTCAGGTTGAGCGCGTGGGCGTGGCCCTGGCTGCCGTAACCGATAATCGCGATCTTCTTGTCGTCCAGCAGGGAAAGATCCGCGTCGTTTTCGTAGTAAATTGTTGCCATGAGTTCCTCGTTGGGTATTGGGTATTGGATATTGGATAATGCGCTACTGGAAGGGAGTTAGGAGTTTAGAGTTATGAGTTTATGCAGGTTCCGGTAAACCGACAGATACAACATACTCTGTAAAGAGATTCCGTCTCTGTTGTGCGCGCTTTGCAGTCTCGAATAACTCGCGCACGGTAGCGATGAGTTCATCTACCGTATCAGGCGTAAATGAGATATCACCGTTCAACGGACTCACCCAGGCATACACATTAGGCACTTGAACGGATATGCCATCTTTTGCGTATTCAAATGTCACGGCTTTCCATTCTTTGGGTGTTTGCTTCCCATCACCACAAGTAGGAATCGGTTTTTCTGCCATTTTTATCTTCTCCTACGCTTACGTCGTTTTGCACTCTTTCACAAATGGTCTCAATGTCCACCAGTGACTCCAGTGAAAAACGAATTTTTTGCAGAAATCTCTGTGGTTCAGGAGTGAGCCGATCTCAAAAACCTGGGTTTGAAAGTTGCAGATGGAAGGCTGCAAGTGGTATCTCTGTTGTCACCTGCCACCTGCCACCTGCCACTTTCAACCTTCCACTCTTAAACGCCCCCCGTCTTCTCGCGTTCGCTGCGGTTGCCGCTGTGGTTGGGGGTGGAGCGGGCCTTCCACACCGACGAGGAGTCTTTGCGGTGGACTTCCCGCACCCCCCGATTCAGGGCTACCCGCCCGGTGCGTACCATCTCCTCGATGCCGAAGCGATCCAGCAGATCGATCAGTGAATCCACTTTGTCCTCGGCCCCAACGATCTGAATTACCAGACTTTCGGGCGAAATATCCACAATCTGCGCCCGATAGATTTCGGCGAACTGCATAATTTCGCTGCGGGTGGTGCTGGTGGTGCGCACCCGGATCAGCGCCAGTTCCCGCAGAATCGTGGGCTGGTCAGAAACGTCCTCCACACGGGTCACATCCACCACTTTGTTCATCTGCTTGACCACCTGATCCACCACCCGCTCGTCGCCATCTACGACGAATGTCATGCGGCTGATGCCCGGTGTCTCGCTGTGGCTCACCTGCAAACTGTCGATATTAAAGTTGCGCCTGCGCAACATCCCAGAGACCCGGCTCAACACGCCAGGCTTGTCCCGCATCCAGGCCACGAGAGTGTATTTCATAGTTGGTTCCTCGCTTCGCACGATTGGTTATGTCAAATTTTGCCACGTTCGATCCTGACAAGATGACAAGGTGAAGGGGTGACAAGATGATCGGCGATTCACTCTGTCACCTTGTCATCCTGTCATCTTGTCATCTTCACCAACTCGGCTGCACCCCGCTATACCCCTGCACCATCCCCGGTTTGGGACGGCGGATCGACTCGTCCACAGCCGCGCCGGGGGGTATCATCGGATAGACGTTCACCTCTTCCTTCACCCGGAAGTCGATGAGGAAGGGGCCAGGGGTGGCATGGGCTTTCTCATAGGCCTCCACCACCTGCTCTGGTTTGGTCACCCGCAGGGCAGGGATGCCGTAGGCGTCGGCCAGCTTTACAAAATCCGGCGAGAGAATGGGCGTGCCCACATAGCGCTTGTCATAGAACATCTGCTGCCACTGGCGCACCATTCCCAAAAAACCGTTGTTGATGACCGCGATCTTGACCGGCAGCTTCTCCTGTTGCAGAACAATCAACTCCTGCAACGTCATTTGAAAGCCGCCGTCGCCGGCCACGGCCCAGACCAGCGCGTCTCTGTCCGACATTTGCGCACCGATGGCCGCGGGCAGGGCATAGCCCATTGTGCCCAATCCGCCGCTGGTGAGCAACTGGCCCGACTTCTCGTGGATAAAGTATTGGCTCTCCCACATCTGATGCTGGCCCACGTCTGTCACCACCAGCACCCGCTGCTGCTTGGCCCCGTTGGTGGCGTGCCACAATTGGCGAATCACATAAGGCGGGATGAGTTCGTCCACTTCGTAGTTGAGTATGTCCGTCGCCGCGGTGTCGCCCTTCCACTCTTGCAGGCTCTGGGTCCAGCTCTGGTGACGCCGTTCGCTGATCAGTGGCAGAATGGCAGGCAATGTTTCGCCCAGATCGCCAATAACCGCTATGGTTGGGATCACATTTTTGCCCACTTCCGCCTTGTCCAGTTCAAAATGAATGATCTTGGCCTGTTTGGCAAATTTGTCCAGCCGACCGGTGATGCGGTCATCGAAACGCATCCCCATCGCGACCAGCACATCACAGGTCTGGACGGCCCGGTTGGCAAAGGCTTCCCCGTGCATTCCACCCATGCCCAGGCTCAGGGGATGGGTCTCTGGAATATCGCCTGTGCCCAGCAGTGTTGTCACCACCGGGATTTCCGCCTTTTCTACCAGTTCCAGCAGTTCCTTGCTCATCCCGGCCAACTGCACCCCGTGACCCGCCATAATCAGGGGACGTTCGGCTGCGTTGATGATCAGGGCCGCGTCCAACAGGCTCTCCCGGTCATAGGAGGGCCAGGGTTCGAAGCCGGGCAGGTCAATTTCAAAATCGTAACGGAAGATGCCTTTGGCGTTCTGCACATCCTTGCAGATGTCTACCAGTACCGGGCCGGGGCGACCCTCCCGGGCGATGTAAAAGGCTTCTTTGAGGATGAGGGGGAGTTCGTTGACGTCTGTGACCAGATAGTTGTGCTTACAGACGGGTTGGGTCACGCCAACCACATCCGATTCCTGAAAAGCGTCGGTCCCCAGCAGATTCGTCGGGACTTGACCTGTGATGGCGACGATGGGCACACTGTCCATCTGGGCCGTTGCCAGCCCTGTCACCAGATTGGTGGCCCCCGGCCCGCTGGTGGCAATACAGACACCCACCTGGCCCGTGGCCCTGGCATAGCCATCTGCCATATGACCGGCGCACTGTTCGTGGCGCACCAGTACGTGATGGATGGTGCCGCTGGCCTCAAAGGGGGCCAACGCATCGTAGGTGGGCAGGATGGCCCCGCCCGGATGGCCGAAAACCACATTGACACCTTCGGCTACCAATGCCTCCCAGACCATCTGTGCGCCGGTCATCTCGCGCGGGGTGCTGTGCAGGCTTTGCCTCTGGCCCTCGGACTGTTTTGCTTTGGAGCGATTCATTCGAGAATTCTCCTTCTAGGATAGAGAGATAAAAAAAGACCCCTCCCCAGTTGGGGAAGGGTCTGCGCTGACCTGAGAATCAGGGATTAGTTCGCCCCTATCTCTTCTCCAACCGAACAAAGCCTCAAGTCGTCTACAAGAACGACTACGAGACCGGATACGACTACAATAAGAAGAGATTCAGAGTGCTGTTTCATCGTTTAACCGTATAATTTCAGAAACGAATGTCCCTGTTGCCAGCTATTATACAGGACTTTGTGAGATTTGCAACTATACACTTGGGCGGTATGCACAAATGAATCTACCGGGGGGCCATACGAATTCCGCCATCCAGCCGGATGACTTCGCCGTTGAGATAGGCGTTGCTGAAAATGTGCTGTACCAGGGCCGCGTACTCATCCGGGCTGCCCAGCCGGGCCGGGAAGGGAACCTGCTCGCCCAGGGATTTGCGGGCGGCTTCGGGCAGACCGGCCAGCATGGGCGTGTCCATTATGCCCGGCGCGATTGTGCAGACCCGTATGCCGGAGCGGGCCAGTTCACGGGCGATGGGCAGGGTCATCGCTACGACGCCCCCTTTTGATGCAGCGTAGGCGGCCTGGCCGATCTGCCCGTCGAAGGCGGCCACCGACGCGGTGTTGACAATCACCCCCCGCTCTCCGTCCCCGTTTGGCTCGTTCCGGGCCATTGCCGCCGCGGCCAGCCGGATGCAATTGAATGTGCCGGTCAGATTGACGGCGATGACTGCGGCGAAATGGCCCAAATCGTGGACAGTGCTCCGTCCCAACACCCGCTCGGCGATGGCGATCCCCGCGCAGTTGACCAGCCCGTGCAGGCCGCCAAACTCGGCCACGGCCCCATCGATGGCCGCCTGCACTTCTTCTTCATTGACCACATCCACCCGGGCAAACTGGGCTTGCGCACCGATGGCCGCTGCGGTTGCTTCGCCCGCCTCCCGGTTCATATCGGCCAGGACGACATTTGCGCCCCCGTTGGCAAGCAGCCGCGCCGTCGCCGCGCCCAGCCCAGAGCCGCCGCCGGTGATGAGAATTGTGCTGTTGTGGAGGTCCATTGGGTTGCTCCCGGTTGGGTGAGGGGATAATAGGAGGATTCTACCGGGCAAAGGGGGATAGTGTCAATTGCGGGCATAGGATTACAAGGATGTAGAACGCAGATGCCCCGGTAAAGACGGATTGCCGCTGATAAAATCTGCGAAAATCTGTACTGATCAAGAAGATGGTGGAATCTGTAGGTGCGGTTTGTAACCGCACTTTCACCCGGAGAAGTGCGGTTACAAACCGCACCTACGTTTTATCATCTCGTTGATCAGTACAAAATCTGCGCAAATCTGCGTCATCTGCGAAATCTGTGTTCCTATTTCAGTTGCCGTCAGCGCCTCCCACCTGGGCGGAGCGGTGGCTTTGTATGCTTTGTACGGGGGAGACAAAAATGCGCTTGCGCCGATTGCCTGATAGGAGTAGACTATTCGCGACAGATTGAATGGGTAGTGTCGTGTGTGCCTGTGGCTGGACGAGTTGTGCAGGAGGGAAAATGAGTTCTTCAAGCCAATCTGCCTATCAATTGACAGACGCGCCTGGGCCGCGCCAGAGACGCAGCCGGGCAAAGGGCTGTTTCGTGACGATCTTCTGGCTGGTTGTGATTCTGGCCGTGCTGGCCGGGGCTGGCTATTGGGCCGTGCAGAGCGGACGCATCAGCCTGATTCAGGTCAGCGCGCTGCTGACGGGGACGGGGGAAATTTTGGTGGTCAACACCGGGGACGGGGTGTTGCGGGTGGAATATACCCGCATTGACACCGAAGACGGCGTACCCGATGAGATCGACAGTCAGCGCATCGAATCTTTCGACATCGGCGGCAGAGGTGGGCTGGAATTGGGCCGCTATCGCCTCGACTTCAGCGCAGAGGGCGACCAGCCGCCGCCCCTTTCGTGTAGCCTGCGTGTCAGCCGCAACGACAAATACAGTTTTGTGGTCGTGCCCCAGGGCATCGCCGTCGCGCTGGAAGGCTATCCCACCCAAAATGGGGCCGAAGTGAATGCGGCGACTTCCCCTCTCTGTCAACAATAACCGGCGCCCGCGAGGCGAAAAGGAGGCTTCTATGCGTGGATTTCTACTGCTTGCGGTGGCGCTGCTTGCGGCTCTCTTTCTGGGTGGCTGCGTCACTTTTCAGGTCACGAATGTTTCCGAAGTCGGGTCCCGGATGCTGATTCGTCCACCTGACACTACCCGGGGTCATACCAAATTCATCAACGCGGCAGACAGTGAGTCCACATTCAGTACCCACGGCGGCAGCTTTACGATTACTACCCTGCCGGATGAGGAGTATCGACGTCTGCTGCTGGAGGTGCGCGAACAGATCGGCCAGCGGCTCTTTGAGGAAGCTGCTGCCCTCACCGGCGCTGAGGTGGCCCAACTGGTGGAGAGAATGACGCAGCTAACCGAGAATCTGGAAGCGTTGGGGCGCGAGGGCGCGTCGTGTGGCGGCAGCGTGACCGATTTCGGTTCGGTGACGGGCGTGCTCAGTTGGGATGATGTGGCGCAGAAGTGGGTACTTACGTGTAGCGTGCAGAACGAGGATTTGTTGGGGGATTGACCGGATAGCAGATCGCGGAACGTCCCTGCCTGGCTAACCTGAAAAATAGGACGCGGATGACGCGGAAAAAACGGATTGCCGCTGATAAGAATCTGCGCAGATCAGTTGTTTCCGCGTCAATCTGCGTGCGCTTTTCAGGGCAGGCAGGGACAGCAAAGCAAAACGGTCACTTCCTGGCGAGGAAGACAATATCAGTGTGGTCTGGCGTGGCCGGTTCGTCGTGATAACCACCGCGCATCTGAATATCGCCGAAACCGGCAGCTTCCAGCACCAGCACCAGTTCATTCACACCGTACTCTTCGTAGCGCTGGGTATGAATCTGCTCCTCGACCAATTCTCCGTTGCGCCAGAGCCGCGCCCGCATCTGACGGGTTTGGGTCTCCTCCAATGGGTCTACGGCGATGGTGCGGGCCACCAATTCCAACTCACTGCCGTCGGCTAAAAGCTGGCGCTTACCGGATGCTCGCCATTCTTCGGGCAGGGCGTTTCTGCCTTCCGGTAGGCGAGAGAGCCAGGCCGGTGGATCGTTCCAGCGCGGCGCGAAGTCGAAGGCGAAGACGCCGCCTGGCCGCAGATGCTCGTAGCAGCGTTGGAATCCGATTTTGGTCAGCGGACGCTCCCCGCCCAGACCGATCACCCCGCAGGCGACGATTGTGCGGTAGCGGCGGGGCAGGTCGAGTTCGTGCATAGCCTGGGCGTACAGTTGCGGGCTGACTCCTTCCCGGCTTGCCCGTTCCTGGCACTGGGCCAGCATATCCCGCGATGTATCGCAGCCGTCCACATCCAGACCTGCCTGCAAGTAGGGTAGCAACAGACGTCCGCTGCCACAGCCCAGGTCAAGCGCTGGCTGTCCGGACGTTTCGATGATCTTCTGGAAGCAACCGGCTTCCTCGCGGCCGTCGATGGCGAATTCGCCCCACTGGCGGGCGACAAGGCCGTGATGCCAGACTTCGGGTTGTTTCGTGTTCAATTGTTCCACTCCTCGTTTCAAACAGAAAAAAAGGTCACGGGTGCATCGCCCCGTGACCTGACTGTCTGACTGTTCGTCTTTCTGGCCGCTTCCGATCAAAGAAGCCGTGTGGGAAAGAGGCTGCCACCGAACGGCGGCGCAATCAGCCAACAGGCAAAGGGAATGCGTTGGGTTTGAGATGGAACGTGTCGTGTAGTCATTTTGCACCTCCTTTCGTTGGCTGGGTGAGGAAATTGTTGTCGGACTCTGCGGAAAGCGTATCACAATAGCTGGCAAGTGTAAAATGGTATCCGAAGGTTTTAGAATACCTCCACCTGCTTCTCTCGCATATTGCCCCCGTGCAGACCCGCGTCGTCTTCGCTGGGCCAGCGCAGTTTGTACTGTTTGGCCCGGTTCTGGCGATAGCCCGCGTTGTAATAGACGCTGCTCGACAGCCAGGCCAACAGACGTCCGATGAGTTCGTTCTTCAGCGCTGCGTGTGCTGGTTCCTCCCACAGATTGTCCAACTCGTGGGGATCAGCGAACAGATCGTAGAGTTCCCCCGCTTCCTGGCCGATGTAATACACCAGCTTATGGGTCTGGCTGCGCATCATCACCTGATAGTTGTCCTCGCAGAAGACAAATTCTCTCGGCTCGATCGGCTCGCCGTTGAGATAGGGAAGCAGGGATTGTCCCTCAATATACGTGGGTACGTCCACACCCGCAGCCTGCAAAATCGTCGGCCCCAAGTCCATCAGCGAGACCAGATCGGTGACTTCCGCGGGCTGTTCCACGGAGCCGGGATGACGGATGACCAGCGGGATATGCACAATCGGGTCGTACATCAGCCATTTATAGGCCAGGCCGTGATCGCCGAGCATTTCGCCGTGGTCCGAGCAGAAGATGAGCAGGGAATTTTCCAGCCAGCCCCGCTTTTCCAGCGAAGCCAGCACCCGGCCGATCTGCTCGTCCACAGTCGTGATTTTGGCGAAGTAGTGGCGTTTCATCTCGTCGATCTCTTCGTCTGTCGCGCCACGCAGGTCGATTTGGGATTCGTGGCGGGTATTGGCGTGAAACTCCAGATGGGCCGCGTGCTGGGGCGGCTTTTCGTCCAACTCGCCCTCTTTGAGAACCCGCGGCGGCATTGGTTTGTCCGCATAGAGGTCCAGGTGGCGGGGAAGCGGGTCCCACGGCTCGTGGGGACCGGTAAAGCCCGCCATCAGAAAGAGGGGTTTGTCGCCCTGGTAGGTGTCGATCCACGTCACCGCGGAGTCGCCGATGAAGACATCGCTGTGGAAGCGCTCCTCCAGATGCCAGGGCACGCCCTGATGCTTCTTCAGCCAGTCCGGGTCAGTGCTGTTGCGGTTATTGGGACGCACCTGTCCGTGAAAACGCAGATAGTTGCCCCAGTCGTCGTCCGCGCCGCCCTGGGCGTGGGCCATATTCGTGGGGTTCTCCACAATCACCCGCTCGTGGAAGCCGCCGGGCACATCCCGGGGGCTGAAGTGCATTTTGCCGATGTTGACGCACCAGTAGCCGCTGTCGGCCAAATCCTGCACCCAATTGCGGTGGTCGGCCCAATCCTGAAAGGTGTACGCGCCGGTGTTGTGGGCGTACATCCCTGTGAAGGTGGCGGCCCGGCTGGAAATGCATGTCGCGCCGGGGCAATAGGCCTGGCGGAAGGAGACCCCCTCCGCCGCGATGCGGTCCATATGGGGGGTGATCATCTGGCCGTAGCCCCAGGCAGCCAGGGTGTCAAAGCGCTGCTGGTCGGTCATTATCAGAATGATGTGGGGACGTTCGGGAAGCATCAATACTCCTTTGCGGGGGGAAGGGGGAAAGAGGAGATTGGAGATCGGGTGATCCACCCAATCCCCAATCTCTAATCTCCAGTTCTTACTCGGAAATATGGGGCAGGGCCATCAGATTGCCTTCGTAGCGGGCCTCGGCAATGCAGTTGGGGTAGTATTGCTCCAGATCGAAACCCTCGCCTTCCACAAAGGAATCCAGGGGTTACAGCATCCCCACGCCCATAAAGCGGCGGTTGAAACCAGCGCGGCTGGCCGACCAGATGGTGTCGCCGATCTGATCCCCGGCCATCAGCACCAGCATTTTGGCCGCGTATTCCAGCGCGCCGCCGGGGATGGCCTCAACTTTCACATCGGCGAGAGGCACAACTTCCTTGAACTGATCCAACACAGTCACATAATAGGCGTCCAGATCGCCCCCGGCCCGGGTGTGAACCCGGAACTCGAACGGCTCCTGGGCGGGCGCGGATGCTGCTTGCCCTCCACTGGCCGCCTGGCCCGCACCACAAAGAGTTTCGTCTCTCCGGCCTGCAAATTGCCCGTATACTGGGCCGAAGTTGCGCCGGGCGCAAAAGTGATGCGACGGGCGATGTCAACACCCAGCCGAAAGGTCGAAGCGGCGTGTCCCCCCCGTACAGTTAAAATGTAATCCTGGCTGGAAGGCAGCAGACCCGACCACATTTCGCTGGCTGCGTTCGCCGACAGCAGAACTTTGCCGTCCTTGGCGCCGGTAATGGCGAGGGTGATGTCGGGCTGTGTCCCGCTTACACTCACGAGCATTGGCTGGTTGTAGCCAGCGCCTACCACAAAACTCTTCGACTCACCCGCCTGCAACTGCCCGTCCACAAAGGCCGAGGTTGTGTCCGGCGCAAAGCGGATGTGAGTGGCCGCGTTCAGGGGCGCAGCCGTGGCCCGACTGCCGGCCAACCCGACGATGCACAGCACGATCGACACCAGCCCTACAAGTTTATACAGAGTAGTACACATACAATTTGCCTCGATTCAAAACGTTACAGACTGCGGGGAAATTCCCGCACAGTTAAGACAATTTGCCCGCCGTTTTTGTTGCATCGTTTTTGGCTTTGACAGGAAGCAATCGCACGCGCAAACTCGGTTTTTTCCGAAAATTCGAACTTTTGTAGTAGTCAAGAAGATGGTGGAATTTTCAACGCAAAGAAGCAAAGGAGCAGAGAGAAAAGCGATTTCTTTACGTCTCTGCACCTTTGCGTTAAGAAATAGCCATTCCACCATCCCGTTGATCAGTACAGAAAAGTCGAACTCCTTTCCACTCTCACTGAGAGAATACCGTTGCCCGGGTTGTTCTGCATAATTTCTGGTTTGGACAAAGAAGCACAAGCGCACATAATTGTAGTTCTGTGTGCGCCGATTGCGGTCACAGAAAGCTGGAATCGCTTTTGTCGCTTGTCGCCAGTTGCGAATTTCCCGGAGAAACGATTATGCAGCCCAACTCTCACGACCACCACACAACAGCGAAACAACCGGCAGATGAGCCTACCGGCCAGGCTTCCCACGAAGCCCACGACGAGCACGGCGGGCACGGCGTGGATCACAGCGGCCACGAGCAGATGTTCCGGCGCAAATTTTGGGTCTCTCTTCTGCTTTCCGCTCCTGTTTTACTCTACAGCGAAATGCTTCAGATGTGGTTGGGCTATACCCCGCCCGCCGTCCCCTTCAGCGAATGGATTGGCCCCGTCTTCGCGCTGATCATCTTTGCCTATGGCGGCTGGCCGTTCATCGAAATGGCTGTTCCCGAAATCCGCCAGCGCAAACCGGGAATGATGACGCTTATTTCGTTGGCCATCAGCGTCTCCCTGATCTACAGCGTCGCCGCGCTTTTTCTTCCCGGCACAATGGGCTTTTTCTGGGAACTGGTGACACTGATCGATATTATGCTTTTGGGTCACTGGCTGGAAATGCGTAGTGTGCGCCAGGCATCGGGCGCGCTGAACGAGCTGGCCAAACTGATGCCCGATATGGCCGAGCGTGTGCGTGCCGACGGCAGCATTGAAAATGTCTCGACCGCTGAATTGCGGGTCAACGATCTGCTGCTTGTGCGCCCTGGCGGAAGCGTGCCCGCGGATGGGGAGGTGTCCGAAGGACGCTCGGTGGTCAACGAGGCAATGATTACCGGTGAATCGAACCCTGTGGAGAAGGAAGAGGGGGATCGGGTCATCGCTGGCACAATCAACGGAGACGGAAGCCTGCGTGTGCGTGTCAGCGCCACGGGCCGGGATACAGCCCTGGCCGGGATTATGCGGCTGGTGGAGGAGGCCCAGAACAGCAAGTCCGACACCCAGATTTTGGCTGATCGGGCGGCTGGCTGGCTTTTCTACATCGCGCTGGCCGCGGCTGCTCTCACGGCTGTGGCCTGGATAATCGCTGACGGTTTCAGCGTGGACGTTATCGAACGGGTGGCGACAGTGTTGGTCATCGCCTGCCCCCACGCGCTGGGATTGGCCGTGCCGCTGGTTGTTGCCATCAGCACAGCAGAGGGTGCCAAGAATGGCATTCTCATACGCAACCGTCTGGCGATGGAAGAGGCGCGGTTGTTGGATACAATAATCTTTGACAAAACAGGCACGCTCACGGCTGGCGAGTTCGGTGTGGTAGGCATAGACACTGTAGTCGGTTGGGACGAGGACGAAGCCCTGGCTTTGACAGCCGCAGTGGAAGGTGATTCGGAGCATCCCATTGCCCAGGGCATTCGCCGTCAAGCCGAGGAACGCCAACTCGCTCTGCCTGCCATCGATGGGTTTGAAGCTATCAAAGGCCGCGGGGTAAAAGTGCAATATGATTCCCAGACTGTCCATGTGGGTGGGCCGCGCCTGATGGAGATGTTAGAGGCAGACGTGCCACCGGCTTTGGCCGATTTTGTTCAACAGGCGAACAGCAAAGGCCAGGGCGTGATCTTTCTGGTGGTAGAAGGGCAGGCGGTCGCTGCCTTTGCCCTGGCGGATATCATTCGGGATGTGAGCCGGGAAGCGATTCAGCGCCTGAAGCAAATGGGCTTGGAAGTGGTTATGCTGACCGGTGACAGCGAGGCTGTGGCCCGCGCGGTGGCCGCGGAACTGGGCATGGACAAATACTTTGCCCAGGTGTTGCCCGAACACAAAGACCAGCAGGTGGCGGAACTGCAACGCCAGGGCAAGAAGGTGGCAATGGTGGGCGACGGCGTCAACGACGCGCCCGCGCTCACCCGGGCCGATGTGGGCATCGCCATCGGCAGCGGCACGGACGTGGCTGTGGAGTCGGCGGATATTGTGCTGGTGCAGAGCAACCCGCTGGATGTGGTCAAGGTTATTGAACTGAGCCGGGCTACCCGGCGCAAAATGGTGCAGAATTTATGGTGGGCGGCTGGTTACAATATCTTTGCCATACCCTTGGCCGCGGGCGTTCTTGTGCCGTTTGGCATTCCCGCCATTTCACCCGCGGTGGGTGCTGTGCTGATGTCGGCCAGCACAATTATTGTCGCCATCAACGCCCAACTGCTACGCCGCTGGAAAGTGAGTTAGCTTCGGGCCGGAAGTGGCTGATACAGGCAAATCGTCTGGATTTATACGGATAACTCCCCCTCCGCGTAGCGCTGGCGCAACACCTTCTTGTCGAACTTACCCACGCTCGTCTTGGGGATTTCAGCGATAAAAGCATAGCCATCGGGCAGCCACCATTTGGCGATTTGCGGTTCCAGAAAGCTCTGCAAGCCAGCCGCGGTGAGGTTGCCCCCCTCTTTTGTCGGTACAACCACGGCCAGGGGACGCTCCCCCCATTCGTTGTGGGGAATGGCGATGACCGCAGCTTCCAGCACCTGGGGGTGGGCCATCAGCAGCCCTTCCAACTCCACCGACGAAATCCACTCGCCGCCGCTCTTGACCAAATCCTTCGTGCGGTCGGTGATGGTCATAAAGCCATCTTCGTTGATCGTCACCACATCTCCGGTACGGAACCAGCCGTCGTCAGTAAAATTGTCCCGGCTGCCTTCTATCTTGAAATAGTCTTTGACCACCCACGGCCCCCGCACCTGCAACTCGCCCATCGTCGTGCCGTCCCAGGGCAATTCCTCACCAGCGTCGTTGACAATGCGCATCTCCACCCCGCCGATGGCGTAGCCCTGCTTGGCCTTCATATCCCACTTGCGGTGATCGGGTAGATGCGCGTGACCACTGAGCAGTTTGGAGACTGTGCCCAGAGGCGACATCTCCGTCATCCCCCAGGCGTGCAGCACACTGACCCCCAATTGGCTCTCGTAGGCTTCGATAAGAGAGCGGGGCATAGCCGATCCCCCCACCACCAGCGCCCGGATGCACGATATATCCCGGGGGTTGTTCTTCAGTTCGTGATAGAGGCCGTTCCAAATCGTCGGCACACCCGCGGCTACTGTCACCCGCTCCTCCTCGATTAGCTGGGCCAGGGCAGGGCCTTGCAGATGGGGGCCGGGCATCACCACTTCTGCGCCGGTCAGGGCCGCAGAATAGGGAAGACCCCAGGCCATGGCGTGGAATTGGGGCACCACCGGCAGGACAATATCGGCTTCTGTCAACCCCAGCGCGGCGGCCTGGCAGGAAGCCATTGTGTGCAGGTACATACTGCGGTGGCTGTAGAGCGCGCCCTTCGGGTTGCCGGTTGTGCCGCTGGTATAGCAGAGCCCCATCGCCATCTTTTCGTCGGTGGAACGCCATTCAAACTCGTCGTCCGCCGCGGCCATCAACTGCTCGTAGTGGTGGATTTTTCCCGGCAGGGTTGTCTCCACACCAGCAGGGGCGTTGAAAAGGACGAAATGCTCCACGCCGTCGATCTGATCTGATACCCGTTGCAGCAGGGGCAAAAGCGTGCCATCCACGAAGATCACTTTGTCCTCGGCGTGGTTGATGATGTAGGCCAACTGCTCGGGGAAGAGGCGAATGTTGAGGGTGTGGCAGACCGCGCCGGCGCCGGGAATGCCGAAGTAGAGTTCCATATGCTGGTAGTTGTTCCAGGCAAAGGTTCCCACCCGGTCGCCCGTCTCCACGCCCAGCCCCAGCAGCAGATTGCCCAGCCGCTTCACCCGCCCATAGAAATCGGCGTAGGTGTATTCGTGCATCTGGCCGTTGGGCAGTTTCGTCTTGATTTTCTTGTGGGGGAACATCCGGTTGGCGTGTTCGGCAATGCGGTCGATTGTCAGAGGGTAGTCCATCATCAGGCCAGTGAGCATAAGGCGAATCTCCTTTGGAAGATGACAGGGTGACAGGGTGAAGGGGTGACAAGGTGATCGACGAATTTCACCTTGTCACCCCTTCACCCTGTCATCTTGCCAGGGTTAAACGAAAGCTGACAGCCCGGTAATCTCCCGCCCGGCAATCAGCAGATTGATCTCATTCGTGCCTTCGTAGGTATAGGTGGCCTCGGCGTCGGTGAAGAGGCGGGCCGCGTGGTTTTCGATGAGGATGCCATTGCCGCCCAGGATTTCCCGTGCCTGTCCCGCCATCCTGCGGGCTTTGGCCGCGCAGCTCTGTTTAGCCAGGGAAATCTGCCCGGCGTTGGCTTGCCCTGCGTCCATCAGTTGTGCCAGCCGCCACACCAGCAGTTGCATCTGGCTCAGCTCCCCGGCCATCTCCACCAGTTTGGCCTGGATGAGTTGATAGCCGGCAATTGGTTTGCCGAACTGCTCCCGCTTGCAGGCATACTCCAGGGCGATTTCGTAGCAGCCCGCGGCCAGGCCGACTGCTTCCCAGGCCACCCCCGCGCGGGTATATTCCAGGACGGCGTTCAAATCCCGAAAGCTGTTGCAATGGGCCAGCCGGTCACTGGCGGGGATGTGGACTTCGTTCAGGTCGATATTCGCCTGATGGACGGCCCGTTTGGCGATTTTGCCGGTGATCGTCTCGGCCTGAAAGCCGGGCAGGTCCCGGGGATTTTCCAGCACAAAGCCGCCGAAGCGCCCGCCCTCGTCCCTGGCCCAGATGATCAGAATGTCCGCAATTGTGCCGTTGCCGATCCAGCGCTTCTGGCCGTTTATAGCAAAGTCACGTAGAAACCAGGAGTTTTTCGTAATCAGGGTTGAGATCAAATCTGGGCCAAAGACGGGCAATCAGGTGGATAGGGTCGAGATTG
>JAANMX010000977.1_pt1 | contig 34880 bp, 27 predicted proteins | sample 7279681 | NCBI WGS metagenome assembly JAANMX01 (sample SAMN14094542, study PRJNA606508) | bioreactor metagenome | isolation source: A lab-scale SPAN reactor treating ammonium-rich wastewater day 351 | place: Ireland: Galway | collected 2018-01-01 | reverse complement strand
TAGCCGTCGCCGCCGCGCGCCATGAAGTCGTTGGTCGCGAGCTTGTAGGTCCTTGCCGGATCGAGCGCGCCGCCGCCGATCTGGATCGCGGTCACGCGCTGGCCGGCGGGGCGCGACAGGTCGGCCTCGTAGCGCAGGCCGGAAACGTGCGGGAAGCGCCCGGCGGTGCGCGGCAAGAGGCTGAGCCCGTTCTCGATCGCGGTTCGCACCGCCTCGCCTCTGATCTGCAGGACCGCGACATGGTTGCCGAACGGCAATTCGGCGAAGACGTCGCGGCGGGTGATCGCGCCGCCGGCGGGATAGACTTTCTCGCCGCGCAGGCCGCCGCCATTGATGATGGCGATCTCGCTTTCGCTCGTCGCCCGGATCGCGTCGGCAAACAGGTTGCCGATGGCGGCTTCGCCCGAGCGCACCGTTGCGGTGCGGCTGTCCAGCTCGACCGCAAGGGTTGCGAGCGGCACGTCGAACTCTTTCGACAGTTCGTTCTCGAATCCGCGCACGGCGGCAAGCACGTCGGGATCGAGCTCGACGTCAGCGGTGTCGACGACGCGGAATCTCGGACGCCAGACGGCACGGCGGCCCTCGCGCGTGTCGATAGCGATATGGACGTCGATCATCGTCACCGACTGCGCATCGTGGCTCGACTCCACCATGGCGGTGCGGCCGTCATATTCCACCAGCAGGTCGTGGTCGTGCCCGGTTAGGATCAGGTCGGCGGCGCGCTTGGCGAAAAGCTCGTTATCCTGGCTGCGCGGGGCGTGCACGACGGCGCAGACGAAATCGGCACCTTCGCTGCGCAGCGCCTTCGCCTGTTCCTCGATCGTGGCGACGAGCGGAGCGAAGCGGATGTCGCCGGAATCGGCGACCTGCGGCGTCTCGGTCAGCGCCGCGCCGGTCAGGCCGATGCGCACGCCGCCGATCTCGATCGTGGCGCGGTCTCTGAATCCGGGCAGCGGCCGGCCGTCGCCGTTGCGCATGTTGGCGGCGTAAAGCGGGAAGCGCGCCTCGCGCATGCGCTGGAGGAAGACCTCCTTGCCGAAATCGAATTCGTGATTGCCGGGCACGAAGATGTCGGGCAGGATCATGTTGATAAGCGCGACGATATGATAGCCGCGGTCGATGCCCGACAGCAGCGAGGGCGAAAGCGTGTCGCCGGCATGGGCGAAAATGACGTGGCCGCCGGAGGCCGCCGCCCGCGCGCGTTCGGCCTTGACCACGGCGGCAAGACGCGGGAAGCCGCCGCGCTTGCGCCCGTCCGGCCCGGTCTCCTCGTTCATCAGATAGATGTCGTTGACCAGGACGAAGGTGACGGTCGTGGACTGGGCCGCGGCGAAACGCGGCAGGCCCGCGAGCATTGCAAGGCAGGACGAGCCGAGAAGCAGCAGGCGGCGGGTAATGTTCATTTTACGGTTTGACTTCGCAGTATTTTGTGGGACTTAGCACGGAGCGCCCGGAAACGGCGACGCCTTTTTCACAGCGTACGGACGGCATGACTAAGAGCGACCTTTTCCCGGGGCCGAGCCCGGAGCACTGGCCCAAGAATCATCCGCCGGTGCGGGCGGGACGGATCGGCGTGTTGCTCGTCAATCTCGGAACGCCGGACGCGACCGATTTCTGGTCGATGCGCCGCTACCTGCGGCAATTCCTGTCCGACCCGCGCGTGATCGAGGACAATTCGCTCCTCTGGAAGCTCGTGTTCAACGGCATCATCCTGACCACGCGTCCGCGCGCCAAGGGCCGCGACTATGACGCGATCTGGAATCGCGAGCGGGACGAATCCCCGCTCAAGACCATCACGCGCTCGCAGGCCGAAAAGCTCGCCGCGGCGCTCGGCAGCGCGCGCATCGTCGTCGACTGGGCGATGCGCTACGGCAATCCCTCGATTGGCTCGCGCATCGCCGCGCTCGCCGAACAGGGCTGCGAGCGGCTCCTGCTGGTGCCGCTCTATCCACAATACGCGGCGGCGACGACGGCGACCGTGTGCGACGAGGCCTTCCGCCAGCTCATGACCATGCGCTGGCAGCCGACGCTGCGCGTCGCGCCGCCCTATCACGACGATCCGGTCTATATCGGAGCGGTCGCGGCCTCGCTGAAGGACGCGCTCGCGAAGCTGCCGTTCGCGCCCGACGTCATCCTCGTCTCGTTCCACGGCATCCCGCGCGACTATTTCGACAAGGGCGATCCCTATCACTGCCATTGCGCCAAGACCGCGCGGCTGCTGCGCGAGGCGCTCGGCTACGATGAGAACAGGCTGCGCATGACCTTCCAGTCGCGCTTCGGACGCGCCGAATGGCTGCAACCCTATACCGACAAGACGGTCGAGGCGCTGGCGCGCAGTGGTGTGAAGAACCTCGCCGTCATCACGCCGGGCTTCGCCGCCGACTGCCTGGAGACGCTGGAAGAGATCGCGGTCGAGAATGCCGACATCTTCCGCCGCCATGGCGGGCGGAATTTCGCGGCCATTCCCTGTCTCAACGATTCGGAGGCCGGCATGACCGTGATCCGCCACCTCGTTGCGCGCGAGCTTGCCGGCTGGGTGTGAGCGGGCGCGTTCGCCTCCGCCCGCGTGTCCGGAAAATCGTGCACATTGAATCCCGCCGCCCTTGCCGCGGCCGGAACGGGTCCCCAATATCCGGTGCAGCGAACCGGCGGAGGAATCCATGAGCGGCGGCAGTATTTTTGTCATCTTTCTGGTCGTGCTTGTCGTCCTGACGCTGTTCGCGGGGGTCAAGACGGTGAACCAGGGCTATCACTGGACCGTCGAGCGCTTCGGCCGCTACACGCGCACGCTGCATCCGGGCCTCAACCTGATCGTGCCGTATTTCGACCGCATCGGCCACAAGGTGAACATGATGGAGCGGCCGGTCGATATCCCGCAGCAGGACGTCATCTCCAAGGACAACGCCACCGTCACCGTCGACGGCATCACGTTCTTCCAGGTGTTCGACGCGGCCAAGGCGAGCTACGAGGTGCCCAGTTGCTTACAGCGTTTTGAATAAAGCTACTCTGTGATTTTCCAGAACAACAACATGTAGCACCATGATTTGCCAATACATTCATCTCTAATTGCTCAGACTTAATCGAAGGTTTCTTGTAACTTTGCTTTGTTGATACTTTTAAATTCTCCATATTTTCGCTCCTTTCTGGGCGCTTTTATAACCACTATCAGGCTTAAATAAGTATTTCAATTATTTATTGCGTGTGATCATTTTTCCGTTAAAAATGATCTATCATTAAATTCCGATAAGATTTTACTGACTATGCTCAATGCTTCCCTACGTTACTTTCTATATCTAATTCATTCATGATAGATTTCACCTTATTACAATATCCTTCAGCCACAGTAAACATATTACCAGTCTCAAGGTAATTCACACCTGGACACGGTGAACATAAATGACTCCACTTGCAATCCTTACAACTAGAAAAATCGCTCATCTTAGCATCTCTGATATCTTTTACAAGTCTTTTTGGTTTAACTTGCCATAATTCTTTAAAGCTCTTCTCAAGTAAGTTTCCCAATTTTACAGGAAGCATTGTACAAGGTTTAAGATATCCATCAGGTGTTATAGCGCAAGACGTACGGCCAGCGCTACAAATAAATGATTTATCTAAAGGAACAGAAGGCGATTCTTTAAAATCTTTATATTTTTCTTTATTCTCTTTTCCCCATTGTAAAAAATACGATCGAAGATTTTCTGGTTCGGTACAATATTCATAGGTATCCTGAGACCCATCTAACCGAGGACTTACAACAGGACTTGAGGAAAAACGAATTCCTAACTTTTTTGCAAAATCTCCTATTTTAGTATATTCTGCGTAGTTCTGTTCCATTATAGTGCATTTTATCCTTACACTCACTCCTGCTTCCTTTAAACGATGTATCCCCTCTATTGTTTGCACATGCGATCCTTTTATGCCTGTTATCGAATCATGGATCTTCTCATCCATAGCATAAAGACTTACCTCTACTTGAGTTACACTAAGCTCTTTCAATCTTCTCGCCTTGAAAGAATCAATTAATGTAGCGTTTGAAAGGATAATCACAAAAAAATCCTTACGCACCATCTCGATGATATCCATAATATCATCTCTCACAAAAGGTTCTCCTCCGGACAGTGTCAAAAACACCGTTCCCATCTCCTTTAACTGCTGGATTATTTTTGCCATTTGAGGTAGAGAGAGATAGTTCTTTCTTTCTTCATGAAAGGTATAACAATGCTGGCATTTTAAATTACATCCGTAGACTAGCTCCCAATGAACTATCCAAGGAAGATTACGATCAAAATATTTTTGCTGAATTTGATCTATCATGTTTTCTTGCATATTGTATCCTACTTTTTGTAATTATTTGGCCAGTAAAGTACACAAAATTAAAGATATTTGGCAAAAACTAAGCTTTTTAGTATCTTCTTCATACACTTCGTTCTAAATAATTCATTATTCTTTTAACGTAATTAATCCCTTTTTAGAAAGTTCATCAATAAAGGATTGGATATCCGCCTCGGCTACTTCTCTTTCAACATCGAACTTATCACATATTTTATCAGTGATTTCTGTAAAATTTAATGTCCCATCACACATATTCCAAATTTCAGTTCCCATATCATTTAATTGATGAAGCCATTGTCCTTCTTCAGAGAAAATAATAGCTTCGTTCTCTACAACCCGCCACATACATTGCTCATCACGGCAGGGAAATTTACTTTTCACAATCATAGAATATTCCTTAGTAATTAACGAGGGACCTATTTTTGATTACTTAAACCCTTAAAATGCTATCCTTCTTAAAGACCTATACGTTCAATTTCTTTCCAAAAAGTTTTATCTTTAGTAAATCTTAATTCATATACAGGTACACAATTACTAATAGCATTAACAAATCTCAATTTTTCTGCAAAGAAATCTAACCTCTTGGTACCCGCAGAAAGATTTAAATAAATAATATTATCCATGAGTTTATGGCCCATCTCTGCCCCACTTAACCTTCTTAATGAGTTTATTTTGTCTTGTACTAAGATAAAAATAGCACAAAGATTTACCATTGTATCATTTAACTTTGTTATTTCAGTCCTTATCGGCCCTTGTGATATCCAATAATTTCCATGATCTTCAGATACTACAATTGATTCATCAGAAAGAATTTCGGCCTCAGGAGAAGATAACTTTGAAACAGTAGTCTTGCCTGCTCCGGATTCTCCAGTAAAGATAAAACCCTTTCCTTGCCTTAGTAAACCTGCAGCGTGAATCAAAAAGCTATTATTTCCTCTTCCATCAATATGCCCCAATTTATAAAATGCACTATATAAAAACGCAAGGATACGTATGGGATTTGAAAAAGTATTATTCTTTGGAAAAAGTATCTGAATTTCATCGTCTTTAGAAATATAGCTACACCATTTTTCCCCTTTAAAATAAAGAAATTCGCAATCTTTAACTATATCTCCATTATTCTGATATCCTATTTTAAACAAATAATCATGCTTTCGCGTGGTCTTTGAGAGATAAATACATCCCTTCATTGCCTCTTCCATTTCCCTGTCTAAAAAAGAAAGAGAAAAGCATTTTTTCCCAAATACTAAATTCAAATTATTGTCCATAGGCTTTAATCGATAGATCGCTTAAGAAGATTAATATTTTCTCTAAATTTAAATCAATTACTTTGCTTTACCTTGATCATTCAGGTTTTGCCCTATAATACTTTAGCAGAAAGTCATCTTACCGAAACATTAGTATTCTTATAACAAACACTATTGAATGTCAAGGAAAAATAAATTTTACTTATACAGCAATACATAATTTTATAGTATATAGGCCACCTTCATTAATACACTTATCCGTTATATCCAATTGATTTTAAGATTTTATTGTATTATTGTTTTCATATCTAAGCGGCAATTACTAAAAACTATTCTTAAGCTATGATACCTTTATCTTTAAAACTCACAAAACACTCATTACCTATAATAATATGATCCAGAACTTTTATACCAATTATATTCCCTGCTTCTAACAATCGATGGGTTATTTGGATATCTTCTTTACTAGGTTCCGGATCACCGGAAGGGTGATTGTGTACAAATATTACTGAGAATGCTGACTCTTTGATTGCCGGGTTAAATACCTCCCTCGGATGAACAATACTGGATGTTAAACTACCAGAAGAGATAGTTAGTTCTTTGATGATACGATTTTTATTATCAAGTAAAATAACTAAGAATATTTCTTGCTTTCTCCCACGTAATTGTTCGTGAAAATGACCAAAAATATCTTTACTACACTTAAATTGTTGGGAGGGTTTTATAGAAATAGTAGAAAAACGTTTGGCAATAGCAAGCGATGCTTTGATCTGTGCGGCTCTGGCCGGGCCTATTCCCTTCATCTCGCATAATTCACCAATAGAGATTAAGCTTAATCTTCGAAAGTCACCATACTCAGAAAGAAGCTTTTGGGCTAAATCAACGGCGCTATAATGAGAGATACCATCACGAATAATAATTCCTAAGAGTTCGGCATCTGTTAAATGTTCATCGCCATTTTGGATAAGTCTTTCTCTGGGACGCTCGTGGGCAGGAAGCTGTTTAATCGTAGGACGTTTCTTCTCATCCTTCATAAGTTGCAAATTATACTTTCTAAATTATTACTGTCAATAGTAATAACGCAATTAATTTAGATGGCTAATATACAACTCGGGTGTGTATATATTCAGCATTATCTATAACAGAGAGTTAACAATACCTTACGTAATCTTTCTATACATTAAATCGAAAATGCATAATATCCCCATCTTTCACAATATAATCCTTTCCCTCAAGTCTTAAAAGGCCTTTTTCTTTCACCTTTTGCTCTGAACCCAAAGCAACAAGATCATTATAATTGTACGTCTCTGCACAGATAAACCCACGTTCAAAATCAGAATGTATTACTCCAGCAGCCTGTGGCGCTTTAATACCTTGTTTAATTGTCCAAGCCTTTACTTCTTTTGGGCCAGCCGTAAAGTAGGTAATCAGACCTAACAGACTATAAGTTTCTCGAATCAATTTTTCCAATCCTGACTCTCCTATTCCCATCTCCTCATAATAGGTCTTTCTTTCAGAAGGTTCCATCTGGGCAATCTCTGATTCAATATCCCCTGAAATGACAACGCACTTAGAATTCTCTTGTCTTGCAAAATCAGTAACTCTATCGATATACTGTTTATCCTTTTCAAGATCAAAGATATTAATGACATATAACACCGGTTTTGCTGTCATTAAATGCAAATCTTCAATATGCTTTTTTTCCTCATCTGTTAAAACTAACAATCTGACAAGTTTGTTATTATTTAAACCTTCTCTGACCTTTTTTAGTATGTCAAGAGAAGCAATAATGTTTTTATCCCCTGTTTTCACTAGCTTTTCATTTTTAACCAATCGCTTTTCCACTGTCTCCATATCGGCCAGAATCAGTTCCGTGTTGATAATTTCAATATCCCTGATCGGATGAACCCCTCCTTCAATATGAATAATGTCACTTTTGTCAAAACAACGTACCACATGGAGAATGGCATTAACACTTTTAATATGGCCCAAAAATTGATTTCCCAATCCCTCTCCCTGGCTTGCCCCCTTTACCAAACCAGCTATATCCACAAATTCAACAGTCGTAGGAACAATTTTTTCCGTAGGAATTATTTTAGCTATGTTCTCCAGACGTTGATCCGGCACGGCAACTATACCCACGTTGGGATCAATGGTACAAAAGGGATAATTTGCCGAGGTGGCTTTGGCTGATGTTAGCGCATTAAAAATCGTAGATTTCCCAACATTTGGCAATCCAACGATACCGCAGTTTAAACCCATATTGCAGATATTCTCCTGTTTTTTAGTAAAATACTATAAAATTTATTATTCAACTCGCTACAGAAAAGGAAGTACTATGAGAAGAATTACTTTATTAGATTTGGTAGCGGTGGAGGGAATCGAACCCCCGACTCGCGGCTTATGAGTCCGCTGCTCTACCATCTGAGCTACACCGCCACTAGCCCTACTTGCCTCAGAAATGATGATTTTCGGAAGATATTTACAATAACTCTAACTTTGTAGCCTTAGTTAACGAATAAAGAATAACACCTCTGGCAAAAATTTTCAAGAAATATTCCTGTATTTCTCATAAACAAACATTTTCGTAATTTACCCAATCTAAGCTCGAAATTTAAAAGGATGCTTTTTAAGATAATTTCATCAATTTTGGCTTGACAATAATTTCATAAGATGGTACCATTCTGATGTAACGTTTCTTTAATGTGGTTGACGATGAATGTCCAGCCTAAAGTTAGTATAAGTTAAAGCTAACCTTTCCTTTGCATATGTTTATTCTGGTATTTCTCAAGATCGTGAATTAACAGTTCAAAATCTCAATTGTACTTAGTTTTCCACATTTTAAAGAAATAAATTATAAATAAATTTTTTAAGGTGCATCACCTCTATTAGTCTTGCCAGCAATTGCATGTCTTATTCGGAATGATTCCTGAACAAATTACTTGATTTATTGTACAACATGCATGAAAGGCTTTACATAAAGCCGTTATCTTAATCCAGATGCCAGAGCGATTCTTTATCATAGATGGACATTCACATTGCTATCAAGCTTATTATGCTATTACGGCAAAGCTTACAACTCCTGATAGAAAACCAGTAAATGCAGTATATGGATTCACCAGGATACTACAAAAGTTACTCAGGGAGCATCGCCCTGAATATATAGTTGCGGTCTTTGATACAAAGTGGATTACTCACAGGCACATGAGTTATCGTGAGTATAAAGCAAACCGTAAACCGACACCCGATGAATTACAGATACAAATTCCTTTAATTTATCAGATAATCAGAGCATATCATATACCTATTTATGCTGCTAAAGGATATGAGGCGGATGATATAATCAGCTCTCTTGTGCAAAAGCTGTCCGATAAACCTGTCGAAATTGTTATAGTAACTTCAGATAAAGACATGGAACAATTATTAAGCCCACAGGTAAGAATATTTAATATAAAGAAAAACATAATGATTGACCAGGAGGTTCTTCTTAAAGAAAAGGGTATACGTCCAGATCAGGTAGTGGATGTTCTGGCTCTTTCAGGAGATGCAGTAGATAATGTGCCTGGAGTGCCCGGTATTGGCAACAAAACAGCATTAGAGCTTATCCAAAAATGGGGATCCTTAGAATCTATCCTTGCCAATGTCGACCATATATCCGGAAAGAAGAGGCAAGAGAATTTAAGATTATTTACAGACCAAGCCAGGCTTTCTCAAAATCTTCTCAGACTTCATAGTAATATCCCTCTTCAAATCGATATGGATACTTGCAAGTTTCATAACATCGAAAACACAAAACTAAAAAAATTGTTTAGGAAGTTTGGGTTTAATTCACTTCTGACGGACATGGTTGCAACGGCAAAAACCGAGGAAACACACTACAAACTCATAAATACCCCTGAAAGGTTTGATGAATTTTTTGATCAATTGACAAAACAAAGGATATTTGCTGTTGATTTGGAAACAACCAATATCAATCCTCTTAAAGCGCACATAGTAGGTATTTCATTCTCCTGGCAGCCCAAAGAGGCATATTATATACCTTTCATGGGGCCAGAAGGAACTGAATGTTTGAATCCTGGTACTGTACTTCCCAAAATCCGAACTATTTTAGAAGATGAAAACATTAAGAAAGCTGGACAAAATATTAAATATGATCTCCTGGTACTCAAAAATAATACTATTCTATTACGGGGGATAGTATTCGACTCCATGATTGCCTCATACCTTCTTAATCCTATTAAAAGAAATCACAATCTGGATGATATCGCATTGGAATATTTATCTTATAAGACAATAAGTATCTCAGAATTAATTGGTCTTGGGAAAGAACAAATTACTATGGACCAGGTAGATATTAATAAGGTCTGCCAATATGCCTGTCAGGATGCTGATATTACATTCCGGCTGGCTAACCTCATGGAACCTCTTCTCAAAAAGCAAGGGTTATGGCATTTATTCCAAATGGTAGAAATTCCTTTAATTTACGCTTTAGCCAAGATGGAATGGAACGGAATATGTGTAGATGCTACTATCTTACAAAAGATGTCTGGCAGTTTAACTACAAGGTTACAGCAATTCGAAAAAGAAATTTATACTTCTGCCAATCATGAATTCAATATTGGCTCTCCCAAACAATTGAGTGAAGTTCTCTTTGAGAAGCTTGAATTACCACAATTAAGGCGTACAAAGACTGGTTTATCAACTGACGCAAATGTACTTACCACGCTTGCCTGGCATCATCCACTACCTAAATTAGTGCTGGAATACAGGCAACTTATAAAGTTAAAGAATACCTATGTTGACGCCTTGCCAAATATGATAAATGAAAATACCGGTCGGGTACATACAACATTTAATCAAACGGTAACAGCTACCGGACGACTGAGTAGTAGTGAGCCGAATCTTCAAAATATTCCAATTCGGACAGATATTGGAAGGCAGATTCGAAGTGCTTTTATCCCTTGCGAAAAGGACAGTGTATTTTTATCCGCTGATTATTCACAAATTGAATTACGTATACTCGCACACTTTTCTGATGATACAGCATTGGTGACAGCATTCCAGCAGGATAAGGATATCCATGTATCTGTTGCATCAACCATTTATGGTATCCCGATAGAACAGGTAACATCAGAAATGAGAAGAAATGCAAAGGCAATTAATTTTGGAATTATTTATGGACTCAATGAGTATGGGCTTTCCAGAGATACAGGGTTATCCTTAAAAGATGCCCATAATTTTATTAACGCCTATTTTAATTTGTATCACGGTGTCAAGCGGTTTAAAGATACGGTCTTAGAAAAAGCAAGGAGTTGTGGATACGTAAAAACACTCTTTAACAGAAAACGATCTATACCCGACCTCAATTCTGAAAATAAAAAACGAAGGAACCTTGCAGAGCGCATTGCTGTTAATACGATCATCCAGGGTTCTGCAGCCGATCTCATAAAAGTTGCTATGAATAAAATTCACGCCAAATTAATAAGCGGTGGATATGAAGCGAAGATGCTACTTCAAATACATGATGAACTACTCTTCGAGGTAAAAGAGAATGCCTTAACATTAACACGTTCCATGATCCAAGAGGAAATGAGTAATGCAGTTACGCTGAACGTTCCGATTAAGGTAAACATAAAAACCGGAAAGAACTGGATGGAAGCAGAATGAACCTTAAGCCTAAGATTATTGGCATAACCGGTGGTATATCAAGTGGAAAAAGCACAATAGGCCGTATGCTTGCCTCATTAGGAGCTGAATACATAGACGCTGATGAGATATGCCACAGACTAATCCTTCTCAAAGAATTCAAAAATAAGATTACAGAAAGATTTGGGAATAGCATTCAGGATACCTACGGGAAGATTGATCGCTCACGCCTTGCAGAAGTGGTATTTCAAGATAAGGCATGCTTAGATGATCTCTGCGGCATCTTACATCCGGCTGTTATTGATCAGATAAAATTGAGAATTGATGAAATAGAAAAGCGGGGAAGGCGAAAGGCTATCATAATCGATGCGGCATTATTAGAAGAATCGGATCTTTCCCTGATATGTGATTTCGTTATCTTTATAAATACTGGCAAAAACCATAGATTGGAACGAAGTCAAGCCAGCCGACGTTGGCCTCGGGGAGAGTTAGAAAAAAGGGAACGCTTTCAAATGGATTTGGAGGATAAGAAAAAAAAGGCAGATTACATCATTGATAATAATTCAACCATTGATAACACTTTTAGGCAAGTAAAAGAATTTTGGCAACGTTATATAGAAGAAATTTAATTTAAAAGTTAAGGAGGGAAAGTTATATGGCAGTAGCAAACGGTAAAAAAGAATCTGTCATTGTAGATCAAGAAACAAATGAAAAATATGAAGAAATTAAACGTGGTGAAATGCATATTACAGAATTACAAAAGATGACTATTAAGGAATTACAAGAAACAGCAAAAAAAGAGGGTATTAAAGAATATACAGGGATGAAGAAACAAGACCTGATCTTTAAGATTCTCAAAGAAAGGGTCAATCAGAATGGACTCATGTATGGTGAAGGTGTTGTGGAGGTGCTTCCGGAAGGATTCGGATTTTTGAGATCGCCTGATTATAATTATCTGCCCTGCCCGGATGATATCTATATCTCCCCATCGCAGATCCGCAGATTTGGTATACGAACAGGCGCTATAGTATCTGGCCAGATCAGGCCCCCAAAGGACACAGAACGGTATTTTGCCCTACTTCGGGTAGAAGCCATCAATTTTGAAAACCCGGAGATTATGGGAGAAAAGATTATTTTTGACGATCTGACTCCTTTACACCCAACAGAAAGACTTTTTCTTGAAAAAGAGTCTTCAGAGCTTGAAACAAGGATTATGGACCTGGTTACCCCTATTGGAAAAGGACAAAGAGGTCTCATTGTTGCGCCACCTCGCACCGGTAAAACAGTATTGTTACAGAAAATTGCCAATAGTATTAGGAAGAACCATCCAGAGGTTTATTTAATTATTCTTTTAATTGATGAAAGACCAGAAGAAGTAACAGATATGGATCGGTCTGTTGATGCAGAAGTTATTGGTTCTACCTTTGATGAACCTGCAAGCCGACATATCCAGGTAGCTGAAATGGTAATTGAAAAGGCAAAACGAATGGTGGAATATGGCAAAGATGTTGTCGTTTTACTCGATTCCATTACTCGTCTGGCAAGGGCATACAACACTGAGGTTCCCCATAGTGGAAAAATTCTTTCTGGTGGTGTGGATGCCAGTGCACTCCAAAAGCCTAAGAGGTTTTTTGGTGCGGCAAGAAACATTGAAGAAGGCGGCAGTCTCACCATCGTTGCAACAGCATTGGTCGATACAGGAAGCAGAATGGATGAGGTTATCTTTGAGGAGTTTAAAGGTACAGGCAACATGGAACTGCATTTGGACAGGAAGTTAGCCGATCGCAGATTATTCCCGGCTATTGATATAACACGGTCCGGAACCCGAAAAGAAGAATTGGTTGTAAATACCGAAGAGCTAAAACGCATGTGGGTACTCCGAAAAGTATTGAATGAGATGAATCCTATAGAAGCAATGGAACTACTCAAGAATAGATTGGCAAAGACAAAGACCAACGCTGAATTTCTGATAACCATGAATATTACATAATTATCTCTGTACTATTCCATTCATATTTCTGATTGTATGCAGGATTATGTTATGATCATGTTAATGGTGGAACAAGTTAAGTAGTTCTTTTGTAGTTACGATATCAGATCAGGTATCACCTTGTACTACTCCAAAGGTATAGAGAACTTACATAGAAACATACCTGATCATTGTTCTCTTGTTCTGTAGTTACATGAACTATACATGGGGCTACCTTTGGCAGGAAAGACGTAAAATCTTACGGTCTCTCCTCATGGAAAAACAGAGTCGATGTAGGGAGAGGCTTTAGCCTTGCCAGGCAACCCTAAAGAGTTGTCCTACGGAACAGAATTGAAATTCCTCAACAGTAAACTTAGGATATACTATAATTCTCATAAAGCTATCTATAATAGAACCAAGATCACGGAAGACAGTTAATACTTAACTGCTAAAGTAAATGGTTACGGATCGTAATGATATTTCTCACTACCACCTATCATTCTCAAATAAGGTGATGGCACCTTATTTTGAGCACATATTTGTAAGAGAGATATAAAAACCCAAGCTGTTTCTTCGGAAGTGTGCTAAAAGCTGTTGGAGGAATTTTTTATTTCTTATTCGATTTTCATACATCAAACTAGAATATCTCAGATATTTTACTAGGTCGACCGATATAGTATCCTTGGGCGTAATTAACACCAAATTCTCGCAATATCTGCATCGTATTCCTACAATCTACACCCTCGGCTACAGTCTGTATTCCCAGCCCACACGCTACCTCTACCATTGCTTTAACCAGGTGTTGGCTCGCTGAATTGTATGGTAAGTCAAAGATAAAACTACTATCAATTTTCAAATAGTCGATAGGAAAATGTTTGAGGTGACTGAATGAAGAAAATCCTGTACCAAAATCATCAAGGGCAAATCGGCAACCTATGGCTTTCAGTGATTTAATAAAATACTGTGCCTTTACCATATTTTCAATAATAGCAGTTTCTGTAATTTCAAACACAAGGCATCTTGGATTAATATTTGTTTTCGCTAGTTCCTGCTTGATCAGGAACACTAATTCTGAATCACTAAATGACTTGCTGGAGAGATTGAAATTAATAAGTAACCCTCTCTTAGCAAATTGATATTCTGTAATGAGATGGATGCCGTTGCGTATTACCCATCGGTCAATTTCACGGATTAGACCAAAGCGCTCTGCAATAGTAAGAAAATTAATAGGAGTAACAAGTTCTCCTTTTTCATCCACCATACGAAGCAATGCCTCATAACCACTGATCATGCTATGCCTTACACTCAGTATGGGCTGTAGATGTAATACAAATTGATTATTCTTTATGGCATCCCGAATACGTCTTTCCCAAATGAGGCGCGTCTCGAATTGTATTTTATGTGCAGGCGAAAAAATACAAGCACGGTTACGTCCTTCCTCCTTTGCACTGTACATAGCTAAATCAGCATAGGTAAGTAATGTTTCCACTTCATTCCCATGTTCAGGAAACAGAACGATACCAATGCTAACAGAAATACCAAGGGGTTGTATCTCATTTATAAGAATATTGTCTCTCATCAATCCCATAATCTTTCTTGAGACTGACCTTGCTTTACCTTCATCTGCATACGGTATGATAATAGCGAACTCATCACCGCCCAGCCTGGCAAGTATATCGGTCTCACGCATCTGTTCTCTCAGTAAATTGGCAAACTTTATCAGCAATTCATCCCCTACTTGATGGCCGAAGGTATCATTGATGTGCTTGAAGTTATCCAGGTCGAGAAAGAACAATGCCCCATTAGTACCGTACCTCTGGGCATGTGCAACCCAACGCTCTAATTCCTTATGGAAGCGGCGACGATTAAATAAATTGGTAAGTGGGTCTTTATCAGCGAGATACATAAGGTGTGTCTCACAATGTTTGCGTTCTGTAATTTCTTCCATAATTACAAGAAAATTGATAATATCCTTTTCAGAATTCCTGATAGGTGAAATGCATACATCTGTCCAATAAGAGTCACCATCCTTTTTCATGTTGTGAAATTCCCCCTGCCATACACAACCAGAAGTCACCGTATCCCATAAACATTTGTATTCTTCGTGTGTTATCCCACCTGATTTTAAGATACAGAGATTTTGACCGACGATTTCTTCAGATGTATAGCCTGTTATTTGGGTGAATTTTGGATTAATATATTCGATCGTACCTCTTGTATCAGTGATTGCAATCGAATTTGGACTTAGTTCTACGACTTGAGATAACTTGCAAAGTTGTTCTTCTGCACGCTTTATCCTGGTAATATCCTCAATAGTTAGCAAAACCATTTCCACTTGTTTATCCTTTTTGTAAATTTTGCAAGCATTGAACAACATCATTTTATATCCAATATTTGGGAAATTATGCTCTATCGTGAAGTCTCGAAACTGCATATTCTTAAGGAGTAGTTCTTCAAGCAGCATCCGCAAACGCGGTATATTCCACTGGCCATTTCCAAGCTCATATATATGCTTGTTCTCGGTTTCCTCTTTTGTGGTATTGAACATCCGGTGGAAAGATTGATTTGCCATCGTCACTTGCAGTTTTCCATCAAGGATTATAAAGGGTCCCCGTACCATCTCCACTATAGCATATACATAATTATCGGTATCTTTGGGATAATCTATGGTATGTTTTGTATCAAGTTTCATGTAATTCGTAGAAAAATACGTCTCCTTATCATCGCTCTCTCTGTAAATATTCAGAAAGGCCTGAAAACAGCTATGAATAAATTCAATAGAACTATGGTATGCAATAGCTTACACATCAAGGTACTATTTAGCCGGGGTGGCACTGACAAACTTTGTTTGTCAGTGTATGATATTCCCTCTCTACTCTGATATTGAAACAAGCACGGACAAACAGAGTTTGTCCGTGCCACCCTGAACCCGCTTACATAAAGTAAAAATTCTTGTACATCAAGTTGATATTAAGTAACAAAAGAATAATTACTGGAGTATTTCTCGCTAAGTTATCTATATATGGCTAAAATAATGCTATTTTCTCTGATAAATGGAAAGCATAATAACACCCTCATTTATCTATGTCAATTAATATCTCTATACAGAGATACCATAAGAACCTTACAGAATTATTTTTTTATTTTTCCTGTAAGATAAATCATGAGAATGGAAATATCAGCGGGGGAGACACCCGAAATACGAAAGGCTTGCCCTAGAGAAATAGGTCTAATTTGGGATAGTTTTTGACGTGCTTCTTTTCTTAGTTCAGAAATGTTATGATAATCAAGACAAGAGGGAATCTTATAGTCTTCCATTCTCTTAAACTTTTCTATTTGGATTTGCTGACGTTCTATATACCCTTTGTACTTTACCTCAATTTCTATTTGTTCTTTTACTTCCTTTGAAATTTGTGTTTCATTCAGCGATGTATCTAGTATAAGTATATCCTCAAGAAACTGGCCTGGACGACTCAATATCTTTGCTAAAGTATCCGGTCCTACCATTTTTTTATCCATATATGTTACCATCTCTGTAATGGCTCGTTCTTTTTCCTGTAATGCATGCCACTGTTTCTCAGAAATAAGCCCGTATTGATGCCCGTATTTCATTAGCCTTCTATCGGCATTGTCCTGTCGCAGAAGAAGCCGATATTCAGCACGAGAGGTAAACATTCGATAAGGTTCCTGGGTGCCTTTTGTAACCAGATCATCGATCAGCACACCAATATATGCTTCAGAACGGCTCAAGATAAAAGGCTCCTTCCCTTGTATCTTGAGTACGGCATTGATACCTGCCATAATTCCCTGGGCAGCAGCTTCCTCATAACCAGAAGTTCCATTAATCTGACCGGCATGGAAAAGGTTTTCTATAAGCTTGGTCTCCAAAGATGGCCGGAGTTGAACAGGCGGCACAAAATCATATTCAATGGCATAGCCATACCGTACGATCTCAGCAGATTCCAAACCAGCGATAGAATGAACGATTGCTTCTTGAACATCATGAGGCATGCTGGTAGATATCCCATTACAATAAATCTCAAATGTATTCAGTCCTTCTGGCTCCAGAAATACCTGATGCTGCTCTTTTCCTGAGAAACGAACGACTTTATCTTCTAAGGACGGACAGTATCTCGGCCCCATAGATTGAATCTGCCCTGTATAGAGTGGCGCACGATTCAGATTCGACAGAACAATCTCATGTGTGTGAGAATTTGTATAGGTAAGATAACAAGGGACTTGAGGACGAACAAGCTTTTCCGTTGAGAATGAAAAAGGCTGAGGATTTTCATCTCCATCCTGTGGTGCGAGTATCTTATAATCAATAGTACGACCATTGAGACGCGGAGAGGTGCCCGTCTTGAGGCGCCCGACTTCAAAGCCTATCTTCCGTAGGGAATCCGATAATTTTTCAGACGATAATTCTCCATTCCTTCCACCAGAGGTAGAAAATCCGCCGATATGGATAAGACCTTTTAAAAACGTACCGGTGGTAAGGATAACTGCTTTTGCGCTATACTTTATGCCGCTTTGACCGATAAGTCCTTTTACTTTTTTATTATCAACAATAAGATCATCAACAATCTCTTGTCTCAAAAAAAGATTGTTTTGGTTCTCCAATCTTTTTTTCATTAATACTTGGTAGTCTCTCTTATCGGCTTGGGCGCGTGGAGAATGGACGGCAGGACCTTTCTTCGTATTGAGCATACGAAATTGGATACCTGTCTCATCAATAATCTTAGCCATCTCTCCGCCAAGAGCATCGATCTCCCGGACCAACTGGCCTTTTGCAAGTCCACCGATAGCAGGGTTACACGACATTTGTGCAATCGTATCGAGATTTATCGTAAACAATGCGGTACTCATACCCATGCGCGCAGATGCGAGGGCCGCTTCACAACCTGCATGTCCTGCACCAACAACAATTACATCAAAATCTGTATGCATAGAGTAGAACTACTTCGCATGCTCAATAAATCGTGTCTCTCGAATAACGGTAACGATAACTTCTCCCGGATATTCCAATTGTTCTTCAATTTCTTTGGCAATATCGTAACACATCTTAGCAGCAACTTTATCATTTACCTTTTCAGGACACACCATTACCCGTATTTCTCTTCCTGCTTGAATGGCATAAGCGCCCTCGACACCGCCAAAAGAAGTTGCAATATTCTCAAGTTTTTCGAGCCGTTTAATGTATTTTTCAAGGGTTTCTCTCCTTGCACCTGGCCTTCCCGCTGAAATAGCATCTGCTGCGCTCACCAATACCGTATACACAGATTCAATTTGTGCTTCCTCGTGATGTCCGGCAATTGCATTAACAACTTCGGGCCTCTCATCATAGCGTTTCGCCAGGTCTGCACCTGCAACTGCATGGGTACCTTCCATTTCAGGCCCGATAGCCTTACCAATATCATGGAAAAGACCACATCTTTTTGCTAGTGAGACATCTAATTTTAATTCACCTGCAATAATACCCATAAGGTTACTAACCTCAATTGAATGCTGTAACTGATTTTGCCCATAGCTAGTCCTGTATTTAAGCCTGCCAAGGAGTTTTATCAATTCTGGGTTAACATTATGAATGCCTAACTCAAAGCAAGTTTGTTTTCCAGTCTCCTGAATAATTTGTTCGATTTCTTTTTCTGTTTCCTTAACAACTTCTTCAATATGTGCCGGATGAATTCTTCCATCCAGAATCAATTTTTCCATCGATTGCCTTGCTATTTCCCGGCGAACACTATCGAACCCGGAGAGCACAATAACGCCTGGAGTATCATCTACAATAACATCAATCCCTGTCGCCTTCTCAAAGGCACGGATATTCCTTCCCTCTCGTCCAATAATACGTCCTTTCATCTCATTATTCGGGAGTTCAATTGCACTTACAATATTTTCAGCTGTGTGAGTTGCAGCACAACGTTGAATTGCAGTACTAATTAGTGATATGGCGGTTTGTTCCGCATTTTCTTTTGTTTCTGATATTTTTTTTGAAATTAATTCAGAACATTTGACATCGAGCTCTTTTTCTAACCGGCTTAGGAGGAGTTTTTCAGCATCATCTTTGGATAAATTAGAGATTTTAAGAAGTGCTTTATTCTCTTCTTCTATAGCATTTTCAAGTTCTAACCTTTTTTCATCTAACTTTTTCTCTTTCAGAGCAAAATTGGCAGAAAGTGTATCAATATACCGCTCTTTCTTTGTTAATAATTCCATTTTGCGTTCCAGATTATCTTCTCTTTTACTTAGCCTTTTTTCTTGTTGCCTTAACTCCATCTTAGTCTCTTGCGTTTCTTTTTCAAAAGCCTCTCTGCGTTGATATAGCTCGGCTTTTACTGCCAATTCGGCTTCCTTCCTGATCTTTTCAGCTTCCCGCTGCGATTCAAGAATAAGCTCTTTTATTCTCTTTTCACTGGCTGATTGCTTCTTTTTGGATACAATAATACAGATAAAGTATCCAGCAATAATACATACGGGAAGAAGGAGGTACACCAGTAATTGGAATATTTGCATCTTATTTATGAGCCGATTACAGGCTCATCCTCCAGAAATAATAGTAGAAAAACACTCGTAGTGACACACAATAATTAAAAATAAAGAATGAGAAAATGAAATTAGATGAAACTTTTGGAAGAAATGTAACCTAAGTGAAATGATTGATTTGAACGGAATAGAAACGAATAATCGGATCTTCAGCAAATGCTTTTTAAAAAGTGAGTGTTATATTGGAACACACTATTACAATTATAAATGATATAGCAACATAAGTGAAACAAGATAATGTATTTATAGCTATACCAACTGTTCACTTTATTTCTTGGATTAATTGAACTACCCAAATCGCATATATTAAGCAGTTTTTCTTTCAGATCCATAAGGGCCGTCTTATATAACGATCATCAGCCTAAAACAGCACATTTAAAAACTAAAAAATAACGTTTCCCAACTAAGGTGATATACTAATCGTTGATACGCCATTTTTTTATTCATTTCTACAACTTTTTAACTAATATTTAATATCTGAGTAACATTTTCTTAGGTCAAATTTCTTATTTTTTACTTAATTTAACACTAAATGCGTATAATAAATCGTAAACATTAACAAAACTATAATAATGTTAACCTCAAGATTCAATTTATTAAAAATATCTTACTATGATTTACTTCCAAAAACATAAGATATAATTATGCAACATTCATTAAGGATCAAATTTTAAACTATAATTTTAATCAAGTCAAGCGATTTTATATCCATATTATCAAAAGAGTTAAGAAATTAAAATTTGTGAATAACAGCCTCTTTTTTGTTATTTTATTTATTGCGTTGATGCTTGACAACCAAATTATCGTTAAGTATAATTCATTTCCTTAATCTATAATCTATAAAAATCCTTTAAGAAAATTTAGGTATGTTTTACAGAAATATTGCTTTGATAATTAAGGAGAACTGATTATGAGAGTTGAAGTAGAATTACCCGAAGTGGAAGGAGATAACGGAGATGAAGCAACTGTTTCTTTTTGGTATGTAGAAGAGGACGAGGAAGTTGAAGAGGGCGAAGACCTCGTTGAAATGATTACAGAAAAAACAACTTTCAATGTTACAGCTCCAGTATCCGGAAGACTGGTTGAAATACTTTCTCAGGAAGGGGATGTCGTAAAAGTAGGCGATATTATGGCTATACTTGAAACAGAGGAGGAAGAGGAAGAAGAGGAGGAGGAGGAAGAAGAAGAAGAAGAAGAAGAAGAAGATGATGAAGATGAAGATAACGAAGAGGAGGATGAAGATTATGATTATGAAGAGGAAGAAGATTAGTTTTCTACTAAATAGCTATATACCATCTCTTATTTCACTTATCAATTTATAAGACTTTTGCCTTCAAACAAATTTGCTCATGTCCTTTAAAACCATATCTTGTCAAAACCGTATTATAGAGTTATTTCAAAATGCTATCATAAAGAACCGCCTTGCACACGCTTATATTTTTGTAGGTCAGGAAGGTATTGGTAAAACACTATTCTCTAAAGAATTGGCGAAGGCGATTTTTTGCCAAAATTCACGTGGCGATGCATGTGATACCTGCAGTTACTGCCAAAGAATCTCTAAGGATAATTTTTCAGATTTATTTCTGATACTTCCTGAAAAAAACAGTAGGGTAATTAAAATAGAACAGTTAAAACATCTTCAGGATATCTTGAACGTTAAACCTTTAGAATCGAAATATAAAATAGTAATTATCCAATCAGCCGATAAGATGAATGAAGAGGCATCTAATTGTTTATTAAAAACCTTAGAGGAACCTCCATCGTATGCTATTATTATGTTAATCGTAACATCTTTAGAATCTGTTAAAGAAACAATTCGTTCAAGATGCCAGATAATGAGATTCTCTCCTTTATCAGTAATTGCTGTAAAAGAAATCCTTATAAATAGTTTTCAATTAGATAGCAGGCAGGCAGAACGATTAGCTTACTTATCCAATGGTAGCATAGAGAGAGCCATGTTACTCTCTCATACGAATGCCATTGAGAAGAGAAACTGGTTTATTGACAAGGTTTTGAGATTAGAAATTGATGATAATCTGGCCTTTTCAAAAGAACTATTCAACGAATGGCATATTCAGGATTTAGATACATTAGAAGAGAAGCGATCGTACATAAAAGAGCTTATTCTCTTATTTCTTCTCTATTATCGTGATTTACTTGTTTGTAAATTAGATAATTCCGAATTACCTATTTACTATATCGAAAGGAGAGATGATTTACTATGCAAAAGCATCTCCTTATCGGAAGATGCATTATTCAGCATTGTTAAGGTAATTAAGGCATCGCTTGAATATCTTGATTACAATGCCAACATTGCTTTATTAGTTGAAAATATGATAACAAAAATACTTCAGATCCAATTCGGCAACAGAATGAACGTATAACAACTCCGATAAATATTCTTTTAACTAACTATTGAAGTGCTGTAATACACCTTCCACAGAGTGTAGGATGCTCCTTGCTTAATCCCACACTTTCTCTAAAGTTCCAACACCTTTCACACTTCTTATGTTGTGACACATTACATTCTATCCAAAGACCATTCGTTAATTCCCCTTTCACTGCTTTTGATGAAATATTCCTATCTAATTTTACCTCAGATACAATAAATACTGTAGGAAGTTCATTCTCGTAGTTTTTGAGAAATCGCCAAAGTTCTTCATTCTCCGGATAAAGATTGACAGATGCTTCCAGTGAGTTGCCTATCAACTTGGCGGAACGCATCTTTTCAAGCTCCCTTGCCACATCACTTCTTATATTGATCAGTTTTTCCCATTTCTCATGCAAAGAGTTATCTATCCATTCAGGAGTATAGTTAGGAAATGTTGCTAAATGAATACTCCATACGTCTTCGTCTTTATGGATGATAGCAGACCATGCCTCCTCAGCCGTATGGACAATAATCGGTGCAGACAATTTTACTAAATTCGGAAGGATATAGTATATTACCGTCTGTGCAGCACGTCGCTCTTTTGAATTTTGCGCGAAGGTATATAACCGATCCTTCAGGATATCCAAATAAAAAGCACTCATTTCCACAGTACAAAAATTGTAGATATTGTGAAAAACCCGGTGAAATTGGAAAGACTCGTAAGCTGATGTAACATCCTTAATCAACTCTTGTGTTTTATGAAGCGCCCAGCGGTCTATCTCTAATAATTCTTCGTAGGAAGTGGTATTTACCTTAGGATCAAAATCGTAGAGATTACTCAGTAAATACCTGAATGTATTGCGAATGCGCCTGTAGGCATCTGAGCATCTAACAATTAAATTATGGGACACATTCATATCATTTTGGTAATCCATAGAGGAAGTCCACAGTCTGAGAATATCTGCACCAAATTCCTTTAAAGTATCTTCAACTGATATAAAGTTTCCGAGAGACTTAGACATCTTTTCGCCTTTTTCATCTACAACAAACCCATGGGTTAACACAGATTTGAAGGGAGCTTTATCCCATGCCCCAACAGATGGAAGTAATGAGAGTTGAAACCACCCCCGATGTTGATCTGTCCCTTCGAGGTATAGATCGGCTGGATATGCTAAGTCACTACGTTTCTGCAAAACAGCGCGATGACTTGAGCCTGATTCAAACCAGACGTCAAAGATATCCATTTCCTTCTCAAACCGAATTCCTGCGCATTGAGAGCATTTAGTACCTGGCGGTAAAAAATAGGATACATCTTTATAAAACCATATATCAGCTCCTTCAGCCTCAAATTTATCTTTCACAGAATGTATTGTATCGGTATTTATCAACTCCTGACCACAATCAATACAATAAAAGGCAGGAATTGGCACACCCCATGACCTCTGTCGAGAGATACACCAATCTGGACGCTCTGATATCATCTTTGCCATTCTGCTCTCACCCCAGGAAGGTATCCATTGAGCCTGCTTTATCTCTTCTAATATCCTCTGGCGCAAATTATTATGATCGAGATTTACAAACCATTGCTCTGTTGCTCTAAAAATAACTGGATCCTTACAACGCCAGCAGTGAGGATAGGAATGAGTAAAATCTGTTTTGTAAAACAATATCCCTGCATCCTCTAGTTTTTTTATTATAGAGGTATTTCCCTCTTTAATATTTTGTCCGGCAAATTCGCCCGCTTCATCGGTAAATATACCAACCGCATTAACGGGACTTAGTGGAGGGAGCTGATATTTAATACCCGTAAGATAATCCTCCTGACCATGTCCGGGCGCTATATGAACACATCCTGTGCCATCCGATAAGGTTACATAACTTGCTAACACAATAGAACCCACTCTCTTCAGAAAAGGATGCTGGTATTTTATACCCTCCAATACCCCCCCGTGTACCTTACCAAGATATTCGTAACCCTGAATACCTAAGAGAGACATAACAAATTCTACCCTCTTATCAGCGAGGATAGAAACTTCCTTCTTGTGTGTTCTTGGATTCATATAGCGAATAGCAGCATATTCGTATTCTGAATGAAGCGCAACAGCAAGGTTTGCGGGAAGTGTCCACGGTGTTGTCGTCCATATCATAACGTACAAAGCATCGTTATCAATGCCTTTCAATAGATCATTCACACCATTATCAGTAATTTTAAAGTTTACATAGATCGAGGGGCTTGTCTCATTACGATATTCAAGTTCTGCTTCTGCAAGAGCTGTTTGACATCGGGTACACCAGTGGATAGGCTTTTGGCTTCTGTAGATACACCCCCTTTTTACCAGTTTTTCAAAAACTTCAATAACGCCAGCCTCATATTGAGGATTGAATGTTAAATATGGATGTTCCCAGTCTCCCATTACTCCTAAGGCCTTAAACTGTTCCTTTTGGAGTTTTACAAATTTCTCCGCGTATTTTTTACATTTTTTTCTTATTTCTGGTTTCGTTAAGTTTTTAATTTCTGCCCCAACCTCTTGCATTACACGATGTTCAATAGGCAGCCCGTGACAATCCCAACCAGGAACATACGGTGCATCATAACCTCTCATGGTATAAAAGCGGACAATAAAGTCCTTTAATATCTTATTTAAACCGGTACCGATGTGTAATTCACCCGTAGGATAAGGAGGCCCGTCGTGCAGTATATATTTCTCCTTGCCTGCACGTGCCTTGCGTACCTCTTTATAGAGCTGTTCTTTTTCCCATTTCTTTTGAATTTCAGGCTCTTTTTCGAGGAGATTTGCCTTCATAGGAAATTTTGTGGTAGGTAAATTCAGTGTTTTTTTATAATCCATTGAGATGGGTGATTTCCTTAAGATTGATGATTTAACAAAGATTTTAAGTCTTCAGGGGTTAATCCTTCAATCATTAATCTCTTGTCTCGGGATGATTCGCCTGAAATAATATGTATGGAAGATTCACGAACATGGAATGTATCTGCTAACAATTCAATTATAGCTTTATTTGCTTTACCCTTTTCAGCTATAGCGGTGACAGCTAACTTTAAACGTCCCCCGTATTCACCAATAATACGATTTTTACTTGATCTTGGTTGAGTCCGAATAGACAGGATAACACCAGAATTTGTTGGAGTGATATCAAGCATGCGAGTAAACTATTGAGAAATCGTTAAATTCACCCAAATATTTTTCTTTTTCCACATCTATACTGGTAACTAAAGCGCCAGGAGGTCCTTTTCTACACCAATTCACAACACTATCGACTGCTTCTTTTTCACCTTCAAAAACAGCCTCAACGCTGCCATCAAAGCAATTCTTAATCCATCCCTTAACACCGAGAAGATAAGCCATATCTTTTGCAGAAGCGCGAAAAAACACACCTTGAACCTTACCATGAATAGAAACATGTTCTCTTGTCATCGGCATGTTTATCCTCTCTCAATAATACTCTTGAGATGTTATTGTGCATACAGATAAAATACAGACAACTAGTATAATTCCTGGAACCTGTATTTATCTCAAGAGACTATTTGGACCCGTAAACGTGAGCGCTGTCTTCTGCAGAAGGTAAATAGTTCAAACCAACAAAGGTAAAGTTTACTATTCCAAAAGAAATAAGCAACCAAAATGCTAACATAACAGATGCCTTTGATTTATTAATATTCATCTTTGGTAAAACGAGAGGAGTATGTAAATATACTAAGTATGCAAGCCACGTAATTAAAGACCAGGTCTCTTTTGGATCCCACGACCAATAATCCCCCCATGCCTTTTTTGCCCAAACAGCGCCAGTAACCATACCAAGCGTCAGAAAAGGAAATCCAAAGGCAACGATTTTGTAACTTAACTTATCAAAATTTCGAGGTAATATTTCTTTTTCTTCCTCGCGAGAACTCCCTTGTGTTTTTTTGGCAAAAGGCTTGACTACTAAAAATATAATACTCGTCACAAAGGAGATACCAAAAGCAGCGTACCCAAGCATATAGGTAACAACATGCACTAACATCCAATTGCTTTTCAATGCCGGCATAATAGGTCTTATAGTATCATCCTGAAGCGTTGCATAAAGTAAGATCAACATCGATAAAACAGACGCTAATGCTCCCACGATTCTAAAGTTATAGATAAATTCAAATATAATATATACAAAGGCTGTACAACATGCGTAAAAGATTAACGATTCATACAGGTTAGAAAAAGGCGGATGACCAGCTTCTATTGAACGTTTTGCTACCATTGCCAGATTCAAACAAAATGCTAAAATAAACAATCCAAGAGACACCCATCTTATACCGGCAGACCGCCAGATTTCTCTTGCTATATAAGCAATAGACGCCACTACATATACAATCAAAGTAATATTAATTAAGCTCATCTTATTCCTCCATCTCTTTCTTTGTTTTTTTCCGTAGAAATGGCTTTACGTAAAATATAAATATAACGCCAAAGCACAGCGCCCCAAAACCCGAGTACACTACAGGAATACCGGGATCTTTAACAATTTGTAAACCAGAAAAATTCCCGGCTTCCGGATCGTAACTTGACTGATAAATAACATACCCTTTATATTTCAAAGGATCATTTACCCTGATAGTCTTCTCCGCAACCGTTTGACCATTATCCACAATTCGCAACTTACTGGTAAAATGCTTGATCGAATCACCGGTTGATTCGTAAACGAGAGCAAGATTATTATCAGTATACCATGTGGCATACTGATTATTGGAGAACAACCAATCATCAGCTTTTCCACTTGGCCCTTCAACCTCAACAAAAATAGCCGGTACCCCTATCTCATCTGATTTTTTTACAACTTCTTGTTTGAAGTCAAATGCCGGAAAATAATCAGATACCATGATTTGGCTACCTACACCAGGAATCGTATACTTTTTTCCCAGTTCCCAAGGTATGGTTTCAACAATGCGTTTATCCTTTATATAAAGCATTACCTGCTTTCCTTCTGGCGAATGCAAAATCCTTACGGTATTTTTTGCCATATGGGTACTTTCAATCCCACTACAGGTTAATTTTAAATTCTTATATTTTGAAGGATGCATTTTATCCCAATCAGGAAATTTTTCAAACACCCAACGGGTTTCAGTCCCTTCTGGACCATTGACTTCTACCTGAACAGCAGGATTGTCCATTGGCTGCTCGCCTATCGGACGTCTATCCCCATAGTTAAATACATACTGTAACATCTTTGCGGAATAATTGGTTCCTTCAATTTTAAAAACTTTATTTAACTCTAAAGGATAATCCTGAGATTGGCCCGATATGGTGACAGACAACTTCGCCTGAGAAGATCCAACAGAACTAACAGCCTTATCCAGTTCCTCCTGAGATGGCATCCAGATATATTCTACACGTAAATTTTGCTTCTTATCATCATAAGAGTTTCGGGCATTCGCCAATAACCACCCCTCAGCAGCAAGATCCTCGGAGCCAAATAGCCTTACAAAGACAGCAGGGTTTTCTGGTTTGTCGGATGTGTTTACCGGCTCTTGTTTTAATTCTGCATCCGGAATATAATCCTTAATAGTCACTTTATAGTCTGATCCGGGAACCCGCTGCCTTTTCCCGGATTTTACCTCTAACACTTTCTGACGATCTTTATCCTTCACATACGATACAAGCTGGTATTTCGGCTCATTTTTCTCTAAGATAAAGTCATCCAGGGCAATAGAAAATGGTAAATCCTTTTTAATATAATCCATTTTTCCTTGCCGATTAATCATTTGTGTAAGAAAATAGTTTACCGTTTTTCCCTCATAGACATTCACACCACCTTTTACACCTAGTTGAAATTTTACAACACCACCTATCAATATTAAGACAAGACTTAGATGGGTAAGAATAAAACCCGTTTGTAAAAATGTATTTCTCCATCGTTTGATAGTGCAACAAATGAGATTAGCACACAGTAATATCAAAAGAAACGAAAACCAATAGGAGTAAAACACATTATTTAATTGAGTTACTCTAAAGAAAGTCGCCAATCCATATCCATATCTTGCAGTATACTCATCCAATGTTCTCTCTTGTAAAATTACCGTTCCTAAGATGCAAGCCACAACCATAATCAAAATAATCACTACAGCAAGCTTGACAGAACAAAAGAATTCCCAAATTTTACTGGAATCATCCTTTTTGTTTTGGATAACCCGACTTCTACTCATCTGCACAACATTACCGCTTATTTCTTTTTCTTGTATCTCAGGTTGATTTTTTACACTCTTCACATTAACAAAACCTATAATAGATCCATAAATAGTTAATAAAATACTATAAACAATATTTATAAATTATATCTCAATTCTCGTGTCCTTGAAGCGATGAAGTCCTTTGGGCAGCGTTTGGGTGTTGTTTTACAACTTGGTTTGGGAATTGTGGATGAAACAGGTTAGACGCATATAAATTTTTATATTAATACAATTTCTAAACCAACATTTCTTGTGATAATGCAATGGTAAAGACTATCAAAAGAAATATTTCCACAAACTACTATTCTTCACTTTCTTCGGTTACAGGAGGAGCTGCTCCTTCCAACTCTTCTTCAACCTCATAAGGATTCTCTGCTTCTACCTCAGATAGCGAAGTGTCTTTGGGAGGCAGGGAAGCAACGCTCGTTAATATCAAAAATTCTACCCGCCTGTTTTCTTTTTTTCCGGCGGAAGTAGTATTAGGCGCTATCGGACGATTAGGACCAAACCCAGCAATATGAATCCTTTTTTCTGCGATATTCTCTGTCTTCGTTAAAAAATGGAATACACTAAGCGCTCGCGCCGATGATAAATGGTGATTAGAATCCCAGAGATGTTTTGTTTTTATAATCGGGTCGGTATCTGTATGACCATCTATCCTGATAGAAATGGAAGGATTTTCATCAAGGAACTCCGCCATCTTTCCCAACGCCTTTTCTCCATTGGATTTTATTATGGCCATACCTGAATCAAAAAGTATCTTTTCCGGAAAAAGTATTACCGGCCCTTCTACGGTATCCCGGACAGATACACCTCCTCCGATTGATTTTGCGAGCTGCCTAAGTTTGCTCATTTCTGCTTCACTTGATTTAAGCCTATCAGAAACGGAAGAAAGCTGTTTCTCAAGGTTATCGATCTCTTCAGATTGGTCTCTTATGGTAATTGCCTGTCTTCTGTTTAAATCTCTCAGTTCATTTAATTCAGCGCAACCCGCCATTCCTATAAAGGCCATTAAAAGAAAAAACTTTACATATTTACCACGCTTAAACATATCTTTTCCTCCACAGGTGAGGCAAAATAAAGTATCGATACTCTAATGAAACAGTCAAAATTTTAATAAAGTTAAACTATAACATCTGACATAATCGTTTTCAAGCGTTTTTTCAATGAATTTTATTCTGTTATCATCATTTTAGTCTCCTATTTATTATAGACTTTATCAGGATCAAATATCTTATTTTCTACAATCTGGATACTATCTGTTTTGGGAAAATATTCCCGATAAAAACATGTTTTATAACCAGCGTGGCATGCAGCTACTTGTTGTTCTACCATAAAAATAAGCGAGTTCCCTTCGCAATCAAAAAATACCCTTTTTACAACCTGAATATGACCTGAACTTTCTCCCTTAATCATAAGCCGATTTTGAGAACGGCGAAACACGTGCACCTTACTTGTTTCAATCGTTTTTGTAACCGCTTCTTTATTCATGTAGCATAACGTAAGTACCTTTCCGTCCATAATATCTACAATCACCGATGGAATAAGTCCCTTCTCATTAAAATGTAATTTTTCTAACAATTGCATAGGCATCCCCTATTTAATCATTTTTGTTTAAAACCCTGCCGCTTTAAGAAAAACAAAATTATTTCTTATATATCCCGATTTTATGAGATAAAGATCTGGCTGCATTTTCTGGATTATCGGCATGCATAATACTTGAAATAACAGCAATCCCATCTGCCCCTTTATCCAAAACAGCTTCTACATTCCCTTCATGAATTCCGCCCAGAGCAACAACAGGTATATGTACCTTATTTTTCAGTTTTTGAATTTCATCGGGTCCGACAGCATCTAAAAGCCCCGCCTTTGAAGGTGTGGTAAAGACAGGCCCAAAGGTAATATAATCTGCTTTATTCTCTTGAGCCTGCAGTGCCTCTTGAATAGTATGGGTCGATACACCTATCAATTTTTCAAAACCAAACAATTTCCTTACTATATTATAGGGCAAGGATTGCCATCCTAAATGTACACCATCGGCTTCCACTGCAAGGGCAATATCGACCCTGTCATTGATAATTAAATTTGCTTTGAAATCCGAGGTTGTCGTTCGTAATTCAGATGCTAAAGAATAAAGTTCATATGTCGTAAGCCCCTTTTCTCTCAATTGTATAGTTTTAATACCGCCTTTAAGCGCCAGTTTTATCGTAGTAAGAAACGATTGCTTACAAAAATTCCTATCGGTAATTAATATAAAAGAGAGCTTGCTTAATGATTCTTTCCTTACCATAAAATAAAGAATAACAAAGTTACATTACCCGCATCCGCACATTACACATACAATGCTGGTATTAATTTTTTATCAATAAGATGATTATGCCGATGTAAGAGAGGATCTATAACCTGAGTTATAAATTCTTCTGTCTGCTGCGGCGCCCTGCCAACCAATTTAATTGGATCAGAAATCTCCTTTATCTTTGGTCTAATTCGTGAAAATAGCGGATCTTGTAAAATTCGCACCAAAAGATCATTTGTATTTCCCTCTTCCTTCATCCTTGAGGCTGCCTCCATTGCATGTTTGCGGATACTTTCATGAACCGCCTGACGGTCACCTCCTGCATTTACTGCCTCCATAAGGATATTCTCTGTTATCATAAAAGGTATCTCATCAACAAGATGCCGATGAATAGCAGAGGAATAAACGTTAAATCCGGAAGCAACATTGAGTACAATATTTAATATGCCATCTATAGCAAGAAACGCCTCCGGAACTGAAATTCTCTTATTGGCAGAATCATCCAATGTCCTTTCAAACCATTGTGATGCTGCAGTAAATGCCGGATTCAGACAATTACACAATACGTAACGCGCAAGAGCAGCTATGCGCTCACAGCGCATAGGGTTTCTTTTATAAGCCATGGCTGATGAACCAATCTGTTCTTCCTCAAACGGCTCTTCCACCTCTTTCAGATGCTGAAGTAATCGCATATCATTAGAAAATTTGTGGGCTGATTCTGCTATACCAGCAAGGCAAAACATAATTTGGCTATCAACCTTACGCGGATAGGTTTGCCCTGTCACCGGATAAGAACTCTCAAATCCCATTTTTCTTGTAACAAGCTCATCGAGTCTTTTGACCTTTTCTGTATCGTTATGGAAAAGTGACATAAAGCTGGCTTGTGTGCCCGTTGTACCCTTTACGCCGTGGAACCGTAAATGACTGATTCTCATTTCAAGCTCCTCAACATCTAAAACATAGTCCTGTATCCACAAGCAAATACGTTTTCCTAATGTTGTCGGCTGGGCTGGCTGGAAATGAGTAAAGCTTAAGGTTGCAAGAGTTTTATATTTCATCGCTTGATGTGAAAGAATTTTTATCGTATTTATCAGCTTTGCAAGGATAATATACAGCCCTGCTTTCATTTGGATGAGATCAGTATTATCTTGTACATAAGCACTCGTTGCACCAAGATGAATAATTGCTCTTGCCTTTGGACATTGCTCACCATAGGCATAAATATGCGACATAACATCATGCCTGAGCTTCTTCTCATACTCTCTTGCAACATCAAAATTAATCGTATCCTGAAAGCGCCGCATTTCATTAATCTGATCAGAAGTAATAGATGGTAACCCAAGTTCTTGTTGCGCCTCTGCAAGGGCAATCCAAAGTTTTCTCCAGGTACTAAATTTATATTGGTCAGAGAAAATATAGCACATCTCTGTACTCGCATATCGTTCAGAGAATGGAGACTGATACTGATTGCGACGATTGGTTAATGGCATAATTCACCAAATACATTCAAAATAAAATAGATTTCGAAAAAATGAAAAAATATGGTCTCTCCAGAGTAATAGTTGCTAAGTATTTTAATAATAAAAGCATAAAAATCAATCTTTAATAAAAAAAGGCGTTGATTTAAAAGTCAACGCCTTTTTTGAAAGATGCAATACTGTAGATAATTTTCATTAATGTTTGTGCATATGCGGAGTAGCGCCTTCTGCTCCTTTCTCTTCAGGAACTTCTCCAATAACGGCATTGGTCGTAAGAAGTAATGCAGCAATGCTAGCGCCATTTTGTAATGCTACTTTTACAACCTTTGCAGCATCAACAATACCCGACTCGACCATGTCCGTAAATTGTTCACGAAAAGCATCATAACCAAAATTGCCTGTACCCTCTTTTACCTTTTGTAATATAACAGCGCCTTCAAGACCGGCATTTTCAGCAATCTGTTGGATAGGTCTTTCAATAGCTACCCTTACAATATTTATTCCAATCTTCTCATCCCCTTTAGCAGGCACGGTATCCAAAACCTTTGATGCCCTTATAAGAGCAACTCCACCTCCAGGCAGAATACCTTCTTCTACAGCAGCCCTTGTAGCATTTACCGCATCCTCAATACGTGCCTTTTTCTCCTTCATTTCTACTTCTGTAGCAGCGCCAACATTAATTTGTGCGATTCCACCCGAGAGCTTTGCAAGCCGTTCCTGCAATTTCTCCCGGTCGTAATCAGAAGTGGTTGTTTTTATCTCTGCTTTGATTTGTGAGATTCTTCCCTGGATTTCTTTTGAATCACCAGCGCCACTAATAATAGTAGTCTTATCTTTATCGATAATAATCTTCTTTGCCCTACCCAAATCAGTAAGTTGCATGCTGGAAAGCTGTATTCCCAAATCCTCAAACAAGGCTTTACCATTCGTAAGAATAGCAATATCATCTAACATTGCTTTCCGTCTATCGCCAAAACCAGGCGCCTTAACAGCAACACATTGCAAGGTACCTCGAAGTTTATTAATAACCAGCGTACTAAGCGCCTCACCTTCTACATCTTCAGCAAGAATAACTAATGCTCTGCCTGACTTAGCGATCTTCTCTAATAAAGGGACTAAATCCTTTATAGCAGATAACTTCTTTTCATGGATCAAAATATAAGGATTCTCGAATATGGCTTCCATAGTATCGGGAGAGGTCACGAAGTAAGGAGATAAATAGCCCCTGTCGAACTGCATACCCTCAACAAGTTCAACGGTAGTCTTAAAGCTTTTTCCTTCCTCTACCGTAATAACGCCATCTTTGCCAACTTTTTCCATTGCATCTGCGATTTCATTGCCAATCTCCTCATCGTTATTTGCAGCAATGGTAGCAATTTGAGCAATCTCCTTTTTCCCCGATATTTTAATACTTATCCTGGTAAGTTCTTTTGTCAATGCGCCAACAGCTTTCTCAATACCGTGTTTAATATCAACAGGATTTGCTCCGGCTGTAATGTTCTTAATACCTTCCTCAAATATAGCCTCAGCCAAAAGTGTTGCCGTAGAAGTTCCATCACCTACCATATCATTCGTTTTTGAAGCAGCCTCTCTAACCATCCTTGCGCCCATATCTTCATAGGGGTCTTCAAGCTCGATCTCTTTTGCAACAGTAACACCATCGTTAATCACCACTGGTGACCCGAAACTCTTTTCAATGACAACGTTCCGGCCTTTCGGCCCCAACGTGACCTTAACAGCGCGAGCCAACTTCTGAATACCCTTCTTTACGGCCTCGCTGGCATCGTACCCATAGATAATCTTTTTCGCAGCCATCGCTACCTCCTAAAATATTAACTAATTATAGCGAGAATATCATCCTCGGACATTAACAGATATTCTTCACCATCGATCTTCACTTCAGTACCACCGTAAGAGCTAAACAGTACCCTATCGCCTGCTTTGACCTGAAATTTTACCCGCTCACCATTCTTCAGCAATTTTCCATCTCCTAACGCAATAACTTTACCTTCTCTGGGTTTCTCCTTAGCCGTATCAGGCAACACGATGCCACCCGCAGTCTTCCCTTCAGCCTCGACTCTCTTTATGAGTAATTTTTCACCTAATGGTTTTACATTCATAAATAAAAATACTCCTTTCTTTAGCTAACACCTTAAAAATCTTATCGATGCTTTAACCTTACAATTTCTCGCTGATACACAACAGATGGACTATTTCCAATAATATTTGGCAATAACTTGCTCTACAGAATCTTTCAAAATATTAACATTAATCGGCTTTGATATCAGGGTATAGGCGTTTGCGCTAATAAGGTCTATTTGAAGCTCTTTTGTTATTTCCCCTGATATAAAGATACAAGGAATACCAAATCTAATTTCTTTTTTTATAATCTTAAATGTCTCAAGACCACTATAATCTGGAAGATGTACATCCAAAATTAATAAATCGACATCTACGGTCCTGGCTATCTTTACCGCTTCACGTCCACAGCTAGCAAGATAGGTAATATAACCCTTAGGCTCGAATATGTCTTTTAAACTATCACGGCATGATTCATCATCATCTGTTATAAGAAGTGAATATTGTCCCGCACGTGGGTCTAATACTGCCATCATATTTGAATCCTTATACTAACTTTTAAAAAATATATTAAGAGAATTTACGCAAATTACATACCCATAAAATATTATCATTTTTGCAATAGGTATTTAATGAATTACTATCATAATTACCAATAGAAATTATTATCATGAAAACTATCACAGTGCTTTATAAAGCAAT
>JAANMX010000975.1_pt1 | contig 34910 bp, 33 predicted proteins | sample 7279681 | NCBI WGS metagenome assembly JAANMX01 (sample SAMN14094542, study PRJNA606508) | bioreactor metagenome | isolation source: A lab-scale SPAN reactor treating ammonium-rich wastewater day 351 | place: Ireland: Galway | collected 2018-01-01 | reverse complement strand
AATGGCGACCTGGACCGCGCTGACCCATACCAAAGGCCGCGAGGCGGCCGAGGCGCTTGCCGAGGCGGGCGAGGATCTGACCCCCGAGCCCGTCGGCAGCGGCGTCTTCGAGATCGAGGACGGCTCGGACCGCTGGGAGGTGGGGCTTTACTTCACCGAGGCCCCGGACGAGGTGGGGCTGGCGTTGCTGGCCGCCGCCTGGGACGCGCCGCCCTTCGCGGTCTCGGAACTGCCCGAGGTGGACTGGGTCGCCCATGTCCGGCGCGAACTCACGCCGGTCGAGGCCGGGCGCTTCTTCGTCCATGGCGGCCATGATGCCGACAAGGTGCCCGAGGGCGCCGAGGCGCTGCTAATCGAGGCGGCCATGGCCTTTGGCACCGGCCATCACGCCACGACCAAGGGCTGCCTGCTGGCGCTGGACCGCATGATCGCCGAGGGCGCCGCGCCGCGGCGCATCGTCGATGTCGGCTGCGGCACGGCGGTCCTGGCCATGGCGGCGGCGCGGGCGTTCCCGGTGATCGTGCTGGCCGGCGACATCGACCCGCAGGCGGTGGACGTGGCCCGCGCCAATGTCATCGCCAACGGGCTGGACGGGCGCGTCGAATGCGTCGAGGCGGTGGGCTTCGACCATCCGCTGATCGAGAATGCGGCGCCTTTCGACCTGGTCTTTGCCAATATCCTGAAGCAGCCGCTGATCGACCTGGTGCCGGACATGGCGCGCCATGTCGCGCCGGGCGGCAGGGCGATCCTGTCGGGCATCCTTGCCACCCAGGCGGATGAGGTGATCGCGGCCTATGCGGCGGGCGGGTTGGCGCTGGAGCGGCGCGACGACCTGGGCGAATGGTCCACCCTGGTCGTCCGGCGCGGCTGATCGCCGCAAGCGCCCCGCCGAAAATACTGAAGGCGGCCTTGCGGGGCCGCCTGTTCGTCTTGCCCATCCGGGCCGGGAAAGGGCCTGCGGGCTTGCCGCAGCCGTTTTCGCGTCTTCAACCGCTGCTTAGCGGGCGCGCGCAATCCGTTCGATATCGCCGCGGCACAGACCGATATCGTCCAGCTCGCGATCCGAAAGACGGCTCAGCGCGTTCCGGGTCACCCGCGCATCGTTCCAGGCCGACAGCGTCGCCCAGATTTTCGAGCCAATACCGATAGAGCCCGCCCCGCCATGGATGCGGTTCGTGTCAATCGCCGACATAGTTTTTCACCTTGAGATCATTGCCCGCTCATCGGGCGCTTCGTTGATGCATCAGCATATAGGCCGGGCAGTTTGCGAAAACCACGGACAAACCGGCATCTCTGCCATGCAGCTTGTGCATAAGAGACCGGAATTCCTGACTTTTTGCGGCAAGGCCCCGGAAATCATGCTGCGGTGCAATATTCTCCCGCGCCGAGCCGGTTTCCAGCGGGAAGATTGCGCGTTTCAGACCGGATCGTTCAGCGCCAGTCGCCCAGGGCCGACTGCCAAAGCGCCAGTGACGCGACGGCAGCCGTATCGGCGCGCAGGATTCGCGGCCCCAGGGCGACGGGCGTGACGCAATCCATCGCCGAAAGCCGCCTGCGCTCCGATTCGGACCAGCCGCCCTCGGGGCCGATGAGAATCGCCCAGGGGCCGCGCGGCAGGCCGGACAGCACCTGCGCCGGCCCTGCCAGCGCCTCGTCCGCCCACAGGATGCGCCGCCCGGCGTCCCAGCCGTCCAGCAGCCGCGACAGCGGCACCAGGTCGCAGACCTCGGGGACATAGGTGCCGCCGCATTGCTCGGCCGCCTCGACGGCATGGGCTTGCAGGCGGTCCTGGCGGATGCGTTCCGAATTGGTGTGGTCGGTCTGCACCGGCAGGATGCGGGCGGCGCCCATCTCGGCCGCCTTTTCCACGATGAAATCGGTGCGCACCTTCTTGATCGGGGCAAAGACCAGCCACAGGTCGGGCGGGTTCAGCTGCGGCGCGGTCCGGCGCAGCGCCTCCAGCGCGCCGCCGCGCTTGGCGATGCGTTCGATCCGCGCCAGCCATTCGCCGTCGCGGCCGTTGAAGACCAGGATCTCATCCCCCGCGGCCTGCCGCATGACCGAGGAAAGGTAATGCGCCTGGTCGGGATTCAGCTCGACGCCTTGTCCCTCGGCCAGCGGGTGATCTATGAACAGTCTGATTTTCGCCATGATGGGGCGCAGCCTAATGCAGACCGACCGTCAGACGCCAGAGGGGCAGACGCCAGAGGGCCCAAGCACCGTCGCCGACGCGCCGCCCGACAATTGGGTGGACCGCCATGCGCCGCTGGACTGGAGGCCGTGGCTGCGCCTGTCGCGCGCCGACCGGCCGATCGGCACCTGGCTTTTGCTGCTGCCCTGCTGGTGGGGCATCGGGCTGGCGATGATCGCCGACGGGCCGGAATGGCGCGACCTGTGGATCGCCGTGGCCTGCGGCGTGGGCGCGGTGCTGATGCGCGGCGCCGGCTGCACCTGGAACGACATCACCGACCGCGACATCGACGACAAGGTGGCGCGCACGCGCTCGCGCCCGATCCCCTCGGTGCAGGTGACGGTCCGCGGGGCGCTGGTCTGGCTGGTGGCGCAGTCGCTGGCCGGCCTTGCCATCCTGCTGACGCTGGGGGGTGCGGCCATCGCGCTGGGCGTGGCCTCGCTGGCGCTGGTGGCGGTCTATCCCTTTGCCAAGCGCTTCACCTGGTGGCCGCAGGTCTTCCTGGGCCTGGCCTTCAACTGGGGCGTGCTGCTGGCCTGGGCGGCGCATACCGGCAACCTGGCCCCGGCGCCGGTGCTGGCCTATCTGTCGGGCATCGCCTGGACGATCTTCTACGACACCATCTATGCCCACCAGGATGCCGAGGACGACGCGCTGATCGGCGTCAAGTCCACCGCCCGGCTGTTCGGCGCCGACACGCCGCGCTGGCTGGCGGGTTTCGGCACCGCCTCGGTGCTGCTTCTGGGGCTGGCGGTGATGGCGGCCGCGCCCCAGGGGCTGGGCCTGACCTTCGGCCTGCTGGGCGTGGTCGGTTTTGCCGCGCATCTGGCCTGGCAGCTGTGGCGCTTCGACATGACCGACAGCGCCGGCTGCCTGCGGCTGTTTCGCAGCAACCGCGACGCCGGGCTGGTGGTTGCGCTGTTTCTTGCCTTGGCGGGGCTGGTCTGATTGCGAAAACCCGGCGCAGGGTTTACATGCGGCGGGTCGGTAACAGTCCCAAGGTTCCCCGGATGGCTCATCCCCAGCGGCAAGCGCGTCGTGGCCCTGTTCTTGTCGCCAGCCTGATCGCCCTTGCGGCGGCCGCCGGCCTGTCGTTCCTGGGCGCCCGCGCGGCCGCGGATTTCATCCAGACCCGCTCGGCCCAGGATCTGCGCGCCGCCCTGGCCGATTACGAATGGGTAGAGGTCAGCACCGACGGCCTGCAGGTGCGGCTGGAGGGTCTCGCGCCCGACGAGGTGCAGCGTTTTCGCGCCCGCGCGCGCGCCGAAACCGTGGTCGATGCCGGCCGGGTGATCGACCGGATGCAGGTCGCCGCCGCCGCCGAACTGGCCACCCCCGCCTTCGAGATCGAGCTTTTGCGCAACGACCGGGGCGTTTCGATCATCGGCCTGGTCCCGGCGACGCTGGACCGCGCCGCGCTGGTCGAGCGGCTGAAGCGCCAGACCGGCGTAGCCCAGGTCTCGGACCTGATGGAAAGCGCCGACTACCCGGTTCCCGAGGCTTGGGAGGATGCCTTTGCCCTCGGCCTCAGGGCCGCGCAGCTGGCCAAGCGGGCCAAGATCTCGATCGCGGCCGGGGCGGTCTCGGTCCGCGCCATCGCCGACAGCCCGCGCGAGAAACGCGACCTGGAGATGGCGCTGAACCGCGCCAGGCCGGCCTCGGTGACGCTGACCGCCGACATCACCGCGCCGCGGCCGGTGATCGCGCCCTTTACCCTGCGCTTCGTCAAGGACGGGGCGGGCGCCCGCTTCGACGCCTGCGCCGCCGACACCGAAAGCGCGCGCGACCGCATCCTGGAGGCCGGGCGCGCTGCCGGCGTGCCGGACGCGGCGCCTTGCACGCTGGGCCTGGGCGCGCCCTCTCCGCGCTGGGCCGATGCCGCCGTCCCTGCCATCCGCGCCGTCGAGGCGCTGGGGGCGGGCTCGGTCACGATCTCGGATACCGATGTGGCGCTGCTTGCCCCCCCCGAGGTCGCGGCGGCAGCCTTCGACGAGACGGTGGGCCGGCTTGAGGCGGCGCTGCCCCCGGCCTTCACGCTGGCCGCCCGGCACGAAAAGCCCGGCGAGGTCCAGGCGGGACCGGCCGAGTTCTCGGCCATGGTCGATGCAGGCGGCGTCAGCCTGCGCGGCCGCATCACCGACGAGCGGATGCGCGACGCGGTGGAAAGCCTGGCGCGGGCGCGTTTCGGCCAGGTGGACAGCGCGCTGCGCAGCGATGCCTCGGTCCCCGAGGGCTGGACCTTGCGCGCCATCGCCGCGCTCGAGGCGCTGGACGGGCTGGTGCGCGGCGAGGCCAAGGTGACGCCCGAGCTGGTGCGCATCAGCGGCGTCTCGGGCAGCCAGACCGCCTCGGACATGGCGGCGGCGCGGCTGGCGCAGCGGCTGGGTGCGGGCGCGCGCTATGAGCTGGCGATCCGCTACGACCGGCGCATGGACCCGCTCCTGGGCCTGCCCTCGGGCGTCGAATGCGTCGACCGGCTGAACGCGGCGATGCAGCAATCCGAGATCGGCTTCGAGCCGAACAAATCCGTCATCGCCGGAGATCCGGGACCGACGCTGGCGCTTCTGGCCGAGACGATGAAGCTTTGCGCGGATTTCCGCATCGAGATCGGCGGCCATACCGACTCGCAGGGGTCCGAGGGCTTCAACGCCGAATTGTCGCGCGCCCGCTCGCAGGCGGTGCTGGCGGCGATGACCGAGGCCGGGATGGACACCCGCAACATGACCGCCAAGGGCTATGGCGAAAGCCGGCCCATCGCCGATAACGACAGCGATGCCGGGCGCGAGGCGAACCGGCGCATCGAGTTCATGCTGCTGGCCGACGATCCGGTCGTGACCGAGGCGCCGGCCCCCGCCGAACTGGTCAAGGGCGTGACCGACAGTCCCGAAAGGGTGGCGGCGCGGGCCGCGCAAGCCGCGCGCCATGCCGCGACCGCCGCCATCGGCCCGGCGCTGGGCGTGCCCACCGACCCCGAGGCGGCGCTGTTCGCCGCGACCGAGCCGGTGCGGCTGCTGCTATCGGGCGTCGATCCCGCGCGCGTCGCCAGCCGGCCGTCGCAAGCGGCCGTGCTGCCGGAACTGCCGGCGCTGCGGGCCGCGACCCAGCCCGCGGCCAACCTGCTGCCCCCGCCCGCCGAGCCGGTCGATCCCGTCGAGGCCGCCACCCGCCCCGCGCGCGAGGCGCTGGTCGGCGCCGCCACCGAGGCGGCGACCATGCCCGCGCGCGATGCCTTGCACGTGAACCGCCCCCTGCCGCGGCCCGCGGCGCCGTGACCCGCAACCCCTTGCCCTGAAGCCCTTCGCATGAACCGCACCGAATTCATCGTCGCCACCGCGATCATCCTGTTCGCCGCCTTCATGCTGGGCTGGTTCGCAAGCTGGCTGATCCACCGCCTGTCCCGCGTCACCCGCGCCGAGATGGGCGAACTGGAAAGCATGGCCCAGCAGCTGCACGAGGCCGAGGAGGAACGCGACCGCGCCGTGGACGCGCTGGAGACGCGCGAGGCCGACCTGGTCGCCCGGCTGTCCCGCACCGAGGCCGAGCTGCGCGCCCGGCAGGCGCAGCTGCACGAAAGCCTGACCGAGATCGAGGAGCTGCGCGCCTATATCGACCGCAAGCTGGGCCGCTAGCTTCTGCCCAGGCCGAACCGGCTGCCGATCCAGCCCGCCGCCGAGGATGCCGCCGCCACCGTCCCCGAGGCCGCGCGGCCGATCGAGGCGCGGACCGAGTTCTGCTCGTCCAGCGCCCGCAGGATGCGCTCGATGGCCATGTCCTCGCGCTCGTCCAGCTTGCCGTCGGCATGCGCGATCTCCAGCAGCAGCACCTTGATCTCCTGCTGGATGGCAGTGAACTTGCAATCGGGATTGGCGTGGACGAACTCGGCCAGGGCCTGGGTCATCTCGGCCAGCCGGGACTTGTCGGCATTGGCTTGCAGCACCGACAGCGCCTGGCCGACGTAATCCGCGTCATAGCCCCAGTCATGCACGAAGTAATCGCGGATGACGGCGACTTCGCGCGGGTCGATCTGCCCGTCCATCGCCGCGACCTTCAGCGACAGCGACCCCATCAGGTCCAGCATCGAGGCGCCCAGCAGATCGATGGGCGTGTGCAGGAAGCGGGGCACCACCTCGACGCGGGACGCCTCGTAGCCCTTGAAAAGCCGCGTCACCCCGTAATAGGCGCCGCCGCTGGCCAGGGCCGCGGCGACGACCCAGCCCACCGGCGTCGCCGCCGCGCCGCCGATGCCAAGGGCCGCCATCAAGCCGGACTTGGCAAAGAAGGTCGAGGCGACGACCCCCGATTGCGCGATACCGGCCCCAGTGGCCGCGGCGCCGCCCAGGTCCGACAGGCTGCCGACGGCCTTGCCAAGCTTGAGCGAGGTAAAGGCGTCCTCGCGGATGCCCAGCCGGGCCTTGAACTTCAGGTCGTTGGCGATGACGCGCTTGACCTCGCTGAACGCGCCGATCTGGTCCTGTTCCGTGGTCATGCCGCAACCGTCCCGAAGCTGGCGAATTGCCGGGCCACCCGGTCCATCGCTTCTTTCATCGCGTGCTGGCGGATGTCCTCGATCGCGCCCGCGGTAAGGCCGATCAGCAGCAGAAGCTTGTTCAGTATCAGCGTAAGAACCGTCCCGACCCCAAAGGGGATCGCCCCGATCACGGCGGTGAGCGTCAGCGCGACCGCCACGCCCAGGGCGGTGTTGGGGATCGTCTGCGCCAGCCAGAGGGCGATGCTGACCATGCGCCGGCCAATGGCCACCACGACCTCGCCGACCTTGATCGTGAATTGCGCCAGGTCGTAAAGCAGCGCCTTGAGATCGGCGGACAGCGCGGTGCGATCCAGAAAATCCTTGAGCTTACGCACCGGCGGCGCGGTCTGGCAAAACGCGATGGCATCGTCCAGGCTGGACGGCACAAAACTTTCTTGCATTGCAACCTCTTGAGCGAACTGTCCCGCGACAACTCTAGCAGCGGGTCTTGGCCCCGCAACCGGGTTTCGCGCAAGGGCGGCCTGTCCAGATCGGCCGGTCGGAACGAAAAAAGGGCGCCGTTTCCGGCGCCCCCCTTGCGATGGCTGCGGTGGCTTAAACCCCCGCCTCGATGATGGCGCGGGCCAGGATCGGGATGGTGCTGTCGTTCAGACCGGCGATGTTGATGCGCGAATCGCCAACCATGTAGATGCCGAATTCTTCCTTGATGCGCTTGACCTGCTCGGGCGTGGCGCCCAGGCGCGAGAACATGCCGCGATGCTGGGCGACGAAGCCGAAACGGTCCGAGCCGCTGAGGTCGCGCAATTCGCCCGCCAGTTGCTCGCGCAGGCGCAGCATGCCGCCGCGCACCGCTTCCAGCTCGGCCATCCAGTCGGCGCGCAGCTCCGGCGTGTTGAGCACGGTCGAAACGATCTTGGCGCCGTGGAAGGGCGGGAAGGAATAGGTCTGACGGTTCAGGAAGGCCATGGCGCCCTGCGCCAGCTCGCGCGTCGCCGCATCGGCGCACAGCGCCAGCAGGCAGCCGGTGCGTTCGCGGTAGATGCCGAAGTTCTTGCTGCACGAGGCCGCGATCAGCACCTCGGGGATGCGCGAGGCGATCAGCCGGGTGCCGGCCGCGTCCTCTTCCAGCCCGTCGCCGAAGCCCTGGTAGGCCAGGTCGATCAGCGGCAGCGCGCCGGTCTGCTCCAGCACCGAGGCCACCTCGGCCCATTGCTCCAGCGTCAGGTTGGCGCCGGTCGGGTTGTGGCAGCAGCCGTGCAGCAGCACAACGTCGCCCTTTTTCGCCGTGGCGATGTCGGCCTTCATGCCCTCGAAATCCACGCCGCGGGTCTCGGCGTCGAAATAGCGGTAGGTCTGGACCGGCAGGCCCATGAAATTCATGATCGAGACATGGTTCGGCCAGGTCGGGTCGCTGACGAAGACCCGCAGGTCGGGGTTCGCCATGCGCGCCAGCTCCAGCGCCTGGCGGATGGCGCCGGTGCCGCCGACGGTGGCCAGCGTCGCGGTGGTCTCGGGCCTGAGCCCGTCGCCCAGGATCAGCTCGCCCATGGCCTTGTGGAACTCGGGTTCGCCCGACAGGCCGGCATAGGTCTTGGTGGTCTCGGTTTCCAGCATGCGCTGTTCGGCGGCATGGACGGCGCGCATGATCGGGGTGTGGCCGGTCGCGTCCTTGTAGACCCCCACGCCCAGGTCGATCTTGCCCTGGCGGGGATCGGCCCTGAATTCGCCCATCAGGGCCAGGATCTTGTCGGGGGCCTGCGGTTTCAGATTGCCCAGCATCACGCGTCTCCGGTTGCGATTTTAAGGTCGGGGAAGCTGCCCCATTCGGTCCAGCTTCCGTCATAAAGCGAATGGTCCCGGTGCCCGATCCGTTCGAGCGCCAGGAACAGCGAGGCCGCCGTCACCCCCGAGCCGCAGGTGGTGATCACCGGCTTCGACAGGTCCACCCCCGCCGCCTCGAACTCGGCCCGGAGTTCGGCGGCCGGCTTCAGCGTGCCGTCCGCGTTGTAGAGCCGGCCGAAGGGCAGGCTTTTCGAGCCGGGGATGTGGCCCGAACGCAGGCCGGGGCGCGGCTCGGGCGCCTCGCCGCGGAAGCGTTCGGCGGAACGGGCATCGACGATCTCGTGATCGGCCAGCTTGCTGGCCGCCGCGACCTGGGTCACGTCGCGCACCAGCGCCGCCTGGCGCTGCACGGTGATGTGGCGGTCGCGCAGGATCGGCGGCATGTCCTCGATCTCGCGGCCCTCGGCCAGCCATTTGCCCAGACCGCCGTCCAGCACCGCCACGTCCTGCTTGCCCATCAGCTTGAAGGTCCACCAGACCCGCGCCGCCGAGCGCACCGGCGAATTGTCGTAGATCACCACCTGATGGCCGTCGCCGATGCCCATGGCGCGCATGCGGCTGATGAACATCTCGGGCTGGGGCGCCATGTGCGGCAGCTCGCTGCGCTTGTCGGCGATCTCGTCGATGTCGAAGAAGCGGGCGCCGGGGATATGCGCGGCCATGTATTCGGCCCGCGCGTCGCGGCCGGGTTCCAGGAACCAGGTGGCGTCGATGATGCGCAGGTCGGGATCGTTCAGATGGGCTGCCAGCCAGCCGGTCGAGACCAGCACCTTGGGATCGTCGGAATCGGTGGACATCGGCCTTCCTCCCGCGCGCGCAGAAACGACACCGATGTAACCGCAGCCGCGCGGGGCGGCAAGGCTTAACCCTGCTTCAGCAAACGCTGTTTTTGCCGGTTCCAGTCGCGCTTGGCCGCGGTTTCGCGCTTGTCGGCGACCTTCTTGCCCTTGGCGACGCCGATCTTCAGCTTCACCTTGCCGCGGTCGTTGAAATACATCACCAGCGGCACCAGCGTCATGCCCTCGCGCCCGATGGCCTGCCACAGGCGGGCCAGTTCCTTGCGCGAGACCAGCAGCTTGCGGCGGCGCCGTTCCTCGTGCCCGAAGACGCCGGCCTGCTTGTAGGCGGCGATATAGGCGTTGATCAGCCACAGCTCGCCCTGTTCCACCGAGGCATAGCTTTCGGCGATGTTGGACTGGCCGGTGCGCAGGCTCTTCACCTCGGACCCGGTCAGCACGATGCCGACCTCGAGGTCGCTTTCGATGAAATAGTCGAAGCGCGCCCGGCGGTTCTCGGCGATGATCTTGTAGTTCGGGTCGGATTTCGTGGCCATGATCGGGCAGAGATAGGGCGGGGGGCCGCGGCTGTAAAGGCCGGGCCTTCACCCTGGCCCCAGGATCAGCCGCAGCAGGGCCTGCGCCCCGGCGGTCACGTCGCGCCAGGTGGCGTCGAAGCCGGCGGCCTCGCCGAAATAGGGATCGGCGACCGCCTGCCCCCTGCGCCCCGGCACATGGTCCAGCAGCAGGGACAGCCGCGCCCGCCCCTCGGGCGGCGCAAGACGGTGCAGGGCGGCCAGGTTTTCGTGGTCCATGGCGACGATATGGTCGAAGCGATGGAAGTCGTCGGGCCCGACCTGCCGGGCGCGCAGGTTCGATATGTCGATGCCGGCCCGTGCCGCCACTGCCTGCGCCCGGCGGTCGGGCGCGCGGCCCAGGTGCCAGTCGCCGGTCCCGGCCGAGTCGACCAGCAGCCGCGCCCCCGCGGCTTCGGCCGCGGCGCGCAGCGCGGCCTCGGCCAGGGGCGAGCGGCAGATATTGCCCAGGCAGACGAAAAGAACCGATTGCGGCATGATCGACCTCGATGGACCGGCACCATCTTGCCAGTCCCGCGCAAGCTGGCCCAGACTGGCCGCAAAGAAAAGCAGGGAGACGGCGGCGATGCGGCATGGCGGGCAGATTCTGGTCGATGCGTTGAAGGCGAACGGGGTCGGGCGGGTGTTCTCGGTCCCCGGCGAAAGCTTCCTGGCGGCGCTGGACGGGCTTTACGCATCCGGCATCCAGAACGTCACCTGCCGGCACGAGGGCGGCGCGGCGATGATGGCCGAGGCGCATGGCAAGCTGACCGGGCGGCCGGGCGTGGCCTTCGTCACCCGCGGACCGGGGGCAACGAACGCCAGCGCCGGGGTGCATGTGGCGCGGCAGGATTCGACGCCGATGATCCTGTTCGTCGGCCAGATCGCCCGCGCCGACCGCGACCGCGACGCCTTCCAGGAGGTGGACTATCGCGCCATGTTCGGCCCGCTGGCGAAATGGGTGGCCGAGATCGACCAGAACGAGCGCATCCCGGAATATGTCTCGCGCGCCTTTCACCTGGCCATGTCGGGCCGGCCCGGCCCGGTGGTGCTGGCGCTGCCCGAGGACATGCTTTCGGCCCGCGCCGAGGTGCCGGACCTGGCCCCGCCGGCCCCGCCGCTTTCCGCCGTCGCCGCGGAATCGATCAAGGCCATCGCCCAGGCGCTGGCCGGGGCCGAGCGGCCGCTGGTCGTGCCCGGCGGCACGCTGTGGTCGCAGGCCGCCGCCGACGACCTGGCGCGCTTTGCCGAAGGCTGGGGCCTGCCGGTCGCCGTGCCCTTCCGCCGGCAGGGGCATATGGACAATGCGCATCCGAACTATGTCGGCGACCTGGGCGTCGGCATGAACCCGGCGCTGGGGCAGGCGCTGTCGCAGGCGGATTGCGTGCTGTCCCTGGGCTCGCGGCTGGGCGACACGCTGACGCGCGGCTACGAGCTGATGGACCCGGTGCGCCCGCATGCGCGGGTGATCCACGTCCACCCCTCGCCCGACGAGCTGGGGCATCTGTGGCGGCCCGATCCGGGGCTGGTCGCCGATCCGCGCGCGGTGGTGGCGGCGCTGGCCGCCTTGCCCGCGCCGCGGCGCTGGGACGATTGGACCGCCGGGCTGCGCGCGGGCTACGAGGCATGGCAGCAGCCCCGCCCCACCCCCGGCGCGGTGCGGATGGAGGCGGTGGTGCGCTGGCTCTCGGACCACCTGCCGCCGGATGCGATCGTCACCAATGGCGCCGGGAACTACGCGGCCTTCATCCATCGCTATTACCGCTTCCGCCGCTTCGGCACGCAGCTGGCGCCGACCTCGGGCTCGATGGGCTACGGCCTGCCCGCCGCCATCGCCGCCAAGCTGGAACATCCCGGCCGCAGCGTGGTCTGCCTGGCCGGCGACGGCTGCCTGCAGATGACGGTGAACGAGCTTTCCACCGCCGCCCAGCATGGCGCCGCCCTCATCGTCATCGTGGCCAACAACGGCCATTACGGCACCATCCGCATGCATCAGGAGCGCAGCTATCCCGGCCGCGTCTCGGGCACGGCGCTGGCCAATCCCGATTTCGCCGCCCAGGCCCGCGCCTATGGCGGCCATGGCGAGCGGGTCGAGCGGCAGGAGGATTTCGCCGAGGCCTTCGCCCGCGCCCAGGCCGCCGGCACCCTGGCGGTGCTGGAGCTGGCGCTGGACCCCGAGGCGCTGAGCACCGGCGCCACGCTGTCCCAGACCCGCGCGGCGGGCGAGGCCGGGCTGCGCCGGGCCTGATGAGTGCGCATGCGGACGGCAAGGGCGGCCGATTGGCCGCGGATCGCGCCCACGGGAGCAGGGCCGTGGCCCGGATCAGGCGCGGATGGTTTTCCCGGAAAGCGTCGGCCCTAGAACCCGCCGATCCAGACCAGCGCGGCCGCCAGCGCGGCGGTCGCGGGCACCGTCACCAGCCAGGCACCCAGGATCATCCGCATGTAGGACCGGCGCACCAGGTGGCGGCGCCGGCGCTCCTCGGCGGGCAGGGGGGCGTGGCTGGCCGCCAGCCGGCGGTCGCGCCATTCGCGATAGAAGCCGACGCCGAACACGCCCCCCACCGCGACATGCGTGGTCGAAAGCGGCAGGCCCAGAAGCGAGGCCCCCAGCACCGTCGCCGCCGTCGCCAGCGAGACGCAAAGCGCGCGCGACGCGTTCAGCCGGGTGATGCGGCTGCCGACCATATGCACCAGCCGCCGCCCGAAAAGCAGGATCCCCAGCGCGATGCCCAGGCCCCCCAGCAGCAGCACCAGCCGGGCGCGCAGATCGTCGTCCCCCCCGGCCGACAGGCTGTCGAGGATGATGGTCAGCGGCGCGGCCACGTTCGAGGTGTCGTTGGCGCCATGCGCAAAGCCCATGACCAGCGCCGCGGCGATCAGCGGTACCGCCAGCAATTGCTTCATCGCCAGACGCCCGCCGGCCTCGCCGCGCGACTGCCGGTCGATGCGCCGCCGGGTATAGGCCCAGCCGAGCGCGCCGCAGGCCAGGGCCAGGCCCGCATTCGCCGCCAGGCCCGAGCCGTGCCAGGCCAGCTCCGCCACCCCCGCCAGCATGGCCGAGGCCAGCCCGACCACCACCGGCATCCAGGTGCGGGCGGCGGCGACGCGATCCTCGCGGTCCAGCACCAGCGCGCGCAGCAGCGCCATCAGCCCCGCCGCCGCCAGGCCCGAGACCAGCGGCGAGACGATCCAGCCAAAGGCGATCATCCCCATCGCCGGCCAGTTCACCGCGCCCAGGCCAAAGGTCGCCATTCCCGCGCCGGCGATGGCGCCGACCACGGAATGCGTGGTGCTGACCGGCGCGTCGAGCCAGGTGGCAAGGCTGATCCAGCTGCCCGCCGCCAGCAGCGCCGCCAGCATCATCCGCGCCGTCGCCTCGCCCTCGCCCAGGGTGCTGCCGACCAGACCCTCGGTCAGCGTGGTGGTGACGGCGCTGCCGGCGATGACCGCGCCCAGAACCTCCATCCCCGCGACGAGCATGAGGCCCGCGGTCATGCCGATGGCCCCCGCGCCCACCGCCGGCCCCAGCGCGTTGGCCACGTCGTTGCCGCCGATCGACAGCGCCAGATAGGCCGCGACCGCCAGGCCGGCCGCCAGGATGCCGATGGCCGGCTGGTCGGCGAAGAACCCGGTGCCGACATAGCTGGCCGCGGCGATGAAGATCAGCGCCAGCCCCAGCCGCATCAGCGGCCGGGCCGAATGCAGCACCGCGCGCTCGGCATTGGTGACGCGGCTCAGATCCTTGTCGAGCGTGCGGTATTCGCGGGGTTCGCGCCTCATTCCGGGGGGTGCCGCCGCTGGGCGGGCAGGCGGCGCAGGATCTGCTTCAGCCCGGTCTCGGCCACCATGCGGGCGGCGTCCTCGGGCGCGAACCAGCGGCGCCTGCGCTCATGCGCCTCGGGGAAATCCTCGTCCAGCCCCTCGACGTAAAGCGGAAAGACCCGCACCTCGACCGGGATGGCGAAGCCGCGGTCCTGGTCCTTGTCATAGTGATAGCGGCCGATCTCGGTCTCGGCGACGCGGCCCTTGACGCCGGCCTCCTCCCAGGCCTCCTGCCGGGCGGCGTCGGCCAGGCTGCGGCCGGGCATGGGCCAGCCCTTGGGCACGATCCAGCGCCCGGTGCCGCGGCTCGTCACCAAAAGCACCTCGCCGGTCGCTTGGTTCAGGCACAGCGCCGCGACCTGCATGTCGGGCGGGCGGCGGCCGATCAGCCGCGCCAGCCTTTCGCGGAACTGGACGATCATGCCGGATCCTCCGCGTCGCGGATGCGGCCGCGCCCGGCCTTGACCTCGCCGCGCTGGGTCTTGGCGGCCAGGCGGCGGCGCTGGCTGCCCAGCGTCGGCCGGGTCGGGATGCGCTTGCGCGGCGCGACCAGCGCCTGGCGGATCAGCTCGGCCAGCCGCTCGCGCGCAAGCTCGCGGTTGCGGGCCTGGCTGCGGGTCTCCTCGGCCCGGATCAGCAGGGCGCCGTCCTGCGTCCAGCGCCGCCCGGCCAGGCGCTTCAGCCGCGCCTTGACCGGCGGCGACAGGTGCGGCGACCGCTCGGCCTCGAATCGCAGCTCGACGGCGGTCTCGACCTTGTTCACGTTCTGCCCGCCCGGTCCCTGGGACCGGGTGAACTGTTCGGACAGTTCCCATTCCTCGATGGCGATCTGGTCGGTGATGCGCAGCATGGTGCGAATATGTCGCAAATCCCGGCCAAGAAAAGGTCAAGCGAATCACGAAGCGCGCAAATTGTCTCAGTGCAGCCGGATTGCCGCACTGGCCGAGGCGCCATCGGCATCCAGCACCGTCAATTCGGCAAAGCCGGGGCCGGGATGGGGCAGGCTGGCCACCGGCTGCGGCTGGGCGATGGCGGCGGGCGCCCCGTTCACCAGGAAGGTCCAGGGCCCGCGCCCGCCCCGCGCCTTGGCGGTCAGCGGCCCCCGCGCGTCGATCTCGGCCCCGTCGGGCGGATAGGTCAGGCGCAGCGTATCGGGGGCGGCGGGGCCCGCCGCCAGGGCGCTGGCCCGTCCCGGCGGGGCAAAGCGGCGCAGGGGCAGGGGCAGGGCGCTGTTGGGCAGTGTCAGCGCCTGCGGCGGGGGCGGCGGCAGCGCCACCGCGGGCAGCGCGTCGAAGAGGTCGAACAGCACCGGCGCCGCCAGCTCGCCGCCAAAGGCGCCGGGCACGGGCGTCCCGTCCGGCCGGCCCAGCCAGACCGCGGCGACATGCGCGCCGTCGAAGCCCACCGCCAGCGCGTCGCGATGCCCGTAGGAGGTGCCGGTCTTGTAGGCCAGCGGCCGCAGCCGCGTGCCGTGCGGGGCCGGGTTCTGGCCCAGGATATGCCCGACCTGCCAGGCCGCGACCGGGCCGAACATCGGCGCCGCCCGTTCCGTGCCCCCGCCCGGCAGGGGCGACAGGCCGATGCCCCGCCCGCCGCGGGCCAGCGCGCCATAGCCCTCGGCCAGCCCCTCCAGCGTGACGCCGGCGCCGCCCAGCACGATGGCCAGCCCCGGCGCCTCGCCTGTCAGGCGCAGTTCGATCCCGCCGCGGCGCAGGGTCTGGGCGATGCGGTTCGGCCCCACCGCCTCGGCCAGCTTCACCACCGGGATGTTCAGCGACCAGATCAGCGCATTGCGCAGGCTGACGGTGCCGCGGAAATGACGGTCGAAATTCTGCGGCTGCCAGCGGCCGAAGGCGGTCGGGCGGTCCTCGATCAGCGTCTCGGGATGCGCGAGCCCGTCGTCGAAGGCCAGCCCGTAGACAAAGGGCTTCAGCGTCGAGCCGGGGCTGCGCCAGGCCCGCGCCATGTCGACGAAGCCGGCCGAGGCACCGTCGGTCCAATCCGCGGCGCCGACCTCGGCCAGGATCTCGCCCGTCCGGTGGTCGGCCAGCACCACGGCCGCCGACAGCCGCCGCCCGGCGCCCTGCACGGCGCGCGCGGCCAGCGCCTCGGCCCGGCGTTGCAGGCGCGCGTCGATGGTGGTCTCGATCCGCAGGGCACCGGGATGCTCGCGCAGCAGCCGCGCGGCCAGCAGCGGCGCCAGCGCCGGAAAGGCGCGCCGCACCCGCGGCACCGGTTCGGCCATCGCCGCCCGCCCGTCGGCGGCCGAGATCAGCCCGGCCCGCACCGCCCGCGCCAGCACCCGGTCCCGCGCCGCCCTGGCGGCTTCGGGGAAACGGTCCGGCCGCCGCGCCTCGGGCGATTGCGGCAGCGCCACCAGCAGCGCGGCCTGGGCCGGGGTCAGTCGCCGCGGCTCCTTGCCGAACCATTGCAGGGACGCGGCCCGGATGCCCTCGACATTGGCGCCATAGGGGGCAAGGCGCAGGTAAAGCGCCAGGATCTCGCGCTTCTCCAGCCGCCGCTCCAGGGCCAGGGCCAGCCGCATCTGCCGGGCCTTGCCGGCCCATTGCCCGGTCGGTCCCTCCTCGATCAGCCGGGCCACCTGCATGGTCAGGGTGGACCCGCCCGAAACCACCCGTCCATGCCGCAGCGCCTGCCCGCCCGCGCGCAACAGCGCCCGCCCGTCGATGCCGGCATGGCCCGCAAACCGCCGGTCCTCCCACAGCAGCAGCATATCCACGAACAGCGGATCGACCGGCCCCGCATCCAGCCGCCAGCGCCCGTCCGCGACCTGGAAGGCGCGCAAAAGCGAACCGTCCCGCGCCACCACCTCGACCCCCACCGGCACGTCCAGCCGGGGCAGGGCGGTGGCATCGACCCAATCGTCAAACCGGTCCCGCAGCCCCGCCCCGATCCCCAGGACCAGGACGCAATTCATCAGAAACAGGGCAAGGCGGCGCGTTCTCATGACCCATCAATACGCCAGGCGCGGCATGGAAAGAACCTTGGCTTCTTCGTTGCCCAAATACCCATGCGGCGGTGCAATCCGCAGCTACTTCGCCTCTTCCTCGCCAAACAGCCCCTTCAGCCCGCGCGCGATCAGGTTGCCGACGCGGGGCCGGGGCTGGTGCAGGAAGGGCAGCGGCCGACAGACCTCCATCGCCGCGATGCCGACGCGGGCGGTCAGCGCGCCGTTCACCACCCCCTCGCCGAAGCGCTTCGAGACCTTGGCGAGCAGGCCCCCGCCGGCGACGGTATGGATCAGGTCGTCGCCGGCCGCGACCGCGCCGGTGGCGATCAGATGCGTCATCACCGTGCGCGCCAGCCGCCAGCCGCCGACGGCGCCGGCGCGGCCGCCATAGATCTCGGCCATGCGGCGGATCATGCGCAGGTTCGCCGCCAGCGCCGCGATGACGTCGGCCAGCGCCAGCGGGATCAGCGCGGTCGCGGCGGCGACGGTGCGGGCGGCGGCCTCGATCTCGCGCCGGGCCTGCTGGTCCAGGGCGGCCAGCAGCTCGGTTTCGGCCAGGGCGATCAGCGTCTCGGCGTCATAGGCGTCGCCCTTGCGCTCGCGCAGGCGGCCGAGCCCCCATTCCAGCTCGGGCCGGGCGCGATACAGGCCCTCCATCCGCGCAACGACATGCTGCGCGGCCTTCAGGTCGCCCGAGGCCAGCGCCGCCCCGGCCGCGCGGTTGATGCCGTCGATGGCGGCAAAGCGCGACCAGGCGCGGTATTCGCGCCAGGCCATGCCTAGGGCGGCCAGGCAGAACAGCACCATCAGCGCGATGCCGATCCAGCCGAGCAGCGGATAGCTGTTCAGCAGGTCGGTCAGATAGCGCAGCGCCGCCACCGACAAAAGGAAGGTGAACAGCGCCACCCCGGTATTGATGAAGAACCGCGTCAGCCGCGACGGCCCGCGCCCGACCAGCCGCGCCACCAGCTGCATGGTGCGCGGCTGCGGCAGGGGCGGCAGCCCGTCGTCGATCATCGGCGCATCGGCGGGCGAGGGCGCGGGTTCGCCCTCGCGCCACTCGGCGCGCGGCGCCTTGCGGTCGCGCTGGCCGGCTTGGGCGGGCTGGGGGCGGGGCGGCTCGGCCGGTTCGGGTGGCCCGCCCATCTCCATCAGCACCGGCCCGCGCCGTTTCGGGGGTTCAGCCATGGCGCCCTCCTATAGCCTGTCGCCGATCAGGAACTCGGCCGCGCGGTCCAGCCGGATATGCGGCGGCCCGTCGCCCGGCCGCAGCGTGCCCGGCGCCGGGGCGAAATCCATGATCGCATAGTCGCCGTCCAGCCAGCGCGCCGCGCCCTGGCTTGCCGGCACCAAGAGCTCGGCCGGATTGGCCGGCAGCTCGCCCGGATAGAAGGCCGCCTGCCGCCCGTCCATCAGCGTGCCGCGCACCGCGGGCAGTTCCTCGCCGTCCTGGCGGATCATCTCCTCGGTGGTGGTGCGCAGCGAGGCGACGGACATGGCCTCGGTCCGCGCGCCGGAGAAATCGGCGCGGTCGCGCGCCTCGCGCAGCATGGCGGCGGTGATCGCGGTCAGGCGCGGATGCTGGATGTGGTGCAAATGATCGGCCTTGGTCGCGGCGAACAGGATGCGCCCCACCCGGCGCGCGCCCAGAAGCTGCGCCAGCCACCCCGCCCGGCCGGGGCGAAAGGCGCCCAGGATGTCGGCCATGGCGCGGCGCATGTCCTCGACCGCCGGCGGCCCGGCATGGATCGCGCCCAGCACGTCCATCAGCACCACCTGTCGGTCGATGCGGGCGAAATGGTCGCGGAAGAAGGGCTTCACCACCCGCGCCTTGTAGGCCCCGAAGCGGCGCGCGAACTCGCGCCCCAGGGGCGTCGCCCGCATCTCATGCGGCAGCGGTGTGAAGGTCAGCGCCGGCGAGCCCTCCAGCTCCCCCGGCATCAGGAAGCGGCCGGGGGTGCAATCCGACCAGCCCGCGTCGCGTGCCCGGTGCAGGTGGCTCGTATAGGCCGCGGCCAGCGCCTGCGCGGCGGTCTCGTCGAAGCGCCCCGGATCGGTCGCGACCAGCGCGGCGCGGAAGGTCTCGGCGCCGGGGCGGCCGGCCATGCGGTCCAGCACCTCCTGCGACCATTGGTCGAAGTCCTTTTCCATCAGCCGCAGGTCCAGGAGCCACTCGCCCGGATAGTCGACGATGTCGAGATGCAGCACCTGCTGGCCGCGCCAGCCGGCGATCAGCCCGCGCGGCTGCACCCGCAGGGACAGGCGCAGCTGGCTGACATGGCGCGTGCCCTCGGGCCAATGCGGGTCGGGGCCGGTCATGGCGGCCAGGTGGCGCTCATAGTCGAATCGCGGCACGGTGTCGTCGGGCTGCGGCTGCAGCCACGCCGCCTTGAGCGAGCCGTCGGCCGCCGCCCGCAGCGCCGCCATCCGGCCGCGGTCCAGAAGGTTCGCCACCAGCGAGGTGATGAACACGGTCTTGCCCGCCCGCGACAGTCCCGTCACCCCAAGCCGCAGCACCGGGTCGGACATGCCCAGGCCCTGCATCAGATCGTCGGCGATACCCATTCCGTCCCTCGCTTTGGCCGGGTCAAGATAGGCAGGCCGGCGGCGGATGTGTAGGGGCAGGTCTTTTCGCCTGGGCGGCGCTTTGCCATAAGGCGCGAATGCAACTGCCCATCGACGCCGTATTGCCCGAACTGACCGCCGCGCTGGCCGCCCATGGCCGCGCGGTGCTGATGGCGCCGCCCGGCGCGGGCAAGACCACCCGCGTCCCCCTGGCGCTGCTGCCCGTCGTCACCGGCCGCATCCTCATGCTGGAGCCGCGCCGCCTGGCCGCCCGCGCCGCGGCCGAGCGCATGGCCGAGACGCTGGGCGAGCCCCTGGGCCGCACCGTCGGCTATCGCATCCGCGGCGAGGCGGTGCCGGGCAACCGCATCGAGGTCGTGACCGAGGGCATCCTGACCCGGATGATCCAGTCCGACCCCGAGCTTTCCGGCGTCGGCTGCGTGATCTTCGACGAATTCCACGAACGCAGCCTGAATGCCGACCTGGGCCTGGCCCTGGCCTGGGAAGCGCGGCAGGCGCTGCGCCCCGACCTGGCGCTGCTGGTCATGTCGGCGACGCTGGACGCCGAGCCGGTCGCGGCGCTGATGGACGCGGCGCCGGTCATCCGCTCCGAGGGCCGGGCCTTTCCGGTCGAGACGCGCTGGCTTTCCCGCCCGCTGCCCGCCGGCGCCCGGCTGGTGCCCGAGGCGGCGCGGCTGATCACGGATGCCGAGGCGGCGACGCGCGACATCGGCGGCACCATCCTGGCCTTCCTGCCCGGCGAGGGCGAGATCCGCCGGGTGCAGGCCATGCTGGACGTCCCGGCCGAGGTCTTGCCGCTTTACGGCGCGATGGATTTCAAGGCGCAGCGCGCGGCCTTGCAGCCCCAGGGCGGCGGGCGGCGGCGGATCGTGCTGGCGACCGCGATCGCGGAAACCTCGCTGACCATTCCCGACGTGAAGGTGGTGGTCGATGCCGGCCGGGCGCGGCGGGCGCGCTTCGATCCCGGCTCGGGCATGTCGCGTCTGGTGACGGAACGCGTCAGCCGCGCCGAGGCAGAACAGCGCCGCGGCCGCGCCGGCCGGGTCGCGCCGGGCATCTGCTATCGGATGTGGGCGCGGGCCGAGGAGGGCGCGCTGCCCGCATTCGCCCCGCCCGAGATCGCCGTTGCCGACCTCGCCGGGCTGGCGCTGGAGCTGGCGATCTGGGGCTCGGACGGGCGCGACCTGGCCTTCCTGACCCCGCCGCCCGAGGCCGCGCTTTCCGAGGCGCGGGCGCTCTTGCGCGACCTCGGCGCCTTGGACGCGGGCAACCGCATCACCGACCATGGCCGGCGCCTGGCGCCGCTGCCGCTGCATCCGCGGCTGGGGCACATGCTGGTCACGGCGGGGCGCGACGCCGCCGACCTCGCCGCGCTGATGGCCGAGCGCGACCCGCTGACCGGCGCCCCCGCCGACCTGGCCCTGCGCCTGGCGGCGATCCGCGACCTGCGCGCCTATCAGGACCGCCATCCCTGGCCGGCCAACCCCGCCACGCTGCATCGCATCCGCGACGAGGCCAAGCGCCTGCGCCGCATGGCAGCCGAGGGCGCGGGCCTCTCGCCGGGCGCCATGGCGGCGCTGGCCTATCCCGACCGCATCGGCCTGCGCCGCAAGGGCGAGCAACCGCGCTACGTGCTGTCGGGCGGCAAGGGTGCCGCGCTGCCCGAGGGCGACGCGCTGGCGGCGCAGCGGCTGATCGTCGCCACCGACCTCGACGGCGATACGCGCGAGGCGCGCATCCGCATGGCCGCCGCCGTGACCGAGGACGAGATCCGCGCCCTCTTCCCCGGCCGCATCGAGACCGTCGCGCTGGTGGAATGGTCGCGGCGCGAGGGCCGCATCCTTGCCCGCCGCCAGGAACGCTTCGGCGCGCTGGTGCTGGCCGACCGGGCGCTGGACGACCCCGACCCGCAGGCGCTGGCCCGCGCCGCATTCGAGGGGCTGCGGGCGAACGGGCTGAACTGGACGCCAGGCGCCGCGCGGCTGCGGGCGCGGATCGCGCTGATCCCGGAACTCGGCCCGGTCGATGACGAAAGCCTGCTCGCCGATCCCGACTGGCTGCTGCCCTGGCTGGGCAAGGTGCGGACGCTTTCCGACCTGCGCGGGCTGGACCTGACCGAGGCGCTGAAGGCGCGCATCGGCTGGGACGGCCAGCGCCGGCTGGACCAGGCGGCGCCGGCGCATTTCGTCACGCCGCTCGGCCGCAAGGTGCCCATCGACTACGACCACGAAACCCCCTCGATCGAACTGAAGCTGCAAGAGCTGTTCGGCCTCGCGCGCCACCCGGTCGTCGGCAACCGGCCGCTGCGCATCACCATGCTCTCGCCCGGCGGCAAGCCCGTCGCGGTGACGACCGACCTGCCGGGCTTCTGGGCCGGCGGCTACGGCGATGTCAGGAAGGACATGCGCGGCCGCTACCCGCGCCACCCCTGGCCGGAAGACCCGCTGGAGGCCGACCCGACCACCCGCGCCAAGCCGCGCGGAACCTGATCATTTCTCTGTTCCCCAAATACCCCTGCGGCCGGGCAAGCTAGACCGCCTTCAGCCCCTTGAGCCGCAAGGCCAGCACGATCATCGCCCCGCCGATCAGCAGCGCGAACAGGCCGATCAGCCAGGCGATGCCCAGAAGTCCCGCCGCCGGCACCAGCGCCAGCAGCACGCCCCAGACCACCAGCAAGAGCCCGCTGAGCCCCAGCGCCCATTCGCCCTCGATCTCGTGCCGCAGCCGGATCGCGGCGATGATGCGAAAGATGCCGGCGACCACGCCCCAGGCGGCCATCCAGATGATGAAGGCCAGCGCCGTCGCCTCGGGCCAGAACAGCGCCATCAGGCCGATGGCGACGGACAGCGCGCCGTCCAGCGCCCAGGCCTACCAGCGGTCGTCCGCGGGCCTGCGCCGAAAGGCCATGACGATCGCCATCACCCCGTCGAAGATCGCATAGGCGCCAAAGACCAGCAGCAGGGCATAGACGGTCAGCCCCGGCCAGATCAGCGCCATCAGGCCGAACAGGATCGCCGCGATGCCGCGCAAGAGCGGCACCCACCAATGATCGGCCATCACCCGGATCAGGTTTTCCATGATAGTCGTCCCCTTTCAGACCCTTCTCAGGATCGCCGGATCGAAAACCTCGGACCCGGTCTGACGGGGAAAGGTTAACATGGGGTTGCGGGAAACGGCCTGCGCGCGTTTCAGCAACCGAAAGTTGTGGCGAATTTGCTACAATGCCATCAGCGAGAGGCCACCAGCGAGGGGCCTTCAGTAAGGCGGGGCCTTCAGCCGAGACATGGGGGCAGGCTCATGCCGCGCAGGATCTCGGCCGCGGGCATCGGGCGCTTGCCCTCGCGCTGCGCCTCCAGCACCTCGACCGCGCCCTCGCCGCAGGCGATGGTGAAGCCCGACAGCACCTGGCCCGGCACGCCAGACCCGGCGGCAAGGCGCGAGCGCAGCAGCTTCACCCGCTCGTCGCCGACCAGGCACCAGGCGCCGGGAAAGGGCGACAGGCCGCGGATCTGCCGGTCCACGGCTGCGGCCGGCCGGCTCCAGTCGATCCGCGCCTCGGCCTTGTCGATCTTTTGCGCATAGGTCACGCCCTCGGCCGGCTGCGGCCGGGCGGGCAGGAGGGGCAGGCGGTCCAGCGTCCGGGCGATCAGCGCCCCGCCCATCTCGGCCAGCCGGTCGTGCAGGTCGGCGGTGGTGTCCTCGGGGCCGATGGCGGTGCGCGCCTCGGCCAGGACCGGGCCGGTATCCAGCCCCGCCTCCATCTGCATGATGGCGACGCCGGTCTCGGCATCGCCGGCCATGATGGCGCGATGGATCGGCGCCGCCCCGCGCCAGCGCGGCAGAAGCGAGGCGTGGATGTTCAGGCAGCCCAGGCGCGGCGCCGCCAGCACCGGCGGCGGCAGGATCAGCCCATAGGCCACCACCACCGCCACATCGGCGGCCAGGGCGGCGAAATCCGCCTGCTCCTGCGGCGATTTCAGCCGCTCGGGCGTGCGCACGGGCAGGCCCAGCTCCTCGGCGGCGCGATGCACGGGCGAGGGGCGCGGCTTCTGCCCGCGCCCGGCCGCGCGCGGCGGCTGGGAATAGACCGCGACGACCTGGTGCCGCGCGGCGACGGCCCGCAGCGCCGGGACCGAGAAATCGGGTGTGCCCATGAAGATGACGCGCATCGCTGCCCTCCTTGTGTCGGGGTCTCATATCCCGGTCGCGGGCGCGGCAAAACCCTGCATGAAGGCGCGGATGTCGCGGGTGGCCCGCGCCCGCGCCTGCGCGTCGAACTCCAGCGGCGACAGCGACGAGCGTTCGCGCTGGTCGAAGCCGTGGTTGACGGCGGGATAGGTGGTGACGGCCAGATGTGCGCCCTGGGCGACCAGATCCTCGGCCATCCGGCGGCAATCGGCGGAATCGGTGATCGAATCCAGCTCGGCCAGCAGCATCAGCCCCCGCACATGGCCGGGCCAGGGCCCCTTGGCCGCGCCGTTCAGCAAGCCGCAATAGGGATAAAGCAGCACGACCGGGCCAAGCTGCGCGGCAAGGCTGCCGGGCGGCGCGGGCCAGGCGGTCAGGCCGGGCGGCGGCTCGCCTTCGCCCAGCGCGCGCAGCAGCTCCATCGCCGTCCAGCCGCCATGCGAGGCGCCAAGCAGCGCCACGTCCGAGCCGTCGATGCCCGGCATCTCGCGCAGCGCGGCCAGCGCCACGGCCAGGTCTCCGGCGCGCTCGGCCCCCGGCAGCACCTGCCCGGCACAAAGCGCGCGCCAGGCCTGCGCCTTGTCCAGAAGCCGCGGCGCGTGGCTGTCCAGGATCAGCGCCGCCCGGCCCATGGCCAGGAACTGCCGCGCCCAATAGTCCATGTTGTCATGCACCCCGTCGCAGCCCGACAGCAGCACCGCGGCGGGATGCGGGCCGGGGCCATCCGGCCGCAGGATGCGCCAATGCGGCTCCAGCCGGGCCAACCGCTCGGCCGGGGTCTCGGTCGCGGGCTGCCAGCCGGCATAGTTGCGCGCCGTGTTCAGCCCCAGCGCCAGGGCCACCAGCGCCGGCAGCGCCAGCGCCAGGATCAGCCGTTTGCGCATCCGAGCCTGCCCTCCTGGCCGCAGATCGCCTTGAGCCTTTCGCTGTCGGCGGCCGTCCAGCCCTCGGGTGCGGTGACGGCGACCCAGCCGTCGATATAGTCGCGGGCGTGATAGCTGTGGCCGAAGCCCGGCGGCGCCGAGGTCGAGACCAGCATGTCCACCGCCAGCTGCAGCTGCGTCACCACCGGGGTAAAGCGCAGCCGGGGCGAGACGTCGGGCGCCGGCGCCTCGTGCATCCATTCCGGCGCCCGCCACAGCGAGGCGGGGTCGTAGAACACGATCGGGTCGCTGGCATATTGCAGGAACAGGATGCGCAGCCGCCCCCAGGGCCGGCCCGAGCGGTCGGGCGGCGCATATTGGCTGGCATAGCGGATCACCTCGCCCTCATCCAGCTCGGGCAGGACGAAGCGGCTGCCGGGCTGGCGCGCGCCATTGGCCTGCCGCCACAGGGTCGAGGTGAAGGGCGGGCCCACCCAGAAGGCGCCCGCCACCGGCTCGTTCATCATCTGGAACGGGTTGAAGGCATACATCGAGGACCAGGCACCCAGCGAGATGCCGTGCAGATACAGGCGCGGCCGGCGGTCCGGGGGCAGGTGGCGCCAATGCTCATAGACCGCGCGCATCAGCGCCGTGGTCTGGTCGAGGCCGGATTCGGTCTCGAAGATCAGGGCCAGCGGGCTTTGCAGATAGGAATATTGCACCGCCACCGTCGCCACGTCGCCGCCATGCATGTATTCCAGCGCGTCGTAGCTGGCGGGGTCCATCCAGCCGGTTCCGGTGGGGCTGGCCAGCACCAGCACCTTGCGGTCGAAGGCGCCCACGCGCAGCATCTCGTCCAGCGCCGCCTGGGCGCGGGCCTGGGGATCCTTGTCCTGGGCCAGGCCGACATAGATGCGCAGCGGCTCCTTGGCAGGGCGGCCGGTAAAGCCCGAGATGGCGCGGGCGCGCGGGCCGCCCAGCACGAAGTCGCGCCCCGGCTTGCCCATCAGCTCCCAGTCGATGCCGGAGGCGGCCGAGCCGGGCTGCCAGGGCTCGGCGGGCGGCGGCACGCTGGGGTCGGTCAGGTGCTGGGCCGCGGCATAGGAGCTGTCGGCGATGCGCATCGCCCCGTTCACCACCCCGTCGCGGGTCAGCGTCACCACGATCAGCACCGCCAGCAGCAGGCCCAGCACATTGGCGCTGCGCACCGGGATATAGCGCGCCAGCCGCAGCCGCAGCAGGTCGAACAGTGCCTGGATCGCCTTGCCGGTCACGAAAAGCACCAGGAACACCGCCAGCGCCAGGGCCAGCATCTTGGCGGTGTTGTTGACCTCCAGATCCGGCATGCCCATGCGGGCGCGGATGCTGTTCTGCCATGCGCCCGACAGGATCACCCCACGCCCCAGCAGCACCAGCACCGGCACCGCCAGGACGGCATGGGCGATGCGCGCCGGCCGGCCCCGCAGCACCGGCAGTTCCAGCGCGCGCCACAGCGCCAGCAGGAACTGGGTCATGACATAGCCCGCCGCCATCGACACCCCGGCCAGCACCCCCTGCATCAGCCAGTCCCGCGGGATCAGCGAAGGCGTGAGCGAGGCGGCCATGAACAGCAGGCCGGCAAGAAGGGGCAGCACGGAAAACATCTCTGGCCTGGCGTCCCTGGGGCTGGGCCCGCGGCGGCGGCGGGCGGGTTTCGGCGGCAACGGCCGCGGGAAGGGGCCGGGCTCTGCCGGACGGCCCGCCCCGCCCCTCCGTTACGGGCCAAAGTTAAGGGCGGGCCGCGGCAAAGAAAAGCGCTTCCCTTGGCCAGCGGGTTCCCGTTTCCGGCTGGCGCCACGGGGCGCCGGCACCCGCGCGCCTGCCGCACGGGCACAGGGCACCGTCCCCGTCCAACGGCGGCGGCCGCGCCCCAGCGAAGCGTCGCCTGGGTATTTGGAAAACGGAAAGAAGGGCGGTCGCGCGAACCATGGCACGGGCCTGTGTTTCTTCGTTCCACAAATACTCATCCGGCCGCACACTATTCCCGAGCGTTGAAAAGGATGCGCAAGGGCCCAGCCCACCCCAGCACCGCCCGAACACGCGCGGGGCCCTGCAGGTGGTGGGAGGCTGTCGCCGCTTGCAACACGACCGACAAGCGCGGCCGTGCCGATCTTCGCCTGCTGGATCGGCGTCGCGGCGGGAAGCTGCGCTGGAAAAGAAAATGGCGGCCGGGGTGATCCGACCGCCCCGCCTTCGACTTGCGAGGACCAATCACCAGTCAATCGTCTCCGGCAGAATGAAATATGGGGTCAGAGAGGGGGTTCCTCCAGAACAGGGATCCGCCTCAGGGCCGGGCTCGACACGACCGAAGCCCAGAACCGCCTTCACCAGTTGGTGAAGCCCATGGATCAGCGCACCGTTCTTCGCCGCCCGGAGCCGTCACACGCGGGGCGCTGCAAGGCGTCCTCACCGTTCCCTAACAGGCTGCTGAAAAAGGATTTTGAGAGGGCGACGCAGCGGAAATCGTTCTGGATCCAGCTGATATCGGCCCGAAAATGGGGTGTTTTCGGCAAATCTGAAGCGGATTTCCCGGTTCCCCGCCCGCGCTGTCCTGTCGCAAGGACTTTTTCAGCAGCCTGCGAAATACTCATGCGGCATTGCACCCGCCGCCGCGCGTCGGAATGAGGCGATACGGTTCCAACAAGACCCGTGCGCGCGTGGTCCGGTCATCGCCGCGACAGCTTGGCCGATTTCGCCACCAGCATCTTGCGGCGCAGGGGCGAGAGGTGATCGACATAAAGCCGTCCGTCCAGGTGGTCGATCTGGTGCTGCACCGAGGTCGCCCAGAGGCCGACGAAATCCCGTTCCTCGATCTCGCCCTGGGCGTTCAGGAAGCGGACGGTGACGGCGCGCGGCCGCTCGATCCGGGCCGAGACGCCGGGCAGGTTCGGGCTGGCCTCCTCATGCGGGCGCAGTTGCATGCTGGCGTGCAGCACTTCGGGATTGGCCATGCGCACCGCCTGGCCGCGCTTTTCCGATGCGTCCACCACCGCCAGCCGCTGCATGATGCCGATCTGCGGCGCGGCCAGGCCGACGCCCGGCATCGCCTCCATCGTGTCGATCATGTCGTCCCAGATCATCCGCACGGTCTCGGTGATCGCGGGGACCGGCTCGGCCGGGATGTGCAGCCGGCGGTCGGCATAGGGCAGGAAGGGGCGGACGGTCATCGGGCGGCCTTGTCAGGAATGCCCGCCCGGCTATCACGGCGGCGGGCGAAGGTAAATCCGGGCCGAGAGCCGCCCGTGCCGGGCATGGGCCGGCCGTCAGGTTCGTGCCGTCGCGCATGGGCAAGCGCCAGCGGCCGGCCAGGCCCGGCGGGAAGGCACGGGATTTCGGAGAGCATGAACAGCGCCGCCCGGCGGTCTGCCCCGGCCTGGCGCCTGACGGGATGGCTCAGCGCCCGCCGGAATCCTCGGGGCCTTCCAGCGCATCGAGGATCAGCCGGCCGTCCAGGTGGTCGGCCTCGTGCTGGGCGATGCGGGCCTCGATCCCGGCCAGGGTCAGGACTTGCATCGCCCCCGCCAGGTCGAAGCAGCGCATCGAGATCGTGACCGGCCGCGTCACCGCGACCGGCCGGCCGGGGATCGAGAGGCAGGCTTCCTCGATCGTCTCGACCTCGCCGCCCAGGGCCAGGATCTCGGGGTCCATGACCACGCGGGGCAGGGGAGCGCCCTCCTTCCAGCCGTGGTCCATGACGAAGATGCGCCAGCCCTCGCCGATCTGCGGTGCGGCAAGGCCGCGGCCGCCGGCGTGATACATGGTCGCCAGCAGGTCGGCCGCCAGCTGCGAGACCTCGTCCCAGCCCAGCCGCCCGACCGGCGCGCAGACGCGGCGCAGCGCCGGGTGGGGGTGGATCAGGATCGGGCGGATGCGCCCCTGCGCGGCAAGCCGGGCCGGATCGGGGCCCTGGGACGCCTGCGCGGCATCCTCGCCCGACAGGGGCTCAGGCACGCGCGCGCTCGCGTTTCAGCTTGACCATCTTGCGGGTGATCATCTGCCGCTTGATCGGGCCGAGATAGTCGATGAACAGCTTGCCGTCGAGGTGGTCGATCTCGTGCTGGGCGCAGGTGGCCCAGAGCCCCTCGAAATCGCGCTCATGCGTCTTGCCGTCCAGGCCCAGCCAGCGCACCTTGACCCCGGCCGGGCGGGTCACGTCGGCATATTGCTCGGGGATCGACAGGCAGCCCTCCTCATAGGTGTTCAGCGCCTCGGAACGCCAGGTGATCTGGGGGTTGACCATGACGATGGGGTTGCGCGGCGCCTCGGGATCCTTTTCGCAATCCATGACGTAAAGCCGCGACAGCACGCCCACCTGCGGCGCGGCCAGGCCCACGCCCGGCGCGTCATACATGGTGGCCAGCATGTCTGCGGCCAGGGTCTCGATCTCGGGGGTGATGCGGGCCACGGGCTCGCAGGGCTTCTTCAGCCGCGGATCGGGATGGAGGATGATGCTGCGCAATGTCATGCCCGTGATCTAGGGCAAGCCTTGGCCTTGCGCAACAAGCCGCTATGCTGCCCCGAACAGAAAGCGCCCGAACGGAAAACAAGGGGAAACCATGGCCCAGCCCGACTTCGACGAGATCATCGACCGCACCGGCACCCATTGCTCGAAATGGGACGACATGCAGGCGATCTACGGCGTCTCGCCCGGCGACGGGATCGCAATGTGGGTCGCGGACATGGACTTCCGTCCGCCGGCCCCGGTGCAGCGCGCGGTCGAGGCGATGGCCGCGCATGGGGTCTATGGCTATCCCGGCGCCAACCCGGACTATGTCGGGGCGATCCGCTGGTGGATGGATAGCCGCCACGGCTGGCAGGTCGAGCCGGAGTGGATTCTGTCTGCGCATGGGCTGGTGAACGGCACGGCGATCTGCGTCGATGCCTTCACCCAGCCGGGCGACCGGGTGATCGTCATGACCCCGGTCTATCACGCCTTCGCCCGCGTCATCCGCGCCTCGGGCCGCGAGGTGGCCGAGTTCCCGCTGGCCATCCAGGACGGCCAGTATCGCATGGACTGGGAGGGCTGGCAGCGCCTGCTGACCGGGCGCGAGCGGATGCTGATCCTGTGTTCGCCGCACAACCCCGGCGGAAGGGTCTGGAGCGCCGAGGAGCTGCGCCAGGTCGCCGATTTCTGCGCCGCCCATGACCTGATCCTGGTCTCGGACGAAATCCACCACGACCTGGTCATGCCCGGCAGCCCGCGCCATCGCGTGCTGGCGACCGTCGTGCCCGAGGCCGCGCCGCGGCTGGTGACGCTGACCGCCGCCACCAAGACCTTCAACATCGCCGGCGCCCATATCGGCAACCTGATCGTCGCCGACGAGGGGCTGCGCAAGCGCCTGCAGGGCCGGCTGATGGCGCTGGGCATCTCGCCCGGCCTGTTCGGGCCGGGCATGGTCGCCGCCGCCTATTCGCCCGAGGGCGCGGCCTGGGTCGATGCGCTGGTGGCCTATCTGGACGGCAACCGGCGGCTGTTCGACGAGGGCGTGAACGCGATCCCCGGCATCCGCTCGATGCCGCTGCAGGCGACCTACCTGGCCTGGGTCGATTTCTCGGGCACCGGCATGGAGCGGGCCGAGTTCACCCGGCGGGTCGAGCAGGGCGCGCATATCGCCGCCAACCACGGCGGCACCTTCGGCACGGGGGGCGAGGACTTCCTGCGCTTCAACATCGCCACGCCCCGCGCCCGCGTGGCCGAGGCGGTGGCGCGGCTGCAAGAGGCGTTCCGCGACCTGCAATGAGGCGGCTGGGCGGGATCTTCTCGGCGCTGTGCCTGGCGGCGGTCCTTGGGGGGCTGTGGCTGCTTTGGGCGCCGCAGCCCGCGCCCGTCCTGGTGCCGCAGCCGCCGGCGGCGGGCTGGCACTGGCCGGGACTGCCCGATCTGCGCCTGCCCGAGTTCCGGCTGCCGCGCATCACGCTGCCGCCGATCTTCCAACGCCCGCCCCTGCGGCCGGATGCGCCCATCGCCTCGCCGGTCGAGCGCATCCTGGTCGAGAAATCCGCCCGCCGCATGACCGTCTGGCAGGAAAGCGGCCCGCCCCGGACCTTTCGCATCGCGCTGGGCTTTTCGCCCCAGGGCGACAAGAGCCGCGAGGGCGACGGCCGCACGCCCGAGGGCATCTTTCGCATCGACCGGCTGAACCGGCAAAGCGCCTATCACCTGTCGCTGGGCATCGACTATCCGCAGCCCCGCCACCGCGAGGCGGCGCGCGCCCTGGGCGTCAGCCCCGGCGGCGACATCATGATCCACGGCCAGCCGAACCAGGTGCCCGAGGGCTTTCGGGTCAAGGGCGACTGGACCGCCGGCTGCATCGCCGTCGACAATGCCGAGATCGCCGAGATCTTCGCCCATGCCCGCATCGGCACCGAGGTCGAGATCCGGCCCTGAGACGCGACCCGGCGCGACGCCTTGCCGCAGCCCTTGCCCAAGGATAAGGCAGGGGCATGACGTCCAATCGCTACGCCCCCCATCTGCGCGCGACGCTCGCGCTCGGCCTGCCGCTGGTCGGCAGCCATCTGGCCCGCATGGCCATCCATGTCGCCGATACCGTCATGGTCGGCTGGTATGGGGTCGAGGAACTGGCGGCGCTGGTCATCGCGGTGTCCTTCTTCAACATCCTGTTCTTCCTGGGCATGGGCTTCGGCATCGGCGTCATGGGGCTGATCGCCACCGCCATCGCGCGGGGCGACGAGGTCGAGGTGCGCCGCTCGGCCCGGATGGCGCTGTGGCTGTCTTTGGCCTTCGCCGTGGCGGTGGTCCCGGCCATGTGGCATTCCGAGCCGATCCTGCTGGCCATCGGGCAGGAGCCGGTGGTGGCGCGGCTGGCGCAGGACTACCTGCGCATCGCCGGCTTCGGCCTGATCGCCGTGCTGTGCCAGCTGACGCTGAACAGCTACCTGGCGGCGATGGAACGGCCGCAGGTGGTGCTGTGGATCACGCTGGCCGGTCTGCCGCTGGTGATCGTGCTGAACTGGCTGCTGATCTTCGGCAATCTGGGCGCGCCGGAACTGGGGGTGCGCGGCGCCGCCATCGCCGCCATCGCGGTGCAGTTTTCGCAGCTTCTGGCGATCGCCGCCTATGCGGCCTGGCTGCCGGCCGCGCGCAAATACCAGCTGTTCCGGCGGTTCTGGCGCCCCGACTGGGCGGGGATGCGGGCGGTCTTCGTGCTGGGCCTGCCGATCGGGCTGACCATGGTGGCCGAGGGCGGGCTTTTCGTCGGCTCGAACGTGATGATGGGCTGGATCGGCACGCGCGAGCTGGCGGCGCACGGGATCGCGCTGCAGCTCGCCTCGCTGACCTTCATGCTGCACCTGGGCATGTCGAACGCGGCCACCGTGCGCATCGGCCAGGCCAAGGGCCGCGGCGACGCCCGCTGGATGCGCGACGCGGGGGTGACGGTGACGGCGGTCTCGGTGGTGATCGCCGCGCTGGCGGTGGCGGGTTTCGAGCTGTTCCCGCGCCAGCTGGTCGGGCTTTACCTGGACGCCTCCCACCCCGAGACCCCGGCCATCGTCGAGATCGCGGCGGGTCTGCTGTTCTATGCCGGGCTGTTCCAGTTGATGGATGCGATGCAGGTGATCGGGCTGGGGCTGCTGCGCGGGGTGCAGGACACGCGCGTGCCCATGGTGATCGCGGCGGTCAGCTATTGGCTGGTCGGCATCCCGGTGGCCTACGGGCTGGCCTTCGTCGCCGGGATCGGCCCGGCCGGCTTGTGGCTGGGGCTGGTCGCGGGCCTCAGCCTGGCCGCGGTGCTGCTGATGCGCCGCTTCTGGCGCGGGCTTGCGCGCGGGGACTGGACCCGCGAGGCGCGCGCGGTCTAGTCTGGCGCCGCAAGAGATCGAGAGGTTCGCCATGCGCCCGGTTTTCGTCCAGTTCCGTTGTTCGCCCGGCAAGACCTACGAGGTCGCCGACGCGATCTATGACCGCGAGATCGTCAGCGAGCTTTACTCGACCTCGGGCGATTACGACCTTCTGGCCAAGATCTATGTGCCCGAGGACCAGGATGTCGGTCATTACCTGTCCGAAAAGCTGTTCGACATCCCGCATATCGTGCGGACGCTGACGACGATCACCTTCAAGGCGTTCTAGCGAGTCTTGGCGCCGCCGCGCCTGCGGCACCATGGGGCTTCGCCCCGCTCGTCGCTGAAAAAGGTCCGGCGGACCTTTTTCCGGGCGCTCCTCGCCCCCCAGGATATTTGAACACGAAAGAAGCCGGCAGGCGGGCGCGCCCTTGCGCGGGGGCGGGGTTTGGGGTTTCTGTGGCGCCATGACGCGCTTTCGCTTTGCCCCCATTCCCGCCGCGCTGCCGGCGACGGTCCCCTTCACCGGCCCCGAGGCGCTGGAGCGGCGCCGCGGCGCGCCCTTCCGCGCCCGGCTGGGCGCCAACGAGAACGGCTTCGGCCCCTCGCCCCAGGCGGTGGCGGCCATGGCGCGGGCGGCGGCGGAGGTCTGGAAATACGGCGACCCCGACAGCCACGACCTGCGCCATGCGCTGGCCGCGCATCACGGCGTCGGGCCCGAGAACATCATGGTCGGCGAGGGGATCGACGGTCTCCTGGGGCTGCTCGTGCGGCTGATGGTGGCGCCGGGCGAGGTGGTGGTCAGTTCGGACGGCGCCTATCCGACCTTCAACTATCACGTGGCGGGCTTTGGCGGCCGGCTGGTCAAGGTGCCTTATCGCGACGATGCCGAAGACCCCGAGGCGCTGGCCGCGGCCGCGCATCGCCATGGCGCGCGGCTGGTCTATCTGGCGAACCCGGACAACCCGATGGGCAGCTGGCATCCCGGCCGCCGCATCGAGGCCATGCTGGACGCCCTGCCCGAGACGAGCCTGCTGGTGCTGGACGAGGCCTATGCCGAATTCGCCCCCGCCGACGCCATCCCCCGCATCGATGCCGAAGACGGGCGGGTGATCCGGTTCCGCACCTTTTCCAAGGCCCATGCCATGGCGGGAGCGCGGATCGGCTATGCCATCGGCCCGGCGGAGCTGATCGCCGGCTTCGACCGCATCCGCAACCATTTCGGCATCGGCCGCATCGCCCAGGCCGGCGCTCTGGCCGCGCTGGGGGACGCGGACTGGCTGGCCCATGTCCTGGCCGAAACCGCCGCCGCCCGCGCGCGCATCGCCGCGATCGCGCGCGACAACGGGCTGGCGGCGCTGCTCTCGGCCACGAATTTCGTCGCCGTCGACTGCGGCCGCGACGGCGCCTTCGCCCGCGCCTTGCTGGAGGGGTTGGCGCAACAGGGCATCTTCGTGCGCATGCCCGGCGCCGCCCCCCTGGATCGCTGTATCCGCGTCTCCTGCGGACCCAGGCCGGAACTCGATGCCTTTGCCGAGGCGCTGCCCAGGGTTCTCAGGGTGCTGGCCTGATCGTTTCTCCGTTGTGCAAATACCCCCTGCGGCCGTGCCGTCTGCGCGGGTCAGTCCAGGGGTAGCGCCGTCGTGGCCTTCAGCTCTTCCATCGACAAAAGCGCGGTGACGTTGTGGATCCTCACCTCGGAAATCAGCGCCTGGTAGAAGCGGTCATAGGCCCGCGCATTGCGCACCCGCACCTTCAGGATATAGTCGATGTCGCCGGCCAGCCGGTGCGCCTCGATCACCTCGGGGCGGGCGCGCACCGCGGCCAGGAAGCGGCGCGCCCATTCCGGGTCGTGTTCGCTGGTGCGGATGAGCACGAAGAAGCAGGCGTCGAGCCCCAGCGCATCGGGGTCGAGCAGGGCCACCTGGCCGCGGATCACCCCCGCCTCGCGCAGCTTGCGAATCCGGTTCCAGACCGGGGTCTTCGAGGCCCCCACCCGCGCCGCGATGTCATCGAGCGACAGCGTGGCGTCCTCTTGCAGCAGGGACAGGATTTTGCGGTCGGTGTCGTCGAGCCGGATGGGAGTTTGCCTGTTGTCGCTCATCGTGAAACCTGGTCCTTGCTGTGCCGCTGACATGCGGAGATGTTTCTTATTTTTTCGCCCCACTCGTCAATATGGGGGATTTTTTTCTATATAGATGCCAGAGGAAACGAAAGGCAAAGGCCATGTCCAAAGGCTTCACCCCATCCCCCGCGACCCCCGGCGTCATCACCGCGAATGACCTGCGCATGGGCCATTGCGTGTGGATGCGTGACGGCAAGTGGACCGCAGACCCGCGCGAGGCCGAGCTGTTCGAGGACGAGGCCATCGCCGAGCTGGCGCTGCTCGACGCGACCTCTCAGGCCCATCTCGTCGTCGGCCCCTATCTGGTCGAAGCGAAGCGTGGGGCCGACGGCCGCCCCGAGCCGGCCCATTTCCGCGAGGCGTTCCGCCGCAGCGGCCCCACCCATCGCCATTTCAAGCAAGCCGAGTTCGAGGCCAGCAATGTTTGACGCACGTCCCCAGCACAACGACCAGCATCGCGAATACCTGCGCCACCGCACCCAGCAGTTCCGCCGCCAGGTCGAGCGCCGCCTGGACGGCAGCCTGACCGAAGAGGAATTCCGGCCGCTGCGGCTGAAGAACGGCGTCTACCTGCAGCTGCATTCCTACATGTACCGGGTGGCGATCCCCTATGGCGCGCTGACCCCGGACCAGATGCGCA
>JAANMX010000973.1_pt1 | contig 35004 bp, 29 predicted proteins | sample 7279681 | NCBI WGS metagenome assembly JAANMX01 (sample SAMN14094542, study PRJNA606508) | bioreactor metagenome | isolation source: A lab-scale SPAN reactor treating ammonium-rich wastewater day 351 | place: Ireland: Galway | collected 2018-01-01 | reverse complement strand
GCCTGATCAGTGACCTCACCCAGTCAGCGTCGCCGGCCGCCGCGGCCAGATGCAGCGGCGTCTTCCTCTCGTCCTCGCCCTCAGTCTCTCCTGTCACAGTACGCCGTCGTGTTGGTTGCCATCTTCCTTGTATAGCACATTGCGCGTTACCTGTGTGTGACATTATGGTGAAGGCAGCATTGCGCCCAGATAAGTGCCTGAGTTCCCGACCGTTCACCCACTACTCCCACAAAGGCGGCCGGGGCCGCGTGACACTCACCCGCCGCCGGTCCCTCCAACTGCCTCATGGTGTCTCATTGCATCCAATTCCTGTACGCTTGCGCGGAAGGGGCTGGTTGTGGTAAGTTGCGCTCCCATGTCCGCACCCAATCCCCTTCACCTCGCCAGTACCGCCCAGCAGATGGCCCGCAGCGCACCGGCCTCCGACGCCGTCGTCTTCAACAAGGTGGCGATGGTTTGCATGGGGGTGATGGCGGCGGCGTCGGTCATGCAGGTGCTTCAGCCGCTCCTGCGCGACCTCAACCGCAAGCACGCTGCCGACGAGCCGCGCAAGCGGGTGGGACGAGGCCGCTGAGTCGGACTCGCTCAGCCCACGGCCCCGTCATGACACCGAGCTGTCCTGGCTTTGGCAAATGTCACATGCGGCCCGCAACACGCCACACGTGCATCGGAAGCCGCAGGTCGCGCGGGCGGCTGAGACCTAGCGCTCTGTCGTACGCTTCAATCGTTCGTACGGCCGAGCCTGGGTCAGCCATGCTCGTCCAGCAGCAAGTGCATTCTGGTCCGCAAGTCACTTCGTATCGCCGCGTAGTGCTTGCTTTGCACCAAATTGTGCTCCTCATGCGGATCGGCCCTGAGGTCGAATAGCTGCCGTTGAGGGCGTCAGACGCCGCGGCCGCGCAATGGCAACAACGGCATAGCAGAGAAGCGTGCGTGCCTCCTCCAAGCACGGCGTTACCATTCAATCGCATCGACCACCGTATCGCGGTCCCCGGCCTGGAGTCCGCCACTCCGATCCGCCTCTCTGACCCACGGCACGCGATGCCGGGCGATGCCCTCGAAGAGCCGAACCGACGGACGCACCTCCGCGTTCAGATTGCGGCCTCTGATGCGGATCTTCTGCCCGGCGGCCGAGATCGTGATGCCCTCCGAAGGGTCGAAGGCGACCCGCTCCAGCCAACCGTAGCCGACGGCGACGATGCTGCCGTCCTTGCGACGCAGTTCCAGCATGACGGCGCGGTCTCGAATCCCACGCAACCAGCCGAATGCCCCGAGATCGTCGCAGCCGTCCGCTTCCGCGTGTTCGGCCGCCATGCCAAGTCGGGAATCCCGGCCCGTCACGTAACGCTGAAGCACAGCACTATCGCTCATGGATCAATCGCTCCTGTTCAAGGTGCATGGATCGCCCGGCGTCGTGGATCGCCGCCAACTGTTCCAGCCGTTGAAGCGTGGTTGCCCGATCGCGCACGTCGCGGCCCGCGACGAACTCCGTCGCCGTGAGCCGGTCATCCGACCGGTTCACCGCCTCCAGCAACGCTTCCTTGTCGTCGGTATAGACGGTCGCTCCTTCGCGCCCGCGGCTGACACTCACGTAGAACTGCTCGCGCGACGACGCAGCGAGTGAGTTGGACGACTGACCGATGAACACGCGGTCCACCGTTTTCCCCTGTGAGGCATGGCTGGTCACGACATAGCCGTGCGCCAGGTGGCCGTAGTCCTTCGAGACGGTCCAGCCATTGGCGAGCACGATGTTTCCGCCGGCGTCGAAGCCGCGCACCGCGTAGAGCGCACCGTTGTTGAGCCGGTGCTGACCGTCGGCCGTCGCCCCGTTGCGCGTGATGCGCAGCACGTCACCGGACGCAATCGGCAACACGGACGGCCGGTAGACCTGGAAGCGCTCGGTCTGGTCGAGCGGAAGCGGCTCGTTGCCGACGATGACGCGCTCGCCCTTGCGGTGTCCCTTCGCGTTCTGGTGAAAGACCAGCACGTCGCCCGGCGCGTAGTTGAGCGGGTCGGCTTTCTCCGCTTCCGTCAGGTTCGCGCTCTCCAGCGCCAGGAAAGTTCGCTCTCCCTCGCCCAGCTTTCCCGACTGCTTGAGGCGGGCACGGATTTCGTCGGTAATCCACTCACCCTCCAGGTGCGTCGGCGACACCACCAGCGCCGACTTCCCCGTTTCCACCGTGGCAACGTAATCCTCGGCGAGCGCCTTGTAGCGCTCCGCTTCGACGACCTCGCGTACCCAGCCCAGCCGGTCGAGCTCGCGGAAGCCGTCCTGCGTCCGGCCTTCCGAGAGCGCCCGCACGGCTTCCCGGTAGTCGCCGCGCTGCCGCTGGATCTCACGTATCTCGACCGGCACCAGCCCGGCTTCTTCTTCGAGCAGCCGCAGCGCCGCCCCGCGCTCGACGCTGCCGTGCTGCCTTCGGTCCCCCGAGAGGACGACGCGCGCGCCGAGCCGGTCGGCCAAGTCGAACACGCGGCCCATCATCCGCGAGCCGAGCAGCCCGGCCTCGTCAATCCAGATCACCTGCCCGGCCACCCGCGCCTGCAATCGCTCGTCCACCAGCAACCGCGCCACGGTGTCGGCGTCGGCGAAGCCCTCCACGTCGCGCAGCACGCCACGGCTCGCGTCGGCTGATGGCGCGAAGACGAACACCCTCTTCCCGGCCGCTTCGATACCTTCGACCGCCTCCTTCATCATCGTCGTCTTGCCAGTGCCGGCGGCGCCGCGAACCAGTATGACGCGGTCGTTCGAGTCCAGCACGTGCCGCACCGCGCGCCGCTGGTCGGCATTCAGCCAGTCGCGCTTGAGCGCGTAGCCGGCGGCCCCGAGCGGGCGGCATGCTCCGCGCCCGCTGCGGGCAAAGGCCAACATCCGGGTCTCCTCTTCCAGGACGCTTCGAGTGGTGGCGAGCCGCCGGCCATTGCGCTCGGCCACCACCAGGTGCTCCACCGAAAGGCCGCGCGTCACCGATGCTGGTGACGCCTTGCCCACGGCTCGTTTCATGGCCTCCGTGAGTATCTTCCGCTCCGGTACGACGGCGCTGCGCTCGAAACAGTGGCCGACGGCGTGCAGCGCCGCCTCACGGGCCGCACGCCCGTCTTCCGGCAGACTCTCCATGCCGAGCCGGCCCTTCACCCCTTCAAGCGCGGCCAGCTCGTCGGCCGTCATTCGGGACACCCACTCGCTTCTCAGTTCATCCATCGCCAGGTCTTTCTGCTTCTTCTCCCGCGTCTTCGCACCCAGGCTGTCCTTTGCCTCCGGGTCGGTGACGCCCTTCTCGCGGGCCTGTTCCTCGATGAGCGCCGTGCGCCGCGAGAACTTCCCAATCGCCGACAGCGGCACGCCCGCCAGTTCCCAGCCCTGCTTCGTGCGCTGCGTCGGCAGACCCAACTCTTCGAGCCGCCGCGCGAGTCGAGAATGGAACACCGCCTCGAAGAACGGCGCGTCGCGTTTCAGCCCCGCGAACTGCCCCGCCTTCCAGCGGGATTCCGTGTCGTCCCAGGTGGTGTTGAACACGAAGCAGTGTGCGTGCAGGTGGGGGTCGGGAAAGCCCTCGACCGGGCGCGCCGTGAAATGCACAAACTCGCCCCAGACCATGTTGCCGGTCGCACGGTCCTCATTCCGACCGCCGGCACGCACGCGCGTCTGCATTTCCGCCTCGATGTCCTCCATCGTGGCTTCAACCGACTCCCGGAACGCATCGAGAATACGCTCGTCGCGCGTGAGGCCGTAGAGAATCGACACGGACTTCGGCACGTGGAAGTTGAAGTCATAGCCGACGCGGCGGTCGCGCTTCGTCCGGGGTGTTAGTGCCTCTCCGCTCAACGGATGGTGGTTGTCGCAGAGGGCGTCCCACTCTTCGCGGCCGACGTTGCCGCACAGCCCTAGCCGCGCTGCCCCTTTGCCTTTCCAGACGCCGACGAGCTCTTGGCCCTCCACGTAGTAGTCGGCGGTGGAGTAGTAGCTTCTGGCTCGGTCGGGCGAGTTGTTCTGGATGATGCGAAGCATGGTGACGCGATAGTTCCTACCGCTTCATTCGCAATCGTCAAGAAGTTGTTCGCGTGAGGGTTGCTTTCTTTCACGGCGGTGTTTCACGCCGGCAACAGGCGGCCTGTCGGCTCACCCGTCGGATGGGTTCTCCCTCCGCCTTGTGCGAAGCAGTACGGCCGCGGCACGAGCGTTGGCGTTGAATCGCCCCCGGTGCAGCGACAGCGCGATGCGGGACATCGCCAAGGCACCCTCGCCCGCTTCCCGTCCGGCTGTGTGAGCAGTCGCCTGCACGTTGACGTGCCGGGCTCGTCTCTGCCTTTCCACGGTCTCCTGCGCCCAGCACGGCCTGATTGACGGCATCGCTACAGCCGCCGCCGGTCCGGTCAAGCGGAAAACCGGTTCCTCCCAACATCTTCACTGCGTTGCAGACGCGGGTCCCTCCCGTTTTCCGCTGTGACCGTTGCGCTTCGCCCCGGCTTGGAGCGGCTGGTTTCCGCGTGCCATCAGGCCGCGATGGGCGCGGCCGGAAACCTCAAGAAAAGGAGACTCACATGTCCGACACGAACAACAACGCTTCCAAGGCTCCCACGCACATCGCCTACCAGGTGCGCGACCGCGAGGGCAAGAAGGGCTTCTGGACCCGCATCGGGTCCGCCTGGCCGCACAACGACGGCAAGGGCTTCAACATCCAGCTTGAAGTCGTGCCGCTTGACGGCCGCATCACGCTCCGCGTCGCGAGCGACAAGAAAGACTGACCCATCCGCAACCGGGCGGGCCGCAAGGCCCGCCCTTTCTTCATCGAGAAAGGACTCTCACCATGACACACTTCACCGTCGCCATCATCATCCCGCCGCACGTCAACGACATCGGCGCGTTCATCGACCGGCAGATGCAGCCGTACTGCGAGCACACGGAAGTCGAGCCGTACGTCTGCTACACCCGCGACCAGGCGGCGGCGGACATCGCCGGCGCCATTCATCGGCTCGAACTCATCCTCAGCCGGCAGGAGGCGTTCTACGACCTCGACAAGTGCCGGCAGAACCTGGAGGAACTCCGCCGCACCACACCCGAGGACTACTACAGGGAACGCCTCAAATGGCACGAATCGTTCAGCGAGCGCGGCGAGCCGCTCTCGACGTACAACCCCGACAGCAAGTGGGACTGGTACGTGGTCGGCGGCCGCTGGGACGGCTGGATCAACGACCGTCAGACCACCGCGGAGCGGATCGAGGACAACATCGCGACGACCGCGCAGGTCATCGGACGCCGCAGGATTCCGCACGCCATCGTGACACCCGACGGCGCGTGGCACGAACGTGGTCAGATGGGCTGGTGGGCCGTCCTGCTCACCGAGAATGAGCACTGGGACGAGCAGGCCCTGGACATTTTCGCGGCGCATCCCGGCTGCCGCGTCGTCATCGTCGATGCCCACATTTAGGAGGCCGCCATGTACACGACCTCCGTCAATCCCTTCTACGCGGCCCGTACGTCCCGGGTCGCGACCACTCGCCCGGCTGCCGAGCCGCTCTATGTCAAGCTCCCGCGGGCGCCGGCCAACGCCAGTCCGGTCCCGCACCTGACGAGCCTCTATCACTTCTCCGAGCCCGGCGATTATGGACGCCGCGACTATCCCGGCAACTGCGGCGGGAACCTCATCCGCGACCTGCTGCGGTACTTCCGGCCGACGACGGTTCTCGACCCGATGACCGGCAGCGGCACATGCCGCGACGTGTGCCGCGAGCTGGCCGTCCATTGCTGGTCGAGCGACCTGCACGAAGGCGTCGATGCGTGCAGCCCGGGCGCGTTCCCCCGCGAAGCCTTTGACTTCTGCTGGCTGCATCCGCCGTACTGGCGGCAGAAACTCTACACCGACGACCCGCGCGACCTCTCCCGGACGCCGACGCTGGACGCGTTCCTGAATCGCTACCGGCAGCTCATCGGCAACTGCGCCGAGGCGCTTGCTCCGGGTGGGCGAGTGGCCGTGCTCATGGGCGACTACTGCGACCGCGAGGCCGGGTTCGTCCCCCTCGTCTACCACACGAAACGGCTTGCCTTCGACGCCGGGCTGCGGCAGTGTTGCACGGACATCATCCGCTTCAGCCACGGGGCCAGCAGCAGCCGCAAGGTCTACCGCTCGGCCTTCATTCCCGGGCTGCACGACGTGTGCATGGTGTTCGAGAAACCACACGCACGGAGCCAGCATGAGCGACCTGCTTGACGACCTGTTCCACGGGTGCGCTTTGACCGCGTACCTGGAGCAGGCCGCCGCACAGCGCGACTGGCCGGATATCGAAGCGACCCGGGTGCGGGCGTACCGTCACTACGAGCAGGCGCTGGCATTGAAGAACCGGTCCGATACGCGCCCCTCCCCTCGCCGCGACGTGGCCTGAAACCCTGACCAAGCCGAGAGCATGGTCCGCGCCAGGCGGGGCATCGCCTGTCACGTCCCGATGCGCGTGAAGACCAAGAGAGGAACCCTCGGACTCGGGACCATACCGGCAGATTGACAGGGTGGACCTGCGCGTGCCCGCCGCCCGTCGTGTCGGGCCCCAGCCGCCGGTGAGGACCCGACGACGACGGCCGTATACGGCAGATTCGACGCAGCTGAACGACTGACTGACTGAGCCGCAGTCACTGTGCCTTGGAAAATACACTCGCTACGAATTGTTGTGCAGACATCTCCCCTAAGCGGTGCTTAGGACTTCTTTCACCGTGAAAGCGTGCTGGCTGGCAGGCTGTCATGCTTGCAGGCTGGCTTACGGTCCTGACGGCGTGCATGCAGGCGCGGCGGCATGACGGCTTGCTCTCCGTCCTGTCGGCAGGCTTGCAGGCATGAAGGCCGGATGACGTGACGGCTTGACGGCTGACAGTCATGCAGGCAAGAGTGCGGGCGCTCCTGCCGTCCGGCATGCGTGCCTGAAGGCATGCCAGACTGCCGGCTGCAAATAATGCTTGCCATCGGGCATGCAATCGTGCTAGCCATCAGGCATGATTATCGCCGTGGCGAACTCCAAGGGCGGGGTCGGTAAATCGACGCTCGCCGTTCACCTGGCCGCGTGGCTCGACAAGCAGGGCCACCGGGTGACGCTGGCCGACTGCGACACGCAGCAGTCGTCGTCGCAGTGGATTCGCGAGGCGGCGCCGCAGGTCAAGACGCTGTGCATGCGCGACCCGGACACCATCATCAACGAGCTTCCGCAACTGGCCCAGGAAACCGACTACGTCGTCGCCGACGGGCCGGGGAGTCTCGCCGAGACGAGCCGGGCGCTGCTGCTCGTGGCCGACCAGGCCATCGTACCCTGCAAGGCGTCGATGCTGGAGATTCGCGCGCTGGACGCCGCAACGAAGGTACTCCGCCAGGCGCAGAAGATTCGCGTCGGCCCACCGAAGGCGACGATCGTGCTCAGCATGGTCGGGAAGAACTACCGGCTCACGCAGGACATGCGGGAAGCCGCGGCATTGCTCAAGCTGCCGATCACGCCGACCTTCATGACGCTCCGCCAGATTTACGCCGATGCGCCAGGCCAGGCGGCCGTGGTGTGGCACATGGGCTCGCGCGCCAGGGAAGCCGCCGTCGAGGTGGATCGTCTGTTTCGGGAACTGTTGCCCGATGCGGTCGCGTCATCGCGCCCGGCCGCACGCAAGCGCCAGGCCGTTGCGACATAGCGGAGGGGAGGGGACGCATGGCCGAACGACGCTCACTCGCCGAGGGACTGAAGGCCACGCCGAAGGTGGACACCGTGGTGGCCCGCGAGTTCGTGTACGAAGGGAAAGCCGCAGCGGCACCGCCGGCCGTCGTGAAGTCCGAGGCAGCGACGCCGCAAGCGCCGGCCATCAACCGCGTGTCGCTCAGCACTCGCATCCGCGACGACTACGCCAAGGCGCTCAAGCGCGCCTCGCTGGAGCGGCAGTTGAAGGGCGTCGAGCCGAACACGTTGCAGGACATCCTGGAGCAGGCCATCGAACCTTGGCTGCGCTCGAACGGCTACATTCCCTGAGCGCTTCCGCCCGTATCGCTCCCGCAGTCCGAGCCGGCATCAACGCCGGCCGGTTCAATCGCATCGACGCCGGGCGAAGCGGGCGCTTCGAGTTGCGCCGGAGGCGAGGGGAGGGACGGCGCCGCCTCCAGTTGCAGTTCCTGCTGCCGGCTCGAACCCTTGAGGTGGTACGAGCGCACGAAGGCAAGGCGGTCGCCGTTGAACATGAAGCGGATGTTGACGAAGAACACGCCGTCGGACGGGCTGCGGTAGAGGAACTCCTTTTCGAGCAGTTCGCGCACGCCGCGCTGGTACGTGCGGTCGTTGATGCCGTGGTCCTTGGCGAGGTACTGGTTGAGCTTGATCTCGTCCGAACCGGGATTGGCCCGCATCTGGTGGTAGACCAGCTCGAAGACCTGCATGCCGGTCTTCGACAGGCCGGCCGCCTGCTTGATGCCGTCGAGGAAGAGCTTGACGAAACGGCTGCTATCGACTTCCTCCTCCCACCAGAAGCCCATGCCGCCAATGCCCTTGATCTCGCCGCTGCTGTGGTCCACGATCACCGAACCCTTGCCGCCCGGCACATGGAAGCGCTTGGTGCGCGTCGTCATGCCGTTGGACGCGGGCACGCTCGGGTTCGTGCGGTAGACCGGGAAGCCCCGCTTCGTGCTGATCTGGTTCGCGCCTCCGGCGGTTGCCGCGCCTCCCGCGACCAGCGCCGCACCCTGTCGATCATCCGTCATTTTCACCCTCCATTTTTGTCTGTAGTCAGACAACACACTGGCAGATGACCGACAGAAGCGCAAGGGCTTTCTGACGGTGCACCGACCGGTCCTGACGGTCGCCCGACAGATCGTGACGGTTCGGATCGAGCAAGATCAACGACTTGCACCCCTGCCTCTTTCTTATATTCCAATACAAAGCACCGCGACCGCCGCCGAGCGCGCCCCGACAGCGCTGGCCGAGGCGGCGGCTCGCACGCCTCATCGAAAGAACGGCGCCACCTGTGGATTACGCCACAAAAACCGCAGCAGCCGCAGCCAGAAAGCACCGCCGGCAGACCGGAGAGTTGCCCCGGCTGAGCAAACCGCAACGGCTTCACGTCGCGGAGAGGCCCGTGTGGCATTCAGGGAAGGGTTCGAGCCTGTGGCATCGTTCCCGGCCTCGATAGACGCCCGTAGAAGCGAGGAATCGACTTCGAGGCCGTGTCACCGCCCGAAGGGACTCTTTGACCGTTCAGAGGCGATTTCTCGCGTAATGTCGCCGGTGCAGGAAACAGATTGTCCGGCAATCGGGTCAGTCCTTTCGCGTCAGGCGGAAGCTGAACGGTGTCCCGTTGTTCCCCTTCAGCAGCAGGCCCTCATCGTCGAACGTGTACTTGAACTCCATCGTCGCTCCGAGCAATCCCTTGATGTGGATGCGGTCGTCGTCCAGCAGGGTGTAGGAGCCGTGCGTGTCGATGAGGGCATCCTCCGTCCATGTCCCGTCGCGGCCGAACTTCCAGTCGGCGAAACTCCCCTTGACGTGCCACGTTCCCGCCAAGCGATGCCGCGTGATCGCCTTCGACACGGCGGGCAGGCCGCCGGCTTCGCTGATCAGCCAAGCGGCAATGACCAGCCCCACGATGACGCCGATGGCTGGCATCAGTACCGGCCCAACGTCGTTCACCCAGCCCAGGAAATGCAGCAGCCGGCCCTTCCTGCGCGGCTCGTACAACTGCGTCTGCAATTCCGCCTCGCTCGTGCGCACGTCCCGACTCCCAGATGGTCTGCCGCTCATCGCCGCGCCTCCCTCCGTCGCCGCAGGCCGGCGAACCCGACCAGGGAGAGCAGGGCGAGCGAACCCGGCTCGGGTACGGCGGTGATGATGCGCAGCTCGTCATAAGCGGCGGCGAACTTCAGGGTGAAGTCCAGCCGCGTCCGGTCGGTTGAAATCTCGAACGTGTCGAGCGAGCCGGGCGGGAGTTCCAGTCGCCTGCCCGGGCTGTTGCCGTATTCCACGCCGTCCCGGCCGAGGAAGTCGTCCGTGCCGTTCATCGACGCCGTCGTGATGAGCACGCCGAGGATGGGCGCGTCAAAGACGACGTAGCCGGAGAGCAGCGCGTCGAAGCCGTCCACCGAGTCGGCATGGAACAGGTAGCTCTGCACCGCCGTCCCGGCGGAGACGAAGCCCGGAACGACCAGCGACTCGTGATCGACCAGGCCCGTGTTGACGTGGTCCAGCATCAGGTCGGACAGCAGCACGGTCTGCCGCTCGAAGAAGCCGCGGATTTCCGTGTTGCTCTCCCACTGGTTGAGCGCGATGTTGGCCGGCGGCTTGGCGAGAACCGCCGCGCCGCCGACTTCGATGATGTCGGCGGAGGCGAGGGGGGCGAGCATGGCGATGACGGCGACAACGACTCCGAGCCGCATGGTCTTTTCTCTCCTGGGCATCCGGTGTGAAGCGGAAGATTCCGCCACGGCACGCCCGCGCGGACTGTCCGCATTTTGGGGACACATCAGTATAGCCGCTCTGATAGGGATGTGCCAACGACCCGCGGCAAAAAACGTCTACTGCCGACCAAGCAGCCCCTTCAGCACTCCGCGTACCAGGGTCTCGCCCGGCTCATCCACGCCAGGGCGGACGAGTTGGGCCTGTCGGTGCGGGCGCTCGCCGAGCGCCTTGACCGCCCGAGAACCACGGTTCACAAGACCCTGACCGGCCAGCGCCGGCTCGACCCCATCGAGTTCCTCGACTGGTGCGAGGCGCTGGAATGGGACGACCCGCTGGCGATCATCCGCTCGGTACGTCGCCGCTGACCCGCCGCACACCGAGGCGGTCCGCGAGCGATGCAGTTTTGGGTTGATTCGTCGGCGGGAGTGTGGCATGTGAGTACGCCACAACTCACACCACCGACTCCATGCCCCGTCATTCCCGCCCCGCGTGCATCGAATCACCCGTCAATCCCCCCGTGGCCACGCCCCTGAGCGCTGCCCGGTCGGGCGGTGACTTTGCTGCGCGCTGGCGGTCGGGACGGCGCGGGCCGGGCATGGCCGCGCCGCTGTGACCATGCGCAGGAAGTGGCGCCCCGGACGGGAAACACCGCTGCTCTTCCCGCTCGACGGGAGCGACACGGCCGTCGCCCTGGACGACGCACCGCAGCAACAGGAAGGAGAACCCCATGCCGTACAAGACGATCATCCTCGAACTCCTGCAGCGCAGCCCGGCGCTCCACGACCGGCTCCGCCAAGGCCGGATGCTGCTGGCGGCAACCGAGACGCTGGCGACGGCGCTCAAGGCCCGGCACGAGGAACTGAAGAAGGAGCTGGCGGCGACGAGGCCGGAACTCGACCCCGCCCAGGCGGCGAGCGCGGCGATGGAGATCGCGGCGGCGGAGATGGAGCATCGTTTGCAGGCCGCGTTTCCGGCCAGCGGGCAGGGGCAGTTGTCTCTGGACGCCGCGATGGCGTTCGTCCGCAGTCTCACGTTGCGCGGCTGAATGCGCGTCGCGGCCCGACGCTGTGGGACCTGCCGCCGCCGGCGTCACGGCCGGTGCATGACGCTGGACCTGCCGTCGAGACTCCGCATCCCGTCGGGACCGAAGACCAACCACCGGACGACACGACCGCCCCGGTCGTCCAAATCGCCAGCGGCGAGAAGGAGAAGGCCCGCGACATCCTCGCGGCCATCCGCACATTGCAGGCCATTGAGCGGGATGGCCGACGGGCCACGCCCGAGGAGCAGCGAACCCTCGCGAAGTTCGCGGGTTTCGGTCCGGTGGCGCTGTCCATCTTCCCCGACCCGGTGACCGGGCGCTACAAGGACGCGGGCTGGCAGGTGCTCGGCGAGGAGCTGAAGGCGCTGCTTTCGCCCGAGGAGTACGAGAGCGCCCGCCGCACCACCTTCAACGCCTTCTACACGTCGCCCACGGTCATCGCGGCCATCCACGACGCCATCGGGCGATTGGGCGCACCCGACGACGCCCTGGTCCTCGAACCTGGCTGCGGCATCGGCAACTTCATGCGCCAGGGCAGCGCGAACAGGCGCTTCATCGGCGTCGAGCTGGACTCGATCTCCGGGCGCATCGCCCGGGCGCTGCACCCGCAGCACGACATCCGCATCGAGAACTTCCGCGACACGAAACTGCCCGAGGGCGACATCGACGCCGTGGTCGGCAACGTGCCCTTCGCCGACATCCGGCTCGACTATCACGGGCAGAAGCTCGCCCTGCACGACTACTTCATCGCGAAGTCCGTGGACGCGCTCAAGCCCGGCGGCGTGCTGGCTGTGGTCACCTCGCATTTCACGCTCGACAAGCAGAACGCCGCGATCCGCGAGTATCTCGCCGAGCGGACGGATTTCGTGGGGGCGATCCGCCTGCCGTCCGACGCCTTCAGGCGCGAGGGCACGTCCGTCGTCACCGACATCCTTTTCCTGCGCAGGCGCGCCCCCGGCGAGCCGCAGCATCACGTAGACCCCGACTGGCTGCGCGTGGCCTCGCTCGCCGTCGAGGGTGTCGAGGTTCCCGTCAACCGCTACTTCCTGAATCACCCGGAAATGGTGCTGGGCGAGTGGAGCCGCAAGGACACGCTCTACGGCGAGGGATACAGCGTCCGCGGCGGTGGAGACCTTGCCGCGAGACTCCGCGAGGCGATCGCCCGCCTGCCGGAGTTTTCGCCGATGCAGGCGACCCGGCCGCAAGAGCCGGCCGCGCCGTCGTTTGTTCCGCCGCCGCTGCAGCGCCACATCGACGAGGGGAGCTTCTTCGTCGGCGAGGATCGCGGTATCTACCAAGTCGCCGGCCGTCAGACAGTGCCCGTCGTCTACGGCGGTACGGCGCTGAAAGCGAACGGCACGCTGACCGGTAAGCGCATGGCGGCGCTGATTGATATCCGTGACCGCGCCCGCCGTGTGCTTGAGTCGCAGAACGAGGGCTGGCCAGCGGAGCACCGCGACGAGGCCCGCCGCGATCTGAATCTCGCCTACGACCGATTCGTGCGCGCCTACGGCCCGATCAACAAGACCAGCTTCAGCGAGACTCGCGACGGCAGCGTCATCCGCCGCCGGCCCAACCTGGTGAAGTTCATCGAAGACCCCGACGCCATGCTGGTGATGTCGCTGGAAGACTACGACGAGGTCACCGGCAAGGCGGCCAAGGCGGCGATCATGAGCCGCGACGTGGTCGGCCGCACGCCGCCCGTGACGCAGGTCCGAAGCGCCGAGGAGGGCTTGCTCGTCTCGCTCAACCAGCGGGGCAGGGTGGACCTGCCGTTCATCGCCGGGCTCTACGGCAAGCCGGAGCAGCAGGTCATCGCCGAACTGGGCGACCTGGTCTACCACGACCCGGAGTCGAAGCAGTGGCGGACGGCCGACGAGTATCTCTCCGGCAACGTCCGCCACAAACTCGCCGTCGCCGAGAGCGCCGGTAGCAAGTTCACCCGCAACGCCGAGGCATTGCGCCGCGTGCAGCCCGAGGACGTGCTGCCCGGCGACATCGACGCCAATCTCGGCGCGCCGTGGATTCCGGCAGACGACATCCAGGCGTTCGCCGCCGAGTTGTTCCACGTTTCGCCCGATGCCGTGCCCGTGACGCACCTCGCCAAGGACGCGGTGTGGAATCTCGACGCCGGCTACGCCGCGAAGCAGTCTGTCGCCGCCACCTCCGACTACGGCACCGCCCGCGCCAACGGCACGTGGCTTCTGGAACTCGCGCTCAACATGAAGTCGCCGACGATCTACGATGTGATCGACCACGGCGATCGCGAGGAGCGCGTCGTCAACCAGGACGAGACGATGGCCGCCCGCGAGAAACAGAAGCTCATCAAGGAGCGCTTCCGGGCCTGGGTCTTCGCCGACCCCGAGCGCACCGAGCGGCTGGTGCGCCTCTACAACGACACCTACAACAACCTGCGGCCGCGCCTGTTCGACGGCGCACACCTCGACTTCCCCGGCATGAACCAGGCCATCACGCTCCGCCCGCACCAGTGCGACGCGGTGTGGCGGGGAATGAGTTCGGGCAACACGCTGCTGGCGCACGCCGTCGGCGCCGGCAAGACGTTCACGATGGCCGCGACCGGCATGAAGATGAAGCAGGCAGGGCTCATCAGGAAACCGATGTACGTCGTACCCAACCACCTGCTGGAGCAGTTCGCCCGCGAGTTCATGCAGCTCTACCCCAATGCGAAACTGCTTGTGGCCACGAAGGAGGATTTGGCGCGCGACCGCCGCAAGCTGCTCACCGCCAAGATCGCCAGCGGCGACTGGGACGGGATTCTCGTGACCCATTCGTCGTTCGAGCGCATCGGCATGTCGCGGGAGTACCAGGAGAAGTTCCTGACCGAGCAGATCGCCGAGTACGACCGGCTGCTGGTCGAACATGCCGGCGCCAAGGGATCGAACCGCAACCTCATCAAGCAGATCGAGAAGCAGAAGGCGGCGCGCGTCGAGCGCCTGAAAGACCTGCTGGCCCGCGAGAAGAAGGACGACGGCCTCGTCTTCGACGAGCTCGGCGTCGATCACGTCTTCATCGACGAAGCCCACTACTTCAAGAACCTGGAGACGCCGACCAAGATGGAGCGCGTCGCCGGCATCCAGACCGGCGGCAGCGAACGCGCCTTCGACGTGTACATGAAGGCGAGCTACCTGGGCGAGCGGCATCCCGGCCACGGCGTGACGTTCGCCACCGGGACGCCGGTCTCGAACACGATGGTCGAGATGTACACGATGCAGCGCTTCCTCGACCCGGCGGGGTTGAAGAGCCGCGGCCTGGAGCATTTCGACGCCTGGGCGGCCACGTTCGGCGAGGTGATCGACACGATGGAGATTTCGCCGGACGGGGCGTCGCTCCGGCCGCGCAGCCGGTTTGCGAAGTTCACCAACCTGCCGGAACTCCAGCAGATGTTCCGGGCGTTCGCCGACGTGCAGACGGCCGGGATGCTGAACCTTCCGACGCCGAAACTGGAAACCGGCAAGGCGATGGTCGTCGCCTGCCCGATGTCCGCCGAGCAGCACGCTTTGCAGGACCAGCTCGTCGCGAGGTACGAGCGGCTGCGCACCGAGAAGGTGGACCCGCGCGAGGACAATGCGCTCGCCATCACGACGGACGGGCGCAAGCTCGCCACCGACGCCAGGCTGCTCTCGCCGTCCGCAACCGACTTCCCCGGCTCGAAGGTCAACCGCCTGGTCGAGAACGTCGCCGACATCTGGCGGCGCACCGCGCCGACGCGCGGCACGCAGATGATCTTCTGCGACATGGGCGTGAACCCGACGCCGTGGGGCTACTCCGTCTATGACGACGTGACCGGGAAACTCGTCGCGGCCGGCATCCCGCGTTCACAGATCGCCGCCATAGGTGACGCCGACTCCGACGCGAAGAAACAGGCACTCTTCGAGAAGGTTCGCAGCGGCACGGTCCGCGTGCTGATCGGCAGCACGCAGAAGATGGGCACCGGCACGAACGTCCAGCAGCGACTGGTCGCGCTGCATCATCTCGACGCGCCGTGGAAGCCGGCGGAGGTCGAGCAGCGCGAAGGCCGCATCCTGCGCCAGGGGAACACGAACGAGGAAGTGGCGGTCTACCGCTACGTCACCGAGGGCTCGTTCGACGCCTACATGTGGCAGGCCCTTGAAACCAAGGCCCGGTTCATCGGCCAGGTCATCACCGGCCACAACGCCGCCCGCCGGGCCGAGGACGTGGGCGGGCAGGAACTCTCCTACGCTGAAGTGAAGGCCATCGCCTCCGGCAACCCGGCGGTGCTGACGCTCGCCGAGGCCGATGCCGAGTTGCAGCGGCTGGCGCTGCTCAGGAAAAACCACCTCGACGAGCAGTACGTCGCCCGCCGCAACGTGCGCGACCTGCCGGGCAGGATCGCGAGGTTTTCCGAACGGTTAGCAAGCCTCGAAGCCGACCGGGCGACCGTCACCGCCCACGCCGGCGACGACATCGTCATCGGCGAGCGCGCCTACCCGCGCGAGGACGCAATGGCCGTGCTCGGCAAGCGCTTGGAGGCGCTGCCGCAGGCCGTCCGCGAGGAGCAGCGCGTCCCGCTCGGCACCTACCGCGGCCTGCGCTTCGGCCTCGTGCTCTGCCCGCACTTCCCGCCGGAGGTCTACCTCGAAGGGGCCGCGACCCGGACCGACCGGCTCACCCGCGGCAGCCACGGAGCGCGCGCCGTCCTCAACGCCCTCGACCGGCTCTGCGCCGGCTACGACACCGACATCTCCCGGCTCCGGCAGGACCTCTCCATCGCCGAGTCGCAACTCCGCGACTACCAGGCCCGCGTCGGCAGGCCGTTCGTCCACGAGTCCTACCAGGACGAGCTGACCGCCCTGCGCGACCGGCTCAAGGCCAGCCTCGCCGGCATGACGACCGAATCGACCGCCGGAACTCCCGCAGCGACGGCCGCCGAACTCGCCGAGCGGATCAAGGCGCTGAAAGCGGCACACACCGTCGAAGCGCCGGCCGCACGAGCCGCCACCCGCCGCCTCGACGCCGAGGAACCGGTCACCACCCGCATCCGTCGCCAAGCCGTGGCGCGTTGCGAGGACGCCGCGCCATCGCACGAGCCGGACGCTTTCGCCATCCCCGGACTGAACGCGCCAGGTGCAGGCGTACCGCAGCGAGCCCCGAAGCAGTACCGGGAACACGTCGCCGACCAGAGGCGACGGGCGCACCGACTGCCCGCCGACACGTCGCTTCAGCGTTGACGTAGGCCGCAGGCGATTCCGCTTGTCGGCTTTCAGTCGCGACGCTCCGGCCGACGCCGCTTCGCTTCCCGCCTGCGAGTCTTGCACGCCTCACGCCGTCGCCGCTGCGCGCCCTGCGGGTGCGCTCCGTCATTCGGCCTGCTCCGCTGACGCGGGACTCTCCGGCGTGCTGCCGGCCTGCGCGTCGCTTGCTCCTTGTCACCCCCGACGTGGTCCCTCGTGCCTGGCGAAGGGACCGCACGTCGCGGGGCCCGACAAGGAGCAGAACCATGAAAGCCGAACAAGCCAAGAAGATCGCCGACCAGGCCCTCGAACAACTCGCCGACGCGCTCGCCAAGGGCAAGAGCGAAGCGCTCACCCGCTACCTCGCCATGCTGGCGAAGTTCCACAAGTACAGCTTCGGGAACGTGCTGATGATCCTCTCGCAGCGCCCCGACGCCACGCACGTCGCCGGCTTCCACACCTGGCGGCAGATGGGCCGCTTCGTCCGCAAGGGCGAGAAGGGCATCGTCATCATCGCGCCGATGCTCATCCGCAAGCGCGACGAGCCGGACAGCGACGGCGCCGAAGCCTCCAAGCCCGTGCTCCGGTTTCGCGGCGTTTACGTCTTCGACGTGTCGCAGACCGACGGCGAGCCGCTGCCCGAGCCGGCGCGCGTGAACGGCGATCCGCGCCACCACACCGGCCGCCTCAAGGCGCTGGTGGCTGAGCGAGGCATCACGCTCGACCATATCGACGTGCCGCACGACGCCCTCGGCGTCTCCCGTGGCGGCCGCATCAGCATCCGTCCCGACCTGGAGCCGGCCGTTGAGTTCTCCGTCCTCGCGCACGAGCTGGCCCACGAACTGCTCCACCGCGGCGAGGACCGCCCGGCAAGCAAGACCGTCCGCGAGACCGAGGCCGAGGCCGTCGCCTTCGTCGTCTGCCAGGCGATCGGCCTGGAGACCGGCACCGCCGCCAGCGACTACATCCAGCTCTTCGACGGCAAGGCCGAGACGCTGGCCGCTTCCCTCGACCGCATCCAGAAGACCGCCGCCGAGATCATCGCGGCCGTCCACGCTGAGCTGGCGGAAGCCGCCTGAGCCGCGAACCGGGCTGACGGTCCCAACTTTCGGCTCGACAAGGCCGTCCGTGTCCAATAGAATCGGCTGAAATGGCCCAGACCGGTTTCCATAGGCATTGCTCCATCACCCGCCCGGGAGGCGGCCAGTGACACAGCGACTACTTTCAGCAGACGAGGTTGCCGCCTTTCTGGGCGTGAAGCGAGACACGGTCTACAAGCTGATTGACCGCAACGGGCTACCCGCGCTGAAGGTCGGCCGGCTCTGGAAGTTTCGGCAAGACCAAGTGAACGAATGGATCAACCGCCAGTCGAGTGAACATCCACCAGCTGGTCGTGGTCACGACGAAGGGAAGGAAGCATGACTCGCACTTCCTCCACGACCGCTGCGTCCGTCAAGCCGAACGGCCTTCTCGCCAGCGCACTAGATCTTCCCAACGGGGCACGCTTCTACCGCTGCGCGCTCCAAGTCAACCCCTTCGAGTATCTCGGACGGCACAACAAGAACTCAAAGTTCGCTGACGAGCAGTCCTACAACGACGCCATCGTCGCCGCTTGTCTTGACCACGGCATTGAAGTTATCGCGGTCACAGATCATTACCGAGTCCAATCCAGTCAGAGCCTTGTCGATGCGGCAACGAAAGCGGGGATCATCGTGTTCCCCGGCTTTGAAGCCGTCACGAAGGACGGAGTTCATTTCCTCTGTCTCTTTGAACCGGGCAAGCCCTTTTCCGAACTGGAGCGGCACATCGGCGCCTGCGGTGTTCAAGACAGTTCCACGAATTCCCCGCTTGGGAGCTTGGACACAACGGAGCTGCTCGACAAGACCGCAGAGTGGGGAAGCGTGTGCATTGCCGCCCATTGCACGCATCAAAGCGGCGGCCTTCTCAAGACACTGAGCGGCCAGACGCGCATGCAGGCATGGCGCCATCGCCGGCTGTTCGCCTGCGCGATTCCCGGTGCGGTACGCGATACTCCGCAGGATGTGCGAGTCATCCTTGAAAACACGGACCCCAACCACAAGCGGGAGCGTCCGGTTGCGATCTTGAACGCCAGCGACGTCAACACGCCCGAGAAGCTCGCCGATCCCAGCGCGTCATGCTTCATCAAGATGTCCTCCGTCTCCATCGAAGGCCTGCGACAGGCGTTTCTTGACCCCGAGTCCCGCGTCCGTCTCGCAAGCGACCCCGCCCCGGAAGAACACTCGGAGTTTCTCGCCATCGCGTGGCAGGCAGGATTCTTGGACAAGGCGGCGATCCACTTCAACGAGAACCTGAACGTGCTGATCGGAGGCCGCGGCGCTGGCAAGTCCACGGTGGTCGAGAGCTTGCGCTACGTACTCGGCCTCAAGCCTCTGGGGGACGAAGCGCAACGGAACCATGACGGGATCGTGAGGGACGTGCTCCAGAGCGGCACCAAGATCTCTCTAAGAGTTCGATCCCATCGGCCTGCCAAGCGAGAGTACATCATCGAACGAACGGTGCCCAATCCACCACTGGTTCGCGATGACGACGGCAACGTGCTGAACCTAAGCCCCTTGGACGTACTGCCAGGCGTCGAGGTGTACGGTCAGCACGAAATTTCAGAGTTGACCAAGAGCCGCGAGAAGCTCACCCGCCTCTTGGAGCGCTTCGTCGAACGTGACGAAGATGTGTCGCGCCGCAAGGTGGAGACCAAGCGAAGGCTGGAGCGTTCTCGCACGAGAATTCTCGAGAACATCAAGGAGACGCGGCAAGTTGTTGAGCGGCTCGCTGCCTTGCCGGCGCTTGAGGAGACACTCAAACGATTTCAGGAGGCCGGTCTAGAGGAACGCCTGAAGGAGCAGAGTCTCATCGTGCGCGAAGAGCGTGTGCTTCGGACCGCGGATGAGCGTGTGCTGTCCCTTCGGCAGGCGATCGATCATCTACGGCGCGCACTCCCGCTCGATCGCGCCTTTCTTTCCGAGAAAGCGCTGGAGACGCTGCCTGGCCGGGGCATCCTTGCAAAGGCTGACAAGATTCTGAGCCAGCTTGACGCGACCGCTTCCTCTCTGCTCGCACAGCTTGACTCGGCATTGCAGAATGCTGAAGGCGGCCTGAGCGAGGTTGGCTCCGAGTGGAGCAAGCGGCAGGCGAGCGTCCAGGAGCGTTACGAGCAGATTCTCCGCGAGCTTCAGAAGTCGAAGATTGACGGCGAAGAGTTCATCAGGCTCCGGCGACAGATCGAAGAGCTTCGCCCACTCAAGGACCGCGAGGCCATTCTTCAGCGCGAAGCCAAGGAACTTGCTGCTGAGCGCCGCAATCTCGTCGCCGAGTGGGAGGACCTCAAGGCGCAGGAATTCCGCACGCTTCAAACAGCGGCCAAACGCGTCACCCGCGCCCTGGAGAAACGAGTGCGGGTGGAAGTCTCGATGGCCGGCAATCGGGAACCGCTGGAAAGGCTCCTGCGTGAGCTGAACGTTGGACGCCTCAAGGACACGATTGATCGGCTCGCTGGGCTCGCCGAGCTCTCGCTCATGGAGTTGGCGAACGCATGGCGCGCCGGCAAGGACGAACTCGCCCGGAAGTTCTCGATTCCGGTCGCGCAGGCGGAGAAGCTCATCCAGTGTGAACCGGATGTTGTGCTTCGCGTTGAGGAACTTGATCTGCCATCGACGACGCGAATCGAACTGAATACCGCTGCCGAAGGTGAAGACCCGCAGTGGCACACATTGGAGCAACTCTCAACGGGGCAGAAGGCCACCGCCGTCCTATTACTGCTGCTGCTGGAGTCCGACGCACCCCTTGTCGTGGACCAGCCGGAGGACGACCTCGACAACCGCTTCATCACGGAGGGCGTGGTTCCCAAGATGCGCCAGGAAAAGAGGCGCCGACAGTTTCTCTTCTCCACACACAATGCAAACATCCCGGTGCTGGGCGATGCGGAGCTCATCGTCGGACTCTCAGCAGGCAGCAACGATCAACAGCAAGTTCACGGTCGCATGGGTCCGGAATTCATGGGATCCATCGACTCGCAGCCTGTTCGGGCGCTAGTGGAAGAACTGCTTGAGGGCGGCAAGGTTGCCTTCGAGATGCGTCGGCTGAAGTACGGATTTTAGGACACCGCATGACACGCACCGAACTGCTAGAGCTGATCCGAAACGGCGAGAACTCCGGCGTGGAGTTCAAGCAGGACACCATTGAGGCCCGCGCGCTTGCGAAGGAACTGGTCGCTTTTGCCAACTTCGCAGGCGGCCGTGTGCTGCTCGGCGTCGAGGATGACGGAAGCGTCGCCGGGATCACCCGGTCGAACATCGAAGAGTGGGTCATGCAGGCATGCCGGGACAAGATTCGCCCGGAGCTGATTCCGTTTTTCGAGATCGTCAAGGAAGTTGAACCGGGAAAACACGTCGCGGTAGTTCAGATTGAGGCCGGATGGAGCGTACACCATGTCTGGCACAACAACCACCGCACGTACTACATCCGTGTGGGGACAACATGCCGCGAAGCAAGCCAGGAGGAGCTTGAACGACTGTTCCAGCGGCGCGGTTCCGTGAGAGCGGAGCTAAGGGCAATCTCCGGCGCCACGCTGGCCGACTTGGACCGGCGGCGTCTCGTGGACTACTTCGCCCGTGTCCGCGCGCAATCCGCTCCCGACCTCAGTGACGACGCGGCTTGGACCAGCCTCCTCGTCAACACGGAGTTGATGATTGAAACGAACACCGGTCAGGTCTGCCCGAGCGTCGCGGGTCTGCTGCTCTTTGGCACGGCGCCGAACAAGTTCCTTGCCCACGCCGGAATCTCTGCCACAGCGTTTCCTGGGCTTGAGAAGGACTACGCCGCACGCGAACGAGCGAATCTCCGAGGCCCTCTGACGCCGCTCATGGCGGTCACTGGCGGGCAACCGCGCGTTGTCGAGAACGGTCTGGTTGAGCAGGCTACCGACTTCGTGCGCCGCAACACAGCCGTTACCGCGACGCTTGAAGATGGCGCCAGGCGCGTTGAGCGACCCGCATACCCCGAGGAAGCGATCCGTGAGACGGTCGTCAATGCGCTGGTGCATCGCGACTACCTGCTGTCCGCGACCGACATCGAACTGTCCATCTACGCGGATCGCATAGAAGTCATCTCGCCCGGCAGGCTACCCAACGGGATCACGCCCGCGCGCATGCTCACCGGCTGTCGCGCGGCGCGAAATCAGCTTCTCAAGGATGTCATGGCCGACTACGGCTACTTGGAACACCTGGGCATGGGTGTGCCGCGAAAGATTGTCAAAGGAATGCGCGAGCACAACGGCACGGCACCGGAACTTATCGAGGACGGCGAGTCCTTTCGCGTCGTCCTCAGAGCCACTGCTCCCACAACGGCGTGACGAGCAAGTGCGAGAAGCAGACTATGGACCAAGCACAGCTAAACTGGATCACGAACTTCATCTGGGGCATCGCCGACGACGTGCTCCGGGACGTGTACGTGCGCGGCAAGTACCGCGACGTGATCCTTCCGATGGTGGTGCTCCGCCGGCTCGACGCCGTGCTCGAACCGACGAAGCAGGCAGTGCTTGAGCAGAAGGCCCGGCTCGACAAGGCCAAGATCACCAGCCAGGACGCTGCACTGCGCGCCGCCGCCAAGCAGGCGTTCTACAACACGTCGCCCTTCACGCTTCGCGACCTCAAGGCGCGCGCCAAGGCCCAGCAACTGCGCGCCGACTTCGAGGCGTACCTCGACGGCTTCTCGCCGAACGTGCAGGATATCCTCAACGCCTTCGAGTTCCGCAACCAGGTCCCCCGGCTGTCCAAGGCCGACGCGCTCGGCACGATCATCGAGCGCATGCTCGACCCGCAGATCAACCTCAGTCCCACGCCGGTCAAGAACCCGGACGGCAGCATCAAGCAGCCCGGCCTCGACAACCACGCAATGGGCACCATCTTCGAGGAGCTGGTGCGACGCTTCAACGAGGAGAACAACGAGGAAGCCGGCGAGCACTGGACGCCGCGCGATGCGGTCAAGCTCATGGCGGAACTGATCTTCCGCCCGATTGCCGATGACATCGAATCGGGGACGTACCTGCTCTACGACGGCGCCTGCGGCACCGGCGGCATGCTCACCGTCGCCGAAGAAACGCTCCAGGCACTCGCCGAAGAGCACGGCAAGCAGGTCTCCACGCACCTGTTCGGCCAGGAGATCAACTCCGAAACCTACGCGATCTGCAAAGCCGACCTGCTCATGAAGGGCGAGGGCGACGCCGCCGACAACATCGTCGGCGGCCCCGAACACTCGACGCTGTCGGCTGACGCCTTCCGCTCCCGCACCTTCGACTTCATGCTCTCCAATCCGCCCTACGGCAAGAGTTGGAAGACTGACTTGGAGCGCATGGGTGGCAAGGGCGGCATCAAGGACCCGCGCTTCGTCATCCAGCACGCCGACGACCCGGAGTACTCCCTCATCACCCGTTCCAGCGACGGCCAGTTGATGTTCCTGGTCAACATGCTGAGCAAGATGAAGCCCGCCACCGGCAAGAAGGGCTGGTTGGGCAGCCGTATTGCCGAGGTCCACAACGGCTCGTCCCTGTTCACCGGCGACGCCGGCCAGGGCGAGAGCAACGTCCGCCGCTGGATCATCGAGAACGACTGGCTGGAAGCGATCATCGCGCTGCCGCTCAACATGTTCTACAACACCGGCATCGCGACGTATATCTGGGTTCTCACCAACCGCAAGGCCAAACACCGTAAGGGCAAGGTGCAGTTGATCGACGCGACCGCATGGTTCCGCCCGCTGCGCAAAAACCTCGGCAAGAAGAACTGCGAGCTGTCCCCCGACGACATCGCCCGCATCGTGAACACGTTCCTCGCGTTCAAGGAGACGCCGCAGAGCCGCATCCTGCCCAACGAGGCGCTGGGCTACTGGAAGGTCACGGTCGAGCGGCCGCTGCGGCTCAAGGGCCCCGAGCCCGGCCGCGTGTACACGGCCAAGGAGATCAAGGCCCTTCGGGAGTCCAGCGAGCGCGACCCGTCCGCCCCGCCGATCATCACCAAGGTCCACAAGAAGGGGACCAAGCCCGACCCGCTCCGCGGCCGCTTCGAGGCCACGATCGACGCCAAGGCCGCCATTGTCGAGTACGCGCCGGATTCGGACCTGCGCGACACGGAACAGATTCCGCTGCTGGAGGAGGGCGGGATCGAGGCGTTCATCCGGCGCGAGGTGCTCCCGTACGCGCCCGACGCATGGATCGACGAGTCGGCGACGAAGATAGGCTACGAGGTGTCGTTCACCCGCTACTTCTACAAGCCCGCGCCCTTGCGCACGCTCGACGAGATCAAGGCCGACCTGGAGGCGCTCCATGACGAAGCGGAGGGGCTGCTCGACCAGATCGTCGCCCCGGTCGGAGGGCGCGCATGACGCACTGCCTGCGAGCCTATCCCAGCTACAAGAACTCTGGCCGACCTTGGCTTGGTGCGATTCCCTCGCATTGGGCGATGAGCCGAATCAAGCGATTCGCGCGAGTCGGCAACGGCTCTACTCCATCGCGAGGAAAGCCGGAGTACTGGGCGGAGACTGGGTTGCCCTGGCTGAACAGCGGTTCAGTGCATCAAGGCAAAATCACAAGAGCAAGCCGTTTCGTGACCAACCGAGCTTTGACCGAGTGCCATCTTCCACAGCTGCAGCCCGGAACCGTGCTGGTTGCGATTACCGGCCAAGGCAAGACGCGGGGCACATCTGGATTGCTGATGATCCCGGCCACGATCAATCAGCACATGGCCTATATCGCTCCGTTGGAAGGAGTGGTAGCGGGCAACTATCTTCGGTATTCATTGGTGGCGGCATACTCTCAACTCAGAGCCATCAGTAACGATGCGGGCGGCACGAAGGGCGCGCTGACCTGTGAGGACGTGAGGCGATTTGATGTTGCCGTCCCACCGATTGACGAGCAACTCACGATTGCGAGTGTTCTCGACCAGCACGAGCACATAGTGCGCCGATTCATCCGCAATCGCCGGCGGCTCATCGAAGTCTTGAGCGACCAGAAGCAGGCGATCATCGACGAGTCAGTTACCTCCATGCACTGGCCCATGAGGCGGTTACGGACTGTTGCCGATTTGCGAGTAAGTAATGTTGACAAGCACTCGAAGCCCGGCGAGCAGTCGGTCCGACTCTGCAATTACACCGACGTGTACAAGAACTCGACAATCACGGCAAACATGCCCTTCATGGCAGCCACCGCGACGCCAGAGGAAGTCAAAGCGTTTCGCCTTGAAGTCGGCGACGTCATCATCACGAAGGACTCTGAAGACTGGCAGGACATCGGCGTCCCGGCAGTCGTGGAAGAGACTGCTGAGGATCTCATCTGCGGATACCACCTTGCGATCCTTCGTCCCACGCCAACGACTATGACCGGACCATTTCTGGCCTATGCCCTCCGATCCCGCTTCGTCGTGACGCAGTTCAGCATCGCAGCCACCGGCGTCACGCGGTACGGCCTGTCTCACGGTGCCATCAAGTCCATCACGCTTCCGGTTCCTCCACTCCCCGAGCAGGAAAGGATTGTTCGACACATCGATCAAGCCACCGCGACATTGAATCACGCGCTGCGCCGTGCAGCACGCGAGATCGAGCTCATCCAGGAGTTCCGCACACGCCTCATTGCCGATGTCGTTACCGGCAAACTGGACGTTCGCGGCTTCATCCCGACCGAACCGATGCCAGCGGATGAACCGGCCGACGAGCCGATCGAAGAGGTCGGCCTGGATGATGAGGAAGCCGAACTGGTCGAGGAGGCAGTCGATGCCGCCGACTGACACCAGTGAGAAGGGGCTTGAGGCCCTGATTGCCGACTCCCTCGTCCGGGAAGCCGGGTATGCCGCGGGCACGCCGGCCAACTATGACCGCGAGCACGCCGTGGACCTCGACAAGCTGCTCGCCTTCCTGCGCCACACGCAGCCGAAGGTCGTCGAGACGCTTTCCCTTGACGAGGAGGGGCCGAAGCGATCCCAGTTCCTCGCCCGCCTCCAGGGCGAGATCACGAAGCGCGGCATCATCGACGTGCTCCGCAAGGGCGTGAAGGACGGCCCGGCGCACGTGGACCTCTTCTACGGCTCGCCGTCACCCGGCAACACCAAGGCAGAGGAACTGTTCGCGAAGAACATCTTCAGCGTCACCCGGCAACTCCGGTACAGCCGGGACGACACGCAGAACGCCCTCGATTTGTGCCTGTTCATCAACGGCTTGCCAGTCGCCACGTTCGAGCTCAAGAACAACCTGACCAAGCAGACCGTCGCCGACGCCGTGCTCCAGTATCAGCGCGACCGCGACCCGCGCGAACTGCTCTTCCAGTTCGGCCGCTGCCTGGTCCACTTCGCCGTCGATGACTCGGAGGTGCGCTTCTGCACTGCCCTCAAGGGCAGGGATTCCTGGTTCCTGCCGTTCAACAAGGGCTTCAACGATGGCGCCGGCAACCCGCCGAACCCGGCCGGCATCAAGACCGACTACCTTTGGCGGACGATCCTGACCAGGCAGGGCCTGACCGACATCATCGAAAACTACGCGCAGGTCGTTGAGGCCAAGGACGAGAAGACCAGCCGCACGAAGAAGGCGCAGATTTTCCCGCGGTATCACCAACTTGACGTGGTGCGGGCGCTGCTCGCCGATGCAGGCGAGAAGGGCGCGGGCCGCCGCTACCTCATCCAGCACTCCGCCGGCAGCGGCAAGAGCAACTCCATTGCCTGGCTCAGCCACCAGTTGATCGGGTTGCAGCGCGCCGGCAAGTCTATCTTCGACTCCGTCATCGTCGTGACCGACCGCACGGTCCTGGACCGACAGATCCGCGACACCATCAAGCAGTTTGCCCAGGTCGCGGCGACGGTGGGGCATGCGCAGCATTCCGGCGACCTGCGCCGCTTCATCGAGGGCGGCAAGAAAATCATCATCACCACCGTCCAGAAGTTTCCCTTCGTGCTCGACGAGATCGGCAGCGAGCACCGGGGCCGGACGTTTGCCATCGTGATCGACGAGGCCCACTCCAGCCAGGGCGGCCGCACCGCCGCGAAGATGAACATCGCGCTGTCGGCCGACGGACAGGAGCAGGAGGAGGAAACGGTCGAGGACACGATCAACCGCATCATGGCCGCACGGAAGATGCTGCCGAACGCCAGCTACTTCGCGTTCACAGCAACGCCCAAGAACAAGACCCTGGAAGTGTTTGGCGAGCCGCACCCGACCGGGGACAAGGTGCAGCACCGGCCGTTCCACGCCTACTCGATGAAGCAGGCGATTCAGGAAGGGTTCATCCTGGACGTGCTCCAGAGCTACACGACGGTCAACAGCTACTACCGCCTGACCAAGAAGATCGAGGGCGACCCGGAGTTCGACACGAAGCGTGCCCAGAAGAAGCTGCGGAAGTACGTGGAGGGCCACGAGCACGCCATCCGGCAGAAGGCCGAGATCATGGTGGACCACTTCCTCACGCAGTTGATCGGCCAGCGCAAGATCGGGGGCGAAGCCCGCGCGATGGTCGTCACCGGCAGCATCAACCGGGCGATCCAGTACTTCCACGCCATCCGCGACTACCTGGCCGAGCAGAAGTCGCCGTTCAAGGCCATCGTGGCTTTCTCCGGCGAGCACGAGTTCGGCGGCATCAACGTCACCGAGGCATCGCTCAACGGCTTCCCGAGCAGCCATATCGAGGACAAGATCGTCGAGGACCCGTACCGCCTCCTGGTCTGCGCCGACAAGTTCCAGACCGGCTACGACGAGCCGCTGCTCCACACGATGTACGTGGACAAGACACTCTCGGGCATCAAAGCCGTGCAGACGCTCTCGCGCCTAAATCGCGCCCACCCGAAGAAGCACGACACGTTCGTGCTCGATTTTGCTAACGACGCCGACACGATCCAGGCGGCTTTCGCCGATTACTACCGCACCACGATCCTCGCCGAGGAGACCGACCCCAACAAGCTCCATGACCTCAAGGCAGACCTCGACGGAGCGCAGGTGTACAGCGATGCCCAGGTCGGAGAGTTCGTCCGCCGCTATCTGGGCGGAGCGCCGCGCGAGCAGTTGGACCCGATCCTCGATGAATGCGTCGCTCTGTACACCGGCCACCTGGACGAGGACGGGCAGGTCCGGTTCAAGGGCAACGCGAAGGCGTTCGTTCGCGCCTACGGCTTCCTGGCGTCCATCCTGCCCTACTCGAATCCGGCATGGGAGAAGCTCTCAATCTTCCTGAACTTCCTCATTCCCAAGCTGCCAGCTCCGCAGGACACCGACTTCACGAAGGGCATTCTCGAAGCGATCGACATGGACAGCTACCGCTCCGAGCGGCAGGCCGCCATGAGCATCGCGCTCCCGGATGCCGACGCCCTCATCGACCCCGTGCCGACGGCCGGCGGCGGCGGCAAGCCAGAGCCGCAGCTCGACCGCCTCAGCGCGATCCTTCAGGCATTCAATGACCAGTTCGGCAACATCGAGTGGAAGGACGAGGACAAGATTCGCAAGGTCATCGCCGAGGAACTCCCGGCCAAGGTCGGCGCCGATAAGGCGTATCAGAACGCCATCAAGAACTCGGACAGGCAAAACGCCCGGATCGAGCACGACAAGGCGCTCGCCCGCGTGATGACGGAGCTACTCGCCGACCACACCGAGCTCTTCAAGCAGTTCAGCGACAACCCGCAGTTCAAGAAGTGGCTGCTCGACACGGTGTTCAGCCTGACCTACGACCAGCCTGCGGCGTAGCCACCTCGTCGATACCGACCCGAACCCCCGCTCGACCCTGGCAGCCGGCTTCGGGGAGGCAGGGACACCTGCCCAAGGAGGGTGCTTGACATCGCAAGCACGCTTGATATAGTGAGCAGCGGAGGTTCATGCATGGACGCCTTGCGATCACTTCTGGTTGAGGGCCGGACGCGAAAGGGCCTGTCACTCCGTGCCGTGGAGCAGGCGACAGGGGTTTCCAACGCGTATCTGAGCCAGCTGGAGGGCGGCAAAGTCCGCGAGCCGTCGCCCAATATCCTTCACCGATTGAGCGAGCTCTACGCCATTCCCTATGAGTCGCTCCTTGAAGCCGCCGGGTATCCGGTCCCAAGCGGCGGCCGGCGGTCGGAGTCCAGTCGCCTAGCCGCCCGTCTTGGACCTACCACGGCTGCGGAGGACGAGGCACTCGCCGATTACTTGGCGTTCCTCCGATCCAAGACCCGCGGGAGGAACACCCGATGATCTGGTCGATCTCTGAAGGGAAAGCGTTCCGGCGGTGCCAGCGGCAGTGGTATTTCAAGCACTGTGTCGCGAACGCCAACGCCGTCAAGGACCCCCTTCGCAGGCGGGCTTATCTGCTCAGCAAACTCCAGAGCATCAGCGGCTGGCGCGGCTCGCTGGTGGACACGGTCATCAGCACCGTGCTGATTCCCGCGTTGAACCGGAAGCAGACCGCGACGCTCCAGCAGATCAAGGCGCGCGCCCGCGCCCTGTTTGATGCGCAGCTTCGTTGCGCTCGTGAGCATCGCCTGCATGAACCCGGCTTTTCCATCAAGGAGGCCGGAGAAGCGTTCGCTGCATTCCACTGCATGGAGTACGACCGCGCCATCCCGGACGCGGAGATTGTCCGGGCGTGGGACGAAGTGGATCGGGCACTTTCGAGCCTCTTCACCCTGGATCAGATCCGCAACGCCCTCAAGTCGGCCAAGTATCTCGTCGCGCAGCGCGCACTCACTGTCGCGCACTCCGGCGTCACCGTTCGGGCGGTACCCGACGTGATCGCCTTCTACGACGCCGCCCCGCCGACCATTATCGACTGGAAGGTGCACGTCTTCGGCTTGCACGAGGCTTGGCTTCAGCTTGGGACCTATGCCCTCGCACTCGCTGAGGGCAAACCCCATAAGGACTTTCCTGCCACGAGCCAGCCCTGGAAACCGGAGGACATCCGGCTGATGGAAGTGCAGTTGCTGAACGGAGTCGTACGAGAGCATCGCGTGGAGGCGGACCGACTCGCCGACATCCACGACTACATCGCCCACAGCGTCAACGACATACTGCTCGTGACGGAAGGGCGAGCCAATGCTGAACTGCGGCCCGAAGACTTTGGAGTAACCCGTGATCCAGACCTCTGCCGCCGCTGCCCATACCGCTCCATTTGCTGGGAGGACGCCGATGCCCGGGCTTGAAACGAACGTCTTCCCAGTGACGAATCTGAGTGCTTTGAGCGCGGAGTACCGGTTGTACCGCCTTCGCGGCCTAAGGACTGATCAGGCGGAGTACTTCCAGAACCGGCAGGCGCTCGTGCGAAAGATCAGCTACGGGCTTCGGACGCCGGCCACCATCATCGATCGTGATGACGGACCACATCTGGTTGTGCGGGCCGACGCCGAAGAGCCGGAATCTCCTCAGATCCTTGTTCGGACCACCGTCTATCTGGATCGCATCCCCGGCGTGATCAAACTGGACTTTTCCCAGCGGACACCCCAGAACGACGAGATCTGCACTCGCTTCCTTCAGTTCATGATTCAGGCGCCGCTGCTCGCGTCGCCCAAGCTCTGGCAACCCGGTTCAGGCCAGCCGTTCTTTGAGAAGGCCCCGGCCCACTCGGGCCACACCGTCGAGCGTTTCGTCGGGTTCGCCGTGCGGGCAGTCGTGACTCCAGACGGCGGCATGGGACTCTGCGTGGACCTGCGGACGAAGTTCCTGTCCCGGACTGCACTCCCTACCCACCTGCGTCGTGACCAGTTTCGCCCGTGGAAGGGACGCCACTGCGTCTATCGCTACGGACACCGATGGTATGAAATCAGGCTGGAGGAATTCGGCGACTTGACGGTCACCGAACAGCTGGTGCTGCTCGATGGAGAACGCATCAGCCTTCTCGACTACATCGTCCGCCACTCCGCCAAACCGATACCAGCCGAACTCGCCGCGCTCCCGCATGACGCCTCAGTGGTGCATTACTCCAACAATCGGCGGGACAGCCGGGCAGCACCTGCGGCCCTGTGCTTCCCCGTGTTCGACACCCAGAGCGACGAAGTTCAGCGGAGCCACCAGTACATGACGCCTCCGCCACACGAGAGGCGAGCGGCGATCATGCGATTTGTTGAGTCCTACTTACAGCAGATCCGCTTTGGCGACACCGTGCTGCGCGTGGATCGTCGCCCCCTGCGCGCTGAACAGCGCATGTTCGTCATGCCGGACTTGCAGTTCGGGAATGACCGTGTCCTGTCCGTTCGCGGCACTTCCGGCGCACGCCAAGTCGCTCTGGACACGTACGGAAAGAGCCGGGCAGGGCTGTTGCGCGATCGCAGCGCAGGCTTCTACATCACGGACCGGCTGGAACGACAGTACCTGCTTCTCCCCCAATCCGTGATGGATAGCTATGGCAGTCAGTTCGTTTCCGACTTGCGCGGGGCCGTTGACGACCTGTTTCCGCAGGCTGAGTCGTACGACCCGATCGTCGTGCCGTATCCCGACCGTGGGCCCAGGACGTTTCTTGATCAGGGCAATGCCATCCTCGCTGCGGCCCGGGATCACTGCACGAAGAAGGGATACGCCCTCGTGATGGTCCACGAAACTCGAAAGAACCGCATCCGGGAGGAGGACCAACTCGCGGCCATGGTCATCCGCAAACTCCGTGAGCTGGACATCTGCGCCGCCGTTCATCACTCAACCACGCCGGGCGACTGCTATGTGTTTCAGCGCGAACGCTCGGGAAACCCCGCTTATCGCATTCGTCCGGACCGTCGCGGCCGGTTCGCGGGCTACCTTCGCAACGTTGCGCTAAACAAGGTCCTGCTCACCAACGAACGATGGCCGTTCGTGCTTGCCACGCCGTTGCATGCGGACATCGTCATCGGCATCGACGTGAAGGCGAACACGGCCGGGTTCACGATCGTGGCAAATCGTGGTCGCATCATCCGCACCGTTTGTTCAGTGTCTCAGCAGCGCGAGCGACTTACCTGCGACCAGGTCCGCAAGCACCTCGTCGAGCTCATTTCGCCGGAGGCACAGCGTATGTCGGCGGACGTGAAGCGCCTCGTCATTCATCGCGATGGCCGGAGCTTCCAGTCAGAGATCGAAGGTGCTCGGAAGGCCCTAGCACACCTCAAGAGAGACGGGATTCTGTCCGCCGATGCGGACCTCACCATCGTCGAGATTGGCAAGTCCTCCCTCGTCCCACTGCGGCTCTTTGACATCGTGCCCAGCGGCAACGGACATCCTTTGATTAAGAATCCGCAGGTCGGCCACTACTACGAGCTCACCGAGAGCGACGGATATGTCTGCGCCACCGGAAGGGCCTTCCCACGCCAAGGCACCGTGCAACCCTTGCACGTCCGGCGAGTCGAGGGGTCGATGACCCTGGCGCAGTGTTTGGAGGACGTGTACGCGCTCACGGCGTTGGCCTGGACCAGACCCGACGATTGCACCCGCGACCCCGTCACTCTTAAACTGACCGATCGCAGGCTTGCCGAGAGCGCTGGTGAGTTCGACGCAGACGCCCTCGCGTTTGAAGAGGGCGAAATCCACAGCACGGAGGATTCCTTCCAATGAGCACTGCTGGTCTGCAATCCGGACTCTACCGAGAAATCCGGCAGCTGGCCGAACTCTTCGACGCAGCCCTGATCGCCCTCAGATCGACTTCCAGTGCGGGCGACGCATCCAAACCACGCCAACTCGGCACCATCCTCCTGCGCTTGGCCAACCCCCCGGCCACGGCGCCGCATGAGCAGTTGTTGGCAAGCCTGCTTGCAGGAGGGCGAGGAAGCCGAACACGGCTCAGTGAACTCGGCAGCGCATTGATGTCGGGGACAGCGTCGCCGCGCGTTTTGGACGATCTAGAGGCTCTTGCGGGACTGCTTGAGCAAGAGCGTGCGGGAACATTCGCCAAGATTCGGGGCCGTCAATGATGGACGTCTATGTGACCGGCTGCATCAATCAACTGGAAAGCCGAATCCGGGAGCTTCGCGCCCGCATCCCGCGCCGGCTTCCGCGAGACTACGACACGCTCGCAAAGGAATGCCGATCGCGGCTTGATGCCTCCCTTGCCACTCTTCGGTCGCTTCGTGGGGATCCGGACTATCAAGTGCCAGCCAACCAGCCGGAACGCATGAGGAAGTTGAAGCGAGAGGTTGCGGACCTGGACATGCTTGAGACGGAGGGCATTGCAGCGCTCGTTCGCGCCACGGACGATGACCATCAACTGAACCGCCTCCTCGAACGGATCACACAGGAGATCGACTATCCGCTGGTGACACCCGTTGTTACGACGCTGTCGCAACAGTACTTCTGTATCAATACAGAGCTAAACCTCCTTGCGGTCCCGCTGATCGAGGGGCGCTTTCTCCTGCATCTGCCTGATCTCTACCACGAGCTGGCCCATCCCCTCCTGCTCGCCCGCGATGAGCCACAGGTGGAGGCATTCCTCGCGGCATTCGGTCTGGCGCTTCGTGATGTATTGGCGTACCTCGAAGACGAATCGGTGAAGGAATCGCGCCGCAATGGTCCGTTGGGGAGCGAGACGGAGTTGGGCCTCTGGCGACTCTGCTGGGTGCGATTCTGGCTCACGGAGTTCTTCTGCGACCTGTTCGCAGTCTGCACGCTTGGGCCAGCGTTCGTGTGGTCGCACCTGCACCTGTGCGCCTTGCGAGGAAAAGACCCCTTCGATGTGGCGCAGCACTATCCATCGAGTCATCCTGCTGACGACGCCCGCATGAAGGCTATGCTCGCCGCATTGTCCGCTTGCGGATTCAACGACGAAGCCACAGTGATCAGTTCGCGATGGACTTCACTGGCCACTGCATCTGGTTTCCGCCCCGAGCCGGAGTATCACCGTTGCTTCCCAGTGTCTGTGTTGAACGCACTGGCGAGTCACGCAAAGAACGGAGTCGAACAGATGCGCTGCCGGCTCGCCCTCAAGGGTTCTCTGGATGGTCCCGTGCGCCTTACGCTCAACAGTGCTTGGGCAGAGTTCTGGGCCGACCCGAACTGCTACGCGCAATGGGAACAACAGGCGGTGCGTGAGCTCATGCAGGAAGATTCATCCCGAATCGGCGCTCCAACCCAACCTAAGGCAACCGTCGTTACCTGATCATCAGACTACGATCGTCGCCGTTCGTACTCTTCAAGCTCTTCCTTCAAACCCAAGTAGAACGACTTCAGCGGGTCAATCACCCGCTTGATCTCCGCTGCGGTCAGGCCCGCGCTCCGCAGCCGCTCCTCCTGCTCGTGAATGCGCCGCTCGGCCGCCGCCACGCGTCCGCTTGTCGCCCGGTACTCGTCATCGCTTCGGATCATCGCGGTGCCTCGTCAACCCCGTGCCGGTTCGACCGTCAGCGACAGCCCGAGCGCCTTGGTGATCGCCATGATGGTCGAGAAGCGAGGATTCCCCTTCGGCGACAGGGCACGGTACAGACTCTCCCGCTCGATGTTCGCCCGCTTGGCGACCTCCGCGATGCCCTGCGCCTTGGCAATGTGCCGCAGTGCGATGAGCAGCACGCGCGGCTCGTCGCTGTCCTCCAGCGCGGCCCTGAGATACTCGGCCGCGTACTCGGGATCTTCGCGGAGTTCCCTGATGATCGCGTCTTCTTGCGAGATGCTGGCTTTGTGCTTCATGATGCCGTCGTCCTTCGCCTGTAATCCTTCAGGAACTCCGCCGCCCTGCGAATGTCCGCCGCCTGCTTCCGCTTGTCGCCCCCGCACAGCAGCGGGGCGACCTCGGCGCCGACGATCGCGTAGTACACCCGGTAGCCCGGCCCCCAATCGACCCGAAGTTCCCACACGCCTTCGCCCACCGGCTTGCAGTCTCCGAAGTTCCCGGCCTCCAGCCGGGCGATGCGGGTCGCCACCTTCGCCCGCGCCCGGGCGTCCTTGAGGCCCGCCAGCCACTCGCCGACGACATCCCTGCCCGTCTCGGTGAGGTAGCGGCGTATTTCCATCGTCCACCCAAGTGTAACCTATAAGTCACAACCCGTCAAGTCCCACCGAAGGGTGGACCACGTTGATGGAGCGGGAGACGCGGCCCCTCTCCCGCTCCAAGCCTCACGCTCTACCCCCCACGAGACGGTTCCCGGACCCCGGCAAGGTCGATAGACGGCCCCGCCGTGGCGCGGACTGAGCGCCCGTGACCTGTCGGCCCTTGCCCGCTGCCCGGCCGGTTTCCCGCCGCCGGCTACGCCGCCTGCCCGAACCGCTCCCAGAAGACCGCCCGGATGGACGCCAGAATCAGCCCTCGCTCGCTCCCAGGCGGGTTGTGGGGGCGGGCATAGCGGGCCCCCGCTATTCGGTATCCACAAGGCACAACGTTTCGGATTGGTTGACCGAAGTAGTGAGGTGAGGTCGTATTCCGTCGAGTGCGGGCTTGAATGGCTC
>JAANMX010000971.1_pt1 | contig 35013 bp, 41 predicted proteins | sample 7279681 | NCBI WGS metagenome assembly JAANMX01 (sample SAMN14094542, study PRJNA606508) | bioreactor metagenome | isolation source: A lab-scale SPAN reactor treating ammonium-rich wastewater day 351 | place: Ireland: Galway | collected 2018-01-01 | reverse complement strand
CTGTTGTATGATAAAAATTATAAGTTTTATAAGTTGGAAAACAGAAAATATCAATAATGTTTTTAAAACTACTCTCATATTATTTTTTTTTAATTTGCATTACTACCAAGGATTTTTTACAGCTTCAGGAACTCTTTCTAATTCTTTTTTAGGTATTTCCATACTTCCCCAATGATTGTTATTTGCATCTGTGGATTTTTGTTTTGCAATATCAATCATTTGATTATTTGAGCTTTTAGTATTCTCATTGTTGGCCTTAGTAACAGTTATCTGATGACCTTTTGGCGCATCAGAAAGATTAATTGGTGTTGCAGATACAATAGGTGTCGAATCACTGTCTACCTGTTTCAATTCTCCATTCTTTATAGTATAATCCTCGAAAATTTGGGAAGTCTGCTTAATTGCTGTCGATACCTCACTCATTGTAGTGAGACTACTTTGATCGTTAATAAATTTTGTTTCCTCTTGATGTACAGTCAGATAGCTTGCGTCCGACTTTGATCCTACGGTCTGTCCTCTATCGTTTTTATAAATAAATGATGTTTTCGATTGTGTGGTTACAACATCTGTATTTCTGGGCATACTTGCTACGCCAACAAAATATAAAGAAGCATTTGTCCAATGCGTAAGTTTTGTAACTGGTTTGGTTGTTACAATAACAGAAGAACTAGGTGCGGGTCTATAATCCCTAACTAATTCTAATCCCTCTAATTCTCGACCTAGACCCATTTTGTTTTCTTGAAACGCATAAGGACTATTATATGGATACGAAGTAGCCAATGGATCAATGTTGAAAAATCTCCCTATATCGGGCATATATTGTCGCCATTTGAAGGAGTAAAAACCTGTTTCCTGTAGTTCCTGCTCTTGGTATTTGTAATTCTTGTAACTTCCTGTTCCAAAATGGGCATTTTCCTCAGAGTTTCTCACAAAGCTCATCCCAAAAGGGTAAAAATCATTACTGTCCGTTACTATCGGGTTTTGGTTTCCTTCATTTTTATAGCTTAGCCGTAACATTTAATGACTTTTTTGATGTATTAATCCAGATATCGTAAGAGACGAGGCTATTTCTTGAAATCTTTTGGTAAACTTTTTAAATCTAAACTTTCAATTCTATTGTGTTCTTCATTCCAAAAAATAATATTTTTATTGTCTTTGTACCATTGCTGCCAATCAATATAATTACCTTTAGTTGGCATTATTGAGTTTTCAAATCCTTCTTCCATATGAGACTTTATAGACGATAATCTTTCTAAATTACGAACTGATTTATTTAATTCGATAACTTTCTCAATCGTCTTACCGTCAACATGCCGCTTTACCAATCTTAAATCTTTTTTGTATTCCTCTCTGGCTCTTACGATTCTATAATCAATTGATTTGCAAGAGAATATAAGGAACAAAGCGCAGCACAGGAATATATTCAGTTTCTTCATATCACTTCTTTTTAATAACATTACCTTTTTGTAGTTCATATGAAACATGTATTACACTTTTACCTTTTGTAAAAGGCATAGTGACAGTTCTTGAAATTACAGGAAATGTTCTTTTAAAACCATTTTCTGTTCTGCTTTCTCTAACAACAGTCTGGCCTTCAAAAATTGAATCTCCTCGTTTCCATCCTCCATTGATTTTACTTTCAGCTTCTTTTCCAATATCATGATGGCCTGTACCTTTTGTATTTGTATAATCGTCATGACCTCCAGATAATAAGGCATCCTGTTCTGCGACTTCATGCCCCAAAACAGTAAATCTTTTAAACTGAGTTGTGTTAGAACCTAAATTATTAACATCATCAATATCAAGATTAACTATTTTTGTATCAGGGTTTCTATTCGCAACAGGAACGCTACTATCACTTTCAGAGAGATTAAATGCATTCTTGCTATCTGACTCTATAGCACTGTTTAAAACGTTATAGAATTCTTTTTGAGTTTTATCTAGTCCTGCTATTTGTTCATTAGAAATATCAATTTTAACTTGACCATCTCTAGCCACGGTGATATAATTTCCCCCTAATCCTTCATTCATTAAATCCCTAGCTTTATTAATAGCGGATTGTAACCCTTGCAAAATTATATCCTCGTTCTGCCTTCCATCAGGATCAATAAATCTTATAGGATTGTTGTAAGCATAAGTATAAGGACTCCAACGTCTAGATGTTTCCGCCAGCGGATCCACAGCTCCCCATCTTCCAATATCCGGCATATAAAACCTCGCTCCATAATCATACATCCCCGTTTCCTGAAGCTCTTTCCCGTTGTACTTGTAATTAAAATAACTTCCTGTCCCAAAATGGGCATCTTCCTCCGAGTTTCTTACAAAGCTCATCCCAAAAGGATAATAATCATTGCTGTCCGTTACGATCGGGTTTTGGTTTCCTTCCCTTTTAAAGCTCAGCCGGACATTTCCCAAGTGATCTTTATACTGTAAATATATTCTTTATTTTCAAAATCATAAAAACCTTCGGCAGTGGGGAAGAATTTCAATACATCTCGAAATTTGCTTCGGTGGTGAAGGCGATGAAGGCTTCCATTTCGTGAGCATTGCCGCCGGCATCCTGAAACATTTGCCATAATTCATCATCTCCTACCGAGGAAGCGTAATGAAACCCATCCAGGTATTCTGTAGAAGAAGAATACCTCTCCCTCAGTTCCGGTGGAAAGGAAGTTCTTCTTGTGCACCAACAAAGTTAATGGGATGCTACCATATTTTACTTGGTTTTTGTCATAGAATGCGCAGTGGATCAATTGCTTAAAAATTCTAATATTTTAGAAATTATATTTATTACTATTTTTTCTAGCTTCTGCATAAAACTCTTCATATTTTCTCTACCAATAAATAGTCCAATAAACTACAATGTTTTTTTCTGAATATATACTTACCCCTTTTGAATACTTATGATTCATTTTGTCATCATAGTTATAGCCAATAATGTATGTTTTAAACTTATCAACTAATCCACCCTTTGTTGTTAAATTATATATTTCTTCTTTTTTTATAATATCTTCCTTATTTTCTGGTTCTTCATCTGAAAAATATGGAATTACTATTTCATTATTATCTATTCTTAAATTTCTTTCTTTTAACTGATTTGTATTAAGAATAGTCGACTTTGTGCTAAAGTTTGAGTCTATTAAAACTCCTCCATTTTTTTGATTACTAGAAATTATACTATCTACAACTTTTTTTTCTACATTGAACTCAAATAAATAAATATAATTAAACGGTTCTGATGAATTATTTTTATACGATAGTTTTATAGGTAAATTACTGATTTTTTTTGGAAATTGATTAATCAATGAGGGACTGTGATTATTTATAACTTCTAGATAATCAACATTTATTTGAGCTAATCGTTCAGCCATAAAAGAATCATTATTTTTTTTACATCCAAATAGTAAAAAAAATAACAGTATATAGAATATTGAATTTTTACCTTTCATTTTTATTTCTTCTTTTTTATGACTTCTAAAACACCTTGTAACAATTCTTTATATCCCCCTTTCTCACTTTTTAGTTTGGTACCAGGACTCTTATGTTTTTGATTTAAACCACCAACTACTCCCGCACCTTTTCCCAAAGGAGTAATATATTCATGGTGAACACGTATCGTATTACTGAAAGGATAGTATTCTATATCTGCACCTGTCTGTTTATTGGTATTTATCTGATCCTTTTTAACATATTCTTGTTTAATATCACCAACCTGTTTATAACCCAATTCATTTTTATGGGTACTTCTATCTGTACTATGTTCGGTATTAGTTACTTTATCTACCTGCACAATATCTGCCTTTTGATATCCATGATCATTCATAACCGTCTCATAGGCTTTACTGTCAATTTGTTCTAATTTTGAAAATGTTACTTGTACCTTGCTCCCTTCATTTATCTGTGTAAAAGTTTCCCCATTTTTTTCATAAGAGCTATAACCTTGACTTTCTAATAACTTTTCTGCATTTTGCTGACTTGTACCCAAATAAGTAGCTAAGGTTCCAGCACTATCCCCAGCATCGGCAACCAAATTTCCTTTTCCATCTTTGTGCCAATCTGGAGCCATTCCATCCGGATCAATAAACATAATCGGATTATTGAAAGCGTAATTATATGGGGAATGTCTTCTCATCTTCTCTGCCAGCGGATCAATTACACCCCATCTCCCGATATCGGGCATATAAAATCTCGCCCCATAATCATACATCCCCGTCTCTTGGAGTTCCTTGCCGTTGTACTTGTAGCTATAATAACTTCCTGTTCCAAAATGGGCATCTTCCTCAGAGTTTCTTACAAAGTTCATCCCAAAAGGATAATAATCATTGCTGTCCGTTACAATAGGGTTTTGGTATCCGTCATTTTTAAAGCTCAATCTCACGTTTCCTAAATGGTCTTTGTATTGGTAAATATATTCTTTATTTTCGAAATCATAAAAACCTTCTGCAGTGGGGAAAAAGCGTAACGCAGTTTCATTGGGGCTCAGCTGCATCTCCTCAATAAAAGCTTCCTGTTCATACGCAAAATACACAGGGTTCGTATTGTTGTCCGGTGTACCTTGGGTGGTAAGATAATGAAACCCGTCAATATATTCGGTGATGGTAGCAAACTCCCCGTCTTGTTGCGTAAGGTTTGTGAGCTTTCTAAGTTTGGTACCGTCTGCACGGTACAGATACAGAAATTTAAACTTATTTTCATGTATTCCTATAGCATTAGGAAGGTTCAAATAATTATACCCTATTTGATTGATGTATTTATCCGGCATCGTAAGCATATTGCCGTTGGCATCGTATTCCATAGGATTTCCACCGCCTTCGTATCCTGTTGGATTCCCGCTGCCGTCGTTCACGGTGATCAAGTGGTTTCCGTTGTATTCATAAGAAAGCTCATCAATCTGCTCTGCATAATTTCCGTAAAACGAAGGGGCATTACGGGAGAGCTGGGTGATGTTTCCGTTCAAGTCATAGGACATATTTTCATTGTAAAATTCATTATTGGGGAAAGCGGTGTTGGGTTCGGTGAAGTTGGCGTTGGTAAGCCGGTTCATGGCATCATAAGAATAACTGTATCTCCTGATGGTAGGTTCATTAAAACCTGTGGCTTTGGCCCAGTCTATTTCGGCAATATTTCCGTTAAACCGTGCAGTGGCCTCTTCGGGATTGGTATATTTTATTTCATACCCGAACAGTTTTCCACTAAGATCCGTAGGCTCATTGATTTTCGAAAGCCACCCTCTGATATTGTACTCGTAATCGATGCTCTGCAAACCGTTGCCTACTTGTTTGTTGGTGAGCTGGGAAAGCTCGTTGTATTCGTTCTGGGCAAGGATTTCTTCAGGCTGAGAATCCACTTTATGCCTGTGCTCCAGCAGCCTGTTCTGGTGATCATAGACAAAGGTTTCGGCAATTACTTTTTCGGTATCGGTGTTCAGCCTTTTGTGGTAGGTATAGGTTTCCTGCGGCACGCCTGCAAAATCCAATTCAGATTCTGTGCGGGTATAGCCTCCCAGATGGTTGATGCTGTGGGTGCCCACTGCTCTTCCTTTTTTATCATACCACGTATAGGTTTTCGTCCAGTTGTCGTCTTCAATGTTCTTTACATAGCTTGCCGTAGGCAACGACTTGGTGCTCTGGTTATGGCTTTGCGCATCCTGGGTAAGAATATCCTGACCTAAAACCTGTGCAGGAAGCGCAGGGCTGCCTGTGGGATAGGTGTCGTAATAATTGACAGACAGCACCGTTTGGATATTGGTAAAATATCCATTGGTGTAGTATACTTGCATGCCGTTCTTTGTAAACCCAAGGTGCAACGGCAGCCAGTGGCGGAACCACAAAGGCAATCTGGTCATATTCGTTGTACACGTAGTAGGTATGCAGAACCCCTCCTATACCCCATGAATCGATGAACCCTCTCGCCCCCCTTTACCCGTACCATACCTATAGACATACCGAGGGGTCACCGCCGGTAAGAGCAATACAACGACATTACAAGTCCAATGCAAGTGCAATAGGTCAGAGATAAAAATAAATAAATAAATGAGAAAAAAGACAGCCGAAAATGCATAACACAGGATCACGAATCCTGCATGAGATCAGAATAAGAGATGAAAGGTACTAAAAAAAATGTAAATGGAGAAAAAAACATAGATTTTTAGGTGCCTGTTTAACTTTATTGCTTGAGTTTTTGTAATTATTTTTGAAAAAACTACTAACACGCTCCCTTCGCATCGATCATAAAAAAAATGTATCTTTAAGAGCTTGTTTAAATTTTACAATTTTCAATTTTTATCGCTATTTCTGGATGGATTTTGCTCTTTTAGCTTGAAAGCTTAGCGGATAAACTAAAAAACAAAAGAGTGAAATACGCCGAAAGGAACATAAAAGTGTCATTGAGATTGATTAAAATATCGATACTAAAAATATCGATAAAATGTAAACAGGCTCTAAGAACGTTTTTATAAAGAAAACTCAAACTGAATAGTATGGCCCATATTAACAAAAAAGGAAATTTGAGCGGAGCCCTCGGAGAGATCGTATTTGTAAATGACGGCGACCGGAAATATACACGGTTAAGACCTGACTTGGTAAGGCAGTCGGAGCGTACCAAGGCTACTTCAAAAGTTTTCGGAATGGTGAGCAGTCGGGAAAAAAAATTCAGAACTAAATTGCTTAATCGCCTGCAGATGCCTGCTATACAGTATCTGGCAGCACAACACCGGGGCAGGCTGCAGAAATGTATTACGGGTGGGCGCAACGGTGCGCAGCAAGAGGAGCCGCAGTTCGGAAGTCCGGAAGCACTGATAGGCTTTGAGTTTAATCGGAAACTGAAATGGCACGAACGTACGAATTTTTTTCCCTTCTTTAAAGGAACCGCAAACGGAGCACTGAAGGTAAGCCTGCCCGCCATAAAATGGGGCAGGGAAATCAAAACACTTCCAAAAGCAACTTCTGCGTTGCTGACCTTCACAGCAGTGTCGGTCAACCTGAATTCAACGGACGTACCGCTTAAGATAGTCTCCACGTTGACGATGGAGGTCGGCCGTCCTTCTGAAAACCCGGCTCAGGAATGGACAGTGTCTGCGGATGACGCTCCGGGATGGCTTCTGATTATAGGCATGGTGCAGTACAGCGGTAACGGGTTATCGGAAAAAAGATCAGAAACCTTTTTGGCAACTTACCTGTGGACCGGAATAAAGAGGGTATAGCATCCTAAAATCCTTCTTATAAAGCCGCCTCAGTTGTGAGACGGCTTCTTTTCGTATCACAAATGACTCTTGGTGAAGTGGGATATTCTAGAAATCAATAAAAGTGTCCATTTAATAAATTAAAATCCAAAATGATTTGTTAATATTAAAACATTATTTAACTTTGTGCAATAAATTATTAATTAAATTAAAATAACAATGAAACTTCCTGTACATTGTCCCAGTTGTGAAACTGCACTTAACGTTCACCAATTGAAATGCAACCTGTGTGAAACGAGCGTAAGCGGAAACTATGATTTACCACTTTATCTCCAACTTTCTCAGGATGAACAGGAATTTATCCTGAATTTTTTTCTTTCCTCCGGAAGTATTAAAGAAATGGCAAGACAGGCCGACCTCTCCTACCCAACGATGCGAAATAAAATGGATGACCTGATCAAAAAAATTAAAAACCAATAACAATATGAACTGGAAATTATTCTTTAACCCATTTTCTAAATTCTCTGAAAAAGCCCTGTTGATGGCAGGAGTTTTCTTTCTTTTGGGGGGCAGCTTCATCGGATATTATTTCGGGGTGACGTACGACGGCATTTTTGATGTACACATTTCTCCGGTCACTTTTACAGAGAGCCTGACAGAGAACGTGATCAATGTTGTGATTTTAAGTCTGCTTCTTTTTATTGCCGGAATAATAATCAATTCCAAAACCAGAATTATCGATATATTAAATGTGGCACTGATCAGCAGATTTCCGATTTATTTAGCCGGACTTTTCGCTAATAACCAGCGTATTTCAGAAATTTCGGAGCAGTTAATTGACAGTGTTCATCAGGAAACTCCCGTTTTGGTCTCTTCTTCAGAGATGATGATTCTGATGCTATTTTCTGCAGTATTAATTTTACTTCTTGTCTATCAGCTAATGCTGATGGTTTTCGGTTTCAAAACTGCTGTGAATGCACGAAAGTGGCAACACTGGCTGTTTTTTGCTTTCGCACTTATTGCAGCAGAAGTTATTTCCAAAGCAATCATTCACTTTATCTAGAAAAAATTTAATATTCTGCATATTCAAATTAACGGTGAATATTTTTTACTGAAACATATTCCCATAGAAAATTAAATACTTGATGATGCCGTTATCGGCAAAAACTAAGAGATAAAGCGCTCTGATTTATTGTAGATTTGCCGATATTTGTTAGATACTTGCCTTACCGCTCAGGATCAGTACAAAGCTTCTTCAGTATTTTGAAATAGCGTTTGATTAGATAAGGGAATCACCTTGTTTAAATAAAAAGACAAACCCTCTATTACTCTCTCCAGTCAAAATCAAAAAAAAAGGAAAACGTATCTTTGTAAAAAATACAAATGCCTTTTAAAGCAGTACTTTTCGATATGGATGGTGTCATTGTAGATACCGAACCGCTTCATCGCAAAGCTTATTTCCAAACGTTTCATGATTTAAATATTGATGTTTCTGAGGAACTTTACGCCACCTTCACGGGCGCTTCGACCAAAAAAGTATGTGATACGCTGATACAACATTTTGATCTTTCACAAACTCCGGAAGACATCATCAGTTCCAAACGGCGTTACTTTAAAGATTATTTTGATCACGATACCACTTTTGACCTGATTCCAGGTGTGCTCGATCTTATCCAAAACTACCATCTCAATAATATCAAACTTGTCTTGGCCTCTTCCGCCAGCATGAATACGATTCGCTGGGTATTTGAAAAATTTGATCTGGATCAGTATTTTATCGCAAAAATAAGTGGTGCCGACTTGAAAGCTTCGAAACCGCATCCTGAAATTTTCCAGAAAGCAGCAGAACTGGCCGCAGAACCCCGCGAAAACTGTATGGTGATTGAGGATTCTACCAATGGTATTCAGGCAGCACACGCCGCCGGAATATTTTGCGCAGCCTACACCAGCGAACACACGCATCAGCAGGATTATTCCAAAGCCGGAATAGTAGTTTCTGATTTTTCGGAACTGAAAACAGAAAATATCGCTCCTCTTTTTAACGGTTCAGGCAGAAAAGCGTCCGCTTTAACCTAAGGAAACGCAAAAGTTTTAAAAGCGGGAAGATTAATATCCCAACAGTTTCAGCACATCTTCAGGTTTTTGTTCTTCGCGGAAAATTTCATACTGAAACTCCCCGTTTTCATCTTTCTGAATGAGGATATGTCTTGGCTGCGGCATCAGACAATGATGTACACCACCGTATCCGCCGATGGTTTCCTGATACGCACCGGTATGGAAAAAACCAATATACAAAGGCTTTGTATCGCTGAATACCGGTAAATAAATCGCGTTGGTATGCTGTTCCGAGTTGTAATAATCGTCGGAATCGCAGGTGAGTCCGCCCAAAAACACCCTTTCATAAGTATCATCCCACCGGTTGAGCGGGAGCATAATAAAATGTCGGGAAATGGCCCAGGTATCCGGAAGGGTGGTCATGAAAGATGAATCAATCATGTTCCATTTTTCTCTGTCGTTCTGGCGCTTCTGCGAAATAATTTTGTATAGATTGGCACCACTCTCTCCTACCGTAAAACTTCCAAATTCCGTATAAATATTAGGTTCATCCACACCTTCTTCTTCGCAGAACTTTTTGATTTGGGAAACAATTTCCTCCACCATGTACTGGTAATCGTAATCAAAATTCAGGGAAGTTTTAATAGGAAAACCGCCACCAATATTCAGGGAATCTACTTCCGGAGCTATTTTCTTCAGCCTTGCATACACCCGAAGACATTTGTACAGTTCGTTCCAGTAATACGCGGTATCTTTCATTCCGGTATTGATAAAAAAATGGAGCATTTTCAGCCTTGCGTTGGGATGTTCAGCAATTTTCTGGGAATAATAGGGGATAATATCCTTGTATCCGATTCCTAATCTGGAAGTATAAAATTCAAACTTAGGTTCTTCTTCTGAAGCAATTCTGATTCCGATATTAAACGTAGAATCGATACTTTCCGTCAGTTTATCCAGTTCGCGGTAGTTGTCCAGAATCGGCGTAATATTGCTGAAACCGCTGTTCACCATTTCAGAAATTTTCTGCAGATAATCATCGGTTTTAAAACCATTGCAGATCACTTCTATTTCCTTATCCACTTTTCCTTTATCATACAACGCTTTCACGATATCCATATCATAAGCGGAAGAAGTTTCGATGGAAATATCATTTTTCAACGCTTCTTCCAGGACAAAATTGAAGTGGCTGGATTTGGTACAGTAACAGTACCTGTAGGTTTTTCTGTAATCATGTTTTTCAAAAGCTTCTTTGAACCAAGCCTTTGCACGATTGATATTGTGGGAAATTTTTGGTAAGTAACTAATTTTTAAAGGTGTTCCGAACTGTTCAATGACGTCCATCAAAGGAATATCATGAAAAAGCAAGTTATTTTCGGCAACATTAAATTCTTCTGTCGGAAAATACAAGGTTTGATCAATCAGCTCGGAATATTTAATTTTCATTTCTGGAATAAGATTTAATCTGCAAAAATGCTAAAAAAGATTGAGTTTCTGTTTTAAGAGCCTGTTTAAATTTTACAATTTTCAATTTTTATCGCTATTTCTGGATGGATTTTGCTCTTTTAGATTGAAAGTTTAGCGGGTTAAACTAAAAAATGAAAGAGTGAAATACGCCGAAAAGAGCATAAAAGTGTAATTGAGAATGATTAAAATACCTATACTAAAAAAATATGTCGTTAAAAATTTAAACTGCCTCTAAAATCTTCTTAAAAAAATCAGAGGTATTGCTTTCCGATGAAAATCAGCAGGTCTCCGGACTCATATTCGATCGTCACCTCATCTTCGGAAGCGAAATTCCGCGTCCCGATTCTGGAAGTAATGCTCAGGTCATCAGCATGTAACGGCCAATGTAGCCCTGAAGTGGTGATTCGTTCGGCGGCAGGAAAAGGATACAGAGAAATCATTTTGTTTTTTACACCTTTCAGAGAAATAAATTTCGGAATAAAATAATAGGTTGAAAACTCATCATAGAAACGGATTTCAAGACGGTTTTTAAAACTGAAAGCTACCGAAATATTGCCTAAAAAATGATCCATTTCGCCACCGCTTCCTCCGTAAACATCCACTGTCGCTGCACCTTTTTGTTTCAGTATTTCCAGAGATTTTTCGAAATCGGTTTTGTCATGATCCGGAGTATAAATGAATTTTTCTTGATAAATAAGAGCGTCGTTTCCAGAGTGCGAATCGAAATCGCCGGAAATAAAATCCAGGTTTTTCAGGGGAAATCCCAAAGATTTTAAGTAATGAAAAGCGCCGTCTGAACAGGCTATCAGATCATAACTTTCAAAAACAGGAAGTTTTTCGGGTGGTTCTCCATTGATGAAAAGGAGTGCTCTTTTTTCTTTCACGGATTTGTTATTCTCTAACAGATTAATTTTCTCTCACAGATTACACAGAATGGCACGGATCTTTTTTAATTCTCGTTCATTAATTGGTATCATTATTCCAGGATTATCTGTTGTTCGGATTCCAATACTCTTCCTCTTCTCCGTTGATTTTGGAAATATACCGCGCCGCGATAAAAAGATAATCGGAAAGGCGGTTCAGATAGCGGATGAGTTCCGGACGCACTTCTTCTGATTCATTAAGAAAAACCAAAGCCCGTTCTGCCCTTCTGCAAACGGTTCGGGCAATATGAAGCGCTGTTGCGGCTTTGCCACCACCCGGAAGAATGAAATATTGCAACGGTTCCAGATTTTCATCCAAAACATCCATCCATTGCTCCAGTTCTTCAATTTCCTGATCAGAAATAATGAGCGGAAGCCTGGATTTTCCGTTGGCCAATAACAGTTTATCCGCGGGTGTAGCCGATTCTGAGCCGACGGTAAAAAGGTCAAACTGAATTTTCTTCAGTTGTTGTATTATTTCAGCATCCTGAATTTCACTCTTTGCCTGTCCTATGAAAGCGTTTAGTTCGTCTATCGTTCCGTAGCTTTCCACTCTTATGTTGGCTTTTGAAACTCTGGTTCCGCCGTAAAGTGCCGTTTCTCCTTTATCTCCGGTTTTCGTGTAAATTTTCATCGGACTAATTTACTGAATTTCGAATCAATGTGTATTTTACTGCTTTTTTACATCAACAAATTGATACACCGTACCGTTTTTCGGATTGTAAATGATGGTGCTCGAATGTGGAAATCTTTTCACTTTATAATATTCTGCAGTCGGGTTATTTTTCAATTCCTCAATGACTGCCCCTCCAAAAGCATCAGCCGGAAGAAACTTTTCAAAAAAGCTTAATTTTTCAATGAATAATGCGCCGTCTACTTTCTCAAAAGTCTTCATTGACTGGGATTCATCAGTGGTTTCTTGTTCATAGAGCATTTTCAGTAATGCGTCTTTATCGGAAGTTTTATATTTAAAAAAGTAAAACGGAGCTCCGTTAGGAAAAACCACTTTCTTTCCGGTGTCTTCCTGTACAAGATCCGGCTGCACATGCGGAAAAACACTGTCGAAAGACAACGCTTCGGCATTCACTATTTTTCCCAGCTGATCCGTAACCGCGTTCTGAATCAATTCTTCTGTTTCCTGCTGTACTTTTTCTTGAGTACTCGTAACGGTACTGTTGACCTTTTCTTCAATTTTACTGCATGAAATGAACAATAAACCAAGAATACCGACTCCGATGAACACCTGTTTCATAATGATAAATTTTAGCGTGTAAAGTACGGAAAAAAAGTCTTTGTGTTGTGTATCTGACGTGTTTTATTTGTACGCGTTCACCATTTTTTCCAGATTCAGGCTTCTTGCGGAAGCATCAAAAATCTGTCTGTAAGCCCCGTTCTCATTGAATAATTTTTCGTGAGAACCATGTTCCACCATTTTGCCGCTTTCCAGCACATAGATGGTATCTGCATCCAGAATCTGTGACAGCGAATGGGATATGATGACCACAGTTCGGCCTTCTTTTATGGCATCTAAGGAATTTTTAATTTGTTCAGTTGCTACGGCATCCAGACTTGCAGTGGGTTCGTCCAGAAAAATTACCGGTGGATTTTTCAGAAACAGCCTTGCGATGGCAATTCTCTGCTGCTGTCCGCCGGAAAGCTGGGTTGCATCATGCGCATATTGTTCCGGAAGTTTCATGATCTGATCGTGCAGATAAGCTTTTTCGGCGGCCAGCTTTATTTCACCGAAGGAAGCATTCATATTTCCATAGCGGATATTGTCTTCTATACTTCCCTGAAAAATATGGTTTTTCTGCAACACGAGTCCAATATCATCTCTGAGAGAATGATTATCATACTCCGAAAGCGGAATTCCATCCAGCAAAATTTCACCGGAATCGGGATCATAAAATTTACAAAGTAAATTAATGACTGTCGATTTTCCCGCACCGCTAAGTCCCACTAAGGCAGTGGTTTTTCCTTTTTCGATTTTCATAGAAACGTTCTGCAAAGCGGCAGCACCATTAGGATAAGAAAAAGTTACATTTTTCAGTTCAAATGTTCCTTTTATTTCCGGCGACTTCGTTCCGCTGGCTTCTTTTTCACCATCGGCATTTAAGATTTCAAAGTATCCTTCAGCATAAATGATGGCATCGTTCATATCGTCATAAATCCTGTGAAGCTGCCTAATGGGAGCAGATACATTTCCAAACAGCATGATGTGAAGCATGATAGCACCAATGGTCATCTGCTGGCCGAGTACGAGATACACCGTGAGGAGGATTACCAAAACAATCCCGAACTGTTCAATAAAAGTTTTCAGTCCGTCATAGAGGAAATTGGTTCTCCGTGTATGGAGCTGGCTTTCCATGAGCTGCATCTGAAGATCGTACTGTTTTTTTCCTTCAAATTTTTCACGGACAAAACTTTTAATTACCATGATAGAATTGATAAGATTCAAAAGCCCGGACGTTTTTTGCTCTCTCTGATTTCTGAGCTGTCTCCGCACACCGCTCAACTTTTTAGCTTGCAAAGAACTCACCCAGAAAAACACGGGAATTACAAAAGTAGAAACCAAACCAACATAAACATTCTGTATATACATCACCACGAGGGCAATAGCAGCATTGGCAAAGAGGGGAAGAATATCAATGAAAAAGTTCTGAACCAGCCGTGTAAGACTTTCAATACCGCGGTCTATTCTCGTCTGAAGTTTTCCGGAATGGTGATTTTCATCCGTAAAATAAGAAACCCGGTAGTCCAGAATTTTGTCTATCACCGTTTGCGCCAGCACAGAACTGGTATTGATTCTTATTTTTTCACCATAAAATTTCTGTCCGAAATTGATAAAAATATGCACCAGCTCTTTACCCAAAAGAATGGATGCAATGATGACCAACACATGAATTCCTTCAGTCATGGGATCCGGAAGTTTCATGATTTGTTCCACCTCGTCGATGGTATATTTCAATACGAGTGGATTTACCTGTGCTGCGAGTGCACCGATAAAAGTGAGGCTTAAGGTTCCGAAAATCATCCACCGATAAGGTTTGATGAAAGGAAGAATCTGCCGGTAAATCTCAAGCAGGGTAACGGTTCTTCGAAACGGTTTTTTGGCCATTGGCAATTAATGAAAAAAGAAAAATGAATCTGAAGATCATCCAAAAACACACCAAAACGATAGTTATTGGCTTTCTAAGTATTCTTTATGCAGAAAGGAAACAAGAAGTTTCAGAAATTTTACCCTTCAAAAGAATAGCAGGTAAGATAATGCAAATCATCCCGGCTCAGTGCTTTTGCATGCTGTTCAGCCTCTTCCAGACTGTAGGTGGAATTAATATCTGTTTTCTGAAACAGGAAGGAATTATTCGCATTTTTATCCACCACTTCATTAAAAATATATTCAATTTCGGAATTGGCAAGAGACGCGAAACTGATATCTTCAAACCCGTAAAACAGACGTAAATTCGGTTCTTCTGAAAAATTCTCTTCTACATATTGCTGAAAACTGGATTTGCTTTCAAAATTGCCGGCCCATATTTTATAAGCCATTTTCTTCTTTTTAGGCTTGCTCAAAATATCCTGATAGACAAAATTCTCTCCCAAATAAGCCTCTCTTACCTGCGGATCATTCGCCAGATCGGCGGGAAGCCCTTCCTTCAGAATGCGCCCTTCAAACATGATGTAGGTTTTATGGGTAATGGCCAGGGTTTGCTGCACATTATGATCGGTAATCAAGATTCCGATATTTTTATCTACCAGACTGCGTACAATTTTTTGAATATCTTCAACGGCAATAGGATCTACTCCGGCAAACGGTTCATCCAAAAGAATAAAATTCGGGCTTGTTGCCAGACATCTTGCGATTTCAGTTCTTCTTCTTTCGCCACCGGAAAGCAGATCGCCCCGGTTTTTCCGGACATGTTGAAGTGAAAACTCTTCGATGAGTTCATCACATTTAATGTGCTGTTCGCGCTTGCTCAGTTTGGTGAGCTGAAGCACTCCCATGATATTTTCTTCTACAGAAAGTTTTCTGAAAACGGATGCTTCCTGAGCCAGATACCCGATTCCTTTCTGGGCACGACGATACATGGCATCTGAAGTAATTTCTTTATTATCGAGGAAAATTTTCCCGGAAGTGGGCTTTACCAATCCTACAATCATATAGAATGTGGTAGTTTTTCCGGCACCATTTGGCCCCAAAAGACCTACGATTTCTCCCTGCGAAACCTCCACAGAGACGCCTTTTACCACTTTCTTTGGACCGTACTCCTTTATTAAATTTTCTCCCCGTAAAATCATGGGAACAAATATATCATTTTTGTTTGAAGTTGCAGGCCGGGTCGTTAAATTTAAGAAAGCTTTACGTCGTGTTGTAACATCAGTTTTCCGGTTGCGACTTATCAGGTTCACCACATTAAAATATCAACGATGAAAACGTATGGTTATCATAATCCTGAAGGACAAAATCTCCCACCCTACCGTTCAGAAAAGAAACTGACAGCGGGAATCCTCGCTATTTTACTAGGAGCGTTGGGAGTTCACAAATTTTATCTCGGATATTCGACCGAAGGCGCGATTTTATTGCTTTCTACACTGATAATAATTCCTTTGCTTACCCTTATTACCTGTGGAATAGGAAGTGCTTTATTTCCCGCAGTGTTCATTATTCCTGTCGTAGAAGGCGTCATTTATCTCACGATGAACGACCGCCAGTTTGATGAAACGTACCTGAAAAATAAGCGTCCCTGGTTTTAATTTCTGAATTTACCTAGTAATTTTATTGATTTAAGAGCATTGCAGCTTCTTTTGCGGCATAAGTGAAGATCATATCGGCACCGGCTCTTTTGATGCAGGTAAGGCTTTCGATGATCGCTTTATCATTATCCAGCCAGCCGTTTTCCGCTGCGGCTTTCAGCATGGCATATTCTCCGCTCACGTTGAACACGGCAATGGGCAAATCGATCGCTTCACGAACTTTTGAAACGATATCCAGGTACGGCATTCCGGGTTTTATCATAATAATATCCGCTCCTTCTTCAATGTCTTTCATGACTTCATCTATCGCTTCGCGGGAGTTGTGAAAATCCATCTGATAGGTTTTCTTATCTTTCGGAATGTCATTATTTTCTTTCGGAGCACTATCCAGAGCACTTCTGAAAGGCCCGTAAAATGAACTTGCATATTTAGCTGCATAACTGAGAATTCCCACGTCTGTAAATCCGTTTTCTTCCAAACCAGATCTGATGGCAGCTACTCTTCCGTCCATCATATCACTCGGTGCGAGGACATCTGCTCCTGCTTCAGCATGAGACAAAGACATTTTCACCAAAGCTTCATTGGTTGCATCATTATCAATTTTTCCATTGGTAATAATTCCGTCGTGACCGTACATGGAATAAGGATCCAGCGCAACATCCGGCATGATGACCATTTCCGGAACTTCATCTTTGATGGCTTTGATGGCAGACTGCATCAATCCGTTGCTGTTCCATGATTCCTTTCCGGTGTTGTCCTTCAGATTTTCGGGAACTTTCACATACAAATTCACTGCTTTTATTCCCAGACTGTATAATTCTTTGCATTCCTGCACAGCCAGATCCAGAGTTCTGCGATAAATTCCCGGCATGGATGCGATGGGTTCTTGGGTGTTTTTTCCTTCCATAATGAACATCGGCATTACGAAATCGTTGGTTGTAAGGACAGTTTCCTGAACCAATGAACGCAGCGCAGGTGACATTCTCAATCTTCTGTTTCGTGAATATAGTATCATTTCGATAGGGACTTTTGTGGTATTATTTTTGAAGATACAAATTTACGCATACTTCATGTAAAAAACTATTGCAAATTATTTTAATAATGAGTACATTCGCAATGTTAATACGTACTGCAAAAAAGTGTCTATGAAAAAATATTTATTCCTTATACTCTTTTTAGGGTTCACTTCCAGTGTATCAAACTGGAGCGCCCAAAGCATAAAAGAGCCTTCCTTCAGCCAGCAAAAGGCTGATGACGGCGGCCTTACGGTTTATCCGAACCCTACCAAAGATGTTCTTTTCCTGAAAACAAAAGACCAATCGCTGAGGGTAAAATCTGTTACTTTTTATTCCATTCTGGGAATGCCTGTCGCAATGTATAATGTCAACATGAACGCTGCTGAAATTAATGTGGAAAAATTAAGACCGGGGAAATATCTAATGAAATACACCCTGAGCGACAATACGACGAAGATAAAACAGATCATTAAACAATAATGTAATCCACTGACTTAAAAGTTATTACTATCCGCTTCCTGAAGCGGATATTTTTTTTATCTTTGATGTAAATCCTTTGACGATGTTTGGTTTCAATAAAATACATTTTATTCTTTATGTGGAAAATCAGCAATTGAGCACCGGTTTTTACGAGAAAATATTCCGAAAAAAGGCTCGGCTCAATGTTCCGGGAATGAGTGAATTTGAACTTGCAGACAATATCGTTTTGGGTTTAATGCCGAATGCAGGAATTGAGAAGATTCTAAAGGATAAAATGCCAGCTCCCGAAACTGGCACCGGAATTCCACGCTGCGAACTGTATCTGTATTCCGATCAAATAGATTCGGAATATGATAATGTTAAAGCTTTGAATATTGACATCATCAGTCCTTTGCAGGACATGAACTGGGGAGATAAAGCTTTTTACTTTGCTGATCCTGACGGTCATATTATTGTTTTTGCACAGAAAATTAATCGAATATGATAACTTGTTTGGAATGTGGTGACAGAATTATAGGAAGAGCGGATAAAAAATTCTGCAATGATGCCTGTAGAAATTCTTATAACAACAAGCATAATAAGGATGTTACTAATCTGATGCGGAATACTCATAACAAACTCCGCAAAAATTACAGAATACTTTCAGAAAACCAGTTTACCGAAGGGAAAGTGAAGACTACCCGAAAAAAACTTTCAGAGGAAGGTTTTGATTTTGAATATTTTACCAACTTAAAAGTATATAAAAACGGTGCAGAATATCGTTTTGTATATGATATTGGTTATAAATTTCTGGAAGATGATTGGATTCTGTTAGTGAGAAAAGAATAGTATTCTCGCTTTTCCAAATCACAAAAAATTCTTATTTTTGTAGTCCCAAAGCGGGATGTAGCGCAGCCCGGTAGCGTACTTGCATGGGGTGCAAGTGGTCGCTGGTTCGAATCCAGTCATCCCGACAAAAAAAGCTCTCATTTTATGAGGGCTTTCTTATTTATGAATATTTTCACCTTCCCGATCGGCTTCGGCTTCCTAAAAAGTCTTACAGCAACCGGATTTTATCATCCAGAATTTCGATTTTCTTGTCTTTGTATAAACCTCCGATCGCTTTTTTAAAATTCTTTTTGCTCATTTGGAGTTCATCTTTTATTTCTTCCGGAGTAGATTTGTCGGAAACATACAGCAAGCCATAATTTCCTTCCAGTTTTTCCAAAATTATTTTCTGAAATTCATCTATATTGGCGTACCCTTCAGGTTGCAGGGAAACATCGATTTTACCGTCTTCGCGGATGGTTTTAATGTAGCCGGTTTCTTCGGACAAAGGATAGAGTTTTTTATATACATCCGAAGCATAAATCAAACCGATATATTCCTTATTAATAATGACATTCCAGCCCAACTCTCCTTCTCCCATCAAAATAAGACTCACTCTGTCGCCTTTTTTGAAAGGCAGATCTTCATACTGCGGATTTCTTTTGAACTTGGTTGTTCCGGTGATCAAACCTGTAGGTTCATCAACATAAACATACACCAAATAGCGTTTGCCTTCTACAATCTTGGCCTTCTGTTGCTTGTACGGAATGAACAAATCCTTGATGATTCCCCAATCCATAAATGCACCACTAGGCAGACTTTGTACACAACTCATAACCGCAAATTCACCTACTTCGGCCAAAGGTTTTTCAGTTGTGGCTTTCAGTTTGTCATCATCCTGATAAACAAACACCTCTATTTCATCGCCTTCTTGCATTTCATCGCGAACGAAAATCTTCGGCAGAAATGCCTTCTCTTCCCGATCATCTACCAGTATATATCCGGAAGTATTTTTTTCTGAAACCTTTAAAGTCTGTGTTTTGCCAATGTTCATGTTGCAAAGTTAAGATAATTGCTCGGAACAGTTATTGCTGAAAAACGAATATGCCTTCCACTGTGATTAAAAAATATGAGTATTTTCCCGAAAAGATGATTCTTCGCATTGAGTTTCTGTCGGGCAAAATATATGATTATATAGAAGTTCCGAAGATTGTCTTTGATGAATTCCGGGGCGCTTTTTCAAAAGGCACCTATTTAAATAAGAAAATAAAAGGATTTTATCCGTTTAATAGAATATCCAATGGAAAACCTGATCCGTTACCGTTCTGAGTTTGACGAACTCAACTCACAAGAAATAAAACTGTTGGAAAAAGCCGCCGTTTCCGTCAGGGAATTTATTCAAATATCAAAAAAAATAAGTCATGTTTCCTATGCTACCAGAGCTGCACATTCCAAAAGTTATGCTGTAGCACGCGGAACATTACAGATTCACCCAACTATTCCTAATTGGCTGCGGATGATTTTTCCTGAAGAGAATTATGAAACGACTGCAAGATTTTCTCACTCCAATCCCATTATTTTTAAGTCAAAACATGAAGTTCCGGCTTATGGAATATCGCTAAAAATAAAAGCTCCTGATCGGAATATTCATTATCCACTGGTTAATTTCCCGCTTTTTCCCACCAATTCGGTAACAGGATTTCTGAAGTTTTTCATATCAATGAACACTTTTCTCACGACCAAAGCAGATAATTTTGTCGTGTCTGCAATGGATCTTCCTGCACTGCTGATTCACAGCAGGACGTTTTTTCCAGGCATATTTTCTCCCGACATTTTGAAACATGCGGCACAACTGTTATTCAGAAAAAATAATTTTATCTTGTCTTTCCCTTTTCATTCCATCGGTTGTTTTAGGCTCGGAGATTTTATCATGAAAATAAAAATGATTCCGATAGAAATTAAAAAAGATTTTGCCAAAAATGAACGCGGAGAAGACAGAATATGCAAATACTTCAGTCAACAGGAAGCGCAGTACAAGTTGGTATTTCAATTGTGCAGCGACCTGAACCACCATCCGGTCAACGATCTTACCAAAATGTGGAGAAATGCTACAGAAATAGAAATCGGAATCCTCACTTTACCGAAAAACTCGTTGCTAAATGTTCAGGATCCTGAAGTAGAAGCATTGGTTTTTAATCCTTTTGATAATCCTGAACAATTACAGCCTGTGGGAAAAATACAGCAGTTGCGGAATATTATTTATCAGACGGCTGCGGAAACCCGAAATGAAATTAATTCTAAAGAAATCATAAAAGAACAACATAAAAAGACGCCATAAAATGGCGCCTCAATTAATTTTACAATAAATTTTCACACTGTGAAAAGTGCCATCAATAGCGTCTCTGAATGAAAATTTACATGTGAATGGCAATTTTACCGGTAGCATCCAATGCTGCTTCTTTGATCGCTTCTGCGAACGTAGGGTGTGCGTGCGACATTCTTGCGATGTCTTCTGCAGAAGCCCGGAATTCCATCGCGGTAACGGCAGCGGCAATCATATCTGCAGCTCTGGCTCCGATCATGTGTACCCCCAGAACTTCATCGGTTTTCTCATCAGCAATAATTTTTACGAAACCGTCAATATCTCCTGAAGCACGGCTTCTTCCCAAAGCTCTCATCGGGAAATTACCTACTTTTATTGCTCTTCCGGCTTCTTTCAGCTGCTCTTCAGTTTGTCCGACTCCGGCTACTTCAGGCCAGGTATATACAACACCCGGAATTAAATTATAGTTGATATGTGGTTTTTGTCCTGCCAACTGTTCTGCTACCAAAACTCCTTCTTCAGACGCTTTGTGAGCCAGCATCGCACCTTGAATTACATCACCAATAGCGTAAATATTCGAAACATTGGTTTGGAGATGTTTATTTACTTTTACTCTTCCTCTTTCATCCAGATCAACACCCGCTTTTTCAAGAGCCAATCCTTCTGTGTAAGGCTTTCTTCCTACAGAAACGAGAACGTAATCTGCTTCAAAAACAACTTCTTCGCCTTTTTTATTTTTTGCTGTTACTTTCACAATATCACCGTTTCTTTCTACAGCGGAAACAGCGGTGGAAAGTTCAAACTTCATTTTTTGTTTTCTCAGAACCTTCTGAAGTTCTTTAGACAAAGCTCCATCCATTCCCGGAATAATTTTGTCCATATATTCAATCACGGTCACTTCAGAACCTAATCTTAAACATACGGAACCAAGCTCAAGGCCGATAACGCCGCCACCAATAACCAGCATTTTTTTCGGGATTTCCTTTAGATTTAAAGCTTCTGTGGAAGTGATGATTCTTTCTTTGTCGATATTGATGAATGGCAGTGACGATGGTTTTGAGCCTGTCGCAATGATGACATATTTCGTATCTAGAATTTCTGACGAGCCATCGTCTTTTGTCACTTTTACCTGTGTAGCACTTTCAAAAGAACCAACACCTTGGTAAACGGTCACTTTATTTTTGTCCATCAGGAACTGGATTCCTTTGGTTGTTTGGTCTACCACTTCGTTTTTACGCTCTACCATTCTTGCAATATCGGCAGTCGGAGATTGTACTGAAATTCCGTGGTTTTCAAAATTGTGAACCGCATTGTGGAAATGCTCCGAACTGTCCAGCATGGCTTTGGAAGGAATACACCCAACATTGAGGCACGTTCCGCCCATGGTAGGATATTTCTCAATAATAGCTGTTTTGAAACCCAACTGTGCAGCTCTGATTGCCGCAACATAACCACCGGGCCCGGAACCGATAACGATAAGATCGAATTGACTCATTTTTATTTTTTAGTATATTATTAATCGTTTTATCTGCACAAAATTACGAAAAATATCCTTCCACTTTTGTGTGAATTGAATTGTGAATTTAAATAATTTTGAAACAGCGACTTGATCTCAATAATGGTTAAAACTCGTTTTCAATTTGTTTTTTTAAGCCAAACCTGTTGAATAATTTTGACAAAAAATCTTAAGAATATTCAAATTTCCGGACGGCTTCCAGGGTCTTTTCTATTTCGTTTTCTGTGATGGCACTGCTGATGAAATAGGTTTCATAACCACTTGGTGGAAGATACACTCCGTTTTTAAGCATATGATGAAAGAAATTATTGAACAAAGCATGATTTGCGTTTTGAGCTTCATCAAAATTACTCACGGCACCAATGTGAAAAAAGATGCTCATCATGGATCCTACTCTGTTGATCCTGTGTCTGATATTTTTAGAATTCAGAATTTTAGCTATTTCAAAATCCAGGATTTCTGTCGTTTTGTCCAAACGATTAAAAAAATCAGAATCCTTCTTAATAATTTTCAAAGTTTCGAGTCCGGCTCTCATGGCCAGTGGATTTCCGCTGAGCGTACCTGCCTGATAAACGGCTCCTTTCGGTGCAAGATGATCCATAATTTCACTGCGTCCTGCAAAAGCTCCAACGGGCATTCCCCCACCGATTACTTTACCATACGTTACCAGATCGGCTTTCACATTGTAGCGTTCCTGAGCTCCTCCGAAAGCGAGCCTAAAACCGGTCATCACTTCATCAAAAATCAATAAAGTTTTATGTTCATCACACAACTCACGCAGTTTCTGAAGGAAATTATTTTCAGGCAACACACAGCCCATATTTCCCGCCACCGGTTCTATGATGATGGCAGCAATCTGTTCGGGATTATTGCGAAACAAATCCTTTACCTGGTCAAAATCATTAAATCTTGCCAGCAAAGTATCTTTTGCTGTACCTTGTGTAACACCGGGAGAATTTGGATTTCCAAATGTTGCTGCCCCGCTTCCGGCTTTAATTAAAAAACTGTCGGAATGGCCGTGATAACACCCTTCAAATTTGATAATTTTATCTCTTCCGGTAAATCCTCTTGCCAGGCGAACCGCACTCATACAGGCTTCTGTTCCCGAGGAAACCATCCGGATCTGATCAATATTCGGAACATTTTCAATGATGAATCTGGCGATTTCCGTTTCAAGTTCTGTTGGAGTCCCAAATGAGAATCCTTTTTCGGCCTGCTTCTGAACTGCTTCCAAAACTTCAGGATGGGTATGGCCCAAAATGGCCGGTCCCCAGGAATTAATATAATCAATGTAGGTTCTGTCGTCTGCGTCTGTAAGATAAGCACCTTTTGCAGATTTCATAAATACCGGCGTTCCGCCTACCGATTTAAACGCACGAACCGGCGAATTGACTCCACCGGGAATATATTGCTGCGCTTCCGTAAAGAGCGCAGAACTTCTTTGATACATCATAAAAATTAGTTTCTGGGTTTCTTCCCTTGCAGATAAATGAGGGTTCCCGGTTGTGGTTCAGAGCCTTCTGACATTCTGTTTTTCACATAAAGTTTGTCCAGTCTGACGCCAAATTTCTGGGCGATTTCTCTCATGCTTTCCCCGTTTTCAGCCTGATAGGTAGCGATGTTTCCTTCAGCATTTTTGGGTTCAAGAAAGATAATATCGTTTTGTTTTAGTTTTCTATTTTGAAGTTCGTTCCATTTCAAAAGACGGCTTTCGCTGATTCCGTATTTCTGGGCAATAAGCTGAAGCTCCATATCTTCAGGAACAACGAGGTATTTCATTCCTCCATTCGGATGATTTTTCACCAGAATTGACCTCAGCACTTCATAATTGGATTTCGTGCGTTGATCCTGAATTTCTTTTTGCTGTTGAGCGTAAGAGGTTTGTTTATACGCTACATTCAGCGTGTTCGATTTTTCTTTTTCAGGAGTTTTACCTTTATTATTCTGCCGCGCCATGAATTCTTTATCATCAGCTAATCCCGGATATATTTTTAAAAGTGTAAACAGGACTTCTTTAGAATTGGTATTATCAAATTCATACAACCTGTGTTTTTCAATAAGATTGATGAGAATTCCGGCATACCTTGGATTGGTTGCGTAACCGGCTTTTTTTAACCCGTGAGCCCAACCTTTGTAATCTTTGATATCCAGCGAAAATAATTTTGTGTAATATCTTCTTTGTGTCAGAAAAAGAGAATGATCTTCATAGGATTTTTTGGGATCATCATACACGCGGAAACATTCATTGGGTGCATCATCATTGTGACGCATGGTTTTTCCGGTCCATTCTTCCTTGCATTTTATTCCGAAATGATTGTTGCCTTCTTTAGCTAACCGGCTTTGTCCGCCACCAGTTTCCAATAATCCCTGAGCCAGTTTGATGGAAGCGGGAATGTTGTGTTTTTCCATTTCTTCTACAGCAAACGCCGCAAAATTCTGGATATATTGTTCATCTGTTTTCCAGGTCTGAGCCTGGGTAAAGTTTAAAATTAAAAAACTTGCAACTACCAGTAGTTTTCTCATTATTTTTAATTTCTGAAGTTAATCTCTGTTTTGTTTTGCTGTTTCAGCCGTTCATTAGCTCCTGCAATTCCCTGCAATCCACCGGTATGAAAGACTAAAACGGAACTGTGTTCAGGAAAATATCCTTCCTCTATTTGTTCCATAATCTTTTTCATCATCTTTCCTGTGTACACCGGATCCAGCGGAATTCCAAATTTCTGAAAAAAACTGTTTATAAAACGGATATTTTCTTCAGTTATTTTACCATAGCCTCTATCGTGTGCTTCCAGAAAAGTAACGTTTCTTTTTCCTGAAAGTTGAAACACTTTTTCCTCTACGGATGCATCCTGAACTACCTGACACCCAATCACCTGTTGATGAGTTTCACAGAATTTTGACAACCCTGCAGCGGTGCCTCCTGTACCCACAGCGGTGCAAAGATAATCAAATTCCTGAGTTTCATTATTCAGCATGTGCCGAACACCTTCCACGGCCTGGTCATTGGTGCCGCCTTCAGGAATGATAAGGGCTTCGGGAAATTTTTCTTTTAATTCTAAAGAAATATTTTCCTTATTTCTGTATTCTTCCCTGGTAACAAACAGGTACTCCATTCCGTTTTCGGATGCCTGTTTTAGTGTAGGATTTTCTTGATATTTTAAACTGAGTTCTTCACCGCGGATAATCCCTAAAGTTGAAATGTGCATCATTTTTCCCACGGCAGCTACGGCGGCTATATGATTGGAATAAGCGCCACCAAAAGTGATAAGTTTAGGATCATTGGGTTGTTTATTCAAATAATGATTGACATTATAAAACAGTTTCCAGTATTTGTTTCCGGAGATTTCCGGATGAATCAGGTCTTCTCTTTTGATGTAAAGCCGAATATTTTTCTCCAAAGGAATCCGTGTAATGGGCAAAGGAACGGTTGGGAACTCAAGCCTACTCATCACTGCTGTTTCTGTATTTTAAAAAATTCCAAAATGCTCTGTTTTTAAGATAACTTAAATCAGTTTCTTTGGCAAAAGCTTCTCTTTCAAAAGAAATGGAACGGTAGGCTTTCATCTTGTTATTGTATTTCAGAAACCAGTAAGAGTATTCCACGATATACCAAAGATAAAAAAATATCACCAGCATTTCCATCTGTTGCCGCAGGTGAATTTTCTCATGATTGATGAGAACACAATTCTCCATGTCCGATTTATTTCTGAGCAAAATAAAAGGGAATAAAGTTATCCCGTGAATTTTTGTATTTTTGAGCAATGAGCTGAACACAATAATCATTCAGCAAAAATAGTTTTTTCATCATCAACATTTTAACTAATGATTCAGAAAAACATCAAAGAAAAAGAAGATTTTTATTATAATGAACAAGGATATAAAGTTTTTACAGAACAATATCACTTGAAGCGAGGCTATTGCTGCAAAAGCGGATGCAAACATTGTCCGTATGGTTACGATAAGAAAACAGATACATTTAGAAAACCCACTAAAAATCAATAAAAAATGAAAAAATATCTTTATGCACTGATGGCTTCTGCAGTACTGGGAGTCACTGCATGTTCCCCGTTTCAGGTACGTTCAGATTATGCTGAAACTGCCACGTTCAGTAATTATAAAACCTATAAACTTCGGATCGACGATCTGAAACTGAATGATCTGGATAAAGACAGAGTACTGAATGAAGTATCAAAACAATTGCAAACCAAAGGGCTTTCTGTTGCTGAAAATCCTGATCTGATTGTTAATGTAAAGGCAAATCATAAGAAAATCACAGACGTTCAGAACCGAACTCCGTATGGAATGTATGGTTGGGGCGGCCCTTTCGGATGGGGAGTCGGGATGAGCAGAACTTGGACTTCGCAGCATAATGAAGGTGCTTTAATTATTGACCTTATCGATTCCAAAACGCAGAAACTGGTTTGGCAAGGCATCGGAAGCGGAATTTCCGTAGATGCACCTAAAGCCAAACAAAAACAGATTCCCCAAATTGTGGAAGAAATAATGGCCAATTATCCTCCTAAAAAATAAGGAAGAAAATTAAAAAACAAATCAGGCTGCCCTAAGTGAGCAGCCTGATTTTGTTATAAGTAAGGTCTGTTTATTGTCCGCCAAGTTCTCTGATTCTTTCCTGCATCAGCTCAGGATCTGTGAGTGATTCAATTCCAAACATTGCGAGGAAAATGATCATCATCAGAATATAAAGAATACTCATGATGAGACTGATGAGTGACAGGATTTTTCCCGCTTTTAGATTTCCGTAGTCGGAATACATTTCCGGGTTCTGCCGGTACAGTTTTTCATCTTTTCCGGCGAGATAAAGACCCACAATGGCCAATATCAAACCTACAACACCATAGGTGCAAAGACAGCCCACAAATGCTGTAATTCCCAAGATGAGTACGGCAGTTGCATTAGGTAGTTTTTGTTGATTCATAATAGTTTATTTTAAAATAGTTTGAAAAAGTTATTTCTAAAAAAATACGACCCTACCATCAGAATAGCGTTGATGAGTCCCAGAACAATCAGGAAAGAAGAATAATTTCTTTTTCTGTCCATCAGGCTCAGCACCACGAATCCTAAAAGAAGAATCAGTGTGTACACCGCAGGAAAAAGCCGAAATGCTTCTCCGAATTTTCCATCCAACACCAGCAGAAAAGCCCGTTGTGTTCCGCATCCGAAACACTCCAGCCCAAACAGCTTTTTGTTCATGCACTGCAGCATATAGTCTTCAGCAGCCATCGGTTTCCTTTTTTTTCAATTCAATAATACGATAATTTCGGGAATCTGAAAACTATTTCTTTGCCCGTTCATACTGTTTTGGGAAGAAGCATTCCTCATGGGTTTCCAAGGCTCCTTTAATAGCGAGATACGGGTTTCTGAGAATTTCCCGCGCCACAAAAATAAGATCGGCATCACCTTTTTGTAAAATTTCTTCAGCCTGTTTTACTTCGGTAATCAAACCAACGGCACCAGTCGCAATACCTGCTTCCTTACGAATTTTCGCAGCAAAGGGAACCTGATATCCGTCAAAAACCGAAATTCGGGCTCCATGAATATTTCCGCCACTGGACACATCCACAAGATCGACTTTTTTTTCTTTCAGCAATTGGGCCAGCTTCACACTATCGTCCAGATCCCAGCCATTTTCGGCATATTCCGTTGCAGAAATTCGGACAAACAAAGGATGATTATCATCCAAAACTTCATTCACAGCCTCTACAACTTCCAGCAAAAAACGGCATCTGTTTTCAAAACTTCCGCCATATTCATCGGTTCGGTTATTGGACAAAGGCGATAAAAACTGATGCAACAAATATCCGTGAGCTGCGTGAATTTCAATCACATCAAAACCTGCGTTTACTGCTCTTTGCGCAGCTTCTTTAAATCTCTGAACCAGAGCATTAATTTCTTCGACAGAAAGTTCATGTGGAATCCGTTCGCCTTCCATATAAGGTATGGGCGAAGGCGCGACGGTTTGCCAGCCTTCTTCCAGAGAAATCTGTTTTCCATTCCAGGTAGAAGCTTTCCGGCCAGCGTGGGCCAACTGAATTCCGATTTTACTTTTTGAATGCTGGTGTACAAAATCTACAATTCTCCTGAAACTTTCGGCTTGTTCATCATTCCAGATTCCGGTGCATCCGTTGGTAATCCGGCCTTCCGGAACTACGCCCGTTGCTTCTGCAATTAAGAGTCCGGTACCACCCTGAGCGCGGCTTCCATAGTGTACCAAATGGAAATCGTTGGGCATTCCTTCGATGGCAGAATACATGCACATCGGCGACATCACCCATCGGTTTTGGAGTTCGATATTTCTAAATTTTATTGGTGAATACAACATTTTTAATACGTTTAAAGAGAAACAAAGGTACGAAACATGTGTGCATAAAAAAGAGGCTCCTTTTCAGAAACCTCTTTCTTCCCACGTTACCGATATTCATTTTCATGTTGAAAAATCGTTTATGATGAGTTCAGTTTTAAAATAAAAGTTATCTTTACTCTCCTACTTTTAAAAATGGAAAAAAACCTCAACATCAGATATCAGGAATTTGAAAATGATACCCAGCTGAATGCGTTGGAAAAAAAACTTTTTGCTGCCGCTTCTGCAGCCAGACTCCAGGCTTATGCACCATACTCTCATTTTTTTGTGGGCTGTGCCATTTTACTGGATAACGGTGAAATCATTTCAGGAAACAACCAGGAAAATGCAGCGTATCCGTCCGGATTATGTGCAGAACGTACCACTATTTTCTGGACTTCTGCCAATTATCCTGATGCGAAAATCAAGACGATCTTTGTTGTAGGCGCTCCTGAAAATGGTGAAACCAAATTTCCAACTCCTCCTTGCGGTGCATGCAGGCAATCCATTTTGGAATATGAAAGCCAACAGCAGGAATCCATTGAAATTTATTTCGCTTCCACCTCAGGAATCATCTGCAAAACTTTTTCTGTGAAAGATTTACTGCCATTTTCTTTTGACCGTTCATTTCTTTAGTGTAAAATCCGTATCTTCGCATCAACTTTTTCAGAAAAGGGAATCACGTCCAATTCGTGAACTGTCCCCGCAACTGTAAATCACGGGATGAAAATAAGTTTATCACTTATCATCCGATTTTTCTGCTTATCAAGCCATTGTAACGATACGAGAAGGCGCAGAAAAGTGAAAGTCAGGAAACCTTACTGAAAAGCAATATATCAATACCGCTTTCGGAGGAAAAGCCTGAATTATGAAACATACCTATTTTCTCGCCTTGCTGTTTTCAGCATTTACAACTGTCCTGCATGCGCAGGAAACTCTTATCGACACGGTGTACATCAGCGATATACGACTGAAAGATGCCGAAAAATCACAAAAAATAATTCGCATCAGCAAAGATGAACTGCTGAATAACCCGGTCAATCTTTCGGAAGTTCTGCGTTTCCAAACGCCCTTTTACATTCGGGAAAACGGTCGCGGAATGGCTGCCTCGCCCTCGTTCCGGGGAACTACGGCACAACAAACGGCATTCTTATGGAACGGCATTCCCGTGAATTCTCTGTTTTTAGGACAAGCGGATGTCAACAATATTGGTTTGCTGAATTATGATCATATCGCTGTAAAACCCGGCGGCGGCAGCATTTCTTACGGAAGCGGTGCTGTGGGCGGAAGCGTTCATTTGAATAACAGCCTTTCTTTTAACAAAGGTTTTAACGGAGATCTGTTTGCAGAATATGGATCTTTTGAAACCTTAAATTCCTCTGTAAAATTAAATTACAACACTGATAAAGTATCTTTCCAACTTAATACGGCTTACACGGAAAGTGAAAATGACTATGATGTTCCCGCTTTGCAATACGTAAACCGCAACGGAAAATACCGCCAACAAAGCTTTGGATTGAGCAGCGGCTATCGTTTTAATACGGGAGATGTTCTGTATTTTCATTCACAAATGAGCGATGGACTGCAGTATTTTCCTGTTTTTTTTGAAGAAGATACCAAGACAAAATACATTACGCAGGGATTCCGTTCGCTGTTGCATTGGGATCACCAAAACCAACATTTTTCCAATCATTTAAAATTAGCATTTCTTGAGGAACAGTTTCGTCATTTTGCTGATATTGAAAAAACGGAAAGCACCGGCTCCGCAGGCCAGCTTTTCATGGTGAAAAATGATGCATCATGGACTCGAATTAAAAACTTGGTATTGATTCTTCGGACTGAATTTCAACATCAGAAAGCAGAAGGCTTTCAGTCTGGAAAGAGCAATCCCAAAAGAAATTTAGGAGCTGCAGCACTGGTCGTGAAAAAACAATGGGGAAAGTCAATATACACTGAAGGAGCCCTTCGCAAGGATTTTATTGAAAACATGAACAGTCCGCTGTTGTTTTCTTTCGGATCTCAAATCAAAGCGGCACCGTTTTATACAATAAAATTAAATATCTCCAAAAACTTCAGAATTCCGACGTTTAACGATCTGTATTGGGAACCCGGAGGAAATCCCGATCTGAAACCGGAACATTCTGTGCAAATTGAATTGGGGAATGAATTTCAGTATAAAAATTTCACTCTGGAAATCGTTCCGTATTATCTGCGTGTTTCGGATTTGATACAATGGATGCCGGGAAATACGATCTGGACGCCTTTCAATACCAATGAAGCAGAAAGCTACGGTGCGGAAGTTTATGGTAATTTTTTTGCGAAAATCGGCAATCATCAGCTGAAGCTCAAATCTGCTTATACCTACACCCTATCCAAAGATCTGGAAACCCAAAAATCATTGATGTACGTACCAAAACATAAATTTTCAGGCACCGCATCTTTCATGACGAAGTTCGGAAGTATTTTCATACAGGGAATGTTTACCGGACTAACCTTCACCTCTACCGATGAAAACAGGAGAACTGCGCTGAACCCTTCTACGGTAATCAATGCAGGAGTTCAGATCACGCTGAGTCCGCATTTGCAACTCGGCATCAGAGCCAATAATATTTTCAACGAAGTGTACCAAACCAGCCAACATTACCCGATGCCGTTCCGGAATTTCGGGATAAGTCTCAGAAGCCAATTTTAAAACCTTATACAATGAAATTTTCAAAATTAATTACTGTAGGCCTCGCCTTAACTGCCATTTTCATGACTTCCTGCGAACGACATGATCCCCAAGATGAAACACCGATTTCCGGCTATGAAAACGGAATTCTTATTACCAATGAAGGCGGGTTCAGCACACCAACTGCCAGCGTTTCTTTCCTTTCCAATGATTTTTCTGTAAATGAAAGTGATATTTTCGCGAAAAACAATAACAGCGAAAAACTCGGAAATGTACTGCAAAGTATTAGTTTCAAGGGAGATTTGGCTTATTTAGTGGTGAACAAGCCTTCCAAAATTGAAATCGTGAACCGGAATAATTTTCAGAAAACAGGAACCATCACCACGAATTTGGATCAGCCTCGATATATCGCTTTTCACGGAAATCACACGTATGTTACCAACAACAATTTTTTTGATGTGAAAAAAGTAAGTGTTTTCGATGCCGGAAATCAGTTTGTAAAAGACATTCACTTTCCGCGTTATGCTGAAAAAATTACTTCTTCGGGAGGATATATTTATGTGCAGACAGACGGTGTAGATTACACTCCGAATGAAGTTCCGACCGGACATAGCATCAGCAGAATTAACCCGGCCAACAATGAAGTGGATAAGGAGATTATCCTCACCGATAATGCCCCGATCCGGGATATGGTTTCTGATCAGAATTTCGTGTATGTGCTGACTTCTGACGATCAGAATACGTATCTGTACACCATCACAGCAGATTCTGGAATTTTCAATAAAACCCAGTTTTCCGGGATTACTCAGGCCAGAAATCTTGCTTTGAATCAGGGAAAAATCTATTTCTTTACAGGTGACAATACCGTTCATGCGGTTACCGGAAACAGTAGTGCGCCGTTATTTCATACCAACAGTTCTGCGTATGTTTACGGATTTAATGTGATTGGCCAGAATGTTTTTATCTCAGAACCCTCTTTTACTTCCGACAGTACGGTGAAGATTTTTAACCTTTCAGGAGCATTGGTGAAAACCCTGAGCACGGGAATTGGAACGAATGGATTTTATAAGAATTAGAGAGAAAGAAAAAAGAAGATAGAGAAACGACTGTAAACAGATTTACGTTTTGAAGCTGTGTTAATTTTCAGGAATTGACGGACATTGCCAAAGTTTTGAACTTTGGCAATGTTGTTAAAATTCAAGAATCACTTCTCACCCGATGCAAAAACGCTGTTCAGCAACCAAGTGATGAAAGACAGGGCAATGCTGAAGATAAAAGCCCACCAAAATCCGTCGATTTGCATGCCGTCAACAAAATACTCGGCCATCAGAATGACGATCGTATTGATGACCAATGCAAAAAACCCAAGTGTGAGAATAGTAAAAGGAAGTCCGAACAACTGGAGTATCGGTTTCACCACAACGTTCAGTATGCCCAAAACGATGGCAAAAATAATTGCTGTAGAAAAACTATCAAAATGAACGCCTGTTAGAAACTTCGTCAGACCGAAAGCTACAACAGCGGTGATTAATAATCTCACTATAATTCCCATAAAACAAATTTTTTAGAAATTAAAGATAAGAAGAATCGGAATATCCACAAAATGAAATGAAGCCCTTTAAAAAAACACTTCGGAAAGCATTTTTCAATCAGGGCTTCAGTTAAGTTTTCATGGTTGTGTTTTATGCAAAATTATATTTAATCAGTTCCCCGCACAATAGCTAGATGTAGTCATTTTTCTTATTTTTTATGAAAACCAAGGTACTCAATGATGAGTTCGGTAAGTCTCTCTTTCGTTTTGAAATCCCAACTTTGGTAGCATCGTGAAGTAAAATTCCGTACCTTTGTATGATGGAAGAAATGGTAGTTTTAGTCTCGGAAAACGATGAAGTTTTAGGGCAAATGGAAAAGATGGCCGCTCACGAAAACGGTATTCTTCACCGTGCATTTTCCGTTTTTTTATTTAATGATAATGGCGAAATGCTACTTCAAAAGCGTGCCGCTCGTAAATACCATTCGCCGGGACAATGGACTAATGCCGTCTGTTCCCATCCCAGAATTCAGGAGACCTTTCTGGAAGGCGCGAAACGACGCATGATGGAAGAAATGGGAATAGAAGCTGAAATAGAAGAAAAATTTCATTTTATTTACAAGGCTGAAGTAGGAAACGGACTTCTGGAACATGAACTGGACCGCGTGTTTGCAGGCACTTACAACGGCTCTTTCCGGCTGAATCCTGATGAAGTGGAAGCAGTACGCTATATTTCTATGGACGACCTGGAAATGGAAATGAAAGAACATCCGGAACATTTCACCGAGTGGTTCAAAATTATTCTGAAAGAATACCAACATCATTTGTAACCTCTGATAACGAACAAATTTTATAAAAAATGAAAAGAACACCCTTATTCAACAAACATGTCTCTCTGGGAGCGAAAATGGTTCCTTTTGCAGGATTCGAAATGCCGGTACAATATTCCGGTCTTACTGAAGAACATTTCGCAGTTCGGGAAAAAGCCGGGCTTTTTGATGTTTCGCACATGGGACAGTTTTTTATTGAAGGTCCGGGTGCTAAAGACCTGCTGCAATATGTAGCCACCAATAATGCTGATGCCCTGAAAGACGGCAAAGCGCAATATACTTGTCTTACCAATGAAAATGGTGGAATTGTAGACGACTTAATCGTGTATAAAATGGCCGATGAAAAATATTTTGTTGTGGTGAACGCCTCCAATATTGATAAAGACTGGAATCATATCAGCAACCACAATACTTTCGGAGCTATTATGACCAATGCTTCGGACGAGATGTCGCTGCTCGCGATTCAAGGCCCGAAAGCGACGGAAATTCTTCAGAAACTCACCCCGGTTCAGCTTCAGGATCTTCCGTATTACCATTTTACCATCGGTGAAGTTGCTGGCGTACAGGATGTTATTATTTCCAACACAGGATATACAGGTTCCGGAGGTTTTGAAATTTATTTTAAAAATGAAGATGCGGAAAAACTCTGGGACGAACTGATGTCAGCGGGCGAAGAATTCGGAATGCTACCTTGTGGACTGGGTGCCAGAGATACGCTGAGACTGGAAAAAGGATTTTGCCTGTACGGAAATGACCTGGACGACAACACTACTCCACTGGAAGCCGGTCTGGGCTGGATCACAAAGTTTGACAAGGATTTTGTGGCAAAAGATATTTTAGAAAAACAAAAATCCGAAGGTGTGTCGAAAAAATTGGCCGGTTTTGAAATGCAGGAAAAAGCCATTCCAAGAAACGGCTATCCTGTAGTAGATGCCGAAGGAAAAACCATCGGGAAAGTAACCTCGGGAACGATGTCGCCGATGAAGAAAACGGGAATCGGACTGGCATATCTGGACACTGATTTCACGAAAGTGGGAACTGAAATTTTCATCCAAATCCGCAACAAGAATATTCCGGCGCAAGTGGTGAAGCCGCCGTTTGTATAAT
>JAANMX010000967.1_pt1 | contig 35098 bp, 27 predicted proteins | sample 7279681 | NCBI WGS metagenome assembly JAANMX01 (sample SAMN14094542, study PRJNA606508) | bioreactor metagenome | isolation source: A lab-scale SPAN reactor treating ammonium-rich wastewater day 351 | place: Ireland: Galway | collected 2018-01-01 | reverse complement strand
GACGGAAAAAAACTCATTCTGATCGATTGTGGATTAGGCAATAAGCAGGATGAAAAATTCTTCGGCCATTATTCACTTTGGGGAGAGGATTCTCTAGAGAAAAATCTTTCCAAGTATGGTTTTGTAAAAGAAGATATTACCGATGTTTTCCTTACCCATCTTCATTTCGATCATTGTGGAGGAGCGGTGGAATGGAACGATGAAAGAAATGGCTATCGTCCCGCGTTCGCCAATGCTCAGTTCTGGACCAATGAAAATCACTGGCAATGGGCTACCGAACCGAACCCAAGGGAAAGAGCAAGTTTTTTGAAAGAAAACATTCTGCCTATGCAGGAAAGCGGACAGCTTAATTTTCTTCCACTTCCTGCAACCGGTAATTACGGTTTCGCTCCGGATTTGAAAATGGATGTCATTTTTGTAGACGGACATACCGAAAAACAGATGCTTCCTGTGTTGCAATATCAGGATAAAACCATTGTTTTCGCTGCCGATTTGATTCCTACCGCCGGCCACATTCCGCTGGTGTATGTCATGGGATATGACACGCGGCCGCTTTTAACAGTAGAGGAAAAAGATAAATTCCTGAAGCAATGTATTGACAATGAATATCTTTTATTCTTCGAACATGATGCTCATCATGAACTGGCCAGTTTGAAAATGACGGAAAAGGGAGTGCGCCTGGACGAAACTTTTAGTTTTAATGAAGTGTTTGGTTATTAAAAACTTCTTTACCTTTACCAATGAAAATTTTCCGAAATTTTGTAAATATTCATCTTCGTAAAAAATATTATCTTTGAATTTATTTGAGAATTATGGACACAACTGAGGGTGAGCCCCCACCGTCTGAACCCGAACCGAGGATTATCGGGCTTACCGGCGGCATTGGCTCCGGAAAAACTACTGCGGCACAATTTATAGAAGAATCAGGATTTCCTGTTTATTATTCGGACATCCGTGCCAAAGAAATTGTGAATGAAAATGAGGTTCTGAAGCAAAGCATTCAGGAACTATTAGGCCCAGAATCATATGACGCTGAAGGGCTTTATAACAGAAAAATGGTAGCCGAAAAAGTTTTTGGGAATCCTTCGCTGCTTCAGCAATTGAACAGCCTCATTCACCCTGCCGTCCGCGATGATTTTGAAGATTGGGTACGTCGCCAGCCTACTCCTTTCGTTTTTAAAGAAACCGCATTGCTTTTCGAACTTGGCTTAGAGAAAGAATCTTTCCGAACTATTTTGGTTACCGCTGAAGACAACCTTCGGATCAAGAGGGTGATGGATCGCGACGGAAAAACTTACCGCCAGATAAAATCCGTTATGGAACAACAGATGCCGGAAAAAGACAAAATGAAAAGAGCTGATTTTATTATTCATAACAACAACGGGATAGAAACCCTGAAAAAAGAAATAGAACAAGTTCTGCACGCTTTGAATGTGGTTGTAAAACAGTAAGTTACTCTACATAGCAAAAAAAATCCGGCGGCATTCCGTCGGATTATCTTTATTGGTGGAGCTGGAGAGATTCGAACTCTCGTCCAAACAAGCAATACGCAAGCTTTCTACATGCTTATTCTGCTATTGATTTTCGACTGTAAACAGAGAGCAAACACCCAATTTACAGCTTATCTTCTGAAGTTTTCGTTCCGGAACCGAAGTTTTCCCGGACTTATTTTCGCTTTTTCTATGCCCCGGACTCAGACGCTGCGAAACAGAGCTTCTGCGGGACATCTTGTTTCCTTACTATACTTCGGGAAAAACGCTTATCCTACTATAATTCAGATTAAGCAGCAAGAGCATACTCTTGGTTGCCAGTTAAAAATGTGCAGCAAGGGATTTAAGAGATCGCGCTGCGGTTCTCTGCATGCTTACTTACCCATTGGTCTTGCTGTCGAAACCGGTCAGCCCCAATTTGTAAGTCTGCAAAGATATAAAAAAATCCTGATTTCTTTCTCTGCAAAAATGATATTCAGTGCCTCCCCTAATTTGTTGCAAATTATCACTCTCTGTTTTTCACAAGAATCCAGCCTTTCCGAATGATTGTTTTTTTCGAAATGGGATCTATCCATGTTACCTGATACCAATAGGTTCCGGTACTTACCTGAGCATTGGCATACATTCCACCCCAGATAGTTCTGGCAGGAGCGGAACGGAAAACTTCTTTTCCATACCGGTCGTAAATGGTTGCTGTGAAATCTTTGTATTTGCTGGCAGCTGTGAAATCAACATAATCATTCACACCGTCACCATTTGGCGTGATGGCATTAGGAACAAAAAATGTTAGATATTCCACCGTCGCATAGCAATTCACTCCTTTATAACGAACCGAAACATGATACGTCGTATTGCTAAGGATATTTCCAAAAACATTTGAACTTTGCCAGTTTATTCCATTATCTATAGAGTACTCCATTTCTGCCGTTACATCTTTAACATTTATCGTTAATCCGTTTCCTTCGTAGATAATTTCATCAATTTCAGGAATGGGAGTATAAGTAGCTTCTGCTGTCAACTGTACGGAACACACTCCATTGCTGATAGTGACTGTGTATGTACCTGCTGTATCCACTTGTAAAGTCTGTGAAGTTTCGCCCGTATTCCAAAGATAGGTATATCCAGGTCCTGCTCCCGCATCAAACGTACCGCTGTCGCCTTTACAAAATTGAATATCCTGAAGCGTAGAAACTATTGCTGGAACAACATTAATGGTAACAGAAGCCGTAGTTCCTTCACAACCATTTGCTCCTACCCCACTCACGCTATATGTTGTAGTAACCGAAGGGGAAACTGTTTGGGTATTTCCTGAGCCAGTGAGACCCACCCAAGTATATGTTTGTGCCCCGGAAGCTGTTAAAACTACGGATTCACCCTGACAAATAGTGAGACTGCCGGCCGTCAATCCAATAACAGGCGGTTGATTATTTTCAATAACTGTTACTGTCTGCTGTTGAGAACAAGAGTTCCCGAAAGTATTGGTAATCGTAAGCGTATAATTGCCTCCCTGATTCACAACGGGAGTCAAAGTATTCGCTCCGGACACAATATTTCCTCCTCCAGAAGCTGTCCAAAGTATATTGACCTGTCCTTGCGAAAAAGTAGAAGCAGAGGCATTCAAAGTAACGGAAGTATTGATACAGGTAATTTGTGTGGGTTGCGCAATTACAATATTAATCGGCGCATCCATCGTAACAGTGGCAGAAGCAGTGTATTGACATCCTGCCGGTGTTGTTACCGTCACGGAATAAGTTCCGGCTGCATTCACCGAAGTTGTTTGTGCATTGGAACCGTTAGACCATGCAAATGTATATCCTGTTCCTGTTACAACAGCGGTAAGCGTTGTTGATGATCCTTGACAAATAACTGTGTTTCCGTTAATAGACAAATTAGGATTGTTATTCTGAGCAATATTTACCGAAACTGAGGGACTGACGCAGTTACCATTAGAAACGGTCAATGAATAATTTCCCGGCGTTGTGACAGTGATGCTTTGCGTTATTTCTCCAGTAGACCAAAGATTTCCAGTGGCATAATTGGAAGTCAGAATAACAGGATCTGTTCCACAAATAGCGGGTGCAGACTGTGTGATCACCGGCGCAGGAGTTGATGTTACTATCAATTGCAATTCTGCGATCTGGAAGCAATTTCCATTGCTCACCCGGACATAAATTATGGTATTCCCGGAGTTATAAGTTGTCGGAGTGGTAATATTATTTGTATTCCCTGCATTGGCATCTGCAAGGTTAGTATAATAGGTAAAAGTAACACCAGGAGTTGTACTGATATTAGATTCTGCCGAAGTAAGGTTGAACGTAAAAGTATTCGTTACGGAACATTCATTCATCAAATAATTCTGCACGGCAGGAACCGGATTTTCTGTAACGATAGCAGATTGCTGAAACTGACATCCCGCAGGCGTTGTTACGGTCACGGTATAAGTTCCGGGTGCTGTTACGGTTATTTGCGAGCCCGCAACACCATTAGACCATAAAAATGTATTTCCGGTTCCGCCTGCTGTGGCTGTGAGGATGGTAGAACCTCCAGCACAGAAGGACATATTCCCGCTAATTTGAAGATTCGGGTCTGCACTTCCGGTAATGGTAACGGAAACAGAAGGACTTGTACACGAACCAACAGTATTGGTGAGTGTAAAAACTCCCGGAGTTGTAACAGTAATCGATTGGGTCGTTTCTCCGGTAGACCATAAGTTTCCATTGGTGTAATTAGAAGTGAGCGTAATGCTTCCTGTTCCACAAATCACAGTTCCGGATGCGGTAATCACCGGTGTTGCAGGCTGAGCTTCCACCGTAAGCTGCAGTTCGGCAATATCGCTACACTGCGTACCGATTACTCTTACAAAAAGAGTAATATTTCCAGAAACGTACGCTGTTGGATTAGTAATAAAATTATTGTTTCCCGCAGTCGCATCTGCCAGATTGGTATAATATCGAAAAGTAACACCCGGAGTTGTACTGATGGAATTTTGTGCTGAAGTAAGATTAAAAGTGGCTGTATTGCTGGCTGAACAGACGCTTAAAGAAGCATCCAAAGCCTGAGGCAATGGCAATGTCGTTACTGTAATTGAAGCATTTCCCGGGCAAGTTGTATTGGGAACATGCACTTCTACAGAATAAACTCCAGGCTGGCTAACCGTGTAAGAAACACTGGTAGCTCCGGGGATAAGATTATTATTGAAAAACCACTGATACGTAGCACCTGGAACTGCAACAGAAGCGTTGAGCGTTTGCGAACTTCCCTCACAAATGCTGATGCTGGAAGGTAAATTATTTCCGGAAGGATCCGTCAACTGTACGCCGATATTGAAAGAACCTGCCTGAAGAAATACGCCGGTATCAAACTGTCTGTCCGTGTAATCTGCCAACACCATTTTGAAACGGTAAGTTTCTCCGGGAACTACTGTCGCTGTCGCTGTAAGAGGAATCGTTCGGCCAGCAAAATTCGTTTCAATATTAGTGGTATTATATCCTCCGAAATACTGCTGATTGATCGCAGGACAAGATGGTGACACATACGGATGAATATTCGTTACTCTTACCGGTGTTCCATTCGGCAAAACAGCAATATTGGTATAGGTAGGATCAGTTACTTTTTTTAACAGCAATGCAAAACCATCACTGAAATCACACTGATAATTCCCGTCATATTCTTCTGAAGCAAAAATATAATTGAATTTTATCTCACTGGTGACCGGAGTAAAATCAAACTGGATATAAGTAGCATCAAATAGTTCGCTATTCGCCACGCCTAATGCATTTGCCAAATCAAGATCACCTCCCGTTGATAAATTTCCAGAAAGATTAGGAATAAAGGAATTTCCCGCAGTATTTGCTGGGCCTGTCATAAGTACTACTCCATCGTTAAAGGGAAAATTGGTAGTCCCCTTATTAAAATAACCCCATGAGCGATTGGTATTGGTTGCTGCAAGATTAGGAGAAACAATTACATTTGTTACATTCGCTGTACAATTTGAACCACCGGTAATTAAAACATTTTTTATCAAATCCTGAATACTATAGGCACTCTGAGGATATGCTGGCGTATTAACATTAATAAAAGCTCCTGCTTTCATCGTGGCTGCTGTTGCTACTTTAGGCTTATTTTGAGTTCTTTGCGCCACAACAAATGAGCAGAAAAAGAAAAACAAAATCAGTACTATTGTTTTTTTCATTATATCAATTTATTAAGGATCATTATGCATAATACTGACTTGGAGACTATTAGCCGCATTCCTATTATCACTATGTTCCTTGTTTTTCAAAAATTAAAAGTGGTTAAAAATAGTAATTATTTTTTTATAGCTCCTTACAAGATTTTAATATTTGGTGGCTTCAAAAAAAAATTTTACTTTTGCAAACCAAAATGAGATGTAATATATGTTAATAATTCCAGTAAAAGACGGAGAGTCTATCGACAGAGCCCTTAAGAAGTACAAAAGAAAATTCGATAAAACAGGCGTAATACGCAAGTTAAGATCGAGACAACAGTTTATAAAACCTTCTGTTATCAAAAGACAGAAGATTCAAAAAGCCGCTCATAAGCAAAGAGAGGCCAGCTTAGAAGAGCAGTCGTAAGATTTCCCATACACACATACCATATCACTTTCCGAATCGTTATATTTGGAAAGTGATTTTTTATTTCTACCCATGACTGAAAAATTCATAGAACATATCATCGTAGAAAAACGCTATTCCGCACACACCATCACCAGCTATCGCAAAGACCTGGCGGATTTTCAGCACTTTTATTTAGAAACAGAAGGTTCCGAAAATTATCTTCAGGCCGATAAAAAAATCATCAGAAACTTCATCGCTTATCTGGGCGAAAAAAAACTAGCAAAAAGAACCATTAACCGCAAACTTTCCACCCTGCGGAGTTTTTACCTTTTTCTTTTAAAAATAGGTGAAATCAAAGCCACGCCGATGGAAAACATCTCAACCTTAAAATTTTATCCCGAAATTCAAATCCCTTTTTCCCGGGACGAAATGGCAAATCTACAGCTGCTTTTATCTGATTCTGAAAACTTTTTTTTTGAAATGCTCATCATCGAAACGCTGTACCAGACCGGAATGCGGAAAGCCGAACTGTGCAATCTCCTTTATCAGGATGTGAATTTGAAAGGAAATGAAATGAAAGTGACCGGAAAAGGCAACAAGCAAAGAATCATCCCTTTCTCCGATGAATTGAAGCAGCAACTGGAGTTTTACGCAGTCCAAAGAAAACCATTGAAAGACAACGAAAAATGGTTTTTCCTCCATCCCAAAGGCAAAAAACTGGGAGAAAAATTTGTCTATTCCATCGTAAACAAGTACCTTAGTCTTGTCACTTCAAAGAAGAAAAAGAGTCCCCATATTTTAAGGCACAGTTTTGCTAGTCACGTCTTAGAAAATGGGGCTGAAATTTCTAAAGTAAAAAAAATAATGGGCCACTCGTCCTTGGCATCCACGCAAATGTACACGCATGCCAATATTGAAAAGCTGAAAAAAGTATTCGGCGAGGCTCACCCCAGAGCAAAGAAATAAACGAAGGTGCAACAGGCACAAATTTTTAACCTTTAATTAAATAATGCAGTTATGAAAATCACAGTACAATCCCTTGGAGTTACTCCTCATGCGCCACTGGAAGAACATCTGAACAAAAAAATATCGAAACTCTCCACTTTTTACGATAAAATTTTGGAATGCCAAGTAGTCCTGAGAGTGGAAAATACCAACGAGAAGGAAAATAAAACTGCCGAAATAAGATTAGTAGTTCCCGGAGATGATATTATAGTAAAAAAGACTTCTGAGAGTTTTGAAGAAAGCGTGGATCAATGCGTGGAAGCCGCTAAGAGGTTGCTAATCAAGAAAAAGGAAACCGCCTGATTATTTTTCTAAAAAAATACTAAAGTAAATTTGTAGATTTCAAAAAAACAATCATATATTTGCACTCGCAAAAAGAGATCAGCGTTCTTTTGAAATCTATTTTGCCTCCTTAGCTCAGTTGGCCAGAGCACGTGATTTGTAATCTCGGGGTCGTGGGTTCGAATCCCTCAGGAGGCTCTTGCAACATTTATCTTAAAATTGGGGAGATTCCAGAGCGGTCAAATGGGACTGACTGTAACTCAGTTGCTTCGGCTTCGCAGGTTCGAATCCTGCTCTCCCCACATTTTTTGATAAAAAACTTTTGCAGATTTCAGAAATTAAATTAAATTTGCACACCGTTTACCAACAGATTTGTAAACACAAATTGCGGAAGTAGCTCAGTTGGTAGAGCGTCAGCCTTCCAAGCTGAATGTCGCGAGTTCGACCCTCGTCTTCCGCTCAAAGAATCACAACCAAGAAACGGCTTGTGATTTTTTTTTAAAATTATAATTGCCGACGTAGCTCAGGGGTAGAGCGTTTCCTTGGTAAGGAAGAGGTCGTGAGTTCAAATCTCATCGTTGGCTCTACAGAATCACAATCTTTTTGGTTGTGATTTTTTTCATTTTTAAGGTAAGCAAGTAGACGGGAATTCCCGTCTGCTTTCAGAAAGAAAATTACATCTTATATCCAGAAAATCTCAGCATTACAGGAATTCCTTCATGACAACACTATAAAAACTGCAAAGTATTTTTAAAAAAGAGATAATTTTATTACCTTCGCAGTCTCATTTTTATGTGGGTTCCACTATCGCAAACTGCTGATTTTGAATATTTAGACTTTTTTTAGCAAAAAGGAGCTTGATTTTCAAAATTTCACTATATTTGCGCACTGAAATTTTAAAAGTAATAAATTAAATATTTAAAATCATGGCAAAGGAAACGTTTAATCGTAACAAACCACACTTGAACATTGGTACCATCGGTCACGTAGACCATGGTAAAACTACACTTACTGCAGCAATCAGTAAAGTATTATCTGACAAAGGATTGGGTACTGCAAGAGACTTCTCTTCTATTGACTCTGCACCAGAAGAAAAAGAAAGAGGTATTACTATCAATACTTCACACATTGAATACGAAACTGAAAACAGACACTACGCTCACGTAGACTGTCCTGGTCACGCCGACTATGTGAAAAACATGGTAACAGGTGCTGCTCAAATGGACGGTGCTATCCTTGTATGTGCTGCAACAGACGGACCGATGCCTCAAACAAGAGAGCACATCCTTCTTTGCCGTCAGGTAAACGTACCTAAGGTAGTAGTTTTCATGAACAAAGTTGACATGGTAGATGATGCTGAGCTTCTTGAACTTGTAGAACTTGAATTGAGAGATCTTCTTTCATCTTACGAATATGACGGAGACAACTCTCCTGTAATCCAAGGATCGGCTCTTGGTGCACTTAATGGTGAGCCAAAGTGGGTTGCGACTGTTGAAGAATTAATGGAAGCTGTTGATACTTGGATCGAACTTCCAGTAAGAGATCAGGACAAGCCATTCCTTATGCCAATTGAAGACGTATTCTCTATTACAGGTAGAGGTACTGTAGCAACTGGTAGAATCGAGGCTGGTGTTATCAACACTGGTGATCCAGTTGATATCGTAGGTATGGGTGATGAAAAACTCACTTCTACTATTACAGGTGTTGAGATGTTCCGTAAAATCCTTGACAGAGGTGAAGCTGGTGATAACGTAGGTCTATTGTTGAGAGGTATTGAAAAAACCGACATCAAGAGAGGTATGGTAATCGCTAAGAAAGATTCTGTGAAGCCACACAAAAAATTCAAAGCGGAGGTTTATATCCTTTCTAAAGAAGAAGGTGGCCGTCACACGCCATTCCACAACAAATACCGTCCTCAGTTCTACGTAAGAACTACTGACGTTACAGGTGAGATTTTCTTGCCAGAAGGAGTAGAGATGGTAATGCCAGGTGATAACATCACTATTACTGTAGAATTGCTTCAGCCAATCGCTCTTAACGTGGGTCTTAGATTTGCGATCAGAGAAGGTGGTAGAACAGTTGGTGCTGGTCAGGTAACTGAAATTTTAGATTAATATCTAATTCAATATAAAGTTCCGTAAAGAAACTTACGGGACTTTTTTAATCTACGGGCATCGTCCAATGGTAGGATACCGGTCTCCAAAACCGTTGATCTGGGTTCGAATCCTAGTGCCCGTGCAAATAAAAATTATGAGTTCATTTGTAGATTTTATTAAAGGTTCCTACACCGAATTTAAAGATAAAGTAGAATGGCCAAAATGGCCTGAACTACAATCCTCTACGATTGTAGTTACCGTAGCTACCATCATTCTCGCTTTATTCACATTCGGCGTGGATGAGTTGTTCTCCAAATCGATTAGAAATATTATCGATTTGCTGACAAGCTTGTTTAATTAAAGTATTTCCTGAAAATGAGTGAATTGAAATGGTATGTGCTGAAAGCCATCAGCGGACAGGAAAATAAGGTGAAAACTTACATCGAGAATGAGATGAAGCGCTTGAACTTCGAGTCTTACGTCACTCAAGTAGTTATTCCTATGGAAAAAGTTATCGTGATGAGAAACGGTAAAAAAGTTCCAAAAGAAAGACCTTATTATCCCGGCTACCTAATGGTTGAGGCTAACCTGATGGGAGAAATACCACACATTATAAAAAATATCCCGGGAGTTATCTCGTTTCTAAGCCTTACCAAAGGCGGCGATCCTGTCCCTATGCGAAAAGCTGAAGTCAACAGGATGTTAGGCAAAATGGATGAACTCTCGGAGTTTGCTACCGAACTGGAGATTCCTTTTGTAATAGGAGAAAGCGTGAAGGTGACCGATGGTCCTTTCAACGGTTTCACCGGTACTGTAGAAAAAATTCTGGAAGACAAAAAGAAACTGGAAGTTTCGGTACTCATCTTCGGACGAAAAACACCTATGGAACTCAGCTTCATGCAAGTGGAAAAAGTATAACGATCAAAATAGAATCGTCTCTTTTCAGAGACGATTTTTTTATCCACAATATTCTCCTATTTCCATTTTATCCCTATAACTTTGTTGAAAATTTTCAGCAATGTTTGCCCTTATCGACTGCAATAATTTCTTTGTAAGCTGCGAGAGAACTTTAGATAAAAGTCTCATTGGCAAACCTGTAACTGTACTTTCCAATAACGATGGCTGTTTTATATCGCGAAGCCAGGAAGCCAAAGACCTGGGGATTCCGATGGGCGCTCCTCTTTTTAAATTTAAAAAAATAGTTGAAACTCATGCCATCCAGTGTCTTTCCCCCAAATTCGAACTGTACAATTACAAAAGCCAGCAGGTAATCCGTACTGTTTCCAGCCTCATTCCGGAATATGAAGTGTACAGTATAGATGAAATATTTTTCAGTTTAAAAGGTTTTGAACGGTTTTTTGACATCGAAAATTATTGCCAAACCATTCGGCAGAAAGTAGCTGTCGAAACGGGAATCCCTACCTGTATCGGCATTGCACCTACGAAAACTCTCGCCAAATTAGCCAATAAAATCGCAAAGAAATTTCCCGATATGTTCAAGGGTGTCTATCTGATGGATACCCAGGAGAAAATCGAAAAAGCCTTGAAGTGGTTGCCTGTGGAAGACCTTTGGGGAATCGGCAGAAAACTGGCTCTTAAAATGCATGATGCAGGCGTTTATAAAGCCTATGATTTGACTGAAAAACCTGAAATGTGGCTTCGTAAAGTGATGGGAATTCACGGCGTGCGAATGATGAGAGAACTTCAGGGCATTCCTCAGCTCCCTTTGGAAGAGCCTTCCATTGCAAAACAGTCCATCGCTACCACCCGAAGTTTTATCGAGATGATTGCTGAGAAAGAGCAACTCCGGGAGCGCATCAAAACATTTTCATTTGTTTGTGCCGAAAAATTAAGGAAGCAGAATTCCTGCTGCAAAAGGATCACTGTTTTCATCCAGACCAACCGATTTCATAAAACTTCAGGCGTGTATAACGGCGTACTTTCCTATACCTTTCCCAATCCCAGCAGTTCATCCGTTACGATTTCTAAAGCTGCCGACATTTTGTTTGAAGCACTGTATAAAGAAGGATTCCGCTACAAGAAAGCCGGCGTAATCGTTACAGATCTGATTCCGGATAACGAAAGACTTATCAATCTTTTTGAAAAAGATATAGAACAAAAACATATTCCCGTAATGAAAGCAATGGATTTTCTCAACAGGAAATATGGGAAAGACAAAATCCGTCTGGCTTCCCAAAGCGGAAAACCCACCTACGAAAGGAAAAACCTACCGCCGGAATATGAAGAATTCCTAAAAAGCAATACCCTTCCGGAAGCCAGTTTCAGGTTTCATTGAAAAAAGTACAACTCTTTTGATTTTTAATCATTTACTTGTTTGTCATTTCAAAAAATATCCATACTTTTGCAAACTCAAATACCGCTTTGTGAGGTGAGATAAACAATCGGTAGAATAATAATGCTTCCAAATTCATTAATTATTCATAATTAAAAAACAAAAAATGGCTAAAAAAGTCTTTAAAATGGTAAAACTTCAGGTGAAGGGTGGCGCTGCCAACCCGTCTCCTCCAGTAGGTCCGGCATTAGGATCCGCAGGGGTGAACATCATGGAGTTTTGTAAACAATTTAACGGAAGAACCCAAGACAAACCCGGACAAGTTTTGCCTGTAGTAATTACAGTATACGAAGACAAATCTTTTGAATTCGTAATCAAAACTCCTCCTGCTGCCGTCCAACTGATGGATGCGGCAAAGTTGAAAAGTGGCTCCGGAGAACCTAACAGAAACAAAGTAGGGTCTGTATCATGGGATCAGGTTAAGAAAATTGCTGAGGATAAAATGAGCGACCTTAATTGCTTCACCATGGACTCTGCATTGACCATGGTAGCAGGTACTGCAAGATCAATGGGAATCAGAGTGACAGGAACTAAACCCGCTAACGCTTAAAACGTATTGAAATGGCAAAACTGACGAAGAAACAAAAAGAAGCTTTAAGCAAAATAGAAAAGGGGAGAATTTACAATCTGCAGGAAGGCTCTGCCCTTGTAAAAGAAGTAAATACAGCAAAATTCGACGCTTCCGTAGATATCGCAGTAAGACTGGGTGTAGACCCAAGAAAAGCGAATCAAATGGTGAGAGGTGTAGTTTCTCTTCCGCATGGTACTGGTAAGGACGTAAAAGTTCTCGCACTGGTAACTCCGGATAAAGAAGCCGAAGCCAAAGCTGCCGGTGCAGATTATGTAGGATTAGACGAATATCTGGATAAAATCAAAAGCGGATGGACAGATGTTGACGTAATCGTTACCATGCCTGCCGTTATGGGCAAATTAGGCCCTTTAGGTAGAATATTAGGCCCAAGAGGACTGATGCCGAATCCAAAATCAGGGACAGTAACTATGGAAATCGGAAAAGCAGTTTCTGAAGTTAAAGCCGGTAAAATTGATTTCAAAGTAGATAAATACGGTATCGTTCACGCTGCTGTAGGAAAAGTTTCCTTTGATGCTGATAAAATCAGAGAAAACGCTGCAGAATTAATTCAAACATTGGTTAAGCTGAAGCCTACTGCTGCGAAAGGAGTTTATGTGAGATCTATTTATCTTTCTTCTACCATGAGTCCCGGAATTGCAATTGATACCAAATCTGTAAACTAAAATCTGAATACAATGACTAAAGAAGATAAAGTACTGGTAATACAAGAAATAAGAGACCTGTTACAAGACGCGAAAGTGGTATATGTGGCAGATCTTGAAGGCTTGAATGCTGCGAAGTCATCAGATTTCAGAAGACAGGCATTTAAAAATAATATCAAGGTAAAAGTAGTGAAAAACACACTTTTACAGAAAGCAATGGAACAGATGGATGTAGATTTCTCTGAAATGTTCGTCTCTTTCAAAGGAAACTCTGCCCTGATGATCTCCGAAACAGCTAATGCTCCGGCAAAACTGATAAAAGATTTCAGAAAAAAAGAAGAAAAGCCAGCCCTAAAATCTGCTTATCTTCAGGAAACCATCTATGTAGGTGATGAAAATCTGGAAGCTCTGGCCAACATCAAATCGAAAGAAGAGATGCTTGGAGAAATCATCGGATTACTTCAGTCTCCAATTCAAAGACTTGTTTCTGCTCTTCAGAACAGATCTGAAAGCGAAGAAGCAACTACAGAAGAAACGGCTCCAGCTGAAGAAACAAAAGCTGAGGAAACTCCAGCTGCAGAAGCTCCTGACGCTGCCGCAGAAGGCGAAACTCCAGCTGCTGAATAATACACACTCAAAAAATCATAATCGTTCAACATTTAAAACATTATTACAATGTCAGATTTAAAAAACTTAGCGGAAACGCTTGTAAACCTTACAGTAAAAGACGTAAATGAATTAGCTGCTATCCTTAAGGATGAGTACGGAATCGAACCTGCTGCTGCTGCAGTAGTAGTATCTGGCGGAGGTGCCGGAGAAGCTGTTGAAGAAAAAACAGAATTCGACGTAATCCTGAAAGCTGCCGGTGCTTCTAAACTTGCTGTAGTTAAATTGGTAAAAGATTTAACTGGTGCAGGACTTAAAGAAGCTAAAGATATGGTAGACAGCGCTCCTGCTCCAATCAAGCAAGGAATTTCTAAAGATGAAGCAGAAGCTCTTAAGAAGCAACTTGAAGAAGCTGGTGCTGAAGTAGAATTGAAATAATTCTGATCTTTTATACCGATATAAATCCGCTCCAACGAGCGGATTTTTTATTGTTATTTTCTGAATCTTTGGTTCCAAAATAAGCCATAAATTTGCATGATGGATTCTCCGCAGCGCAAAATTATACATATTGATATGGATGCATTTTATGCGTCAGTAGAACAGCACGACCATCCAGAACTTCGCGGAAAACCCGTTTGTGTAGGCGGCGGAAAATACGGCGTGGTAGCTGCAGCCAGCTATGAAGCCAGAAAATTCGGGATTCGTTCTGCAATGCCGGGAAAGCTGGCTTTGGAGAAATGTCCGGAATTGATTGTGATTAAACCGCGCTTTCAACGGTATAAAGAAATTTCACAACAAATCCGCCAGATTTTCTATGAATATACCGATCTGGTGGAACCGCTCTCTTTGGACGAAGCTTATCTGGACGTTACCGAAAATAAAAAGGGAATCGAATCGGCAAATCAAATCGCAAGGGAAATCAGAAAAACGATTTTCGAGGAAACCGGACTTACTGCTTCCGCAGGAATTTCCGTTAATAAATTTTTGGCCAAAGTAGCCTCCGATTATAACAAACCGAACGGCCAGAAAACCATTCATCCCATCCAAATATTGGAATTTATGGAAGAGCTTCCCATCGAGAAATTCTACGGAATCGGGAAAGTTACAGCCAACAAAATGCATCAAATGCACATCTTCAAAGGGTCAGACCTGAAGAAAAAATCTCTGGAAGAACTGATCCGGATTTTCGGAAAGTCAGGAAGTTATTATTATCACGTGGTTCGCGGAATTCACCGGAGCGAAGTGAAACCACACCGCATTCAGAAAAGTGTCGGTGTAGAAGAAACTTATTGGGAAAATCTTCTGGATGAAGAATCGGTTTTCAAACAGTTGAAACTCATCAGTGAAGATTTGGAAGAAAGGCTGCACCGAAAGGAAATCCGTGGCAAATCGCTTACCCTGAAAATAAAATACCGGGATTTTTCTGTTTATACCCGAAGTAAAACACAGGAAATATACTATGAAAACATGGAAGATTTTTACAAAACTGCTAAAAAACTCTGGGAACTGCGGCCTTTTGATAAACCTGTACGCTTGCTTGGATTGTCGCTTTCCAATCTCAACACACAGGAAAAAAAACAGGTTTCGGTTCAGCTGAAAATTCCTTTTCCCGAATTGGATTAGTCATAAATGATTTTGTCCTATTTAATCTCAGCATATTTTCTCAATCCATTGTCGTTGTTTCCTTATCTTTGATTAAATTTCAAAAAATACATGAAAATATTAATAGTAAACGGCCCTAATCTGAACCTGCTGGGAACCCGCGAACCGGAAATTTACGGAACAGTGAGCATGCAGGAATTTCTGGATCGGCTAAGAGATAATTTTCCTGAAAATGATATTGCTTTGTTCCAGTCTAACCATGAAGGTGAAATTATAGATCATTTACAGGACAGTAGTTTTGATGCTTTAATCATTAATCCCGGAGCTTTTTCGCATTATTCTTATGCGATTGCCGATTGCCTGAAAAACATTGGAAAACCCAAAATTGAAGTTCATATTTCTAACATTTACCAACGGGAAGAATTTCGCCAGAAATCTGTCACAGCCATGTACACCGATGCTGTGCTTTCGGGCTTTGGTTTGAATGGATACCGGCTCGCAATACTAAGTTTACTGAATCAACAATAATTCATTTTTAGAATCAAAAAATCCTCAAACTTCAATGCTTGAGGATTTTATTTAAGTTTAAAACATATATTATAACTGAGGCCCTGCTGCGATCAGTTTTTTGGCTTCTTCGTTATCGCAATATTGCTCAAAATTCTTGATATACCTTCCGGCCAAATCTTTTGCTTTGGTCTCCCATTCAGCAACATCCGAATAAGTTTCTCTCGGATCCAGAATTCCTTCAGATACTTTTGGAAGTGAAGTAGGAATTTCAAGATTCATGATAGGAATTACCGTTTTAGGTGCATTTTCAATAGATCCGTCGATGATGGCATCAATAATGGCACGGGTATCTTTCAATGAAATTCTCTTTCCTGTTCCATTCCAACCGGTGTTTACCAGATATGCTTTGGCTCCATGTTCTTTCATTTTCCCGATCAGTGTTTTCGAATACATCGTTGGATGCAATGTAAGAAACGCCTCACCGAATGCAGGTGAAAAAGAAGGTTGTGGCTCCGTAATTCCTCTTTCAGTTCCTGCCAGTTTGGAAGTATAACCGCAAAGGAAATGGTACTGTGCCTGATCTTCATTTAAAACAGAAACCGGAGGCAAAACTCCGAAAGCATCAGCTGAAAGATAAACGATCTTTTTGGCGTGACCCGCTTTTGATGGAAGTACAATTTTATTAATGTGATAAATTGGATAAGAAACCCTAGTGTTTTCGGTGATGGAATTGTCCGTATAATCTATTTCTCCATTTTCTTTTACCACCACATTTTCGAGAAGTGCATCTCTTTTAATGGCTCTGAAAATATCCGGTTCTTTTTCCTCTGATAAGTCAATAACTTTTGCGTAACAACCACCTTCATAGTTGAACACACCATTATCATCCCATCCATGCTCATCATCTCCAATTAAATAACGTTTCGGATCTGCAGAAAGTGTAGTTTTACCGGTTCCGGAAAGTCCGAAGAACAAAGCAACATCTCCGTCCTCACCAACATTGGCAGAACAATGCATAGAAGCCATTCCTTTCAGCGGAAGGTAATAATTCATCATGGCGAACATTCCTTTCTTCATTTCTCCGCCATACCAGGTTCCGCCGATAATCTGCATTTTTTCGGTAAGATCAAACATGATGAAATTTTCAGAATTCAACCCTTGCTCTTTCCAGTTTTTATTGGTCGTTTTGGAACCGTTGATTACTGTAAAATCCGGAGTTCCGAAATTTTCCAGTTCATAATGAGATGGACGAATAAACATATTGGTCACAAAATGAGCCTGCCACGCAACTTCCATAATGAAACGGACTTTAAGTCTCGTATCCGGATTGGTACCGCAAAAAGCATCTACTACATAAAGTTTCTCTGCTTTAGAAAGCTGATCGAGAACCTGCTGTTTACAATCTGTAAAAATTTCAGGCGTTGTCGGCAAATTCACTTTTCCATCCCAGTTGATGGTTTCTTTGGTAACATCATCTAAAACGATATATCTATCCTTAGGCGAACGTCCTGTAAAGATGCCTGTTTCCACTGCGATAGCACCAGAATCTGTAAGAATACCTTTTTCAAAACCTTCATTAGTTTCTGCTACTTCATCCTGGTATAATTGCTCAAAACCTGGGTTGTACACCACTTCATGGTCACCATTAATTCCCATGTTTTTCAGATCCTGGATAATCTTGAAATTTCTCATATTTGAAAGGGTTTATTTTTTAGTTTGAAGATTTCCAAATTTAAATAAAAAAATGGCATTTTACTGAGAAAAGCATACTGATTTAAATCAGCATAGAAAAACTGATTGATATAATTGATTGTCAGAGTACTAAATCCTGCCATTCGAAAATGCGGGTAAAATTTCTATCTGAAAAATATTTTTTGTAATCCCCGAATTTTGAAGCCAATACAAAATCTCCGCCCCAAGCTCCCAGACTTTTTATGAATCCTCCGTATTGTGGGAAATATTTTTCTTTGGCAGTTTCTATTGCTAAAAAAGAAGAAATCAACATTTCATGATGATTCATATAGAGCGTAAATTCTTCTATGTTTTTTGCCGTGAAAACAGCTTTGGTAAGTTCAGAAAGCTCATGAATAAGTTCTTTATCCCGAGGTTTAGATCGGTACAACGCAATCCCTTTCCTGCTGTCCTGTTTTTGATTGAGATGAATGAAAATAAGTTCATTCTTAAAACCGGGATCAAATTCCACTTTAGTTATTTTCTTTTCCGGCAAAGCCTGATACAAAATCGGAGATTTCTCTTGCGCTACTGCAATATCGTATCCACTGCCTCCCAAAGCATTTTCATTGAGTTGAAATGGATCAATTTCCGCCCATTCAGCGAGATTATTCATTAATGTAGAACTGCTTCCCAAGCCAAAATCGGGAGGAAACTGAAGATTGGTTTTCAAAAAATAAGAATTTTCGGTATGAAATCTTATATTAGAAAGATCCTGAACATGTTGCAGAACACTTACCACAAATTTGGCAGGAGTTTCCAGATTGGTATCCAGAATCGTCCAGTTTCTGTAAATTATTTTGATGCTGAGCCACAATTTTTCCTGATGGTAGGCTTGCCAAATGATCTCAGAATTGCGATCGTGAATTTCTTCAAAAAAAAACTCTTGTCCGGGCTTTGTAGGTATAGCCAAGGCAAGAGCTCCGTCTAAAACAAAATATTCTGAAGTGAGTAATAATTTTCCGGGTGAAAAAATGCGGCCCACTTTCTCTGTTTTTAAGATACCGCTACTTCGGCATTAATTTTTCTGATCAGGCCCTGAAGCGTTTTTCCTGGTCCAACTTCTACGAATTGTGTCGCTCCGTTTTTAATCATATTTTGTACACTTTGTGTCCATTTCACAGGGCCGGTGAGTTGTGCCATCAGGTTTTGTTTAATCTCTTCAGGATCAGTAACCGCAGTTGTAGTAATGTTTTGGTACACCGGAATCATTGCTTTCCGGAATTTCGTTTCTTGGATAGCATTGGATAAACGATCTTGAGCCGGCTGCATTAAAGGTGAATGGAATGCGCCGTTAACGGGTAATATTAACGCTCTTTTAGCTCCTGCTTCTTTCAACAATTGACAGGCTTTTTCTACTGCTGAAGTTTCTCCGGAAATTACCAGTTGTCCGGGACAATTATAATTCGCAGGAACTACAATCCCTTCTACAGATTCGCAAATTTCCTCTACTTTATGATCTTCCAGCCCCAAAATAGCGGCCATTGAACTTGGATTGGAATTGCACGCTTCCTGCATTGCTTTCGCTCTTTCGGAGACCAATTTCAGTCCATCTTCAAATGAAAGAACTCCGTTGGCTACCAGAGCAGAGAATTCACCTAAGGAATGTCCCGCTACCATTTCTGCGCCAATAGTATTGGTTGCTTTCAGTTCAGCTAAAGAATGTATGAATATAGAAGGTTGAGTAATTTCAGTTTTCTTCAGATCTTCTTCTGTTCCGCTAAACATAACGGATAAAATATCGAAACCAAGGATATCATTGGCAGACTCCATCAGATCTTTAATGTCTTTCCGGGAATCATAGAGTTCTTTTCCCATCCCGACAAACTGAGATCCCTGCCCAGGAAATACAAGTGCTTTCATTAATTTTATTTAAAAATTGTCAGCAAATTTAAGCAAAAAATATTTCCCGAAACATGACGGGGGTCATCAACAGAAGTGACACTAACGAAGAAGCCGGACAATCCGGTATCCGGTATTGACATACGCTCCGTTTCTCTGAATTCTGGAGAATTCAAATTTTGTGGCCAACTGAGTCTGTGGTTTGCTGATCTGTTTGAAGATTTCTCCCTTTGTATTTTCGCGCATCAGCATATCATTCACCACATCAAACCCGATAACTGCGTATTTAGAAGGTGTTTTACAATATCTGTCTTTGTATTCAGCTAAAATTTCATTCTCAAAACGGCCATCGGTGTTTATTTTTCTATCCATCAAATACACCAAACTGGTTGCACTGAGTTCATCTATATTTTTTTCGAAAGCCGGCACATAATACATGCTGAATGCTTTGATTCCCTGAACTTCCTGAGACAAGGCGATCATTTTATTCGCAAATACTTCGCCAACACTGTCATTATTATTGGCCAAAACTGCGATTACTGGTGCTTTCTGCCCTGTCATCATGTTGGTATCCGCCTGAATTTCGTTGGCTGAATTTACGATGATGATTTGAGGCGTTTTAAGAGTTTTCATTAAACCTGATCTGATATAATTAGCTTTCGACTTATCAGAATCAGCTACAATATAAATTCTTTGATCCGAGTATACCGCTTTTACTTCGTCCATAATGCGGTCTGCATACACCTGATCATTGGTTTCCATGATGATCAGATTGCTGAATCCATACAAATCTTCCGAATTGGCAAACGGTGCAACAATGGGAATTTTAGATGTTTTCACGTATTCTAAAACTTCCAGAACGCTGGATTTAAAAAACGGACCGATGATAAGATCGGTATTATCTTTATTGATTTGGGTAAGTGAGTTTTTGAAAGTGGCTTCATTTCCGGCATCAATGATTTTCACATTCAGCTTTTGTCCTTTTTTCGCACTTCGTTCTATGGCCAGCTTGGCTCCGGAAAGGAAATCAAGAGAAACGTTACGATATTTACTGTCATTGGAATCATAACCGAAGGGCAACATAATGGCAACATTCAGTTCGTCTCCGGATTTTTTAACATACGCAGGATCTGCTTTTCGGATTTTAAGTGTATTACCTGGTTTCAGTCCGGAGGATAAGGCAGGATTCAGTTGGATCAGTTCATCCAGCGCAATTCCAAATTTATTGACAATTCCAAAAGTGGTATCGCCACTCTGAACAGTATAAGTCACGAAATCATCTGAGGAAACACCGGTTGTAGTGTAAGTATTGGAGGAAACAGGAATATTAGCCTGTGATTGGGGTGAAGTAACTTCTTCCAAAAGTTCGCCGTTTCCGTATTTTTTAATATTTTCCAGCGGAAGAATAATCCGCGAACCTGCTTTCATCTGGTTGTTAAGGTCAGGATTCAGGGCTTTAAGATCAGTTTCTGAAATACGATATTGTTTTGAAATACCATAAATGGTTTCCTTTGGTTTCAGGGTAATATAACCCAGCTGTTTTGAACTGCCCTTTCCGTCAAGGCGGAGCACCTCTCCAATTTTAATATTTCCATCTTTGGATTCGGGGTTCAGACGCAAAAGATCGTCCACAGAAATATTGTATTTTCTGGAAATACCAAACAAAGTATCTCCTTTTTCTACGGTGTGAGTTTTTTGCGCAAACAGGCTTACAAAAAAAAGCAATCCTGAAAATATGAATAATTTCTTTATCATGTACAGTATAGAATATTTGCAAAATTACCTTTTTCAACTCAATTCACAAGAACAAGCAAATTGGGTTGCAAAACGTCCATCTCGTCTAAACAAGTTTCAAGCCAAGACCGGCCTTCGTCGGCATAAAAGACGCTAAAGTTGAGCACTCTTTCCTGCCAGATTCCGGAAGGATTTACAGTAAGATAAAGTTGCTGAAGACGGGAAACCAACTCGTGCTGTTTTCTTTTTTCGGCACGCAGCAATCTTTTTTTCATTCTTTGGAAAGATTTCAGCTGCCTGATTTCTTCTGCTTTCACGAGATTTCCGAAAGATTTCTCAGTCAGTTCGGACACGTTTTTTAGCTCTGAAAAACTGGAAACCAAATGGCTCTCAAGGCGTTGAATATTATCCAATATCTTTTGATTTTCTAAAACTTTCTGATCTGTAATCTTTTGAAAATTATTCAAAAAATCACGAGGCGAAAGTTCCAGTTTTTTTATTTTATTTAAAGTTTTTTCAGTAATCCACAGCATTGAATTTCTGGGAACCAGCACGGGAAAAGGCAACTGCATGGATTTAAAATAATCTTTCAGCTGCAGCCAGTACATGATTTCCGCATTTCCCCCAATATACATGATGTTTGGCAACACTGTTTCCTGATATACCGGCCGCATAAGGGCATTGGGACTGAATTTTTCAGGATGGGAATGCAACTCCTGCTCTATTTCATTTTTTGTGAAAGTGATATCAGTATCTACAATATTAAATTTTTCTCCGTCAAATTCTATTCGGTTTCTCGTTGCAGAAAGATAAAAAAGGTTGATATCTCTCGGATTTACCTGAGCTTTTCCGTAATTTTTAATCAGAAAATCTACATTTTTTTTGGATTCCTTCAGCAAAGAATTATTATTGAGTTCCACTTTAAAAACAGGAATCATCAGTCGTTTCAAATCCGTTTCATTTCCGTCGAGAATCAAAAGACCAAATTCTGAAAAAAGCCGGTTCACCAAAATTCGGGTCGCTTCCGCCAATTTATTTCCCGTTCTGTAAGCTTCCTTCATCATCAAAATCAACTCGGTTCCAAAAACAGAATTTTCAAATTCGCTTTCAAAATTCTTTATGAAATCCGTATCGCTGATGGAAATTTCACCAACAGCACCTCCATTCTTTTCATTAATTTCATATTGCCTGCCGAAGGTTTTAAAATGATTGATTTCTTCAAAATCATGATCTTCTGTTGCCATCCAAAATACAGGTACGAACTGATACTCCGGAAATTTTTTCTTCAAAAACTGACTGGTTTTTAAGGTTTGCAGGATTTTATAAATAAAGAAAACCGGCCCTGTAAAGAGGTTCAGCTGATGTCCTGTAGTGACAGTGAATGTGTTTTCATCACGAATTATGTTCAGGTGATTTTCCTGCTTTTCGGAAAGAACCACCGTTTTCATTTGTTTCTCGAAAATCTGAGAAAGTACATTGCGTTTTTCGGAAGAAAAATGTTCTTTCCTGGCCTGAATTTTTTGCTCAATATTCTGTAGACTAAAATTTTCGCTTCGGAAATCCTCTATACTTCCTGCCAAAAAATCTTTGATAAGTTGGGGAATATTGTCAAGATCTGCGAACTGTATTTTCTCAAGTAATTTCAAAACTCTCAGTTTAATTAATCATATACCAAACGATTCCGATATTGATTCGGAAATCATAAAACGGATAATGAGGAGCGGTGTAGGTGGTATTATTGGCAAGAATAGTATTCAAATGCTGACCTTCGACAAAGAAAAACATTCGCTTCACTTTCATGTTGATATAGGCATCCACAATGGGTTTTCCACCAATAGAAAAAGGATTCGCGTTCTGAAGTGTGAATTCATTCAACACCGGAAAATAGTCTCTTGAGTCAAATTTCGTGAAATAATGAACTTTGATTCCACCTTGTAATTCCGCGGCATTTTTAAAAGCTTTCGTCTGATAAAAAAGATTGGCCCTTCCAATGACATTCGGAGCCGGAAAAAGTTCTTTATTAGTCAGCGTATTCTGGAACAAAACTCTGGTATTAAGCCTGAATTTGTTAAAATGAAATGTTGCTTCTCCACCGATTTGTGAAATATTGACCGAGGTGTTGCTTTGCGCAGGCTGGCCTTCTGCATTGAAATAAGTAAAATTATCCACCCTAAAATATTGCGCAAATAGCTGAGAATTAAACCATTTCAAATTCATATTTCCTCCAATTTCGAGGATATTCTGATTCTTAAAATTCATGAAATTGTAATTCATTTTCCTGTAAGGAGAAGTATTCAGAAGATAATTGAATGAAGGCGCAGAAGACTGAAAATTGACTTTTGCATCGATAAAATATCCAGTAAAGGGTTCAAAATGAAGAGTGTTGGCGGTACGGATAAAATTACCAAAATGTTCGCCTCGGGAGATTTCAAGATCTGCATTCAGAGCCATTTTGTTCCAGAGATTTATTTTTAAATTTCCTACTGCTCCAATTCTGTCTTCACGGATTTCCTGTGGGACATTCAATTGTCCTATTTCCAAGGGTTCATACACGCCAAAAGCAATATTCTGATGACGAATTCCTGCATTCAACTGAAACTTTTCATAATCAAAAATCAAAGCAACCGTATTGCTCAGATTATTAGAATATTTACCTGTGGACACGGGGAAACCGCTAATAATTTGCGTTGGCTGATCATAGAAAAAAGGCTGAAGTCCTGTCTGACTAAAAAAATACTTGTTTCCCTGATGAGAAATGGTATGCTGAAGTTTGAAGGGAAATCGTTCGGGATTAAAGGGAGAAAACTGATGGCTGAGATAATATCGACGGTAAGAAAACCGGGAGTCGACGCCTTGTAAATTGACTTCAACATTGGCCCGGTTGCTGTACGCTTCTGCACCGCTGATAAAAAGACTGTCATTCACGATACCTCCATTTTCCTCACTATTTACATTTTGGTGAATAAAATGCGCAAAAGCTTCATATTTATTGTTTCTGGATTTAAAATGCCCTGAAAAAACAGTGTTATTGTTTACCGCCAAGTTGTTACTGTAGTTTCCAAGTGATCGCAGTCCCATATATTCTATTGCGAAATTGAAAGTTTTACCAATGTTTTGGGTATAAGTACTGTTCAGTGCTACACCATTTCGCATGGCATTATGATAAACAAAAATTGCAGTGGGAGTTTTAACATCATAATACCTGATATCTTTAATTCCTAAAATATTGTGTGCTTTATTGAAGGGAAGCAATGTCAGGTTTTGTTCCGGATTATGTTCATAAATCAGCGGATTAAACCCTGTTCCGATATTAGCAAATTGAATTTTTCCGAAATTATCCCGGTTATTATACTGTGTGAAAATATAAGTTTTATCATACGTTAGCACAGTATCCAAGATTTTCTTTGCTGAAAATTGCGTATAAAACTTATAATCCAGAATGGTAGGTTTAAAAATAACGAGAGAATCCTTCGCACCGGAATCTACAATGACAGAATCCTGAATCCGAACTCTGTTGGAATCTGTTTTGTTAACAATCTGAGCATTAACTATACAACCAAAAAAAAGGAATATAAAAAGAAGGTATTTCATGGACAGGTGTGTAGCCACAAAAATAGGAAAAAAGAAGGAATAAAAAACCCCGCTGAAGAGCGGGGCCAGTTATATGGGCATGTCAGCTTTAAAGTCCTACAAACGTATCAGTCATATCTCCAAATGTACCAGCAGAAACAAAATAATTCGCTTTTAATGTCATTTCTCTATTACAAGCATCATAGGAAGAAGGAGCTCCATCAGAGGACATTTTTATAGAAATCATTCCATAAGTGGGATGTATATAGCCTGTCTGCTGAGGATCAAAAGTAATTCTACCTGACTCATCATACTTTAATTTTAAATCATAACCAACTTCTAAATAGTCTTTGACCACTATTGTATTTGGTTCGGAACCAAGTATAATCTCAACAGGACCAGGAAAATTACCAGTAAAAAGACCAGATTTTGCGTCGAAGAAACCTGAAGTAGCTCCACCCAAGAAACTCTGGATAGTACACTGCAACCTCCAAGTAAGTACAAGTTCTTGGTCAAACATTGCATAAGGCAATGTTGCAGATTGCAGTCTAAATACTGCAGTTTTCACAACACCTTGGGCTGGCTCCACCAAACGAATTGGAAAAGCACCACCTACATCCCCTGTAACCAACTCATCAGTGTCATTGATAATATTAAAATCTACTCCTAGGATAGCTGTGGACTTAGCGGCATCAAAAATTAATTTCACTTGGTGGTTACCATTTACCGCCGAAATAGTTCCGAAAGAAATGTTGAAATCTTTGTAATCAGTATCTATAAGTACAGATTCATTTATTGTAGTTCCTTTATTAAAATTGAGATAACTATCTCCCGCATATACATCAGGCTCTACCTCTGAACAAGATAATATACTTAATGATAATATTCCAGAGAATATAAAATAAACTAAATTTTTCATTTTTTATAATTTTAAATTATTAGTATCCAGCATTTTGCTGACCTTGTAAACCAGGGTTTGCTTGCATCTCAGAAGTTGGAATAGGGAATGTATATCGGTTAATATTGGTAAGTACTGGTTGGGGATTAATTGGATAAATATCATCCCCCACTCTGGTAACTAACATACCATTTCTCTTAAGATCGAAGAGTCTGGATCCTTCCCAAGCAAATTCTCTCCATCTTTCTTCAAGAATCGCGTCAATTGCATCAGCCTGAGAGGTGAAGTTTGATGATAGACCAGCATTTCTTGCTGTTCTTACTATATTGTAAGACGCATAAGATGCGGCCAAATCCGGTGCAGATTTACGAGCATATGCCTCAGCTTTAACTAAATGCATATCAGCTACCCTAAATACTTTGATATTATTAATACCATAATTACCACTCGTCCCTGGATATTTATTTACGATGAAGTTGGTATATGGAGCAGTAGGAGAACCAGAGAAATATCTAGCTCTTCTATAATCCGTAGGTGAAAACTTAGAAAACAGATTTATCCCAGGATTAAAATAAATAAGTCCCCCACTAGCTATCGGATTTGTAGTAAAATAAGCACCAGGTGCAGCTGACGCTGAACCAGGAACGTTAACCTGATAAAAATATAATTCCTTTTTATATACGTCCGTCCACATGGCTTGAACATCTGGTTGAGATGAAGCGAGTGTACTATTAAAAGCAAGAGCTTGATCTGCATAAGAAATTGCGCCATCAAAGTTATTCATTTCTAAAGCAATATAAGCTTGCATAGCGCGAACAGCCCCTTGTGTAAATCTATGTCGATTATCTGGATTATCTGGTGTCGGATCCCATTGTGTTATTGGTAAAAGAGCATAGGCATTTTCGGCATCATCAAGTATTTTCTGATAAGTTTCTGACATAGTTCCTCTTGAAGGCGTTGCAAAGATATCATCACTTGTTACATAGGGAATACCATAAGCAGAAGGATTGTATTTTGGAGAAAACCCACGAATAAGGAGAAAATGATTAAAAGCTCTTATAGCAAGGGCTTCTCCTTTGAGTCGATTTTTTAAAGCCAATTCTTCTGGAGTAGAGGTGTTAATATTATCCATATTCAACAAATATTTATTAGCACTGCTAATTGATCTGTATGCACCATACCAAATACTAGCAAACTCCTCAGCTCCTGAAGTGAAATCCCAAGAATGAACTTCTTTACCTTGCCCATTATTATTTGGGCCTAATCTTACTTCATCTGTAATTAATGCCTGAGTATAAATGTTAGCTCCTAATGGCATTCTTGAATAAGCACCCAAAACTACTTTTTCAGCATTTCCTACTGTCTTAAAAACATTTTCTTCAATAACGCTGTCTGGATCTAAGTTTTCATCGATCAAATTATTACAATTTGTCATAAACAAAGATGCGGAAGCGAATATTAATAATTTTATTTTGTTCATTTTAATTATTATTTAAAGTATTAAAAATTAATCTTAGCTCCAAATGTAATAGTTCTTGAGAAAGGATACTCATAAGAACCTATATTATTACTATCATCAGGATCAAGACCAGTCCAATTTGTCCACGTATATAAGTTGTTTCCGATTACAAAGAGATCCATACTAGATATAAAGTCACCCAAAATCGCTTTAGGAATTCTATAATTCAATCTTACTTCCTGTAATCTTAAGAAAGAAGCGTCTTCAATATCTTTTGAACTAAATTGTCTTAGATACTTGGCACTTTGTACTTCTGTTATTTGTCCTGGAGTTGTCCACATATTCAACATATTTGTTGATTGATTATATCCTGAAAAACTTGGGTTTTCAAGAAAGTAAGATTCATTATTAAAACGATAATATTTATCTTTAAATCTAAAATTAGCACTAAGAGTTAATCCTTTATAAGCAAGCTCAGTACCAAAACCACCCCATATTTCAGGTTTGTATGTGCCATAATTGGCAACATTATTAGAATCAGAATAGACATTGGTTAAGTTACCATTGACGTCATAATATAAAGGCTGTCCATTAGATTGATCCACTCCTGCCCATCCAACAACGTAATGAGTACCAAAAGGTAAACCAACCCTGACAATAGAAGTACCTAGTTCATACTCATTTACTTCTCCAAGAGATAAAATCTTATTCTTATTTTGTGCAATATTCCCAAATACAGACCATTTGAAGTCGTTATTTCTGATGACATCAACATTAAGTTGCAACTCAACCCCTTTGTTCTCCATTTCACCAGCATTGAAATTAGTTATGCTACTAAAACCTGTAGTGCCAGACAGAGATCGAGTTAAATATAAATCAGAAGTTTGTCTATCATAGTAGTCAATAGAGCCGCTGACACGATTTCTAAATAATCCAAAATCGAGGCCTACCGACAACTCTTTTCCAACCTCCCATTTAAAGTTGTCATTTCCAGGAGATGAAGGAAGTAATGTGTTCTCGTTATTGTAAGAACCAGTTGTATAATTTTTAGCTGTTAAATATGGATTATTAAATTCTGGGTCTTGAGGATTCCCAACTTCACCATAAGAAACTCTTGGCTTTAAAATATTAATAAAGCTTAAGGATTGCATGAAGTTTTCTTTATTCAACTGCCATGCAAAGCCTGCTCCCCAAAAAGTTCCCCATTTATGATTTGCACCAAAGTTGGATGCACTTTCCCTACGAATAGAAGCATTAAAACTATACTTATCATCCAGAGTATAACTACCTATTCCTACATAAGCCATTCTGTGGTAGTTAGTAGAACCTCCTGTAATGTTAGGCAATGTAAGAGCAGAAACCAAGATACTATTAGGACTATTAATATATAAGTTATCTAGTCCATATCCTGTATAGCTAAAAGAATTGATAAATTTACCAAAATACTCATATAATGCTGTTACACTGACCTGATGCCTATCACCGAAAAACTTCTGATAATTTAATGAAGTATTGTTTAATATGGAAGACACTTGGCTATTAGATCTACCCAGACTTCCAGAGTTACCTGTGGCAACACCATTAATTCCTAAATAAGTATCTGGACCAATAAAGCTCTGTCCATTAGTATTACGATGATCAATACCAATGGTTTGCTTAGCACTTAGCTCATCAGTGATTCTATACGTACCTGTTAGTCCTGAAACTAACCTAAATTGTTGGGTTTCACTAATTCTGTTATCTATAGTTTCTAAAGCGTTGCCTCCTACCCTATTGGGCCCCGTATTATAATCACCGTTTGGCAAATAGGGCACATCACTTGGAGGTGCTAAATACATAGCAACAATCGGATTATTAAGATTGATTGCACCTTCAGAAGCAACATTATTTCTCAATCCATAAGTAATACTATTGTTAAAATTTAACTGTAATCGATCACTAACTTTCGCTCCCAAATTAAATACACCAGAAATTCTCTGCATATCAGAGCCTTTAATAATACCTTCTTGATTAAAGTATCCTAAATTAGAATAATACGTAATATCCTCCGATCCGCCAGCAATTTCAAAATTATGTTGATTAAACACTCCATCTTTAATAATTAAACCCTGCCAGTTTGTATTAATCTGAGAAAGGTTCTCAATATCAGCGTCTGTGTATGCAAGTCCGGTATACGGATTATTTTCACCAACCAATCTTCTCCAAGTATTCCATTGACGTGAATCCATCATTTGAACTTTATCTTTCGCACGTGTAGATACACCAGTCTGACCAGTATAAGTAACTAATGCTTTAGAACGGTTTCTTCCTTTTTTCGTAGTAATGATTACAATACCTCCTCCCCCGGAAGCACCGTACTGGGCAGCAGTCCCGTAATCTTTCACAACATCAACTGATTCAAAACTGTTAGGATCTAAAAGTTGGAATGCTCCTGATGAAATAGGGATTCCATCCACAACATAAAGAGGATCTACTGTTCCATTAATACTTTTCGTTCCTCTGATATCCACTCTGAAATTCGCAGAACCGGGTGCGCCTGAGCCAAAGGAAATATCCACCCCTGACAGCTTCCCTACTAAAGCTTGTTGAAGCGTAGCCCCTGGGGTACTTTCTACATCTTTAGCTTTGACAGAGGACACGGCCCCTGAAACTTGCTCTTTTTTCAATGTTGTGTACCCCGTACTGACTACTACAACTTCTTCAATATCAACAACTTTAGTTGTGTCAACCTGAGCTGAAACAGTATGCCCTATAAAGAATAGCACACCTGCACTTAATACTCGTAATTTAACATTCATATTAACAAATTTTAATCTTTATTTTCAGCAAATATGTTAATTATTTTTAACATATACAATAATTTTTTTTATTGTTTTATAAATTTAAAGGTTTTCTCATTCCCTTTACCATCTTTTAACAGTAACATATATGTTCCATTAGATAGATCTCTGATATTAATAAAGCCATTTTTATTATTCTCTTTTAATATAATTCTCCCGGTCAAGTCGACTATTTTAATCTCTGACACTACACCGATATTACTGATATAAATAACATCTGTAGCAGGGTTAGGATAGATTTTAATACTATTTGTTTTTTCGACTTCAGATGAATTTAAAGTTGCTATATTATCCCCTGTAACAATCAATGTGAAATTTTGCGGCATAGGCAGATTATCTTTATGTGTAACAATAATAGAATATTCTCCATTTGGGTTAAGAATATCTATTCTTTCAAAATTATCAACATCATTTGTTGAGGTATTAGTAGCAGGACTCCATGGTGAAGACATCCCTTGAAGTTTCCATGGATAATAATCAACACCTGCTGCTACTACTTTAATATCCAAATCATTCACCAAATATTTAGTTGTAGGATCAACTGTTCCATTGTTTTGAGAAGGATAATTTGGGTCAGTCCAAGAGATTGAAACTCTCAGTGGTTCTGTGCCATTAGTCGTTATTGATTTTGTGTATGTGCCACCATTTGACAAACTCACTTCTTCAATGATACTTCCATTAACTGATAAATTCTTGTCTCTAATTACTTTTGCCGCATTTTCTGCATTTATAAGACCCCATCCAAATTTGTAATCAGGACCCATATCGTCTCCTGCTTCATCAGCGGTGTGAAGAATTAGTCCTTTTACGGTTGCAGCTTTCATATAACTTGAATATAATTGATTATAATATTGTTGTAACAATACAATAACCCCTGTAACCCCTGGAGAAGCCATAGATGTACCTGACATGAAGCCATACGAAGTGTCCGATGTATCTAGGGTGGATCTTACATTCACCCCCTTCATAGATACTTCAGGCTTGATCCTGCCATCATCTGACGGGCCCCAACTACTAAAATTCGACATTCCTACACTTGAGGGTCCTGTATAATTCGAAACATTATTAACCGCTGCCACTGTCAAGACATTCTTAGCATTTCCATGTCCAAAAATCAGATCGTAACCTCCTTTATTAGCATTTTGCGTTGCACCTGGCTGAGTTGTTTCATTTCTATCATTACCAGCCGAAACAACTGGTAAATAATAAGGGTTATTATAACATATTTGATCAATTTGCCTTGCTCGGCTATCATATGCTCCATAAAACCAAATACTTCCTAAACTTCCGATCCCATAGGAATGATTAGACACTAATAGACCGGAAGCTGCTTCATTAAGCATCTCGGCTAAATCACTTCCCCAATCATATGATAAAACAGAAGAGTTAAAGGCTACACCTCTTGCTGTACTGGTAATACCTTGTGCTGCAACTGTTCCTGCAACATGAGTCGCATGCTCACTGATAGCAGAACCATCCATGAGCCAAATTTTAGAAGTGCCATTTACCATAAATTCTTGGTGAGTATATCTTACACTCCCCCCATCCCAAACTCCCGCCGTCATACCTTGTCCTTGGATGTTAATACCTAAACTTCCGCCATTATATAATGAGGTAGCACGTGATGTGGTTGCGGATCCCGCATTATGCGTCTGGGCATATATTTTCTCGCCATTAGGCAACACGTCCATCAATTCTTTTTTTCCGAAACCGTCATCAGTGATTTCCACTTTTGAAATTTGAGGATTGCTTTTCAGATAGGCATCTAATCTTAATTTTCTTTGCTGCTCTTCTTTCTGTAATTCTTTTGCCAAAACTGTATTCGCCTCTTTGTTGGAAAACGAAGCCAATTTTCGTTTTTCTTCAGCAGTCTGAGAAAATGCGAAGAAAGGGAGTAACAGCAAAAGTGGTAAAACTTTAATTTTCATTTCTTTAAAATTACATTTTTTTTTCAATTATTTATTTAAGCAGGTAAATATATAAAAAAAATGAATTACTTCAATTTTTTCTTTACTGCTACTTCTTCGTACACTTCCAGAATATCGCCGATCTGAATATCATTATATCCTTTAATGTTCAAACCACATTCATATCCTTTGGTTACTTCTTTGACATCATCTTTGAAACGTTTCAAACTTTCTAGTTCTCCGTCATGTTTCACAATACCGTCACGCAGAAGCCTGATTTTTGAATTTCTGGTCACTTTTCCTGTAAGAACCATACATCCTGCAATAGATCCAATTTTGGAAATTTTAAATACCTCGCGGATTTCTACATTACCAATCACTTGTTCTTTGATTTCCGGAGAAAGCATTCCTTCCATGGCTTCTTTTACTTCTTCAATAGCGGCATAAATTACAGAATAAGTTCTGATTTCAATCTCTTCTTTATCTGCAAGATCTTTTGCATTTGCACCCGCTCTTACATTAAATCCGATAATAATAGCATCTGATGCAGTGGCAAGGTTAACGTCAGATTCGGTAATTGGCCCTACTCCCTGATGAAGTATATTCACACTGATTTCTTCTGTAGAAAGCCTTTGCAGCTGATCTGACAATGCTTCTACGGAACCATCCACGTCGCCTTTCAAGATAATATTCAGTTCTTTAAATTCACCTAATGCAATTCTTCTTCCCAGTTCTTCGAGAGTTGTATGCTTCTTAGTTCTAATGGAAAGTTCACGTTGAAGTTGGCCTCTCTTCACCGCTATGGCTTTGGCCTCGCTTTCTTCTCCAAAAACACGGAATTTGTCTCCGGCTGTTGGCGCACCGTCCAATCCGAGAATAGTAACAGGAATTGACGGACCGGCTTCTTTCAGGTTTTTCCCTCTTTCATCCAGCATTGCTTTCACTTTTCCGTGGTTTTTACCTGCAAGCAGATAATCGCCTACACGAAGGGTTCCGTTCTGAACCAACATCGTGGTAACATATCCTCTGCCTTTATCAAGGGATGCTTCAATTACAGTACCCACTGCATCTCGATCAGGATTGGCTTTCAGTTCGAGCATTTCTGCCTGAAGAAGTACTTTCTCCAAAAGCTGATCAACATTATTACCAAATTTTGCAGAAATTTCCTGAGACTGGACATTTCCTCCCCATTCTTCTACCAAAACATTCATTGCGGAAAGCTGCTCACGGATTTTATCAGGATTCGCTGTAGGCTTATCCACTTTATTTATCGCAATAATCATTGGAACACCTGCGGCCTGTGCGTGAGCGATCGCTTCTTTGGTTTGTGGCATCACATCATCGTCGGCTGCAATTACAATAATTACAATATCTGTGATCTGGGCACCTCTGGCTCTCATCGCTGTAAAGGCTTCGTGACCCGGAGTATCCAAGAAAGTGATTCTTTGCCCTTTTTCTAGTTTAACATTATAGGCACCAATATGCTGGGTGATTCCTCCGGATTCCCCTGCGATAACATTGGTTTTTCTGATATAATCCAGCAAAGATGTTTTACCATGATCCACGTGCCCCATTACCGTTACGATAGGTGCGCGAGGTTCCAGATCTTCTGCTGCATCCTCTGTTTCTTCAAGTTCTTCTTCAAGATCTGCATCCTGAAACTCAATTTTATATCCAAACTCATCTGTTACCAATAATAAAGTATCGGCTTCCAGACGTTGGTTCATGGTAACCATAACACCCAGTGAGAAACATACTGAAATTACTTCGGTAGGGCTCACGTTCATCAAACTGGCCAATTCTCCAACGGTAATAAACTCGGTGACTTTCAGCGTTCTATCCTGAGCATCTATTTCTTGTTGGATTTCGTCTTGTTCTCTGCGGTATACTCTTTTTTCTTTTCTGTATTTAGCACCTTTGGATTTTCCACCTTTACTGGTCAGTTTTTCCAGCGTTTCGCGGATTTGGTTTTTCACCTGCTCATCAGTCAGTTCCACAGGCATTACCCTTTCTCCTCTTCTGCCAACAGGTTTTTTGTTGCCCCGGTTGCCACCCTGATTGTTTCCTGCACCTTGTGGGCGCGGGCCACCTTGTCCCTGTTGCGGACGTTGGCCACCTTGTTGGTTTCCACCGCCTGCTTGTCCGGTAGCTGGTTTTTCGATCCTTTTCCTTTTCTTCTTTTTATCTGCAGCAGATTTAGATTTATCCTTAAACTGAGACAAATCCACTGTTTGCTTTAGAATTTTCGGCCCGTCGAGTTTCTGATAAACTGTTTTTAGAACATCTGGATCTGGCTTGTCAAATTCCACTTGGGTTATTTCATCAGATTTAGGCTTTGCCGGTTCAGCTTTTGGTTGTTCAGGAGCGGGCTTTGGTTTTTCTTCCACTTTTTTGGTTTCGGACTGTGGTTTTTGTTTTTTAGGAGCCGGCTTGGGCTTGTTGCTTTCGAGTTGGGAAAGGTCTATTTTGTCCAGAACTTTCAGTTCGGGTTTTTCCTCAGCTTCAGCTTTTATGATCTCAGGTTCTTTCGGAAGCTCCTGCACTGGCGCGGCGGGTTCTTCCATTACCGGCTCAGGTTTTTTAGGTTCCAAATCAATTTTTCCTAAAATTTTAGTTTCAGGCCTTTCTGATTTGGCTTTTATTACTTCTGGTTTGTTGTCTTCTATCACTAGTTTTTCTTCCGGTACTTTTGTGATAACAACTTCCTGTGAAGCTTTCCTTTGTTCACCATCTTTGGCAAACTCGGCTTCCAGGACATCATATGCCGCTGCTTCCAGTTGAGCGTTCGGGTTTGCATCTACTTCAAATCCTTTGCTCTGCAGAAATTCTACGAGTCTGGACATTGAAATATTAAATTCCTTTACCGCTTTATTTAATCTAATTTTTGGCATGTAAAATAGTTGCTTTTTAAAAATATTAATTTTATATCAGGATTTGGTTTTTTGGTTTAATGAGGATATTATGATTCCAATTCTTCTTTTAAAATCTGTTTTACTTCATCAATTTGTTCTTCTTCCAAATCAACAAGATTCAGAAGGGCTTCGGTATCTTTATCCAATACACTTCTTGCCGTATTCAATCCTACTTTTTTGAATTCTTCGATGACCCACTCTTCGATTTCATCTTTGAATTCGTTCAATTCGACATCGTCATCTTCGCTGGTTTCTCTGTACACGTCTATTTCAAGACCGGTAAGCCAGGAAGCAAGTTTGATGTTCTGCCCTTGTTTACCGATCACCTTTGAAATTTCCTCTACCGGAGTATACACCATGGCGTACTGCTGCTCTGTATTCAGATCTATTTTATTAATCGTCACATTACCCAAAGCTCTTTTCACTAAAATCTCGGGGTTTTTGGACCACT
>JAANMX010000966.1_pt1 | contig 35119 bp, 29 predicted proteins | sample 7279681 | NCBI WGS metagenome assembly JAANMX01 (sample SAMN14094542, study PRJNA606508) | bioreactor metagenome | isolation source: A lab-scale SPAN reactor treating ammonium-rich wastewater day 351 | place: Ireland: Galway | collected 2018-01-01 | reverse complement strand
GAGCGTTACGTGCTGAAGGTTTTGCCTCTCCTTCGGAGGCGCCTCCACACAAGTCTGTCGGCGCGATTTACTGCAAAACCTTCAGCACTTCACTTTAGAGGGGTTGCCGGAAACCCCCTTGACCCAGGTTTCCGGTTGCGAGACGCCTGAAGTCCAGCCGCCTGCAATATCTCGCGGTGGCGGGAGGATTCCTCCGACACCGCCGCTGGACCTTGCTCACGCGACTGGCGCGTTCGCCAGGGAAACTCGTTCCCCACAGAGCTGGCGGAGGGTAGGATGCTCCCCTGCCGGTCGGGAAGGGGGGGCCGTGAGCGTCAAGCCCGAGGTGGTCTGGCCAGGTCTGGGCTCGCTGGTGGCCATCGCTCTGGGCTCAGCCCTGGCGAGCCCCCCGCGGGTCACTCTGGATACGCTGGTGCTGGCAGGGCTGGCCGTGGTGCTGGAGGCCATCTCCCCCCGGACTCACAAGACAGCCTTTCTGAGCTTGAGCCTGCCGCTCTATCCGGCTCTGGCCCTGCAGGGTGGTTTCCAAATGCTGGTTCTGACCGCCCTGGTCGGTCTGGGGTTGCGCTCTCTTCGTCCCCCTCGCGAGTTTCAGGTGGCGCTGCGGTCGCTTTTCCCGATCGCGCTGGGAGGGCTGCTGGTGGCCCTGGGTCAGGGCGGCGGCCTGCCGCCCGAGTCCCAGCTTCTGGTGGCTCTGGCCGTGCAGATGGCCCTGGATTGGGTGCTCAACGGACGCTACGAGGAAGGCCGGGTGTCCTGGGCCAGCCGACCGGTCCAGGCCGGACTGGGTGTGGTAGCAGGCATCCTGATGCAGTACCAGCCGGTAGCCGCACTGGCGCTGGTTCCCTTCCTGGGTATTCCCTGGCTGACCTTTCGCCCCGGTCTGGACAAGACGGAGGTCATGCAGCGCCACGTGGCCACGCTTCAGCTCGAGCTCGAGCAGCGCACCCGTGAGCTGCACTTGATGCTCGAGCTTTCCGACGAGCTGGCCGTCCGCTCAGGCTTGCAGGACGTGCGCGGCGTGCTGCTCAAGATGGCCCTCCAGGTGGCCCCCTGCCGAACTGGCGTGGTGTTCTCGCAGCGGCTGCGACCGGTCCTGTTCGAGAGCCCTGAAGCCGACCGGCTGCGCGAGTACGAGCTGCTGGGCCTGAGGGACTCGGCAGTGGAGAAGGCCCTGGCCGAGGGCCGTGTGGTGGCGGGTCATCCCGAGCAACAGGCCGAGCGGATGCTGCCCAGCGAGACATACTCTCTGGCCTTCCCCCTGAGCCGCTCGGGAGTGCTCTACCTGGGCCGCAACCAGCCCTTCACGGCCATGCAGCTTCAGCTTCTGAGGCTGCTCACCCAGCAGGCTGGCATCGCGCTGGACTCGGCCCGCCAGATCCGCCGCAACCAGCGCAGTCTCCAACGCGTGCGCAAGGCGCGCAAACGTCTGCACGTCTGGGTCTTCCGTCTGTCGCAGCTGCTGGATGGCTGTCGTCGCATCGCCTCGGCGCTGGATCGAGAGGCCCTCGAGCAGGCCCTGCCGGCCGCTCTCAGACCTCTGCTGCCCCAGCACCGCGCTGTCTTGCGTTGCTATAAGCCGCTTGATGTCAGCATCCCTGAAGATCTGGACGGTCTGGGAGAGTTCGTGGAGGTGGTGCGCGAGAACCAGACCGCCATCTTGCTCGACCCGGTCGAGGGCACCCGCTTTCACAGCCTGGTGATGGGCTGGGGCTCGCTGATGGGCATTCCGCTGGCTTCCGAGGGGCAGGTGGATGGGGTGCTGGTGGTTGGCTCGCCCGAGCCCGGGGGGCTCAAGCGCAGCCACCAGAACCTGCTGGAGGTGCTGGCCCTGCAACTGGGCACGACCCTGCGCAACATCGCTCTCTATCAAGAGGTGGTGGAGGCCGAGGCCCGCTTGCTGCAGTCGAGCAAGATGGCTGCCGTGGGCCAGCTGGCCGCTGGAGTCGCCCACGAGTTGAATACGCCGCTGGGGGTGGTCAAGCTGGGCCTGAGCCAGAGCCTGCGTTTTCTCGAGGAGAAGCCGGCTCGCTCGCGCACCCTGCTCACCCAGGGCATGGAGGCGCTGGAGTATGCTCAGACCATCATCTCCAAACTTCTCCACTACTCGCGCGAAGGACGGCTGGAGCAGCGCCAGGTCGATCTGGTGCAGGTCGTCGAGGACGGCCTGGTCTTCGTGGCTCACACCCTGGATCTCGACCGGGTGCAGCTGGAAAGAGATCTGCAGCCGGTGCCCCCGGTGCGCGGCAATCCCACCGAGTTGCAGCAAGTGGTCGTCAACCTGGTTCTCAACGCTCGCGACGCGATGGTGCAGGGAGAGGCCTCGCGCCTGGCGGTACGGGTATCGACTCGAGCCGAGCAAGGGCAGGTGCGACTGGAGGTGCGCGACTTTGGGCCGGGCCTCACGGAGGAGGTGCAGGCCCGCATGTTCGAGCCCTTTTACACCACCAAGCCGGTGGGCAAAGGAACCGGGCTTGGTCTCTACATCATCTCCCGCATTGCCCAGCAGCACGGTGGCTCTTTGAAGGCCACCAACTGCACGGATGGAGGAGCCTGCTTCGTGCTCGAGCTACCGGCCGGCCAGGTTTGAGGTCGTCTGGTAGACTTCGCCGAGATACTCGATCAGAGCCCTCAGGTCGGCTGGCTGGCTGCGAAACCCGACGTAGAGATCGGGTCGCACCCAATACAGCGTCTCGCTCGAGGCCCCGAAGGCACGGTGCAGCAGCTGCTCTCGGTCATGGTAGCCACTTGGGCCGATGTGGATGATGCTGATGAAGTCACCCCAGCGAGCCTTCACCTCCCGCTCGATGGTGCTCATCCATTCTTCTGTCTGCTCGCTGAGATCGATGCCTGAGAAGAGCAACAGGTGGGAGCCGTTGCCTTTGAGCAGGTCGAACAGGTGCAATTCGGCACCTGAGCGGGTGACCAGCTCGCCGTCGGGAACCCGGTCTCCCGGCCGGATGCCGGGGGCCAGAGGGGAGAACACGGTCAGGTCCTTCTTGTGCTCTCGGCTGAGGGGGCTCTTTCGATAGTTGATCTCGAGCTCGGAGAGCGTGCGCGCGATGCGGTGCTGAATCAGCTCGCTACCCGTCAAGAGCTCGGCCAGCTTGTTGCGCAAGTACTGGGCAACCGGATGGCGCAGCGTGGCAGCCCGGGTGGCTGCCTCGGCTCCCTTGAGCACCATCTGGCCCACGGCGTGGCGCTCGAGGGTGTAGCTGTCGAGCAAGCCTTCGCGAGCCTTGCCCTGCTGGACCAGAGCGAGCTTCCAGGCCAGGTTGAAGGCGTCTTGCAGGCCGGTGTTCATCCCCTGCCCGCCGGCCGGGCTGTGAATGTGGGCCGCATCTCCGGCCAGAAAGACCCGGCCGTGTCGATACTCGGATACCTGTCGCTCGTGAATGCGAAATCCGGCCAGCCAGAAGGGCTCGCTGAGCTTGAGACCGGATGGACCGCGCCTTTCCGCGATGAACTGAGCCTCTTCCAGAGTGGGGTCGGAGGGCTTCTGGTCGCCACTGGCGGTTCCGCAGTCAGCGATGATGCGCATGTGCCCCTCGCGGCCGATGGGGAAGAGGGCTAGAACCCCGTCAGGACTGAGATACACATGAATCTCGTCCAGGGCCAGCGCTCCGTGCACGATCAGGTCGGCCAGGATCCAGTTGCTGGCTTCGGCCTGCCCGGAGAAAGGGACATTCAGCGCGTGGCGCACCGTGCTGTGGGCCCCGTCGCAGCCGATCAGCCAGTCGGAGAACACCGTCTCTTCGCTGCCCTCCGGGGAGCGAAGCACGGTGCTGACCCCCTCCTCGTCCTGGCTGAAGCTGAGCAGCTCTGTGCCGCGCTCGAGGCTGACCCCGCGCCGCTCGAGACACTTGGTGAGAAGCCGCTCGGTCTCATTCTGGGGAATCATCAGGGCCGACCGATACGGGCTGGGCAGCTCGTCCAGGCTCAGGTGGGCGAGTTTCTTACCGTCCGCGTAGATATTGCTGGCGTGAGCCTTGAGCCCGATGGCCAGGGCATCCGCCACCAGCTGCTCGTCGCTGCGGGCAAAGACCTCCAGCGAGCGGCTCCAAAGCACCAGGGCACGCGACTTGTCCGAAGGCTCCCGAGCCTGGTCCACGATGCGCACAGTCAGGCCATAGCGGCGCAGCTCCTGGGCCATCATCAGGCCGACCGGCCCGGCCCCGCAGATCAATACGTCAGTCTTCATGCGGCTCGGTTCGCGCCAACCCGAGTGAGGCCTGCACCCGCCCTGGGGTCGCGGCTCAGGGTCGACCGGCTCCCCACCGCCCGCTGTGGGGATCCCCACCTTCCGCTGTGGGGATCGGGGTCGCGGCTCAGGGTCGACCGGCTCCCCACCGCCCGCTGTGGGGAGCCCCACCTTCCGCTGTGGGGATCGGGGTCGCGGCTCGGGGCCGACCGGCTCCCCACCGCCCGCTGTGGGGAGCCCCACCTTCCGCTGTGGGGATCGGGGTCGCGGCTCGGGGCCGACCGGATCCCCACCGCCCGCTGTGGGGATCGGGGCTCAGCACAGTGCCAGGGAAGGCTCAGACATCCAGAGGCCCGGTCCGCAATCTCTTGCGTCCGGGCCTTCTTTTCGGCCTCCAGAAACCCCTGACTGTCCTGGCTCAAGCCCGCCGGGTCAAGCGGAAATAGCGCAGGGTATCGATCTCCACGAAATGGACGCCCAGTTCGTCCTCAAAGTGCATGGCCACGGTTGGCTCCTGACCCGAGTCCAGGTGCACCTTACTGACCTGGGCCAGCTGCGGGGCACGACCGCCAGTGCTGTCGTAAGCCAGAATGGGCTCGCCGGGGGCGGCCTGGTGCAGTAGCCTTCCCTCGGCCAGCGAAACGTAGAGCGAGCCGTCCGGACGCTCCTCCATGATGATGCCGCTGGTCACGTTCTCGGTGCGCACGGTGCCGTTCTCATAGTGGCGGACCAGCCGGTTGCCCTCGCCCTCTTCCTCGAAAGGATCCACGCGATCGTGAATCACCGGGTTGACCACCATGTCGGCCTGGCCGTTGCCGTTGAAGGAGCCCTGGTAGTCGTTGGCCGCCTGCATGGCCACCGCCTGCACGTTCTGAAGCAGACCCTTCAGTCCTTGAATCAGATCCATGACAGGGTTTTGTTGCTGCCCAGCTGCCATCTTCCACCCGGCCTCTCTGCGCGATTTCTTGCTCTCAGTCTACCCTGGAGGGGTGAAGAGGCGGAGAACACTGTCGCCAGGATATTGCCAAAGTGTTAATCATTCGAGCGAGCTTGTTAACGGGTCAGGAACGGTCTGGTTGCCGACCTGGGAGCGCACCCGAACCCCCCTTGACAGAGTTTTCCGGCTGCGCGGCGCTGAACGTTGGAGAGGTCCAGCCGCAGTATGGCCCCCGAGAGCCTGGCTCCTCCGCCACCACAAAGGGTTTGCGGTTAGACCTCCAGGTCCAGGGCCGCAAACAGACCAACATGTTTTTCAACAAACAAAGAAGGCGCTCAGAGAAAATCACAAAGCGCCAAACAAGTCCGCCCCCTGGACGGTCTTCTCGGGTGGAGAGGGTGGAGGCTATTTGGAGGTGCGTTTTCCGGGCTTCCCTTTGGCCCCCCGAGCTGGCTTGCCGTTGTTGGCAGGTCGGCCCTTGGCCTGGGGGGCGGCCTTGCCTTTGGAAGGCGATTTGGCAGCAGCCCTGGCTTTGGGGACCGGCTTCACGGAAGCCCTGGTAACGGATTTTGCGGCGGGCTTGCCTTTGGAGGGCTTCTTTCCAGCTTTCTTGCTGTCCACTTTGGCGGCCACCCACTGGATCACCGCCAGACAGTAGAGCTCCTTGCCCACGAGAAAAGCCTGAGCGAATGACAGCTGCATAAAGCTCGCCTGGCCGTCGGTCAGTTGGCTGGCGCGGGACAGACTGTCCTGAAAGGCCAGGGCGCAGGCCTGGTTGACTTGCTCGAGGGTAGGCGGGCTGGCCTTGGGGACGATCCCCAGGCCTGGCATCAGGAACCCCACACCGGTGGGGAACGGCTTGCCGGCGGTCTGGCCGGCGAAGTAGTTGTCGACGATCGTGCTTGCCATAGGCGGCTCGCTTTCGTCTTTGGATCGAGAGATTCCTAGGAGGCCATCTGGGCCCGCAAACGCGCCTCTTCCAGGGCGATCGAGGGCTCGATACCCAGGTCCTTCTTGAGGGCCTTGCGGGCCAGCTCATACTGCCTCAGAGCCTGCTCGGGACGGCCCAGGGCCACGTAGCTCTGCATGGCCAGGAGATGGGCGTCCTGGTTGCAGCCGTCCAGCTCGAGCATCAGCCTCGAGCACTCCAGGGCCTGCTCGTGTCGCCCCAGGCTCTGAGCCGCCAGAGCCAGGTTGCGCAGGCTCGAGGTCAGCCGTTCCTCGAGCTGGCCCCGCCAGTTGACGGCCCAATCGAGGTAGCAGCCTTCCAGATAGGGGCCCTGATAGAGCTGCAGCATCAGCGAGAGCTTCTCTACCGCCGGTCCGACCTGATGTCCGGCGTAGAGCCGATCAGCCTCGGCGATGGCCTTGTCGAGCTCTTCGGCGTCATGCCAGCGAGGGAGCTCGGGCTGGAAGTAGATCGCGTCGCTGGTACGGGCCAGATACTCGGGCTGGCCTTCCAGGCAGCGTCGGATCACGGAGAGCGCCTGGTTGAGGCTCTTGCGTCCCTTGTCGGGGTCACCCGGCCAGAACTCCTCCAGGATGGCCTCAATGGGAAAGCGCCGCCCGGGTTGAGCGGCCAGGCAAGCCAGCAGATAGCGGATCTTCTGGCTGCGCCAGAGGGATTCTTCGACCTCGTCGCGCCCTTTGAACACGCGAAACCCACCCAGGCTGTAGAGGCGAAGTAAAGGCACCTCGCTCTGGCTCGGGCCGCTTTGCGAGGCGGCTGCCAGGGCGGCCTGACGCACCTGAGGGTCGGGGTCCCCGGTCAGGGGAGCCAGCAGCTCGCTGCCTCCCAGGCAGCGGACGGCCGACAGGCGGGCAGCCTGGCTCAGTTGCCCGCCCGCCAGCACGTGCTTGACCTCGTGGGGGAACTCGCGCAACACGCGGGCCACCAATCGGTCCCGCAAAGGCTCGGGGCGAGCCGAATGCCAGCCCAGCAGGGTGCCGATGGCCCAGGAGCCACAACGGTGCAGCTCATCCAGGTGCTCGGCCCGCAGCAAGACCTCCAGAGCCGGCTGCACCAGCTCCTCCTGACCGGTCAGGGCGGCCAGCGCCAGCCGGCTGCGGGCCTGGGGGGCATAGAATTGCAGCTCGCCCAGAACCCTGGAGGCTCGCTCGAGCTGGGCACGAGCTTGCTCGGGCTGCCCGGCTTCCCAGAGCAGCAGCCCCACTTCGAGCGCGGTGCGAGCCATCAGGCCCGAGCCCAGCAGGTCGGCCGCGGCCTGGGCCTTGAGCGCCCAGTCGAGTGCCTCGGGTCGGCCGCGATGGAGGCGAGCCAGGCTCAAGCGAGCCTGCACGCCTTCCCAGGAGGGCTTCTCTTGCAGTTGGGGGTGGCTCAGGGTCTGGGCGGCCTCGCGCAACTTGCCGGCCGCCGTCAGAGCCTGGGCCAGAGTGAGCAGGCCCTGACGACGCTTGTGGGAGTCGCCTTCCTCAGGAAGCTCCTGGAAGACCGCATCCAGAGCCGCCAGCACGCTCTCCTCGAAAAGATCAGGGAATCGTAGCGCGAGCACGCCCGAGGGCTTGAGCCCGGTATCGCCGGGCTCGGCGCAGGAGGCCACCGCCACCGCCGCCAGCTGAGACTCGAGCCGGCCAGCTCGCTCCGGAGGCTCGCCGGCCAGCCATTCGCGGCTCTGCTCGAGCAGGCGCAGCACAGCCTCGGGAACTCCCTCCAGCGGAGGACGGCTGACCCGTTCCAGCGAGCCCAGCAGAGCAGCTACCTGAATTTCCCATTGCTCCCGCTCGGAAAGACCCATCTGGCGAGCGAGTCGGGCCGCCAGGCGGCCGGCCTCGAGCAGTCCTCCCCCCTCAGGGGGGCGCAGGGCCCGGCAGAGCGACTCCACTCCCCAGAGCAGAGTCTTGAGCACGGCCAGCTGGGCCTTCTCGGCCTGCCCTTGCTGGTGGCGGCGGGACAGGGCCTTCTGGATGGCCTCCAGCAGCTCTTCTACCCGGAAGGGCTTGCGCAGATAGTCGTTGACTCCCAGGCGAACGGCCCGAATGCAGTCGGCCTCGGTCGAGTAACCGGTGATCACCACGCTGCCGATCTCGGGGCGCTGCTCTTTTACCGCCGCCAGGGCATCCAGCCCGTCGGTGCCCTCCATGCGAATGTCGGTGACGATCAGGTCGTAGGTGCCGTCGGCCGCCTGCCGAATGGCCTCATCCCCGTTGGGGACCGCTTTGACCTGATAGCCTTCATCCTCCAGCACCGACTCGAGCATCGTGCGGAGTTTCTCGTCATCTTCCAGCAGCAGAATATTTGCGCTCATCGGGCCTTCAGCTTTTGCCGGGCTTGCTCGGCTTCCCTCCCACAGACCCACAAAAGCGTAAGGCTCGGCGTGGCAGCGTTGGGGCACGTTCATCGAGCCGCAGGATGGTCCGCTCGCACAGACCTCCGGGCTCTACGGCGAGGTGACCGCGGACGAGCTCCAGCGAGCAAGAGCCACGCGCCGCCAACTCGTCTCGTGACCGAGTGAGGTCAGCCGCACCAGGGGTTTCAACGCACCACGGTCAGGGCTTGATAAGCGGCCACCAGCACGGACAGGGCCCGATCAACCTGCTCGTCGGTGGTGGAGCGACCCAGCGTGAGCCGCACCGCTCCCTTGCCCACTTCGGGGCTCACTCCCATGGCCTGGAGCACGTGCGAAAGACGCACCGCCCCGTCGTGACAGGCGGGGCCGGTGGAGGCGGCCAGCTCCGGGCAGCGGGCCGTCAGCTCGGCTCCGGTCGTGTGCAGAAAGCTCAAGTTGAGGGTGTTCGGGAGGCGTTGAGTAAGGTGGCCGTTAAGCTGCACGTTTGCGCCCAGAGCGGTCCTGAGCCCGTTCTCAAGCCGATCGCGCAGCCGGGCCAGTTTCTGGCCTTCTTCCGGGCAACACAGGGCGGCCGCTTCTCCCAGGGCCACCGCCAGGGCCACCGGCTCAGTGCCCGAGCGGCGCCCCCCTTCGTGACCGGCCCCGAAGAGCAATGGCTCCAGGCTGCGACCCTGCCGAATGTAGAGCGCCCCTATTCCTTTGGGCGCGTACATCTTGTGGCCGGCCAGCGAGAGAAAGTCGATCCCTGTCAGGTCCAGGTTGACCTTGCCGGCGCTTTGAGCAGCGTCGGTGTGCAGCAGCGCTTTGCCCGCCACGGCTTCGGCAATGGCCTGGATGGGCTGAAGGGTTCCCACTTCGTTGTTGGAGTGCATGATGCTGACCAGCACCGTGTTCGGCCGCAGAGCCAGCCGGACCGATTCTGGATCGACCCGGCCGGTGGAGTCGACCCCCACCCGGGTGACCTCGGCCCGACCGGTGCGCTCAAGAAAGTCGGCCGTCTTGCTCACGCTGGGATGCTCGATCTGGCTGATCAAAAGGTGAGGCCTCTTGGGTCCGGCGTGGGCGGCGGTCACGCCCTGCAACACCCAGTTGTTCGACTCGGTGGCCCCGCTCGTCAGCGCCAGCTCGCCTGGCTGGCAGCCCAGGAAGTCGGCCAGTTGCGCGCGGGCCCGGTCCAACCCGGCCCGGGCCCGCGCGCCGTAAACGCTCTTGGTGGAGGGGTTGCCGAAATGCTCTGCCAGATAGGGCAGGGTCGCCTGCAACACACGCTCATCCACCGGAGTGGTGCCGTTATGATCGAGGTAAATCGGGTCATCTTGCATTTCGCCGCTCTTTGGCTGTCAGGGGAGGAACTCCTATCTCCCGTAGGGCTTTTGGGGATCAGGGAGAACTGCCCTTGGATGAGCGGGAGGCGGTCAGGCAGTATCAGGCCATGAGGGAACTCGAGGCTCCTCAGGGGACCCCCCCTCAGCTTCGCCTGCTCCTCGGTCGACTCACCGAGGCAGTCCAATCCTCCGAGCCCGCCATGGTGGAGCTTGACAGGGTTCTCTATCACATGCTCCGCTTCTTCACCGGCCTGGCGCTGCAAGCGCTTCAAAACGAGGGAACCTGCGTCCCGGCCCAGCTCAGGGCGATGCGCGCTCAGGCTGAGACCGTGGCAGGGGCTGAGAAGGTATTCAAGTCGGCAGTCAATTCGCTCAGCACTCGGGTTCGCAGCTGGCGCTCCGAGCAGCTCCTCGAGCTCTTCTTCGGGGGCATCGAACGCCCCGAGAATCGCACCCTGGCCCGCTGGTTGGGGTTGGGCGGCGATGCGCACCCGGCCCCGCTGCTCTCTGCTCGTCCTCGGGGTGAGAAGCTGCTGGAAGCCTCGCTGGAGCTGATCGCCGACTGGTTGACCGAGGCCAGCCCCATCTTCTCCGAAGAGGTGTGGACGCTCGACCGCGAGGTGGCCACCCTGGTCGGAAGCGCAATTCCAAGCTCGCGCGCACGCACCAAACCTCTTGCGGTGCCAGGCGATCCCCTCTCGGTCGAGCAGGCTCACCTGACCGAGGTGGTCGAGTCGTGGGCGGCTATTGTGCTTGAGCCCCCCCTCCCGCTCGATGACGAGGCCCTGATGGACCTCTTGCGGCACTACTTGCTGGCCATCGAGACCCGGGCGGCCGGATATCTGGCGCGCAATGCCTTCGAGCTGGCCGAGCACGACTACGATGCTCTGACGGGCTACGCTCACGGGGCTCGCGGCCGCCATCCGCTGGCTCCTATTCTGGCTGGCGCCATGGGGGGACGCGGGCGATGTCACAGCTGTCAGGGGCGTTTTGATCAGGCCGAGCGCGACTTCGAGATCGCCCTGCGCATGCACCGCGAGCTGCTCAACCGCGAGCCCACCCCTCAGGGGGCCGCCGCCCTGGCCTGGGCCCTGCTTTATCGCGCACTGAACCAGCGCTGCCAGGGAAGGGTGGATCTGGCCCTCTCCGACCTTGACGTGGCCAGCCAGTTTGCCGAGCTGGCCCCCAGCGACGATGTGCTCAAGCAGGCTCTGGCCCGCGAACGCAGCACCATGCAGCCCTCAGCCAGGACGATGACCTGTCTCAACGAGGAGATCCAGTTGCTCAAGTCTCAGGGAGCCGCCCCGGCTCAGCTCGAGCTGGCCTGCGCCCTGGTGGAGCGCTCCATGCGGCTGGACCCGCAACTGAAGGATACCCGAGCCCTCAGCGACTGCAAGAGCGCCCTGACGATCTTGAAGAAGCTGCGCAAAAAGGATCCTGCCTTGACCGTGGGCGCCCTGCGCAACCGGCCCTGTCGCTGGGGCCGCTCCCCCCACGACCTGGCGGTCTGGGAATCCGACCTCCGGCTGGTGCGAGCCTGTGCCGAGATCTTCAGCGAAGATCCGGACCTGAGCTCGTTCCTGCGTGACGCCCTGGAGCTTGCCGAAGGCATGCTGCAGCATGGCTTTTTCCCAGAGGGCTTCGTCAATGAGCTGTTCGAGCTGTTCACCGATCTGGCCAACCGAGACTCGCGCCACTATGATCCCGCCTGGCAGGCCGAGCACTGGATGCGGCTGCGGGTGCACTTCGCCGACCGGGGCGATTATGACCGGGCCGTTCGCTGCATGGTAATGGAAGCAGTCGCTTTGCGCCGACGCAGTGCCGAAGAGGACATGATGAGCCTGGTCGTTTTGCTCGATACCCTCGGACAGGTGCTGGAGGCTTCTCCGGTCAGCTCTGGCCTTGAGCCTCTGGGGGCGAGTTTTCGGGTGGTGAATGCCTACCGGGCGCGCTACCCCGAGCTCAAGGCCCCCATCCAGGCCATGGCCAATCGCTGGCGAGCGCTGCCGCTCATGCTCCCGGCGCGAGCCGGGGCTGACAGGCTCTTGCTGTCGGCGCTGGCCGAAGGCTGAGCCTGACCTCGGGCGGCAGCTGATGGCTTCCGCCGGGTGGCGTTCATTGCCATGGTGGCCCAGACCAGACCGCAAAGGGCTGCTTTGTCAACGGTTGCTCAGATACTTTCACGAGTGGCTGGGAAGCTTGTTCAAACGCAAACCGGCGGCTGAGGGTCCACCCGGCCCCGACCGGCTCAAGAGCCTTCTGTTCGACTCCGTGGCCCGGGGTCAGAAGGCCGAGACGGCCGCCCTGTGCCGCCAACACCACGAGGCCATCTGGGGCTGCTGGCCGGGGTGGGTATTCTTCCTGATGCAGCTTCAATCCCAACCGGATAAGGCAAAGGAATACGCCACCTCGCTTCGAGGCATCGCGGACGCGATGGCCGAAGAAATGGGGGACAAGCGGTTCTTGAATGCGTTCGGGGGATAGACCGCATCGAGCCAGGGCCGCGCGGTAAGCCGCTGCAGCTGCCTGCGATGTGTCTGCCGCCGCTACGGCTCTCGCGCGTGGGTCAAAGCCTGCCTCACCCGCCTCAGGCCACGCGCTCCATGTTGTTGATCTCGTTCACCTTTTGCGTGGAGCGTCCAGCGCGCAGCTCGTCGAGCTTGCGCTGAGCCTCCAGGCGGGCCAGGCAGCCGCAGTTGGTAGAGCCGCACTCGGGGCAGATGGCTACCTCGGGATAGGACTCGGCGCTGCCAGCGGCCAGGGAGCCGTCCTCCACCTTGCCGTGCCTGAGGGCCTGTTTGGCCTCCTGGCTGAACTGGACTTGTTGGTCGTCGCGCAAGGCCTCGGCCTTGCTCGCAAAGTTCTTGCCTTCGGCGCTACGCAAGTCGGACTTGCTCCAGCGGCTGGACATTCCGGCGATGCTCTGAGGTATTTGCATGCAGGCATACTTCCGCCCTGGGGGCCTGCCGCCCTTCTTCCAGCTCCGCCTCGGTTTCGAGTTGGCTCGGGAGATGCCGGGAGGTCAAAGGGTTTGCTCTCCCCGACCCCCACGCTCTCGACCTCTCCTGACTTCGTCCCTACCCATTTTGATTGGAAGTCCGGCCGCAAAGCTCCATGTGGTGTCGGGGGGCCCTACCCCCGTCTCCGCCACCAAGATATTATTGTAGGCGGCCGGACTTCCAGCACAACCTGTTGGACGTCGCGCAGCCGGAAAACCGTGTCAAGGGGGTTTCCGGCTGCGCTCCTGGAAGGTTGGCGACGAGGGCTCGATGGGAGCAGCACCGGGAACCGGAGAACAAAAAAAGCGCCCGCCGAAGCGGGCGCTTTCCTGAGAAGCCGTCAGGCGTGAGCCAGGACTTTCTTCTTGGAGCGCTCCATGATCTCTTTGGAAGAGAGTGACTCCTTGCGGGTCATGAGCATCCACTCATGGCCGAAGGGATCCTTCACCTTGCCGTAGCGATCGCCCCAGAAGGCGTCTTCCAGCTTGGTGACCACCTTGGCGCCAGCCGAGACCGCGCGGTGGAAGACCTTGTCGCAGTCGAGGCAGTAGAGCGTCAGCACCACCGGGGTGCCACCCAGCGCCTGGGGTGAGCGAGCGCCCATGTCCGGGAACTCGTCGCACAGGTAGAGGTGACAGCCGGCGATGTTCAGCTCGGCGTGCATGATCTTCTTGCCGTCGGGCGAAGGCATGCGCATCAGCTCTTCGGCCAGGAAGACCTTTTTGTAGAAATCGATCGCCTTGGCAGCATCCTTGACGATCAGATGAGGAATCAGGGGCATTGCGCCCTGAGGAACCGGACTCAACTCCATGTTGAGAACCCCCCTTCAGGATTAAGGTGGAGCGCGATTCTCCCTCGCTACCCCCACTCCTGCTTTGAAAAACTGTCGATCCTGGCAGGATTTCTTCGGCCCAGCACACAATCTGCCGCCCGTGAACGCCAGTCTGGCCACTTTCGAGCGCAGCACTCTGCCGCTTCCCGACCGTCGCGAGGGGAAAGTGCGCGATAGCTACGCCCTGGGTCAGGGCAGGCGGCTGTTCGTGACCACCGATCGCCTGTCGGCCTTCGACCGGGTGCTCGGCTGCGTGCCCTACAAAGGCCAGGTGCTCAACCAGATGGCTGCCTGGTGGTTCGAGCGCACCGGACACCTTGTGGCCAACCACATGCTCTCTCTTCCCGACGAGAACGCTCTGGTGGCGCGCGAAGCCGCTCCGCTGCCGGTCGAGATCATCGTGCGCGGCTACATCACCGGGGTGACCGAGACCTCGCTCTGGTACCGCTACAGCCTGGGCGAGCGAACGATCTACGGTCACCAGTTGCCAGACGGCCTGGTCAAGGACCAGAAGCTGCCCGAGCCCCTGCTCACCCCCACCACCAAAGGAGGGCCGACCGGCCACGACGAGCGGCTGACCTGCCGTCAGGTGACCGAGGAGGGCCATCTCGACGCGGCCACCTGGGAGAAGGCCAGCCAGGCGGCTCTGGCCCTGTTCGCGTTCGGCTCCGAGACAGCCCGAGAGCGCGGGTTGACCCTGGTGGACTCGAAGTACGAGTTCGGCACCACTACCGAGGGGGAGCTGATCCTGATCGACGAGGTGCACACCCCCGACAGCTCTCGCTTCTGGAACGACGGAGAGAACCTGGACAAGGAGTTCGTGCGCCGGGCCTTCGTCGAGCAGGGCTATCGGGGCCAGGGGCAACCTCCGGTCATGCCTGTCGACCTGTGGCAGCGGGCCAGCCATCTCTACATCTTGATCTATGAGCAGCTCAGCGGCCAGACCTTCGTGCCCGGTGAGCAGCCGGTGGGTCCGCGCCTGGAGCGCAACCTGCGGCGGGAGGGCTTGCTGTGAACCCACTGGTGGGCGTGGTGATGGGCTCCAAGAGCGACTTTGACACGATGTGCGAGGCCAGCGACCTGCTCGAGCAACTGGGGATTCCCCACGAGGTGCGGGTGGTCAGCGCCCACCGCACCCCCGACCTTCTCTTCGAGTATGCCCAGACCGCTCGCAAGCGCGGCCTGCGAGTCATCATTGCGGGCGCCGGCGGAGCCGCCCACCTGCCCGGCATGCTGGCCAGCAAGACCAGCCTGCCCGTGCTGGGCGTGCCGGTGCAGTCAGGGGCTCTGCAGGGGCTGGACTCGTTGCTCTCCATCGTGCAGATGCCCCGGGGCGTGCCGGTGGGAACGCTGGCCATCGGTCAGGCGGGGGCGGCCAACGCGGCCCTCCTGGCGGCCTCCATCCTGAGCCTGCACGATGACAAAGTGCTCCAGGCCCTCGAGAGCTATCGCAAGAAGCAGACCGAGGGCTCGCTGGCGGTGGGAGATCCGCGTTGAAGATCGGTGTGCTCGGGGGCGGCCAGCTCGGTCGCATGCTGGCCCTGGCCGGCATTTCCATGGGCCTGGAGTTTCGCTTCCTGGAAGAGCGGCCCGAGGCCGTTCGCGGCCTGGGCGAGTGCTGCACCGACCTGGAGCAGTTTGCCCGGGGGCTGGACGCGGTCACCTACGAGTTCGAGAACATCCCCCTCGAGTCGGTGCGCTGGCTGGAGCAGCGCCTGCCGGTCTGGCCATCCTCGCGGGCGCTGGAGGTCTCTTGCGACCGGCTGGTCGAGAAAGATTTCCTGCGCTCGCTGGGCATCCCCACCGCCCCCTACGGCCCGGACATCGCCTACCCGGCCCTGGCCAAGAAGCGCCGGCTGGGCTACGACGGCAAGGGCCAGCGCCGCATCGCCCGGCCCGAAGAGCTCAAGCAAGACGAGCTGGCCGAGGAGATCATCGCGTTCGACCGCGAGCTGAGCCTGCTGGCCGCGCGCTCGCAGGCGGGCGAGATCAGGACCTATCCGCTCACCGAGACGGTCCATCGCGACGGCATTCTGGTCCGAGCGAGCGCGCCGGCCGAAGGGCCCATGCCTGATTATGCCCGGCTGATCCTGGAGAAGCTCGACTACGTGGGGGTGCTGGCCCTGGAGATGTTCGAGCACCAGGGGCGCCTGCTGGCCAACGAGCTGGCCCCCCGGGTGCACAACTCGGGCCACTGGACCATCGAAGGCGCTCACACCAGCCAGTTTGAGAGCCATCTGCGGGCCGGCCTGGGCTGGCCCCTGGGCGACACAAAGGCCCGCGACCAGGTCGTAATGTACAACCTGATCGGCCAGCTCCCCGGCCCCGAGCGCTTCGAAGGAGCCCACTACCATGCCTACGGCAAGGCCCCGCGCCCGGGGCGCAAGGTAGGCCACGTCACGCTGCTGGGCGGCGGCATCCTGCCCGAGCTGGAGGTGGCCTGTGCTCGATCGGCCCCGTGAAGAGTGCGGGGTGCTGGGCATCTGCGCCCCCGGTCAGGACGTGGCCCGCATGGCCTTCTTCGGCCTGTTCGCCCTGCAGCACCGAGGCCAGGAGGCGGCCGGCATCGCCGCCACCGACGGCACCGCCATCCGCATCCACAAGGGGCTGGGGCTGGTGGCCCAGGCCTTCGACGAGACCGCCCTGGCGCCCCTGACGGGTCCGCTGGCCATCGCCCACACCCGTTACTCCACCACCGGAGAGCCTCAGCTTCGCAATGCCCAGCCCTTCGTGCTCGAGACCCGGCACGGTCCGGTGGCCGTGGCCCACAACGGCAACCTGATCAACGCCGCCATGCTGCGCCGCGAGCTTCTGGAGAACGGCGTCGGCCTGTCTTCCAGCTCGGATACCGAGGTGCTGATCATGATGCTGGCCGGCGCGGGGGGCGAGAGCTGGACCGAGCGCATCAAGAGCTGCATGGCCCGCTGGCGGGGAGCCTACTGCCTGACCGTGCTGACCCGCGAGGCGGTCTATGCGGTGCGAGACCCCTGGGGATTTCGCCCTTTGAGCGTGGGCAAGCTGCCCGATGGAGGCTGGGCGGCTGCTTCCGAGACTGGCGCGCTTTACACTCTCGGTTGCAGCGACCTGCGCGAGGTCGAGCCGGGCCAGATCGTGCGCCTGACGGCCGACGAGCTCGAGGTCACCCAGGGCATCAAGCCGGCCCCCCGACGTGCCCTCTGCGTCTTCGAGCACGTCTACTTCTCGCGCCCCGACGCGCGTTTTGACGACCTCTCGGTGCACGCCGTGCGCCAGCGGCTGGGCGAGGAGCTGGCCCGCGAGCATCCCGCCGAGGTCGACGTGGTCATCCCCGTGCCCGACTCCAGCGTGCCCGCGGCCATCGGCTACGCCCGCGAGCTCGATCTCGAGTACAACGACGGCTTCATCAAGAACCGTTATATCGGGCGCACCTTCATCCAGCCCAGCGACGCCCTGCGGCGTCAGGGCGTCGCGATGAAGTTTCTGCCCCTGGCCGACAACCTGAAGGGTCGCCGGGTGGTGATGATCGACGACAGCATCGTGCGCGGCAACACCTCCGGCCAGCTGGTGACCATGCTGCGTCAGGCCGGGGCCAGCCAGGTGCACATGCGCATCACCTGCCCGCCCATTTTGCACCCCTGCTACATGGGCGTGGACATGGGCACCCACGAGGAGCTGATCGCCCACCGGCTGGGACCAGAGAAGGTGGGCCAGGCGGTGGGGGCCGACAGCCTGGCCTTCCTGTCGCTGGATGGCATGATGCGGGCCGTGGGCCGTCCCGACGGCTACTGCCAGGCCTGCTTCACCGGGGATTATCCGCTGGATCTGTCCCACGATCGTCTGAAAACCGGGTTTGAAGGAGCCATCGCCGGATGAAGGTGCTGCTGGTGGGAGGAGGAGGTCGCGAGCACGCGCTGGCCTGGAAGCTGGTCAGCTCTCCGCTCCTGGACGAGCTGGTGGTGACCCCGGGCAACGCCGGCACGCGGCTGATGGCGGGCCAGCCCCTGCCGGCGGCCCGCTGCCGGCTGGCTCGCGTGCTGGCTCTGGGACGGGGAGGGGCGCCGGTGCGCCACGAGGCGGGCGGCCCCGAAGAGCTGTGCCGTCGGGAGCGCTTTGACCTGGTGGTGGTGGGCCCCGAGGCTCCCCTGGCGGCCGGCCTGGCGGATCGGCTCGAGGTTCCGGTCTTCGGCCCTTCCCAGAGAGCGGCCGAGATCGAGAGCTCAAAGAGCTTCTCCAAGGACTTCATGCTGCGCCACGGCATCCCCACCGCCCGGCATCGATCCTTCACCGACCTGGAGCAGGCCCGAGCCCACGTTACCGGGGTGGACTACCCGGTAGTGCTCAAGGCGAGCGGTCTGGCGGCCGGCAAGGGGGTGCTCTTGCCCGAGCCCGGTCGGGCCACCCTGGAGGCCCTGCAGGGCCTGATGCAGACCGAGGCGGGGCACGAGGTTGTGATCGAGGAGCGGCTCGAAGGTCGCGAGGTCTCGCTGATGGGCTTCTGCGACGGCGAGCGGGTGCTGCCCATGCGGGCGGTGCGCGACCACAAGCGCCTGCTCGACGGCGACCGCGGTCCCAATACCGGGGGCATGGGGGCGGTGTCGCTGGAAGACGAGGTGGGGGAGTGGTGCGCTCTGGCCCTGGAGCCGGCCGTGCGGGGCCTCAAGGCCGAGGGCCGGCCCTTCGTGGGCGTGCTCTACGCCGGCTTGATGCTGACCCCGGACGGACTCCGGGTGCTGGAGTACAATTGCCGCTTCGGAGACCCTGAGACCCAGGTGCTCATGGCCTTGCTCGAAAGTGACCTGCTCGAGGTTTGCCTGGCCTGCGCTCGCGGCCGGCTGGAGGAGGCGCGCTTTGGCCCGGGTCAGGCTGCCTGCGTGGTGATGGCTGCTCAAGGTTATCCCGACACGCCCCGCACGGGAGATGCCATCGACCTCGGAGCCGACAACCCGGACAGCGTGGTGTTCCACGCCGGGACGAAGCTGGTGCAGGATCGGATCTTGACCGCTGGCGGTCGGGTGCTGGGCGTTACCGGCCTTGGCTCGGGACTCGAGCAAGCTCTGGCCAACGCCTACCGGCGCGTGGGCGCCATTCACTTTGAAGGGGCTCACTACCGCAGCGACATCGGGAGGACCGCATGACCGACTACGCAAGCTCCGGGGTCGATCTTCAGGCCGGCTCGCGCACCGTGGAGCTGATGGCCGAGGCGGTGCGCTCCACCTACGGCCCCGAGGTCCTGGCCGGTCTGGGCAGCTTCGGCGGGGTCTACGACGCCAGCGCCCTCAAGAGCCTGAAGGGGCCCCTGCTGGTGGCCTCCACCGATGGGGTGGGCACCAAGGTGATGCTGGCCGCCCGCTTCGACCGCTTCGAATCGCTGGGCGCCGACCTGGTGAACCACTGCGTCAACGATATCCTGGTGCAGGGAGCCCGCCCGCTCTTCTTTCTGGACTACCTGGCCAGCTCCAGGCTCGAGCCCGACAAACTGGCCCGGGTGGTGACCGGCATGGCTGGAGCCTGCCGCGAGGCCGGCTGCGCTCTCCTCGGTGGCGAGACGGCCGAGATGCCGGGCGTTTACTGCGAGGGTCAGATGGACGTGGTGGGTACGGTGGTGGGCCTGGTGGACCGCTCCGAGCGACTGCCCCGCACCGGTCTGGCCTCGGGCGACGTGCTGGTGGGGCTGGCCTCGAGCGGTCCGCACACCAACGGATACTCGTTGATCCGCAAGCTCTTTCCCGACCCGGACGCCGAGCTGGTGGAGGCACTGCTGCAGCCGCATCGCTCCTACCTGCGCACGCTGGGGGCCCGGCTGGGACGGGTCAAGGCGCTGGCCCACATCACCGGGGGCGGGCTGCTGGAGAACCTGCCCCGGGTGCTGCCGATGGGCCTGCGGGCCCGGGTGATCCGCTCGCGTTGGAAGGTGCCCCCGCTCTTCGAGCGCATCGCCAGCCAGGGCGTGGCCGAGCAGGAGATGTTCCGGGTCTTCAACATGGGCATCGGCATGGTGGCCGTGCTGTCCGAGAGCGAGGTCGAGTCGTTCTGTGAGGGGCTGGGGGTGGAGTCGTTCGTGCTGGGCCAGTTGGAGACCGGCGAGCGGGGTGTGGTGCTGGCGTGAAGCGTCTGGTGGTGCTGGTGTCGGGCAACGGGTCCAACCTGCAGGCGATCCTGGAAGCCTGCCGGGAGGGGAGGCTAAAGGCTGAAGTGGCCCTGGTTGTCAGCAACAGGCCCGGGGCCTACGCGCTGGAGCGGGCTCGCGCGGCCGGGGTGGAGGCCCTGGTGCTCTCGCGCGACGGACGCTCGCGACGCGAGTACGACGCCGCCCTGGCCGAGCTGGTGGCGGCCGCCCGGCCCGATCGGGTGGTGCTGGCCGGCTTTCTGCACATTCTCTCGAGCGTGTTTCTGGAGCGTTTTCCCGACCAGGTCCTGAACCTGCACCCGGCGCTGCCGGGCGCTTTTCCCGGCCTGAACGCAATCGAGCGCGCCTTTGAGGCGGGCCTGGACCAGACCGGGGTGATGGTGCACCGGGTGGACGAGGGCGTCGATACCGGGCCGGTGCTGGGGGTGGAGCAGGTGAGCATCCATCCCGAGGACTCCCTGGAAAGCCTGACCGAGCGGATCCATCAGGCCGAGCATCGGCTCTTGATCCGCTGTCTACAAGAGGAGCTGAGCGATGAAACGAGCCCTGCTGTCCGTCTCGGATAAGACCGGACTGACCACTTTTGCGGCCGGCCTGGCCGAGCTGGGATACTCCCTGCTGGCCACGGGGGGCACGGCCAGCCTGCTGCGCGAGCACGGGCTGCCGGTGGAGGAGGTGAGTCACTACACCGGCTCGCCCGAGATCTTGCAGGGCCGGGTCAAGACGCTGCACCCGGCCATCCACGGTGGCCTGCTGGCCCGCGACTCCTCAGACGACCGGCGCGAGCTGACCTCGTGCGGCTGGGACTACCTCGACCTGGTGGTGGTCAACCTCTATCCCTTCGAGGCTACCGTGGCCCGTCCCGGCGTCAAGCTGGAGGAGGCGGTGGAGCAGATCGACATCGGGGGCGTGGCCATGATCCGGGCGGCCGCCAAGAACCACTCCCGGGTGGTGCTGGTGTGTGACCCGGCCGATTACGAGCGCGTGCTGGGCGCCCTGCGGGGCAACGGGCTCTCTTCTGAGGAAAGGCGTGCGCTGGCGGTCAAAGGCTTTCAGATGACGGCCCGCTATGATCGGGCCATCTCGAGCTACTTCGAGCCTGCGGTCGAGAGCCTGGACCTTTTTCCGGTGCAGGACCTGCGCTACGGGGAGAATCCGCACCAGGCCGCCCGCCTGCTCTCCTGGAGGCCGGGAGGCCGTCCGCTGGGGGGTGAGCTGCTCTCGGGCAAGGAGCTCTCCTACAACAACCTGCTCGACCTGGATGCCGCCTGGCGCGCCGTGGAAGGCTTCTCAGAGCCCTGCGCCTGCCTGATCAAGCACCTCTCGCCCTGCGGGATGGCCACCGCCGTCACCCTGGGCGAGGCGGTCAGGCTGGCCCGGGCCTGCGATCCGGTCTCGGCCTTCGGGGGCATCCTGGCTGTCAACCGTCCTCTCGACGTCGAGGCCGTGGCCGAGTTGCAGGAGCTGTTCCTGGAGGCGATCGCTGCCCCGGCTTTCCCGGTGGCCCTGGAGAAGCGCAAGAACTGCCGCCTGCTGGCCATGGGTGCGGTGGAGGACCCGCCCGGCGATTACCGCAGCGTGCGCGGCGGTCTGCTCTGGCAGGAGCGCGATCCGGGCGACCCGGCCGAAACCGTCTGGCAGACTGTCTCCCAACGCCCTCCCAGCTCGCAGGAGCAGGTCGACCTGGCCTTCGCCTGGCGGGTGTGTGAGCACGTCAAGTCCAACGCCATCGTGCTGGTCAAGGGCCAGGCCACGGTGGGTATCGGCGGGGGCCAGCCCAACCGGGTCGACTGCGTGCGCATTGCCGTGCAGCGAGCGGGCGAGCGGTCGGTGGGCTCGGTGCTGGCCTCGGACGCCTTCTTCCCGTTTCCCGACTCGGTGGAGGTGGCCGCGGCCGCGGGGGTGACGGCGGTGATCCATCCGGGCGGCTCGGTGCGCGATGCCGAGGTGCTCGAGACCTGCGACCGGCTGGGGCTGGCCGTGGTGCTGACCGGGGTGCGCCACTTCCGGCACTGAAGGGGCATAGGATTGCCAGCAGGCTCTACCCTGGCCGAGCGGCGAGGTCGACCTTAAGGCCCCTGAAGGGGGTTTCGCCAGCTCAGACCGGAGAAGCGAGCAAAGTCCACATCGTTTGAATGAACCTCAGCCTGGTACTCGAGAGCCAGGGCAGCGAGGTGCGCATCGGTGACCAGGTTGCCTCCGACACCGGCCTCCCGTAAGGCGCGCTCGAAGAGCTCGAGATGACGGGGCCCCGGGTCGAGCACCTCCACGTTGACCAGGCTCAACCAGGACCGAACGTGCTCGAGAGCCCGCGTGGTTTCCAGCGGCTCGAGGAGCACTGCCGGGTGGGTCATGAGCCGCACAAACCCGCAGGTGACTGCCCACGGCAACCCGATCGGCTGGTCTCCCGAGAGCAACTCCTCCCACCAGCGCCGCGCCTCGTCGTGCCATGGAGCGTCCGCGTTGTAGGCATAGACAAGCAGGTTCACATCCGGGATGATCACCGGTCCGCGCGCGCCTCACGTGAAAAGTCCTGGACCTCCAACTCGTCAAGCAGTTGATTCAGTCGACCGGGATCGATGCCAGGGCGAAACCCGCCGTGATGGGGCTTGACCTTGAACCGCGTCCTCCTGGAGGGCTCTTGCTGCGCTCGCAGCCCCCTTCGGATCAGCTCGTTCAGGGCTTGCTTGAACGACAGCTTCTCTCTGTGGGCATAGCCTTTCAGTTTTTCAGCGACGTCAGGATCGAGTGTGACGGTGGTTCTCATACTTGCATCATGAGGACGCCTCTTTATGCTGTCAAGATGCTCTATGTTCTGCCCGACCCGGTCGAGGAGCTCTTGCACGCGCGGCACCGTTCAAAGATTGTCTACTCCCGCGCAACGCGCGGGAGTGTAGGCCCACCCGTCCTGCTCGGACCACGACGCGCACGACGCCGCAAGCGACAGCTTCAGCGCGCGAGCTTGGCAGCGGGCGTTGCAGCCAGGAGCTCAAGAGAGGAACTTTGTCCACCAGGCTGGCATTGAGGCGATTAGATGACCGAGTGCTGCAGCTGCGGGCTCGAGATCGAGCCGAGCCGAGGCCGTTCCTGGGAGGACGGTCTGGCCTGCTGCTTTCAGTGTGAGAAGGGCCAGCCCCGCTGCCTCTGGTGTCGCCGTCCGGTTTTCGAGGCGGCCACCCGGGGCAGCCACAAAGTCATCTGCGTTTACTGCGCCCCCCAGTTTCCCCGCTGCGATCACTGCCAGGAGCTGATCCACGGCGACTGCCTGACCTACCTGGACAAGGCCTACTGCCGCAGCTGCGCCCAGCGCTACCCCCTCTGTCTCGAATGCGGTCAGGCCATCGCCCGGGGCGGCGAATGCCCGGTCTGCCAGGGGCCGGCCAGGGCCTGCGCCGGCTGCGGAGCGCTTTTCGCCGACCGCTGGCTGGTCTTCGAGGACAGCTGGTACTGCCTCCCGTGCTACTGGAGAGCCTGCCGTCGCTGTCGTTTCTGCCAGGAAGAGAAGCCCCGCAACCACGACAACGTCTGCCGCGATTGCCACGCCCCCACCGTGTCGGGCCCGGCGGCGGCTCGCCGCCTGCTCGAGGACGTGCAGCTCTTTTGCCGCGAAGAGCTGGGCCTGTGGGTGGAGGATCCCTACGAGCTGCGCCTGGCCCGCTCGGCCTCGGCCATCCCCAAGCTGCACACCGACGCCTACACGCTCAGCCTGGCCACGGTGGGTCTGTGGGCCGAGCGCGAGCGGGCGATGTGGGTGGTGGAGGGCTATCCGGTCTGGTTCACCAGCGTGATCCTGGGCCACGAGCACGCCCACGCCTGGCAGTCGGAGAACTGCCCGCAACAAAGTCAGGATGTGATGGAGGGCTTTGCCAGCTGGGTGGAGTGGCGGGTGGCCCACAGCCTGGGCTATGCGACCTTCGCCGACAACATGGTTTCGCTCGACTGCCCCATCTACGGAGTCGGGTTGCGTCGCTGCCTGCAGCTCGAACGGCAGCTCGGGCCGGCCCGGCTGGTGGAGAAGATGCGCAGCCTGCAGAGTTTTTCCCTGTGGACCTCGTTCCGGGCCTGGATCTTCTCCTGAGTGAGGCCCGACGGTCGGGCGGGCCGCCGAGCTCGCAGGTTCGAGGGCTTTTGCATCATCCTGCGCTCGACAGATTGCCTGGCAGGCTGATGCGGTGGCGGAGCTATGCTTTGCCACCACATCCAGTTTTGCATCAGTCTGCTCATGGGCTCGCACTCAGGTCTTGCCCATGAGCACAATCTGACGAACGCACCGGAACTGCGTTCCAGCGCGTTCTAAAGTGCAAGACCAGAGGCCTTGCGCTTTAAAACATGCCCTTGATCTGCTCGGCGTAGCGCTCGAGCACCACCGGCCGCTTCACCTTGAAGCTGGGCGTCATCTCGTCGGCCTCCACGGTAAACTCGCGACCGAGCAGAGCCACCGCCCGCACGCGCTCGTGGTTGGCGTGGCCGGAGCTGCGCTGCATGGCTTCCTCGCGCATCATCTTGAGCACGTCAGGGTGCTTGATCATCTCGGCCGGCTCGGTGGGCAGGCCTTTGGCTTTGGCCCAGGTCGCGAGGTTGTCGAACTTGGGCACGATCAGGGCGCCCACCATGTCTTTGTCGGTGGCGCCCACCACCACGGCCTCCTGGATGTAAGGGCTGCCCTTCAGGCTTTCCTCGATGGGCTCGGGGGCCACGTATTCACCGCCGGGAAGCTTGAACTGGCTCTTGATGCGGCCGCAGATCGCATAGTAGTCGTCCCGCACCTGGTTGGCGATCAGCGCGCCCGCGCCCGCCATGGCCGCCAGACCCACCGCCGCGCCCAGCACCGGCGAGCCCACCAGGCTGCCCAGTACGCCGCCGGCGACTCCACCTGCCAGGCCGGCCCAACCGCCTACCTTCCAGGGGTTGTAGACGGGGACGCTGACCAGCTTGCCCTTGTCGCCGGTGCGGTACCAGCCGTCCGAGGTGAAGCTTTCGGCGGTCTTGTCGGGCTTGCCCAGGTAACCGCCGGTGAACACATTGGGTCCGCGCAGCTGGATCTCGTCTGCTTCGCCCAGGCGTGCCTCCACGCCCTGCAGAGGCTTGCCCACGGTGCCCAGCTTGGCGTCGTTGGGGTCGTTCATGATGGCCGCGCCGGCCGTTTCCGAGAGCCCGTAACCCTGGGCGATCTTGTAGCCGGCCGAGCGGAACATGCCCTCCACCTCAGGCTCCAGGGCGGCGCCCCCGCTCATCATGATGCGGATGCGCCCACCGGTGCTCTGATCGATCCCCTTGCGGACCTCGGGGAAGATGAATTTCTCGGCCACCGCCTGCTTGATGCGAGTACCCAGAGGCACATTGCCGTGGTGCTCGTGGAAATTACGGGCGTTGCCGACGGCCCACTGGAAGGCGTCGGCCCTGGTGGTTTCGGCCGCCTTCTTGCTGGCCAGCCGGGCCATCACGCGGCCGCCCAGAGCCGCGCCGCCCGCGGCCAGTCCGGCCGCCAGCAGCCAGGGGGCGCCCACCAGACCCAGGGTCAAGCCTCCCAGCGCGGCCACGCCGGCGGTTGCGAGTTGAGCATAGCGCGCCGCGCGCGCCGGCTCCACGACCGGGTCCGTGTTCTTCAGAGCCTTCTTCTCGGCTTCGTCGTAAATCTTCTTGAAGAAGAGCGGGGTGACGGCCAGGATAGTGGGCTTGATGGTCTTGAGGTCCTTCTTGAAGGCCAGCAGGCCGTCCGGGTAGGCGATGGCGCCGCCCTCGGCGGTGATGGCGTAGGATGCCGCCCGGCCCATCACGTGGGCTTCCGTAAGCACGGCCGCGTAGACGTCATCCTGGCGAACGTCCTTGAGGGAGAGTTGAGGATCTGAGTTGATCTTACGCATGATCCCCTCCACGTCGGACACCCAGTTGCCCTGCGAGAGCAGCACGCCCTTGGGGTCGCCGGTCGATCCGGAGGTGTAGACCATGCCCCCGAAGTCGCTGGCTTTGGATTCGGCGATGCGCTTTTCCATCTCGGCCTTGTTCTGAGGCAGACTGGCGTCGCCTCGGGCCAGCAGATCCTTCCAGGAGATCAGCTGCTTGGAGGTCTGGAACTGAGACAGGTCCATGTCGTCGGTCACGACGATGGTCTTCAGGTCGGGCAGATTCGCCTCCGACTTGAGCACCTGAGCCAGCTTGTCCTTGTCGTCCACCACCAGCACGCTGGCGGCGGAATCCTTCAGGATGTACTCCACGTTGCGGTCGGAGAGCTGGTCGTAAAGCGGGGCGTGCACGGCGCCGGCATACGAGATGCCGAAGTCGGCGATGCGCCACTGGGGCGAGTTATCGGCGAAGCTTGCCACCCGGTCGCCCGGCTTGAGGCCCAGGTCGAGCAGGGCCGAGCCGAACTGCTCGACCTGTCCCTCGACCTGCTTGTAGGTCTGGTACTCGTAGGCATCGCCGACCTTGACGCCCAGATAGGGCCCGTCAGGATTCTTGGCCACCGCCATCTTGAAGAGAGCCGGTACCGAGGGGATCTCCGCGCTGCCCGCCCAGGCGTCCAGCGGCTGGGTGTGAGAGGACAGGGCCTGCTGGGGCTGCGAGGAAGCCCGGCTGGGGCTCAGGCCCCAGGGTTGCTGCGCGACAGAGACATGCATGACCAAACCCTCCATGATCCCGATGGCTCACTATGAAACACAGGCGTGACACAAACCTGAAATTGTGGAACGTCGTCGCTGAGCGCCCAGCACCGCCCGCTGTGGGGGCTCGGGGCGGGCCGGTGCTGGGCGGTTCCCCACCGCCCGCTGTGGGGGCTCGGGGCTGGCCTGGTGCCGGGCGGGATCCCCACCGCCCGCTGTGGGGGCTCGGGGCTGGCCTGGTGCCGGGCGGGATCCCCACCGTCCGCTGTGGGGGCTCGGGGCGGGTCGGTGCTGGGCGGGATCCCCACCGCCCGCTGTGTATGACCACATAGATCCGGAGCACTCTGTGGACTCTCCCCAGAACAAAGTTGCCCGGGTCGTTGCGACCCGGGCCCTGGTTTGTTACCAGCCGATCCCGCCGTCCGGCAGCGGCGGATCTTTCTTCTTGGCAGGCTCCACGCCGGTCCTGGCGTTGAGGTCGCGGAAGCGGTCGGCCACGTCGGCCGGGGTCTCCCCCGTCTCGCGCTGGTGCTTCTTGGCCCAGTCGCTCCAGAATTCTTTGGGCTCCTGGTTGAAGCCCTGCGGGGCGGTGGGCCGGCTCTGGTCGCGACCGGTCACCAGGCTTCCGACGTAGTCGCCATCCTCATAGACCTTGTTGATCTTGGCCGCGGCATCGTCCACGTCGGCGGCGGTCACGTTGCCATCGGTGGCTTTGTAGAACTGCACCGTCACGCGGATGGGCAGCTCTTCGTCGCGCACCAGGCTCTGCTTGTCGATCTCGGTGAATTCGCCCTCGGCCTTGCCGTGGGTGATGTAGGCATCCTCGGTGGAGCGCATCGAGCGCATCGCGCCCTTGGGAGCCATCGAGAACGAGGCCGCCTCCAGGAAGCCGAAGTTCTGGGGGTTCTTCTGCTTGAGCGGGACCTGGATGATCATCACCATGTTCTCGTTCGAGGTGGCTTCGCCCGAGGCGACCGCGCCACCGAGCTCATCGGGCCGCTCGCTGATGCGTCCCCCCACCAGGCTGGCCCGCTTGCCGTTCTCGTTGAAGAAGAGCGGCTGGCCCCAGCTCTGACCGCCGAACTTGTCGCGCTGGTTGTCGATCACGGTGGCGCTGGTGCCTTCCGGGGTGCACAGGATGGTCAGCACGGCCGGGTCGTCCTTGACCGACTGGTAGTTGTAGACCGTGGGGTTGAACTTGACCGTCTCGCCCTCGCCCTGAGGAACGGGCAAGAAGCAGGCCTGGGCGGTTCCCAGCACGTGCGTCTCGTCGGCCTTGAGCAGCGACTTCGTGTCGCCGGCAAACGAGCTGGGGTCGGAGAGATACTGGCGGATATCGCCCAGATACTCGCGCAGGGTCACGCGCTGGGGCTCGCCTCCCTTCTCGTTGCCCACCAGCACGAAGAACTTGTCCAGGCTGATGTCCACCGTCTTGTCGGCGAAATTGGGATTGCGCAGCACCGGCAGCAGGCTGACCTTGCTCTCGCCGCGCTTGCCCTCTTGCTGCACGGCCAGAGTCATGTCGGTGATGTTGCGCCCGCCGGAGGAGTTGTCGAAGCGATGGGTGTCCTCCCACATCACGTTGACCACGTCCATGCCGTGCTTTTGGGCGGCCCGGCCGATCTCCTGATTGTCGACCAGGTTGAGCGTGCGGCTGACGACTTCGTCGTAGCTCGGCTTCTGGGGGCGCTGCTTCTTGAGCTGCTCATCCCAGTCTTTCTCCGGGATGGTCACGGGCGGGCCGAAGCCGTCCTGGGGGTCAGGCAACCAGCAGCCGCCGGGCGCGATGCCCATGGGCTGCTTGCCCGAGGAAGGTACAGGGGTGGATAAGGAATTGGTGCTGGTGGTGATCACGGAATGCCTCCCCAAGTTCTTGTCTGGTGTGTGTCGTTGTGCACATTAGGCTCAACTCCTGAAGGAATCCTGAAAATCTCCTCGCGAAGCTCCCGGGGTGAAGTTCTGGATCCGTCTCATCGTCGGGTTGGTTTTGCTGGCTTTGATCGGCTGGCTGGCCATCCCCGTCCCCGCGCAGAAAGCTCCTCGACCCGAGTGGAAGGTGGTCAACGAGGCCGACAACGCCTGGCCCGAGTATCACGAGTTGGGCCAGGAGGCGCGGAAGGCCGAAACCTTCCCCGACGACGTGCTGCCCGCGCCTGGCAAGAACCCTCAAGTCGACGCGGTGCGTCCTGCCTTCGACCGCCTGGTCAAGGCGGCTGCCCGGTCGGGCTCGCAGCGTTTCGAGGAGCCCCCTTCGGTGGGCTCGACCGACCTGATGTACGTCTACAAGGACGAGAAGACCCTGGTGCGGTTGGCCCTGGCCGAATCCCGACGGCTGGCTGGCGCCGGTCAGCTCAAACAGGCCCTGGAGCTCTCTTTGGCCTGCTACGAGATGGGAGCCGACCTGTCCGAGCCTGGAGCCGATCTCACGCCCACTCTGGTGGGCGCCCAGATCCGTCGCCGGGCCAGCCTGGTCCTCTTCGAGCTGTTGCAAGAGCCCGCCCTGACCGAGGCTCAGGCCCGCGCCGTGCTGGCGGTGGTGGAGAGCTGCAACCAGCGCATCCCTGCCCCGGGCCAGGCGGTGGCCTGGGACCGCGAGGCGGTTGCCCGGGGCCTGGAGGAGACGCTGGAGCAGGACGCCCCGCCTCTGCCCGGACTCAAGGCTCGCCTGCAGAGCTCGGTCCAGCAGCGGATGGCGGCCCAGCAGAAGCTTCTGGTGGAGGCCATGCAGACCTGGGACCCGGCTCAGGTTCAGCTGGCCCAGGCTCAGGCCGAGAAGCTGCGCACGGGCGGTCTTTTGATGCGGGACGCCGTCCCGGAGATGAAGATCAGCCTGAGCAACAGCCTGCGCCAGCTCTATCTCGACCGGGTCAACGCCTCGGCCCTCGAGTGCCTGGCGGCGCTGGCGGCGTATGCTCGCCAGCACAAGCGCCTCCCGGCCCGGCTCGAGGAAGCTCTGCCAAAGCCTCCGGTCGACCCGCGCACGGGCAAGGCACCCGGTTACCGGGTGGAAGGCCGGGAGGCCATCCTCTGGTACCCCGGACCCGATGGTCAGGACGAGCAGGGAAAGAAGGCCGTCAATTTCGAGCAGCGCGACCAGGATGAGGGGGCGGACGTGATCTACCGCTTCCAGCTGAGGTAGCCCGTGGACGTTCTGAACGCGCCTGAGGCCGCCTCCATTCGAGCCATCCGGGCCACCTGGTGCGACCTGGGCAACCAGATTCGGGCTAAGGCTGTGCACCGAGAAGGCTGGGCTCGCGGATTCGAGGTCTTCATCGCGGCCGGGGCTCAGGGGGCGCCTGCCACCGCCGACATGGTGCTGCCCGAGAGCGGCTTGACGCCGGTGGGCGAGGTGGCCCTGGTGCCTGACTGGTCCACGCTGCAGGCGCTGCCCTACGCTCCCGCTCACGCCCGGGTGCTGGCCGACATGCATCATCAGGGCAAGCCCTGGAGCCTCTGCCCGCGTGGCTTCGTCCGCCGCCAGCAGGGCCGCTTGCACGAGCGCCACGGGCTGAAGCTGACGGCCGCCTTCGAGAACGAGTTCTACCTGCACCACCCGGATGGCTCTCAGGTCGATGAAAGCAACTTCGCCTCGGTCTACGCGCTCAACCGCAGCCGCCCGGTGCTCGACGAGCTGCTCGAGGCCCTGGTGGCCCAGCGGATGAGCGTGCAGCAGTTCCATGCCGAAGCCGGCCCGGGCCAGTTCGAGATCTCTATCGGTCACGCCGAGGGACTGGCGGCGGCCGACCACCAGGTGGCCCTGCGCGAGACGGCGCACGCCGTGGCCGAGCGCCACGGTCTGCGGGCCAACTTCCTGCCCAAACCGTTCCCCGCTCAGGCCGGCAGCGGCTGCCACCTGCACCTGGGCCTGGAAGGCCTTTCGGCCGATGACCCGCGTTTTCGTCACTTCATGGCCGGCATTTTGCAGCACCTGGACGCCCTGCTGGCCATCACGGCCGGGCTGCCCATCTCGCACCGGCGCCTGGTGCCCAATTCCTGGAGCGGAGCCTTCCGCTGCTGGGGAATCCAGAATCGCGAGGCAGCCCTGCGCCTGCCGGCCAGCCCGGGCCACTTCGAGGTGAAGGCCGTGGACGCCACCGCCAACCCCTATCTGGCGATTGGAGCCATGGTCGCCTGCGGGCTGGATGGGCTGGAGCGCCGGTTGGAGCTGCCTCCCGGCCTGGAGTCGGACCCGGCCACTTTGCCCGAGGCGGATCGTCCCCCTCGCTTGCCCACGACGGCCGGTCAGGCCCTGCAAGAGCTCGAGCGCAATGCGGTGCTGGCCGAGGCCCTCGGGCCCGAGCTGCGCCAGGCCTTTCTGGCCGTGCGCCGGGCCGAGGTGGCCCGCCTGGAGGAGCTGGGCCCGGAGGGCGAGGTGCGCTTGTTGGCGGGTCGTTTCTGACCGCGGGAGGGCCGGGACCTTGGACCTGAGCGGCCGTGCGCCGGGCCAAGGTGGCGCCGCCGGGTCTGGAGGGCGAGGTGCGCTTGTTGGCGGGCTGTTTCTGAGCGCGGGAGTGAGCGGCCGTGCGCCGGGCCGAGGTTGCGTCGGGTCTGGAGGGCGAGGTGCGCTTGCTGGCGGGCTGTTTCTGAGCGCGGATCTGAGCGGCCGTGCGCCGGGCCGAGGTGGCGCCGCCGGGTCTGGAGGGCGAGGTGCGCTTGTTGGCGGGCTGTTTCTGACCGCGGGAGGGCCAGGACCTTGGACCTGAGCGGCTATCCCCTGCTCGACAGCCACTGTCACCCCATCTGGCGTGAGCAGCCACCCGACTATGGCGAGTGCTTCACGGAAGCCCACCATTCGGCAGGCCACGCCCGCAACAGTCTTTTCTTCCTGCGCAGTCAGCGCGACCTGGCCGCCTTGCTCGGCTGTGCCAGCGATGAGGTGGAGCAGGCTCGCTGCCTTCGGAGCTCCGAGGAGCTCTTCCAGCGGTGCCTGAGCGGCGTGGACGAGTTGTTGCTCGACGACGGCCTCAGCCCCGACCGCTGCCTGCCTCTGGAGTGGCACGCCCGGTTCGTGCCCGTGCGTCGCCTGGTGCGCCTGGAGCAGGTGGCCGAGCAACTGTATGACCGGGGGCCCTTCGCAGGCTTCCTGGAGCGCTACGTGGCCTCTCTCGAGAGCACCCCCGCAGCTGGTTTCAAGAGTATCGCTGCCTATCGAACCGGTCTTGCCATCGGGGAAGGCGAGCAGGCCGAGGCCGCCTACCGCTCCTGGAACGGGGGCAGGCTGGCCCTCAAGCCGCTCAACGACCACCTGGTGAGGCTGGGGCTGGAGGTGGCCGCCCGGCGGAATCTGCCGGTGCAGTTTCACACCGGCTTCGGCGACCCCGACCTGGACCTGGAGACCTCCAACCCGCTGGCCCTGCGTCCTTTGATCGAGCGCTTCTCCTCGACGAAGCTTGTCTTGCTGCACGCGAGCTACCCCTTCGCCCGGGAGGCTGGCTTTCTGGCCAGCGTCTACCCCAACGTTTACCTGGATTTCGGCCTGGCGGTGCCCTTCCTGAGCGTACGCGGCATGGTCGAGGCGGTGGCCATGCTGCTCGAGCTGGGCCCCCTCTCCAAGCTGACCTGGTCGAGCGATGCCAGCCGCATCAGCGAGCTGTTCTATCTGGGCGCCCTGTGGGGCCGGCGCGTGCTGGGTCAGGTTCTGGAGCAGGCGATGAGAGACGGCGATCTGAGCGCGGGCCAGGCCGAGCAGGCCGCCCGGGACATCCTGCGGGGGAACGCCGCCAAGCTCTATTCCTCGACCGCCTCCTGAGCTCAGCTGAAAGCGATCAGCTCGGCCTTCAAGCGGGCGACCAGGGCCTCGGGGAAGAGCTCGCCGCGGAGCTTGTTCAGCCTGTCCAGTCTCTCCCGGCGTTCTGAGCTCTGGGCGTTCTTCAGCTCCCGTTCCAGTTCATCGAGTTGCTCGAGCCGCTCTTGCAAGCCCCGGTCACTCCAGATCCCAATATGACTTCTCAAACTCGTGGCTCCAGGCCCGTTCAGGACTTCGCAGCCGGATGGGCATGGCTGATTGGGGCGCCGAAGTAGAAGCGGTTCTCCTGAGCGTCTACCGCGAAACGAATCTTTTCCAGGAACCCGCGGTATCCGATGAAGCTGCAATGAGGCCAGTTCTCAGGCGCGAAAAAGACGGCGTCTACCTCGAGTTGCTGGCCCTGCTCTGCCACGATGGTCACCGGAATGTTATGAAGCGTGCCGGCGACCTGTCCCACCCGTGTGCTGAGGGTGATTTTGCCAAGCCCTTGTGCTTGTGACAACCCCAATGCCTCAGACACCTCAGGCTCAAGCACGCTCCAAGTCGAACCGGTGTCCAGCATTGCATGGATGTCGACGGGAAAGCCCTGGATGGCAAGCCGCACATAGACCTTGGTGTCTCCGGGATCGCCAGACGGATGCTCATCCAGGAAAGCGCAGGCGCCGGTCGTAAACTGTGCCCCCTCAGGAAAGACCAGCATGCAGGTGCGTTACTAGAGGTCTGCCAGGAGTACCCTTCTCCCTCAGGATTTCCAGCAGGTCTTTCAGGGTCTCAGACACGGCGACGAGGTCACCGCGATAGACAGCCACCCATTTGCCCACGTACTGCTTGCCGTGGCTCTTCAACCATTCGTTGTCGGGACTGTAGCTCTCAGTCCGCTGCGCTCCGGTCCGCACAGACGGGGGGGTAAGAGCATTAGACAATCGGCTGAGTGTTGGGCCTCCGAAGACGTACGCCGGCAGACTGGAAAGGATCAATCTGGCTTCACTCACTCTATCGGCTTCGATAAGCCGTTTCACCGTCGTCTCAAGACCTTCAAATCTCCCCGCGCCCACCTCTGGGATTGAAAATTGCTTCTGGCTTCCCTGAGAGAAGAACTGGCTACCGCTCTGGTTACGGACATGAAGATCGCAGGTGAGCTCTGTTCTCGGCGGTCCAAAGGGGGAGATTCGCGCTCGCCTCTCATGCTCGCGGGCAGCAAGGGACGGATCCAACTGGCCGTGCCATTTGGTCCGTGCCTCTCTAGCCACGACGTCAACTGCCTGCGGGCTCAAGCTCCAGGGCCTCCACGAGTTTCAGTATATAACGCTCTGCTACCTGAGGGAACCCTCCGATCAAAGCTTCGGAAGACTTCCACCCGGCGAGGCACTTCAAGAAGAGCGCATCCGCGTGTAACGCTGAGAGCTCCAGGGATACCTCTCCGAAAAGGCGCTCGCCGTCGGGGCCGAGGGAGAATGAGACCCCACTTGATTGGCCAGGGCCAAGCTTGTCCGGATACCGTGCGACCCAGGTTTGAAGATAACTGGGCGCACTCACGGGGCTAAGGGCCAGATGGGTATGAAAGGACAAGATGACAAGCTTCAGGTGAGATTCAAAGGCTCTCAGCGCCCGTTCGCTGATTTGGTAAGCTGCGGGCTGGCTCATGGGGTTGTAGTCGTAGCAGCTGACTTCAATCCGGTCTAGAAGCACGCGTACGACCGTGCTCACCCTGTGAAGAGTGGCCGTTACGCAGACCTCGCTGGCGGGTCCCGCGATGTTCTCTGCCGAAAGATCGGACAGCGCAAAGCCGCATGGATTCAGTGCCTCAAAGAGTCTTCGCTGAAGCTCCCAGTGATCAGCCATCAGCTCGAACGCGGGCGATTCAAAAAAGCCCTCAAGCTTCGCGTAGGACTTGATCGACTGAATCCTGGGCTTCATCATCGGCTCGTTCTAACCGATTGCATGGCCCTCCTTCACCGTCTCTTCACCAGGACCCAACATCTCGATGAATGGCCGCCTGGCGCTATGAGAGCGTACGTCTCCCCAAGCGAGCTCAACGCCCGCCACGCTCATCCTGAAGTCGAACGAAGGCTCTTGCCGGAACGCTGAAGTTGTCTTCAGGGTGCCCGCCGGGAGCAAGCCCTACATTGGCAAATGGGAGAGACCTCCGACTGCGGGTGTCATCGGCCTGGGTCCTGGCCGGGGGAAGCCGCTCCCTGCCCGGCCTTGCCCCCGATCCGCGTCTCGTCGCGAAACACCCGGTAGGCCTGCCCGTTCCGAATGCCCACCTCCCAGAGAATGCTCCCCTGCTCCTCGCGGCGGGCCTTCATCGTGCCGCCGTGCAGGTGCCCCTGGTGGTGCAGGTCGCACACCCCGGCCAGGTTGGCGTCCTCATTGCCCCCTCCGCGGGAGCGAAACTCCAGGTGGTGCTGGTGCAGAAACGCTCGCCGGCTGCAGCCCGGCACCTGGCAGCGGTAGTCGCAGGCCTCCATGATGCGGCGCGTTTGCGCCCTCATCTGCCGGTCGGCCTTCTGCCAGGTGGCCATGAAGCCCGCCATGAACATCCCCAGCGCCGCCGTGCAATCGTTTGCCCCGTGAGCCCGGGCCGCCGCCTCGGCCGCCTCCAGAACCGGCAGCACCTCGGAGGGCACCTTCACCTGCAGGCTGACCGTCCGCTCCCCGCCCCGGCGATCCGTCAACGTTGGAAGCCAGGCCATGGCCCGACCGATGGCCACGCTCAGCGGGCCGCCCAGCCCGGGAGCCAGCACCGGCCTCCAGTCACGGCGAGCCTTGAGCCGGATGGCCGCCGGTCGCTCTCTGGGTGGAGCGTAGCCCGAGAGCCGGAACGACTCGCGGTCGGCCTCGGCCAGATCACAGCAGGCCTTCGCCACCGCCTCCAGGTGACGGCAGGTGGTGACCTGGGCAAACTCCACCCAGGCCGCGTCGAAGCTGTCGTGCACCTCGGCCAGGACCGGGAAGAGCCGGTCGGCCTGCGACAGCGTCAGTCGCCCTTCCCGCACCGCATCATACACCAGCGGGTGGTTCAAGAACCCCCGCTCGCGACTGAGCATCCGGTGCACCGAGCTC